>Ga0116229_10001162_pt1 | contig 40153 bp, 36 predicted proteins | sample S1TSphgellanicum_3_FD_87313 | JGI IMG/M metagenome (GOLD analysis project Ga0116229, IMG submission 87313) | Host-associated microbial communities from peat moss isolated from Minnesota, USA - S1T2_Fc - Sphagnum magellanicum MG | ecosystem: Host-associated > Plants > Peat moss > Unclassified...
CACCCAACACTTAAGTTCCTTGTTTAAAATCCCATACCAAAACTAAACTGCTTAGGTTTTTGTGACACCTTGTGTCACCTTGTGTCACCATGATTAACCTATGCATCCATGCATAGACTTTTTGCAAACTCTCATGGGGCTTAGGTTTTAAATCATGCAAACTCCATAGTTTCAATCTTAACCCCTTGGTAATTTCACCACAATTCACGCAAGAATTCCACAATTGGGTTAAATGTAGGCAATGGACCCCATGCATTATTGGATGCCCTTACACCACCACCCCTGGTAGTTCCACCACTTTTGGTGGTTCCACTATCACTAGCACTTCTACTCCCACTTGTTGAATTAATGTTAGGAGTTGCCATTGCACCAATTGGGGCCACAATTCCCTTAATGATAAAAACATAATTGGAAGACCAATATAACCACCATTCCTCAATTTAAATTTCATGGGCATGCATAAATTCATGATAGTTGTTCATAGGTGCCTTCCAAATGTTGAAATAAACCCTTCCATGCCATGAAGGGTGTCAATAGCTAGGGATTACACATTTATTGCATATCAAACAACCTACCAAACTCTTGGATGAAATCATCCAATCAATGGTGCCAACCACCCCCAAATATTGACAGGGCGCTTTGGTGGCTCCATACATTTTTCCATGTATTACAACAATGGTGGGGTGACAAACCTTAGAGAAAAATCTATATTACCAGCAAATGATGATGAAGGTGGTGTGGGTGGTCTAAATTGCACCCCCTGCTTGGTGAAACCACTAGTAATAATGTCTTTGTCCTTTGAATCTCATGTCACCTTTGTGATGAACCTTAAACCCTAACTTGGGTATCCACCTTAAAATCCAATCACAAAAGGATGACACACATGCGATGGCTCAAATTAAATCTACAAGGATGTTAAACCTATTGCGACTTAAAAAAACCTTCAAAACATAAATCTCATAACATGAACCTAAGGATGTTACACCTATATGGTTAAAGCACCTGCACCCACAAAAACATTTCATGGGGCCAGCAAACTAAGGCATTTTGTGAACAAAACAAGGTGGTCTATTGGTTATCAACCCAATTTCACCACAACAACAAGTAATGGGACATCTTGATGATCAAATCCAACCATATTTGCAATTATGCCACCCAACACAACCTAAACCTTAATTAAAACCTAATCATGTGTGGCGAAACTAGGAATTAAGTAAAACCTATTTAATGATTAGGATTGGATGGTAGCCTTGCCCCATGCCCAGCCATGAACCACACTAATCACAACCCCCAAGCTCACTACGATAATAATGGCATGTGTGGGAAAGCACATAACCTTTCACCTAAAGTTTCACATTGAATTTTAAGCACATATTACTAAAAGGTCAACTTAAAAACATATGCTCACCCCAAAGTCATAGCCAAATGGCACACATTTTGGTAATCCCCTTACCCCTTGAAGGCATATGACAACCCGACCAACATGTTAATAGGCCATAGGCACAACTCAACAAACATAAATGGAGATGCAAAACTCATGCAACACAAATATCTATTTTTGTGGTTCCTACACATGAATCACGACATGAATTCAAACCCTCTGCGTTCACTGATTACGTGACATTCCACCACCTGTAAGGTGTAAAAAATATAACTCACCAAAACAATGTTAAACTACCAAATGTTTGGTATGAAAAGTTCACCACACACCACCCAATGCCTTAGAATAAGCCTCCAAAAGTGCCTATCTCCAACTAAGCTAAAAACTCCCACATTTAAAATGCTCTTCATCAAGAATTAACTACCATAGAAAGCCCTTGATTTTGCCTTCATTTGGGTGAAAACTAAAGTCCCAAAGTTGAATGGCAAATAATTCCACAATTACCAAATCAACCTCTGGCCTCCAAAACTTTTTGTCTCCAAAACTTTTGTAGTTTCACACGAATATAATTTTTTTTTCCCAAAAATTCAATGGTGTAGATGGTTTGTTAATCCAATTCTATATGTGAAAGATATGAATTTTCAAAGAAATTCAAAAATGAAAATAAACATGAATTAAAAATGAAATTTTTGTCTGATCTTAAGGGTCAAATCCTCTGGTGTACGCCATAGGTGGGTTGTTCACTTACTAGCTTATCCACACAATCACTAACCTTTGTTCGCCCACTAGTTACCACTAGTTAGATGGATGAATTTTTTCATCCAAAATTTGGATGAAATCCTTCAAATGGATGAAACAAAAATAAAAATAAAAATGTTGGTAGGTTTGGATTGGTGTTGAACCTGCACCCTAGGTTCAAAAATTTGGAAAAAAAATGAAAAATAAAAAGGGAGGTTTGGATTGGACCCCTTGACCCTCCTTATCCCAGGCTTCCTTCGAACCTCATGAACATCCCAACCTATCAAACCTAGCAAGTTTGGGGGGAGGGTTGAATGAACTAGGAGTTCAAGGTGATGGTGCTGCAAAGCTCCATGCTCCCACCATAGTTGTTTTCTTCCAACTTTTTTTTCCCCTTCTTTTCCTCCTTCTTCCTCTCTTCTTCCTCCTTCTACTTATTTTGTTTTGTTGCAATTGTAGTTCTTCACCGAAAGGTACCAAAAATGCAGTCAGGGAGGGGAGCTCCCCATCGCCTTCTTGTTGTTACGTCACGCCAACAAAAACAAGGACAAGAAGGCAACCCCCCCCCTCCCCTCCCCTCGCCTTTTGCCTGAGTTACTATGACAATAACAATGCCGGGCCAAATAGAGTGGTTTGTCGACCACTAGCTGTAGTTGCGTCGCCTACCACAACACCGCCCCTTTGGCGAACCAACATTGATGGCTAGGTAGCCATAAGCTCAAGTTGTTGGCAATGGCGGTGGTGGTTTTGATTACCATCATCATTGTTATACCTACAAACAAAAAGGAAAAAAGTAGGAAAAAGAAAATAAATAAATAAATAAATAAAAGGACAAGAAAGAAAGACAAAGGAGCCCTTGTGATAGCAACATGGATCTCCTTGCTTGTTGTGATGTCTTTTTCCTTTTCTTTTCAACTCCAGGGTATTCAAGCCTTGTTTGAGGCTCAACTTTTCATGGAATTTTACACAGAAAAACAAGCACAAAAACATTGTTTTCACCAGGCATGTTTTTTAAACTCAAGAAGCGAACCAAGATCTATGAACAAGTGGTGTTTACACCTCAAACAAATTTCCTGCATAAACAATTTATAATAACACAAACAACACACAACTACCTAACACTTGCTGTAAACCAATTCTTGTGCATAACAAACACACATTTCCTGAGACATAAACCCAATGCAAAAATAAATAAATCTAGCCCTAACACTATTGAGCTAAACCCACTTTTGATGATTCAAAATATTGCTCATTTGTCACAACACAAGAATCCAAGCCCAAAACATAGAAAACCAAAACACTTGCATAACGAAAAAAACTACAAAACATAAACTATGCTCTGAAATCTCAAATCACGAAAAGTGATTTGAGATCACATAAAATGAGATTATATCCCATGACAAATATCTTGAACTTTGTTCACACATGAATTAGTTCAAACTTAATTAATTAGTTTAAGCAACCCAATTTATCTTTAATTAACTAAGATCTAAATGAGCAACTAAACTAACACACCTAACAAAAAATTATGCAATTTGGCCCCACTTCCTTGACAAAGTTACCCCAAAAAATAAAATTGAGTCAAGTCCTCCAAGGAGTAGAGGAATTCAAACCCCATGTTTTCCATGGGGAAAATGCAAATGGACCCAAAGTTCCTTAGGGAACATGGTTTGCCTTGTGCAATAGGAAAACATGGGGAAACCATGTTAGTTTAAAAGAACTTGGTTTCATTTGCCCCCCAAAAAACTTATGTTTCCGTGGTAACTTTGGACTACCCTAGGGAACTTTATTTTGGGCCCATTTGTTGCATGTTTTGTTTTCATGAGGAACATGGGGAACTTGGGGCCATTTGTTCTCAGGGTACTATTGTACACTTGGAGAAATACACACCCATCCCCTAGGAATGACCATCATAACTTTTTGGATGAAAACCAATGAAAATCTCCATTGGCCTTCTTTGATTTTAACACAAGACCTCCCACTCAAAGTGATAATCATTGTGCCACATCAATTAATTTACAAAATTTTAGAATCCTAATTTAGATAAGACAGTCATCATAAATAGGGAAGAACTTTTCTTTTTCGAAGATTAGTTTCTCATTTGGCATCTCTGTGGCCCCTGTGTACTATTTACATGGAAGACTGAGCTGCATTTAATTGTTATGCCTGTTTACTGCTTGCCCAAGGCCTGCTTTACACTAGGAGTGAGGGCCGATGTTCAAACCAAATCAAGCATTCCTATTGGTGTAAAAGTTGAAATCGGCCCCAGGGGCTTTAATACTAGGAGTCAAGGCTGAAATAGAAAAAAGCTTTTCAATCTGCCCCAAGGCTGAAAAAAAGTAATACCATCAAATTTGGGAAGCCAATTTGCAACCCTTGGGGCCAATGTTCCAGCATTTATTAATATCCTGAGGTCAATTTTCTAGCATTTATTAGTAACTTGAGGCCAAACACCAAGCCAAAAATCCTCAAATTGGCCCCAACTTTTTTTAGCCCTGACTCCTAGTGTAAAGTGGGCCTAAGTTTTGTGACTGAATTCCCCAAATGGGCTTGTTCCCTGACGTAAGTAGCAAGGAGAACACAGTAAAAGTCAAGGGAACTCCCTGAGCTGTACAGGTCCCTCTGATGGCCAATTTGGCTTCAAGAGTTGCATCTCAGGGGACTTCCAAATCAGCCCCCCTCGAGTGTATGAACTATATCTTCTGCTTAAAATCTTCAAAAGGTAAAATGCCATACAGAACATGGAATGGAAATAATAAGCTTTACCATGGATCCTTTTAGGGTTATTGGGCATGGCTTTTTATCATGAACATGTATACCTATCCCAAAGCATTTTATACACAGAAATCAAAATGTTCACAAAGAAAGAGAAATGAGGATTAAATTTGGGTGTGATGTGGTACAAGAACTAAAGCATGCCAATTATGAAATCTTAATCAAAATGGAAGATCATATTGATTGGTTATGAAGTCTCCTCATGCTGTGAGGAGAGTACTGATTAAATGCAAATGGAAGCAAGCCAATTCTTAGTCAAAAATCCACAGGTGATTTGCACCTTCAAAATGAAAGCTAACCAACCAATATCAATGTTCAGAGTGGGAAGGCACAGAAAGCTTGAAGTTCACAAATGATTAAATCTATACATTGTGAATCATTTGTGAAAGGGATACACATGTTAAGGCTCTTTACTTGCTTGTGCTTTGACGTCAGAATATTTTGCTCAATACATAGGGAATCAATCAATTACCAGCAGTAGCCTATATGTACCTATTCAAGGAACAAGAAAAGTGCAAAAGCAGTCCATGATTTCCCTTCACAAATATGCTAACTTCAAAACACAGCCTGTCGAGTACAAACCCAACCCAAGTAATGTACAACTGTGATCAGCGAGTAAACAATCAAATTGTTGCAAAATTTGCTTTCCTAAGCCAACAGAATTTTGTGATGGTAGCAGTAGTAACCTGAAGGTGAAGAACCTAAACAGTCACATGTGCTGCTTCACATTTCATGCTCAAGCTTCCTTGCGGAGATTCCCACTTTGCAATGTTTTATTGTCAGTCAAATGATGAAGTGCATGATCAACCACATGACTACTGTAGCATAGGGGTTGGGAATTGGACACAAATATGATGATTGATTTAATTTAGCAGTGACATACTATACAGCAAACAAGAGTAAGGTGCAACAATGAGTTGATGAATTGTTGACACTTATTGAACAGCTAACTAGTGAGGTCAACTGTCACTTTTAAAGACTTATTGTAAGAAGGGATCATAAACAAATACACAATCCAGTGAGCTCACTGTTGATGTGCTCCTAGAAACAATGCAAACGCGGATAATTTTACAATTAGGTACTATATGGAAGATAATAGGGCTCAAGAAGTTGTAAAGGCAAAACATGTCTTGATGAGTTGAGGCTTAACTGAGAATACTTTTTGTGTGCAGAACAGAGAATGGCTTGTGGAATTTGTCAAGTGCTTTCTTTCCATGCATGAATCTGGGGATGGGCAGGATAGTCAAAATGGGAAAAGTTCGTCCATACTGCAAAACATCCCACAGAACAGCCCCTGTCAGAAACATTCACACAGATCCAAGCACAATATTACACAGGGGAATCCATGAAGGTCGTGCTTTAACATGAGATTAATCAGTGTGGGATTGTGATTTGATCTGATTTTAGAAATTTAGACATCTGGACCTGTGCAGAGAATTGCAACAAAGAGAAAAAGGATACAAAGTGTCAACCTGTGGCCAAGGCATTCTATGATGTTGCCAGTAACAGTGCTGCGCTTGTGTTGAGCAAATGCATTGGCAGCTGCTTTCCTACATAGCAATGACCCTGCTAGTGCACCAACCATGGTTGGGTTGCTACATATCCTGTCCATCAGTCTTTCATCAGTTTCTAAAAGTTTGTCATGTCAATCATACATCCTTTGCTAAAAGTTTCAGATCCTTTCACAAGTCATGATGTTTGGGAATGCTGCAAAGCAATGTCACCAATATGTACTGCAAAGGTCAATACAAATGTTTGGCATAGAATGATGACCTTTGCTCAACAAACTTTCTTCCTTCAGAGTCTGCTTTACTCCAAAAATCCCTTGCCCATGATACAAAACAAGCAGTGCTGACCAATCCACACAATCTTTTGTCAAATGATACGATGCTCAAGACTTGGAATATTCTAGTTTGTTTACATGAGGTTCAAAGTGGCAGGAAGTATATGCACCTATGATCTGAAGAGTGCAAATGACTTTCTGTTAAGGAGATCACTATCAGCATATTCAATGTCTCCAATGGAAAAAGGCAAGTCTTCCTTACCACCCAGATAAGACATCTCCTTGTCCACCACAGCGACGAGGCGAACCAAAATAATCTGAGCTTAGCACTGCAACACAGACCCAGATACTCATTCCAAGGTTATAAACTTACAAGCTGTATCTTGATAAGCCAAATGTGCATTCCTGTTGTTCCTTACATCACAAGAAATCCTACTTTTCCTGTTTGACAGAAATAAGTTTCACCTAGTGAAGATGTCTGCAATAACAGTGATGCACACCATTTCGATCCTGACCAATTTTCATTTGCTCATATGTTGTTCCATAATCACTCACATCAAAAACCAGAATGCATACAAACTCCATAAGCACAAGTTTAACATTTCCTCCCCAGATGCCAGCTTTAAAAGAATATGGTTGTTAGTGATGTGTTCACTGAATTCTTTGAAGACCTACAAAATGCATAACCACCATTACAAACACCACCAGGAATCATGTTTTGCAACTGCACATACCTGTTTTACCATCACTAATATAGTCTGTCTTGCCCTTTTGTACAATAGTGACTCCTCCCATCCTGATAAAAACATCAAACAACATGATACTTTTGAGTCCAAAACCAAGTTTTAATATTGCCAACCTGTAGGTTGGCATGTGTACTTCATGAAAGAGGGTGTGGAAAGAAGGTGGAAAAGAAAACCCCAAAGTACTTTTTTGCAAGTGCTTGTAATTGGCCAGGAAGATCTTCATCTGACACTTCACGCCAGTTTCCAGAAGCTTCATTATTCTTTTCCCCAAGAATCTTAGCCACTAGTCGCTTGTGCTCAGTAACATTGGGAGTCAAAATAGCAAATGGGTATCCAATTACCAGCTCAGGTTCTTTGGTGATCAGAAACAAGCCATCCTGTAACAATAGGCATGTATTTTTAGAAGGCATTAGAGCAGTAGCCAACCAGAAACCAACTTCAGGTTAAATATGCTTTCAGGTTAAAGGTTATAATCAAGGCAGTAAGGAGCATGATGGAAAATGGAAAGTATCTACCATGGAACCTTACAGCAATCAAACAATTGTGAGGATCTCTGTTGGGGTCAAGAAAGTAAGAGAGGCTTACACCATCAAGCACAAGTGGTATGTTGAGGGACTTGGCTTTCACAATAATTTCAGCTACACAATCCTATCCCCATCATGCAATCATAAGAGTTAGCAGCAGACACCAAATTTTCTTCCACCAGCATATTTCAGGAGCAGTACTAGATGACTCTAATTTCCATCTTGTCTTTGTTGCCTTAGCATGCTCCTTGAATTATGCAGACATCTCAGAGAATGCAACATAGCTTGCAGTGAGCTCACAAAAGAGATAGTCTTGTTCACAGCAGAGTAGTCACATGACTTAAAACTTCAATGCATAATTGCACATAATAATCACACTTGGAACAATTCACTTGCAACAAGCCCAAGCTAAATGAAAGATGTCAACATCGAAACAATACTCTCTACACATCAATCCATACCTACCAGTTACAGGCAGACGTTACAAGAGTGGGAAACTGGAACGCACCAGGAGTAAAGAGTCACGGCCAAGTCCTGGGCCAATAACAATGCAATCAAATCGCTCCAACCATTTACTCACTTCTCCCATAACCTTATCCTTTACATCCACCCTCTCTTTGTCTCCCAATTCCCTGTGTTGCATGCCAAATTGCCATGGATTACTCTCCTCCCCAATGGCTGTGTGCCAATTTGATCCATACAAACTCAGTGTAAGCTTTCTACAGCCAGAAGGCTTCACAAACCCAGCCACTGAATAAACTCTATGCCACTCTAAAGAACAGTACAGTGGTCTTGTTTACAGCATGTAGAGAAGAAAAGCCATCTTGATGTTACAGTGGTGCCTCCAAGCTGTAGATTGGACAAATACATGAACTAGTTTGAGAAACTAAAGAAAAGCTCTCAGATTCACTCAACATCATCTTTATGTAAAGGGACCCATAGTATCAGCACACTTCTAGAGTAACAGAATTTCCATGAATTTCAGCATACCCAGTGTCATATGATTCATGGAGAACCGGATGGACAATTATCTCAGGGCTGTAGCTCTTTATCACTGTAGCTGCCCCTGCAGTGCAAAAAACGTGTGCAAGATCTGCCCCCTGTATGCACACAACACTTCTTGGTTGTAAAACAACAGCATTGCCAAGAACCCAAACTTCAGAGCCATTGGATCTGATTCATTAGAGAGCCACACTATCTGATGTTTGAAACCTTTTCACAAAATTCAGAAACAATTGCCTTTGCTGTGAGATGTTGCATGAGATAGCTAAGAACAGTTGTTTTATGCACCATCCGTGCTTTGAAGGGAAGGGAAAGGGAAGCAAGCAATAAGAAACTTGAAGCTATAATGTGTGAAGACTGTTGTCCAAACCATTTTCAACGCAGAGATGGCAGAAAAATATGGTGCACCCGTATACTCCCGACAGCCTCCAATCACAGCTACCTTGCCTGCATCTCATTTCAAGACTGGTGGGTGTCACTTCCCAAAACTGAAAGCAAAGTAGGAAATGGTTCTTTGAGATGTGCACTGTCTTTTCTTTCTGGAGCCCATACCTTTGTGGAGAAAAAAACAACTCAGGATCGACCAGAGATAATAACAGGGTATATTGAAGAGATGCACACCCGCTTGGCCTTTATGTCGGTCAGGGGCAAGAACAGGAACGACATGCTGCAATGCTGGCAAGATATGCTGCAGCTTCAATCCTCCATCCATCACTGCAGGAGCGATTATGTTACAATCCTTTTGCGGCGTCACTATTGCAGGCTCGCTCCTCGGATCCTTCTATTCACAACCCATGAACTCCACACCTGCACAAAGGTAGTAGTATCGTGGAAACAAGAAGAAAATGTTATAGAGATATAAGAAAGAAGGAAGGAAGGAAGGAAGAAAGCATGCAAGTAATTCAGATGGGTACGTAGAAGGAAGCAGCTCTTTTGTCTGTGAAATCTGCGAAAACCTGAGGAGACAACAGGTGCAGAAAGAGCTGTCGATCTGGCGTAGTAGCGATGCACACAAACGGCGGCCATGGCACCGATCCATCCGCCGGCACCTGTGCAAAATTCCAACAAAAGCATCCAGGAGCGAACACCTGTAGTCTCCATTTGTGTAGGAATTCTTGGCAGCAACTGTTGCTTCCTGCCACGTTCAGCAAATGCTGAAAGAGAAGAAAAATTGCACTTTTCGCTACCGATCATGGAAGCTCACGAGACAGTGATCAAGAGCGAGACACTCAGGTGTTCATGGTTGAAGAGTTCACGTGAATCACGTACTCCTTTCTCTTGTTCTTTCCACAAACTTTTCCCAACGCTTCAAAGTTCATGGACTGGTTCACAACAGATGCAGTATTATGTTGCCATGGCAAGCACTGCGTGGAGGAGGAGGAAGAGGTTTTCTTCACAGAAAGAAATCCCCATATATAGAGTTAGATCCCATCTCAAAACATTATGCAGATAAAGCATATGATGTCCAAAACAAGAGTGTTGTCTTCTCTTCTCCTTGAGCTTTCCATCATTTACCCCCTACAAGCATTGAAGAAGGTGGGAAGAAGAAAACAGTACAAGATCTCATCAAGAAACAAGCATGTATATCCATGTATATCCTTGAGATATGCATCCTTACCATACAATCCAACTTCCCACATACAATATGAAAACTTGAAAGTGCCTTGGTATTCAGAGTAGGGCTCCACAATCTCGCAATGGGTTACTTCACATACATGTAGCAGAGTATCATTGAACAGATACAAGAACACAGCTGCAGAGAAACTAACTGAAGGCACCAGATTTGTGTATTGCAATTTTGTAGCCAAAAGTTCCACTGCAAGGAGAATCAAGTATGGCACATTGTGAGCTACAGAATATGAGCTATGTCCCCCATATGCACAATTTCTATCAGGAAGGTGGAGGTGGAGTTGCACTCTTCTGTTTGGAAAGATGCAGTGAAGTTGGTTTGCAAGCTAACTGAAAAGATCCAAGAGATTGGTAACAACAGTCTTCATCATCAAATACTGGTGGTAAAATTCCATTTCCATGCCACTTTTGCATCACAAGTCCAACATTTTGGATCATTGATTGCAACTTCTGAAGAAGTCAAAGCACTCCATCATAAGGAACTTGATGATCAAGCAGTCCATTATTGCAAGGGGCATGCTCATGCACTTCACAGCAGTGAACACTAAAACCAATTCCTTGTCTTATCAGAATTGGATTGGGACTAACTTTTACAGTCTCTTGCCTTGCAGTGGATGTGAAGACCACCCTTATTACTGAAGCTCAAAGAAGAAGATGATTCAAGTTCAAGCCATGGATGCAGTGGGGAAGCAATACCTGTTTTTCCAGACTTATTTGCCAAATAATTTCTTGACATCCAGTACCTGCAGGAACTACTCCACCAAGAAAGTTGACAGCAGTGATAGTTACAAGAACAGTGCAGACTGGTGAGTCTGAGAAAACCATAAAGCGCAGGCAATTTATCTCAGAGAAATTTTTCTTTCAAAGGGTGTTCTGATCTACAATCTGTGCATTTCAAAACACACAAACAGTTAAATGTCAGACTGCAATCAGGAGAAAACCAGACCTTCAAGCAAGAAGAAACAAATGATGCAAAATGAGGGAGCAATGAGCAGGTTTCAGCAACTACCAAGTGATCAGGGTTCAAGGCATCCAGAAGTATCACAGGTAGAATTCAGGAGCTTTTCTTTTCAATTTTGAAGATCTTCATCGAAGTATTGGATTCAGCTTACAAAGAATGAAACAGAAATCATATAGTTGCTGAGATGCATACCGCACTTAACAATCCAAATGCAGACTTTGTGATGAAGACGAAGTAGAGAGGTGCTTGTTGCTTGGTCATGATGATGCTGGATGGATAGCGAGCATTCCTTCTCAGGAGGCCAGTCTGGAAGGGGAACGGATTTGTATGCCACACAGCAAACAGGTTCTTCCCTGTTGAGCACCATTTTTATTCGGTGATCTTGCTGCACGAGCTGCTGGACTTGGGTTTTTCTGTCTCTTCTGTAATAGTCAGCTTCTCTTCTTCAAGACACCTTGCCCAAGAGTGTTGATCTGAAACAACGAACCATCATCAATGTCTACTGCCTCCTCTCTGGATGAGCCAAACACCAAGGCAGGACCGCAACAACACTAGAATGGAAAAGACTTCCTACACAAGCTCTTGAATGCAAGCAAAGGAGACTGTAGACCATCCGGTGCTCAACCCTAAGCCAGGATATAGAGAAGATTTAGAAGATTCTCAGGTATAGAGCTCTTGTAAATCTTGGCTATATCCTGGCATAGAGTTCGAACTAGGATGTCATGGAGCTCCGTCGGTCCGTCCGTCCGTCCTCTTCATGCCATCTTTCTTCTTTCTTCCTGCAGCCATTGTGGTTGTTGTTCCTCACGAGGCCAAGGAAAGCCTCTTCACTTTGCCAACCTGATTCCGGCACTATTGTCTCTTTCTCCTCTCTCAGCTTTCGTTCTCAAGATCCCCAAGCTACCTCACCTTCCCTCTCTCTGTGCGCTCTGCCTTGCCAACATCTATTCTTCTCTTCCCCCCCTTTGCGACTCTTTGGAAGATAGCCAGCAGAGACAGAACTGAGCGCACAGTTAACGAACACAACAACATCTATGCTTCGGATCAGGTGATACACTTGGGAGATGGTGCGGTAGCAGAGATTGTTGTTGGTGATAAGGCTGTTGCAAACGATGATTGGTCTCCACAGCTGCTGCGGGGCATATTGACAAACAAACAAACATCACAAAATTTCTGTTTGTGCCTTAAAACTAGTGATAGATAATCTCAGCATTAGTTGCGTCAGGAATCCGTGGAGGTGGAAACTTGTACTGATTGTCTGTTTTTTGCAAGCCATTTACTGATCAGATTTCATGAAGCTTCGTTTCCTGTATTCTGGCTGCAATTGTGGCAGTGAAATGTTCGTGAAATGAGCGAGAGCCTGTGACATATGAACAACGAGATTACAGAGAGATTCTGTGTGTTGCAGTGTTGTGGTGGTCTATAATCTCTAGAATGTTGGCATTGGGGGAGTAGAGCAGGTGAGTGAAAGCTGGAGAGACATACACAAGCGACTTCTTTAGGATTCGTGTTCGACTATCAAGAAAAACTTGAATTTCCCCTATGCAAACATGAAATGATTTGTTTGACAATGTGAAATTACAATGATTCCTCCATTTCACAATGGGAAAATCAGAATGAAACATTGAAATGAAATATTGGTGCCATAATTCCCTTGGAAAACTTTCCCTACATTTTGTTGTTGATTCAACTTTAATTTGTCAAAGGGTTCCACTCTTTTCCCTATGGGAAATGCAAAAGAAAATTCTCATGATAGAGATTCTGTCATCGGTTTTCTTCTATCTTCACAGATTGACTCGTTCGAATCTAAATGATACATTTATTTGTGGGTGGGTGGTTTTTGTGTTTGCATTTTGCACATATTTCATTTGTTTTGTAAGTATAGGAGAAGGGTTTAAGTATAGACCCTTCTTCACCTATGTAAAGAAACTCCTTTTTTTCCAGCTTTTTTTCACTATCTTTTCATCTTTTCGCCCTAACGCAAACTCCAAAGCTAATGGCGACATCTAATGAACAACGAAGAGTTGAGGTTATCTTTCTTTTTCTTTTTGCTATCTCATTATTACTATGGGCAATCTTCCTCCTTTTCTTTCTCTTGCTTCTCGATCATGCTTCTTCCTCTTCTACTTCTCTTAGTAACTTGTTCCTCCTCCTTTTTCTTCCCTCCCTTCTCTTTCCTTTGTTTTTTTTCAAGTTGCTACTTGTTATTTGTTTTGTTTTGTTTTTTTTTAAAAATGCGTGGCATTGTGGAAGTCACCATTGTTTCTCGTGGATTTTTTCTTTTTTGTTGTTGAAAAATCTTGATCATCTCTTTTTTTTTTTAATGTCTATGCCTGGTGTAACAAGGTTTTTTAAATTTTTTATGTTTCTTGCAACACAAGTTGACACTCGCTTGTTTTTAATATATTGTTTTCATTGTTTGTTTTGCGAATCCACAATCAAAGTTGCTAATGTTATTTTGTTTTCTCCATGTTTTTGTTATTATACCATCATCATCTTATCATCTGCAATTGTGCTAGCAATGTTTTTCCTTGGCATTGTCAAAAGATCATGATGATTGTCAAATTTTGCACTTTTTTTAATCTATATATATATTTGCAAGTGTGTGGTGTTGTTGAAGTTCTTGTCATTTTCAACAGTCTACTTTCAAGTTTTTTTCATTATTGTTGGAATATCTTGATGATCTTTGGTTTTTTTTCTTTAGTGTGTTTATGTATGGTGCAACAAGGCCTCACATTCCCCACCAATGCTTGTGTTTTTTCCTATTTCTTGTAACAATTTGACAATTGTGTTGCATGGTCAAAACTATTGTTGTCTTTGGTGGTCTTCTTTCATTTTTTTCATGTTGTTATTGCAATATCAATGTCTTTTCTAATTATGGTTGTGCTAGGGTTGGGCAACATTGTTTTTTTTTTTTTCCCAAGACATTGTAATTTGTAAGTATTGTTATTTTTTATTTATATATATATTTGCAAAACCTTTTGTTTATCAATGGTACATGTAGATGAACTAGCTTCCAAGAATTCTATAACAAGCTTTCTCAAAATCATGATATCCATGAATTGTCATCTAATCAATCTAACCTTTTTTTTTTGATGTTGAGGCTTTTGGATTTGGTCTTATTACATCATGCACACCTTCTCCTTGTAATTATGTAAATGATGGTTTTTTATGGTTTGATGATGAATTTGATATTTATTTATAATTGCCTAAATGTGTTGAACCTACTTAGTTTCCTATTTAACAAATGTTGATCTTATTTGTTTTGCAAACCTTTACAACCATTTAATGCATTTGGTTATTGAAGACTTTGATTTGTCTATTCCATTTAACAATTGAGATAATGAATTTTTTTTTCCCCAATGTCTCTTTTGTTTTTACATAAAACTTCTCTGTTGTTATTACCTCTAACTATGATTCTCTTACATTATTAATGTTTTCTTGAATTCTTGATTCCTTGAAATTGATGAAAGAAAGTTAAATAATGTCAATGAAGGAGGGTGGAGAACCAGCAAACGTGCATAGTAATGGGCCAAAAATACATTTGACAAATGGAGAAAGTTTTCAGGTTACAATAATAAAAAGTTCATTACAAATTTGTTTATAATGAAAACACTATAATGGGCCTTGTGGATATGTTATAGGATGGTAGTTTATACCCTTTAACTAGGTTTTTAAAAAAAATCATCTTGTTTTCTTTTTCATTTTGTAATTTTATGTTTTACTGATTGATTTTGCAATTTTTTTTAATAATTTCATCTTATAGGTATTTATTTTGTAATTTTGTAATTAGGTTTTTTTTCTAATTTCTTTTGTGTTATGATGCAATCCTTGATTAAAGGTATTGGCAAGCTTATTAAACAAAGACAAAATAACAAGTTATGAGAATTGGTGTAGCTTTAGCAAATGTTTTCAACATTTTTACCAACTCACCGACTCAAGGTACCATCAAGTGAAGATAATGGGCTCTTTTTATGTAGGAAGAATGGAAGATGTTAACACAACCAATTTGTAGGCCAATGTTTCTTGTTGTTCTTAATTTGAAATTTCATTCATTTTACATGATGAATTTTTTTACAAGGAGATAGTTTGAATTCAAAAATGTTAATTTGTAAAATTATTTTTTAATATAAATGCCTATTGGGTTAGTTTAAAATTTTGCCAAGGTGTTTCTAAAAATTGAAGGATTGATATTACAAAGTGTTCAACAAATCTATACAAACTTCCCTGTGATTGCCTCATGGATGATGTCATTGCACAACCTTCAAAGAATTGGCTTGCCAATGTTTTACTATTAGCCTAATAGTAAATCAAGTCTTCACATATTGTTCTTAAGCCCCAAACCTAAATGGAAAAAGAATGATGATGTTATGATTCACGACATCTTTAGTTGACCATAATCAATTACAATTAATTATTGATGGTTTAACCTATGATTTTCCTATTTTGAAAACAAAAGTTTCATCAAACAAAATTGGCTAAGGGGTTGGGATAACTTGCATGGAGGAAGCTTTCGTTCCACATGAATATGGTATGGAAATGATGACTCATTAAGATCTTATATTTTACAGGAAATCAATTTTTCTACCTCTTTGGTTTTTCGTTGTTTTTTATTTTGTTTTGAGTTCTATTTTTTTGCTTTTGTTTTGAGTTTGTGCTTACATTCAAGGTTTTCATGTCTTTTTTTCCTTTCTTATGTTGGAGGTATAATTAGATTAATAAACATATAAAGGACAATTTTTTGTAACATATAATTTTTGGTGAATTGAAAAGTGATTGTTGTTTTTATACAATGAAGCTTTCAATGAAGAGGCATTTGAGAAGACCAAAGTAACTATTATTTGTTCCTTTTTCCTAGTTTGTAAGTTTTTTATTTTTAGTTTTTTTTGGCTAAATTCATTTTGAAGATAACCACATGAATTTGGTTTTTGTTAATTCATATGTTCTTACCTAGGAGATATCAATAGTTGTTAATGGTGTTTATGTACATGTGAGATTTGTTGGTTACATGATTTTTGTTTTTTTTCCTATTGGTTTTTTTTTTTTGGTTGTTATTTTATTTTATTTTATTTTTTGTAAAGATGTTCATATTCAAAATCTAGTTGATGCAATTTTTGTTAATTCATTTCTTCCTACTGATGAAAGAGGTGTAGTTAATGACTATGCTCATAATATTAATGTTGTTTCTACGCAACAAAAATCTATATTGGTGATCTTGGTTTAAAGAGACCAAATGTTGATTTTGTTCATGTTTTTCAAAACAAGATGATGGTGCAAGCCCCAAAACCAAATAAAGAACATGTTGATGTTGATGAAAATTTCTAAAATGAGTTATTTGATGTGGAACTTCCAAAGCACAAGTAGAATTTAAAGGTGATTCATGATCAACAACCACTTGAGGTGTTGAACATGAGCACATCTTCTAAGCACATTTTTAACCATCTTCAAAATTCCCCCATTACAATCAACTTCCTTGTTGATTTAAATATAATTAATGTTTTGGTAAAAAACATGGTGGACAAGATTGCAATGTGATTTTTTAAATTTTAGATTTAATCTTCAACATTTCAAATTTTAAATTCATGTTTTCTTGATTTTCACATTGAACTTGATTTAAGCTCTTCACTTGTGCTTGGATTTTTTTCATATTGTGTAATTTCATAGATAAAACATTTGATTTCATATTATTGTAGTTCCATAGCTAGTACATTTGATTTCCTACAATCTTCGAAGAAAATAAAAAACTTGTAACTTTGTTTGTTGGCATTAGAAACTTATTTTAGTTTTGAAATTCACACATTTTATTGACATCATAAGCCAAATACATTTAATTCCACCAAAATTTTGGAAACTTTCTAGAAGATTCAAAAATAAAATTGCAATTTTTTGACATCAAATTTCAATTGAGTAATTTGAAAAATAAAAATAAAAAAAGAATTCAAAAGATTTTTAAAAAGAAAAAAGATGTTAAAAAAATCACAATTATACCTTCCAAAATCCAAAAGGCTAGTTGATAGGTTGTATTGGGCATTTTAAATTTCAAAATGTATAATGAATATTTGTGGTGGGTGAACATTTTAAATTAACAATTTTTAAAATGCACAATTTTTCTGGGTGTATGTGAGTGCTACAAAGTGATGAATATAAGGGTCTTCACCTATGTAAATAAATTTCATTTGGTCCAAGTAAAATATCCATCCATGGGTCATATGTTGTAAGTACACACATCACTTTGTTCTACAATGGTTTAAGTGTATATTTTAATCAATAATGAATGAAACAAAGAAGATTCATAAAATGATTCAAGACTAATAATTCATCCTTGATGGCCAATTCAGATTATTATTAAAAAAAATTGCAAAATTTTGCCAAGTGGTGAAATCCCAAAGGGCTATTCTACACCCTGTTGTTAAATCAAACATATTTCCAAGGATAAAATTTTCATATTCTTAAATTGTAAAATTTAGTGTAAGGTTTGGAAATCATCAAAAGGTAGATTTTGTCCTATCCTAAATCACTTCCATTTGTTTTTAGTCTTCTTGATGTTGATAGTGGGCCATTTCACATTCACCTTCGTCACCATCCCCTTTCCTTTTTGTCAAGTTTTATAGTTAATTATGTTTCATTTTAGGTGAATTAAGTGAAAATAAATTACTAAAAATTTATGAAAAATAGAATGATTTGTAACTAGCATTGCAATTAGGTTTTTGAGTTGCAATGACCATTTGTAACTTCACTACAATTCAAAATATTTCTATGAATATTATTGGGCAAGTCACATGAGTTGCAACAAAGATAATTCATTATATATGGAATTGTATATTTTGTGCAATTTAATAGCAACTATGTAGGAATAACTATTCTGTAATTTCAAAGCAACTATCAAGGACATCATTTCCACACAACAAATGGAATTCATTCATATGGATGTTCATTCATGATTCATAGTTAACTTGCATTTCAATTTTAATTAACTTCTAGTTCATTTTTAATTCATTTCAAATTCACTGTTAGTTAACTGTTAGTTTATTTCTGGTTCACTCTCAATTAACTCTTAATCAAGTTATGATCAATTCTTAGTTCACTTTCAATTTTAGTTAACTTGTAGTTAATTTATAATTAAAAAGTCTTTTAAGAAACTTTCCTGGTTAGTGGGTATATGGAAACTTCTATGGAAACTTTCTTGAACTAAGTTAAGAAACTTCCTTGAAAGGGTATAATAAAAGTAAGACCCCCCATTATCTTTAGTATGTTCAACATTAGTTTGAGGTACAATCTTGTTCTATTCCTTTTATGTTTAAATTTGTTTATTTCATTGTAATAAATATTTGTTTGTACTTTGATTTCGCACATTTCGTGTTCTTGATTTTAGCTTTTATGTTCTTGTTTTGAACCTTTTGTTTTATGTTTTGAATTTAGATTTAGACCTATTCTTTTGTCATTTGTCTTGGTAATTTTCATGCATGTGACAACAACTACCTTGTAATGTGATATTGACATTATTTTTTATCCATCCATCCATCAATCATTACAAAAAATCATGATTTTTCAAAAGGTTCAACTTGATTAAAGTATTTGTATTGACTAAAAATATGTTTGTTTCAATTAAAGACATGGTATATGAAAGACACATGGTTATTTTGGTTAGTTCTTTTGATTAAGATGACCATTTTGACCAAATGTTAAATTATACATTTAATCAAGAGGGACAAATTTTTTAAATGGTCCATTAAGATTTCCATGGCTTAATCAAATCAATCATACTAAATGTCCATGCTTAACCAAATTGGCCATATTAATTTGATTAATTAGCCTACTTATTATGCTTACTAAATTACCTACCTACCTACATCCTACCTACTTATTTATTTAGATATGTCTTACCAATTCACCTACTTACTTAACATTTATTTACCTACGTCCTACCTACCTACCTAACTAACATCTATTTACCTATGTCTTACTTGTCTACCTACCTAGCATTTATTTACATATATTAATGTCAAACACTCATTTGGCTAATCAACGCAATAGTAAAGCAAAAGAGCAATAAATTCAAGTCTGCTTGGTGTTATAGTAGAGAGAGCTGTCTTTTAACTACAAAAGTTGTTGCTTGAATTTGTAGTTGTGAGGCTATTTGCCTCCAGGTAGAATGCTACACATGCAAGTGATTGGGTGACAAAAAGCCATTTCTATTGCTCCCTGATACTCTGCATCTTTATGAACTAGCTCCAACCAATTGGAGGCCACCATTGCTGATTGACAATATATGGACATTTCTGGTCCAAGATTTCTGGATTAATTAGCAATGGCTTGGGAATGGAGGACACCCATGTTAGTGTTGACATAAGAGTTGAGTAATCCAGGGCTGCTACCTATGCTTAGAAGACCCAAGTTTAAATATTTTGGCAGTCAGGGTGTGTTTACTTGGCATTCTTGAATGTGAATGAACAAGGTTTCAAAGTGGCCATGGGTGGTTACAGAGTTATAATAATCGATGATTCTCATTGAGCTGGACGAATACTACTTAGCCTGCAAGGCTTGCCAGGAGTTGGATTGAACCTGCACCCATTTCTGCATTGCCGAAGAGCATCTCCAGCGATGCTCAGTATGTAACCGTGGAAACAAATTCCTCACATCCAAGTTTAGTTGATAATTTTTCCCAACCCCACCAATAAACCTAAAACTGGGGCTGCAAATTGGTCATAGACTACTAAAAGCAACTACACTCTTTTCTGGCATGGGTAAGGCTTTTCCATGCCTTTTACCAGCCTCAGCAAACTATGCAAAAATGTTGGGCCAAAACGATTTTGCTGAGCCAAACTGGCATGGTTTGACTTTTCTTCATCCAATTTGAATTTGTGGGCTCACATACTGAGCACAGGTGGAATTCCTCTAGGAAATTGTATTTTAGAAATGTGATATCCAACCACCATTCTTGGGTTTAGAGTACTAGATGAACTAACTGTGTTGCAGGTTCCACTTCTTGACCATCACACTTACCACATGGCGATAATTTTCATTCCAACACATGCAATTATCAAATTTGTGACTTCAAAACGATTCACCCATAAATTGACTTGAGTGGGATTAAATAATGATATGCTTATGTGTATGTTTCTAGTATGGAACTTCTGATGTTTCTATTGTTTTATGAAAGGCAGATTTCTACATTTTATTCATCATGCCCCAACACCAGAGAGGTGTATGTTCTTCCAAATTGACTTTTTTCAACAATTAAACTCCAAACTGTTAGGAGAAGTAGGACTGCCACATTGCTAATATTTCAAGAGTGATAAGATCTCACAAAAAAGAACCCAAAATCTAATAGCAACAACAAAAGCTACATTATGCATGCAAACTATGAACATGTGGAAAACCAGCACGGAGCTGAAAAGTGGATGGACATATGTGCTAATATCCTACTTGTTGGAGAATAACAAGAGTATCTGAAAGCCAACTGTGGAGGACATTGGATGGAAGGTTTTGAAGTAAGAGTGGATAATAAAGCTTGGAATCAGAATGTCTTGAACAAAAAGGAATAGCAGTAACAACTAGCAATACATAAAAGAAAGGGTTTGAAGAAATATAGGAGTTAGTCTCCAATTCTGACACAATGGCAAAGTGAAAGTAACAGCACTTTCCTGTCTCAACAGATGAAATTTATGAAAGATGGAGCAGCGCAACATGTCACCAAGTAACATCATGATCAAGAAGTCAAATTGGAATAGAGAAGAGAAGTAATCACAGAAAGAAGATTAGATGAAGGATGCAGGGGGAGTAAAAAGTTGGACTGCCAAACTTTGCACATGACATAAAGAGAAGTGAATGTAAATCATAGAAAAAGTTGCAAGCTCTATATATGCACACGGAGTTGAAAAGAGTGGAGAAAGGAAGACTCCATTCTTAATTTGCTTTAGCTAATCCATATGATTGTATTGAGCAAGAACAAGTTCTTATGTTGATACCAAACTCAAACCACCCTAAGTGAGGAACTTGATGATGTTCACCTTCTTTAATGTTCAGAGACAAAATCCTCACTGAACTTCCACAGAGCCTCAGCAGCTTTTGGGTCTTCAGCAACTTTTGATAGAACTGGTACTTCATTGCAATCCGCGAAATATTTCCCTGATACTCCCTTCAAATGAGGACTTGTGGTGACATAGCATTGGGTTGCTGCACCCTGTACATCCACATCACGTTCCATGTTTTAGTCATGAATCATCATGTTTGATGTGAAACAAATTGTGGGTCATAAATAAGAGCCCTGATAAATTAGGAACAAACCAGAAGAAAAGAGAGCTTTGATGCTACATGGAGTTGGTGTTTTCTATATACATTGCAGGTATTACAGAACTCTCAGGGTAGGCTACATATGTTTGCACACCATTTTCTTGGCCAGTAACCCATCCTAGTACTTTTTTCCTATCTGCTGTACTTGGTTTCAGAGTTTCTATGGGATCTGATATACACACCCTAAACTAGCCACAATCTCAAAGCAAAAAATTGTCTTTCATGCAACTACAGTTAGGTGTTTGTCCAAGACTAAACTTTGGATCTCTTCAATCCCCATGCCTGCAGATGCCTAAATAAACATAAACTACATAAATGACTGTATATTGCAGGTTTAAGATGAGAAAGGTGTTTGAAATTGTACTTGAGGAACTGTCCTCTCCATGAATGGGCGCGTGGCAGTCAGAAACACAACTGTCACATATATCATAAATTAGTACTTATATATTAAAATAAACTTCATCCCAATCTTTCCAGAAAACAAGTAAAATCCAACTTTTAATTGTAGATCATGATGCAAGGCAGGGCCTTAAGAGACAAAATAACTCAAAACCACATTCCAAAGTATACTTACTTTTGAATAGATTATCAGATCCTAGTGTCTTGCCAAAGTTGCTGGCACTAACAACTCCAGGGTGGACAGAATTTGCAGTCACATTTGTCCCTTCCTCCTGAAGGCAAATCCATAGACGTCATGTTAAAGCTCATTTCTTGACAAAAAAAAACCTTGTCTACTCTTATGGTATTGACCCCAGGTTACCCTTAAAAGGTTTCCATGAAATATGTATTAGGTAATGGCCATTGGGAGGACCTGGCTGAGTGGCAGTTGGCCATAAGCTGGGTCTGAGGTCAATGGCAATTATCTGGACATAATTAGAGCTTAGGAGAGATTTGCCACATCATTAGGAACTTTGGTAGACTATTTGCTAAAGCTCAAGATGTTCTGTGTGCCAGTCACATGCATTTGAAATAGCAGTTGACCCTATAAAGAAGCTTAGCATGAAGGGCGGAATCTCTGATGAGTAACGATTATGAAATTGAGAGATACCAATGTGGAAAGAAAGTATCAATTAGTTCAGATTGCCAAAGCATCAATTAGAGAGCTTCTCAATACCTCAGAAAGTAACAATTTGGTTAGAGAGGGCATTTGACTTAACAGTGGTACTTGGAATAAGAACTTCCTCCCAAATTGCCACTACATGAAAGCGCTATAAATCTTTTGGCAGGTGTAACACTTTCAGACCTGGAGACGTCGACTGAGTTCATTGGCATGAAGAATGTTAGCCAGCTTGGTGATTCCATATGCTGAACCAGAACTGTACCTGCTTAGTCAAGCAACACAGAAAGTTTCAACACCCTAGGGAAACTCCTTTCTTGCTTTCTGTCCTTCACCTTAATGTACCACCACTTAGTGTGCTGCAACCTCCAAATCATGTTACAACTCTCACCTTGGAGGAACTTTGTTAGGGCACTCTTGCAATCACTCAATCAAGAATCAAGTCATGTACACCACCCATTGTCCATTTTGTAATTGTTTTTCTTATTTCTACCTCTTGGTTTCAGAGTTTGTCATCAAGAGTCTTTTTGCTACTCTTTATTTTCCTACTACCTTTTCTTGTCATTTAGACTGTCATAAGGTATTCCCTTTGATGCGAGAGCATGAGCATGAGATGCGACCATCACAATACGTCCTTCCTCTCCCGTCTCTTTAGCAGTTTTTTTAATGGTATCAAGTAGGAGATTGGTAAGCAGAAACGGACCTGCAAACAAAACCCCTTAACTTCATTTGAGGACTTCAATTCTTCTTCCACTAATATATCTCTGACGAATTTGGCTAAATGGCCAAAAGTAAGGAAAATTTCCGCTTGAAATTAAGCCCAGCACACTAATAGTCCATAGAAAAACAACGGAAGCTACAAATTGTTCTTGAAAGTTCTAACCGATGTGGTTTGTGGCAAAAGTTTTCTCCATGCCATCTTCAGACAACTCGAACTCTGGCAAGACTACACCTGCATTGTTTCTGCAAAATAACAAACTCAACAATGACAATCTGAAATCCAACAATTGACCTTCTTACTGTCAAAGCAAAGCTTTCTTCTGAAACAAAACATATTGTGGGACTCAATTCTATTTTAAAACACCTGGACCTTGAAGAAGCCACAAGTTGATGCAAGTCCAACAATCTAAACAATTGGATTGCTGAATGGAAATGATTACCCACATAAGTATGTTTAGAGGGAGGTTTTGAGCTCTAAAATCCCCTGCAAATTTGCGCACAGATGCCAGAGAACCCAAGTCCAGGTGCATGACATCTAGAGTTGCACTGGGATCCTCTTCCAGAAATTTGAGCTTGGTTTCTTCCCCTGCTTTTGTATTGCGAACAGCCATAATCACATGTGCTCCTCTCTTTGCCAACACCCTTGCTGTTTCTTTCCCTATACCACTTGTAGCTCCTGTAGTACAATTTTTTTGGTATTCATTCAGGTTTATAGATTTGATCTACATAATTTTAAATGCTCAACCTATTAACAATGGTGACCTGACTTCAGAATTCAAATGGAAAGATTTTAAGTTTCTCTAATAAATTAGAACGTCTACTAAACCAACAACAACACACATGGATCATTGTCTTGAACTAAATTGCAATTTTTTTGATACATGGGGAGACTCGCTGTTTAGATAATGTGATGGATGACCTTGTGCCTTGTGTTTGAGACGTCCATATAAGCAAAAGACTACAAAATACTTTGTTGCCAACTACAGACACACTGGGGATGATGATCAGGCAGACATAGCCAAAGAACTTACCAGTGACCATTGCAGTTTTGGAATGCAAGTCGATGTTAGCAGTCACAAATTCGGCAGTCGAATTGGGCCCAAAGCCACTGGGGCCCGGTTTCTTTGAGAAAACACTCCATTCCTGTCCCATTTTTGTCTCTTTTTTCTTCTCTCCAGATAATATGTCTGCTCACACACACACAACACGGTCAAATCAAAACCTTGAGAACATCAAATTCCAATGCAGTTTTTTTCTTCCCACTGACCATGATATTCAATGCAAGTGTGGGAGTGCTCTTATTTTCAGAAAATAAGAGCAAGAACTGTCGAAAAATTTGCCAAAATTTGACCACTTTCTTCAACACAGCTAAAAACTAAGGCCCTCAAATGGCATATGTGTGTGTATAGAAAATAGTCGATTCAATAGAAACATTCAAAGCAAAAAAGAAAAGAAAAAGAGAAAGGAGGATCAATCCCACATCTAGAGCAGATGGAACCCGACTGCACAATTTTTGGGAACTCGCTCTTCTTCTAAGCAACTTCAACGTATTGAATCCCACCGTTTGATTTCCTTTGCCTTGCTTGGCAATAATGTTGAGACCACGCAAAATCCATCAGATAAAAATAGAGAGTGCGAGCAAAATGTGTTCATTATTTTTTTTGTCCTTATTTGTTAAGTTTGTGTGGACAGAGTCAAAAAGACACTTGGGGAACGAACGTACCAACGTACACTTTTTCCGAATTCCCAGCCTTCGATCTCTCACCCGTGATCTACAATTTCTCTAGCACAGCGAACCAACAGCTGCCAGCGCACCATCCTGTAACATGACGATGGGATGATAGTAGATAACAGACCTCCTTTTCCATTGGGTTCCAGTTCCTTACCTAACCATGGTTAGTTTAGCTCACGCTCGTGACCCGTGCACATGCTCTGCTGCAGGGCTGGTTTACGGGCCTGTGGGGCCTGCCATCGCGTCGACGTGGCTAGAGCAGGGCTGGGCATGCGCACATTAGCATGCGTCGCTGATGGTTGCCCAATGGCTAACTTAATTACCTAGCAGTAGTCACCAGTGTTGTGCGTGTAAGTGTCAATAGCCATATATTCGGCGTGTAAATCCAGTGCAAGTGTAAATCATTTGCACTTACACGTCCGAATTTTATTACACTTACATGAGGCCCGTGTAAATATTTGTCACATACACTTACACAGCCCCGTGTAAATGTTTTGGGAAGTGTAAGTGTAAATACTAAAATTATTTGTAAAGTCAACCTGTCTTTGAGCCTCCCTCAACCCCAAACCATTCTTTCAGTGGTATCCATAAAGTAAGAAAATTTATTAGATCTGGGAATAAAATGCTGAAAATCAGCATTTAATGCACAAGGTTCAAGACTAATTATATTGGCTTCACATGTAGGAGCAGTAACGGAGGCGCTAAGAAAAAGGAGAGACAGGATGAAATTCAATTCACCACAAAAACTGAGGTCCTCCCCACCCTTGAATGCTGATGATTTTCTTTTTTTTTTAATCTCCTCAAGTAAAAATCACATTTTTTACATTGTTTTACAGAGCCATGTAAAATCATATATATATATACACTTACACAGAGTGTAAGTTCCAAACCATTTACACGCACAACACTGGTTGTCACTTAGCAGTTGTCAATTTTTCCTTCTTCCTTTATTCGCTCTTTTTTTTTTTCCTTCTTTTTTTTTTGCCTCCACTGCCCCCCACCCCCTTTCTGGCACATGGAGCCAGGGTTTTTTATATCATTATGTACATTGTCTTCCAATTTTTAAATTGAAAAAATAAATTACTTAACTTTGGCTCTACACTACTGGTGACAGTGAAATGATGAGAAAATATGTTGATTTTGTAAAAAATAAGTTCCATTTGAATGAAAATATTGAATTACATTGCACACAATTTTAATTGAATGCAATTCAATTTGATTTGAACTGGAATAAAAAAAATTATTGAATTTAAATACATTGAATGCAATTCACATTCAACTTGGTTTAGATTCAATTGAATTGAATTTGGTTGAATTGAATTCAAATCAAATCAAATTGAATTTTTTTTTTCATAATTTGATTGAATTTAATTCAAATTGAACTAAATTCAAATCAAATCAAATTGAATTGAATTTTTTTATAATTGAATTGAATTCAATTTGCCTTTTCATATCCATGTAGGTGGGTGAAAATAATGAAGTAGTCAGGTTTAGAATCTCAGAATTGTCAAGTTCATAATCATACTATTGGACTCATACATGTTTTGCCTAAACTAGTTTGAATTATCATCATCATTAGAATTTTTATTTTATTTTTTGAGAACTAACAAAAACTTCAAAAACTTATTTTTAAAATGAACAAAAGAATTAGTTACATGCCTTTTTCTTTTCTTTTATCTTTTTCAAGATTTTTTTTATTCCATTGACTTTAAGGAAAAGCCCCTAAATGAAGAAATAAAAGGCCTATGAAATGCCCCTCACATTTTGAGGAGTGTCCCCCACATGTGGGCTTTCCTCACAATAAAGTAAGAGGCAAAGGTTATCATGAACCTAAATATGTGTAGATCACAGGATTAGGAAGGTCTGTACACCTACTCCTTCAAGGGCCCTTTGCAAATAAAAGATTAAGCATAGTATAACACCTTCCACCTACATTAATTGTTTTTTAATGTTCAGGTCGTTATGTACATGCCTTCCTTTTTCCTTTTGTTTCCCTTTTTCTTGTATTCTTTTGGGGAAAAAAATAAAATGAAGAAAGAGAAAGGAACATTCATTCCAAAATATATATTTATTTTTCCATTGGAAACGCAGGGGTGGATAAGAACATCAAGTCATCTCTTGGTTTTTTCTTGTTGTTTTTATTTCTTGAGTTCACTACCAAAAACTTTATCAAAGTATATGAAAAGAATGAAAGCATTAAACACATTGTTTCCTTCTTCCTCTTTATGTTTGTTTTGTTTGTCCTAGTTTTTCCTCCTTTTCCAAACTGTTTTTTCAGTGCATGTATATGAAAGAATGTAAACTAAAAGTTATAAGTACACAACTTGTTTTTCTTTTCTTATTCTTCCTTTTTCAAAAATATTGTAAAATTGTGAAGAAAAGCAAAGGATGTAAAAAAACGTAGAAAAAGAAAGGTGTGAAATGATTTTTTTTTTTAAAAAGTCTCATACAAACAATTGAACTTTGATACATCAATTTTTTCATGCTCTTAGGGTAGGAGGTGGAAATGTGAAAGGAGGAAATGGGCAAGAGGTGTACAAGGGGTGATTGACACTCGGTAGCTAATGAAGAACATTTGTCACCCTTGATGAAGTCTCATTTTTGCCATTTAGAAAGGCCTTTGCTAGCATTTGCGCTTACAAGGCAAATGTAATGGCAAATATTCATGTGTCCTATTGTAAAGACTTGACCATTCGTTTTAAAGGTATCTTTGAAGGCATAACGTGGTGGTGGGCATCTCAAAAGAATAATGCTCACATAAGCAAGCATTATGTTTTTTGAAAAACATGTCATCATTTTTTTCCCATGCTACCTAGGAAGTACCCATCAAGTATTTGGGGAGGGGTGGGGAGAAAGAGAGAAATGATAATTGGCAATTTTTACACCATCCAAAACCCTTGGGGGGAAGTTTTATTTTAATAAAGCCCACCCCTCAAGCTTCACCTCACACTTAAATTTTTCTATAAGCTACTTTCCTACTAATACCTCATTAATCTTTACCTATGACCTAACCAATTCATGGGTCAAAGCATGGTTGAAGTGTCAAAATGGAAAGTCCTACAAAAATTGTAATGGACCCTTGAATTGGTCATGTCCTTAAAACTTAATAGCACATTCATATTAGGAGTTATTTTCGTTTCATAGATAGTACATTACCAAATTACTATTAAATGCAGACCATTTTTATTTGAACAAGTTTTAAAACTCCTAACAACTACTAGGAAGAAATTCAAAATTTTGTCCACCTTGGTGAAAAATGGTTTAAAGACTTGTAATGAATGTCTAAACATATTTTTTCCCCCATTACCACAAATAGGTTAGGCACTAACATGTATAAAACACTTGAATGTAATAAGAATCAAGTGCCATATTTAATGCACAAGGTTTCAAAAAGTGAAAGTTTTAAAAATTTCTAGCCATTGATAAAATATGGCCTAGATTGGATAAATTTTATTATTCCTATTTTCATAAATGAAAAGAAGAGCTACTCTATATGCATGTCTATAATTTGAAAGGAATTTATTGCATTTGACTTGACGAAAAAGGAAAAATCTAGGATAGTTTCAATTTTTGTGGAAAAATAAAATAAAATTCAAAAGTCGTCAAAGTCCTTTTTTGTGTTTCAAATGGAATAGCCCAATCATGCTTGGACCCACATGCATGTATTTACATTGTAACAATCCATTATCCCAACTACATACTTATATACAAACCTATCTTTTAATGATATTCATTTACTTACAAACATGGCAAATCCTACTTGAACCAACTTAAAACAATGATAATTTCTACATGTATTCCTCCCTAATCCCACATTTGATGGTCTAAAGAATGCCCTCTTGTTTCTAACCCTTCTTATCAATGTTTTTTTTCAATTTTGTACTATTATAACAATAACTAGTGGCAAGCCTTCACAAACAAATTTCAACTTAATTGGTGATAGTTTTGCACATGACTATTAAAAGTGTGGCCAATAAACAAACATGTGGTGACATGTTCTCCAAAAAGTGAAAAATAGGCAAAATTTGGGATGTTGGTTTCCTTGCATTGACCAAAAATGTACAAGTATTACAATATTTTAGAATACCAAAAAAGTATTGAATTTTACTGAAATCACAACTATTTTGATGTGACCATTGATAAACTATGTAAATACAACTGTTGTATGCCTAACTTATATATATATATAGCGTATATTCTACCAAATACAATGAAAGGTGGTGGCCCCCAATGAATATAAGAATTAAGATATTTTGCTAGGTGGACCAAAGCATGACATTTCATTACATTATTTACATCTTAGGGGTTTTTTGTTGTATGTAAATCAGCCAACAAGGTTCTCAAAAGATGAATTTATTATCATCATTAGTTGATCCTAATTAGATGAAACATTCTTTTTCAAGTTTCCAACTTCCAAACAAGTCTAATACTTACAAGACAAGTGTTTCCTCATCAAATATATATTCACAACATCACTTTAGTTAAATTCCATGAAAACTCCTTGGTATGCCCTTGACCTTCTTGCTTTGGACTACAAGATTTTCATTTTGCTTTTTTAAGTCTCTTGTGGTTACTAGTATTTCACATACTCATTACATTCCAAACTAGGAGAAAAATCCTTTGGACAACATTTTTGGTCCACTCAAGTAAACCAGCACCCAAGTTTGATGACTTGTTTTTGCAAACCAAAAAAATAAATCAATCACCAAAAACTTGAATCAATGTTGTTTTTTGACAATTTTTCACCTAAAAAAAATATTTGTTCATGTTAGTTATATTTTTATGAGGTCACTTAAAGTATATCACTACTAGGTTCTTACCCTTTTTATTACACCAAACACCATGTGTCAAGGTAAACAAAATAATGTTAAATTGGAAGATTTTTCTTTAAACCTTTGCATTATATTAGAATTATCCATTTTTGCTATTAAGACTTGAACCAAATATTAACCCTTATTTTTTATCATCATGTTGCTTTTATTGTACATTCCAAACTATGTCCTTAGAGTGCACATGTAGTACAAGTGTGTAGGTGAGTGGGTGTGCACAAGTTTTGAATAATTTGGCACACATGCTAATGTGGAAATCAACATTGACTGGCATTGATGTGGCATGATGATGATGCAACAAGGGGTGGCACGGCGTTGATGTGGCACATTGGTGACATGGCAATGGGTGATGTGGCATTATGTGGTACATGGAGGACATGGCACCATGTGGCACATGGATGACATGGCACTAATGTGGCTTAGGTTTTAATCATGACTTGCAATTGTAAAAGCTATGATTTTTTAAAAAATCATTGAATATTTAATCATTTTTTATACATGGACTTGGAAGATCAGAAATTTCTAAGAATTCATCGCAAATATCAACATTAGTGTTGGGATAGCTAAAGTTGAGAAAGAAAAATTGCATTGTGATTCAAATAAAGGTTTGTTCACTCACACTCACATTTTGTTTAGGAATTGTCACATTGGATGTTTTTGTTTTGTGTTTGTTATGACTTGGTCTTTGAAATTACAATGAATCATAGAGTTTCATTGTATTCTAGAAGAAATTCTAAATCAAAGTTTCAAGTAGATTGAAAATAATAGTGAACTTTTTTGGAAAGGGTCCAAAAGCTTGGGTTGTGAAATATAATATTAGCAATTTGGTTGTCTATCACTTTTTATCACATTCTTTGGTGTTCAAGTTATAAAATAACATCCTTAAAGTAATGTCTTTAAGGTTTGGTTTTCAATGTCCTTTCTATTTTTCCATGAGGTTTTTGTTTGGGTTAAGCCATTTTTCTTCTAGTTGTTGTATAGGTTGTGTTGCCATGATTTTTTTATTACAAAGCTATAAAAATTACAATTCAAGTTTCCTTAACTTTTTCGCAAAACTTTGTCGTTGTTTGATTAATTTGTAAAACATATGCTTATAATATGCTTGTTGCAATGTCCATTAGTGAATGGTAAGGAATTTTCTATGGTTTTAGGTTTTTCAATGTTGTTTATCTACAAACAATCCATTTTGATGTTTTGAACTAGTGCAAAAAACCTTACATTATTCAATTCTTTGGGAGGTGTTATTAAATATTTTAATTAGTTGATTATTATTGATGTTGTAATCATTTGAATACATTAATTCGTGACAATGATGGTTGCTAAAGCCCAAGGTCAAATGCTCATATTTTATGTTATATGTAAGAAGTTGCTCCAATTGAACTTGAAACCTTTCATAAAGGTTAAAAATGTTATTTGTTAGCCATCCATTGTCTTAGCAATGTAGTACGAAAGGTGGTAATTCTTTCAAATAAATCAAAACCCTAATGTATGAGGTTTGGATTTTTTCACATATTGTGTTTTTTATGGAGTTTGTTCCTAACCATCGTTTTAGTGAAATCCCATAGTAATAAGGTAGATTCTATTGGGATCATGTAGATTGAGACATAGGGGTGAAAGCACACGATAGTGACCCCCTTTGGGATGTCACATTGTATTATTTTCTAGGGATGTGCATGTTTGAAAGTATCCCACCTCAAACTTTTGAAAGATTTTCACAAATATTCTTGCATATGATGTTAAAAAAAAACCCTAGGCAAGAGATTAAATTAAAAAATATTTCATTTTATTAAATGGGAGATTGGATTATATTTGTGGACATTGGAAATGAATGTAATGTACCTATTTACTCAAAAACACAAATACACTCCAAAAATAATTTAAATGATTTAAAAATTTTATGAAAGTTGAAGGTATATTAAACCATGTCATTTCATATAGTTTAAGCCATGTTTAAATACCATGTGATTAATTTGAAATTTTTCATATCAAGAAATGAGTTTTTTCAACAAAGATGTAATAAATGTGTGGTAAATTAAAATTTTGACAAATAATCACATTCACATGGATTCTTTTCAAATTGTAAAGTTATATAAAATATTATTAAAACATTTGTTAGTACATTATGTCATAATAATGATGAAAATTATAATTTTTTTACCATTTTACATTTTTAAATGGATTTTCAAAAAAATTTAAAAATGGTAATTTGATTTCAAATAGGGGTTCTAGATCAATGTTTATAAAATTGTTGGTGTACTTTTACTCAATTATAGAACTACCAATCAATTGCATATTGATGTGTATAATAACTTCTTTTATGTTTGAAGTTCAAATTAACTACATGTGATCTTTAGAAATTTTCAAATTGAGTGAAATTTCATATGTTATTATTATTTATACTACATGTAGTCCCAATTTTCCCTAAAATTGTTTACACCATACCATGCATCTACCTTGTTCTTTTGACTATTTGTGGTATGATTTCCTTAATATTAGTTGTGGGTTATCAACTTGATTAAATTGTTACATGGTTTCAGTTTACGGTTCAATTGGTATAAAACTCCAAACCAAATGGATCATATATGAGTTTGATTTGGACTTTTATACCAATTGATTTTGTCAAACCTACTTTAACCAAATCTCAAAATGCACATTGGTTTCATTATAACTAATCAATACAAAAAAATTAAAAAGGCCATGTCCAATGCCCATGAAATCAAATGGTTTGAAAACTCATAACACTTGTCCAACATTGAAAATGTAATGGATTACAATTATCAAAGTGTAGCAGTCCATAATTGCATCAATTGTTAAAAGCATAACAAACCACATGTTATGCTACAAGTCCATCTAGGTTTGATACGATTTCCACATTTAAATGCTAGGTGTTGAAAACACATGCCCATGCACTACTTACATACATGTGAATCCTTCTTTCACCAAAGTGCAATCCATTTATAATGTCTTTCACCTTGGAAGCCTATGTACATTACTATAATTCTTGGTTTTTTTTACTATGTTCTTTAATTTTAAAAATACCCAAAAATGATGGGCATAAAAAAAACCAGCTTGTCAATTTGGACAAGTCGTTTTGGACAATTCAACTATACAATCAAATTGGACCTTGTCATTTTGACTAACAGAGTGACTAACTATTTAATTAGTAGATAGTGAACCATTTGACTAGGTCAATTTTATACTTGAATTAAAATCATTTTTTGGCTTATTATTTTAAAAATTAAAAAGGAAGTAGGTAAGTAAATAGGTAGGTACGTAGTAAATAGGTTTAGGTAGGTCAAAAAAGACATTTAAGTAAGTAGTGCTAACCTAACCTAACTTCACTAAACTACCTTGGTCTAACCTACCTACCTTAGCTTTCTAAGCATGCACATAAATTGTAAGTATAAGGAATTGAACTCCAAACCTTCATAATGATAAATTAAGTCCTTACCAATGGACTACACCATCAAAGGTGTTCAACTTTTATCAAATTTTTTATTTCATATCATTAAACATAATGGTTAAACTTAGGTGACAACTAGTGGTTAAAATTAGGTTATACATAATGGTTAAATCAAGTGGCTAAACTTAGTGACTTAAAATAATGGTTAAACCTAATGCCTAAACTTAGTGATTTAAAATAATGGTTAAACCTAGTGTCACAAATGTTAATGCCATGGGGTTCATTCTTTTAAGTGTTTATCCATGACTTATATGAATTTATACCTAATTCTTAGTTTAGTTTTAATTCACTCTTAGTTAATTTCTAGTTAAATTTTAATTTAATTTTAATTAACTCTTGGTTAACTTCTACTTAAATTTCGAATTAACTCCCAATTAACTCTTAATCAACTTTGAGTTAACTCCTAGTAAAATTCTTAGTTAACTTTTAATTAAATCCTAGTTAATTCTTGGTAAAGTCCTAATTAACCCTAATTAACTTCCAATTGACTCTTAGTTAAATCTTAGTTAAGTTTCAGTTAATTCATACTAAATTATTAATTAGGAAGGTTTTCAAAAACCTTTTTTATTCAATGTACACATAAAAACCTCTTTGGAAGCTTCCTTGAACTAGGTCTCCAAAGAGGTACATTACTATAATTCATGGTTTTTTCAACTAGGTTTTTTAATCAAAAAATATCCAAAAGTGATAGGCGTAAAAACAACCACCATTTTAATCAGGACAAGTTGTTTTGTACATGTATAGCATGACTGGGTAATCAAATTAAACCTTGTCATTTTGACTAACGAAGTGACCAACAAAATGACTAACTATTTGAATGACTATTTGACTGGTGGATAATGGACCATTTGACTGGGTCAATTTTACACTTAAATTAAAATCATTTTTTGGATTATTATTTTAAAAGTTAATAAGTAGGTAGGTAGGTAAATAAATAAATAAATAAGTAAGTAGGTAATAAATAGGTTTTAAGTAGGTCAAAAAAAGGCATTTAAGTAAGTAAGTGCTAACGTAGCCTAACTAGGCCTACCTACTTAACTTAACATAATTACCTTACTCTAACCTACCTACCCTAGTCTTCTCAACATGCACATAGGTTGTAAGTATAAGGAATTCAACCGCAAACCTTCCCAATAATAAACTAAATCCTTACCAATGGACTACACCATCAAAGGTGTTCAACTTTTATCAATTTTTTTATTTTACATGTTCATTTCACATCATTAAACATAATGGCTAAACCTAGGTGATAACTAATGGCTAAACTTAATGATTTAAAATAATGGGTTAAATTCAGTGCTTTAAAGTATTGTGTAAATTTAGTGGTTAAACTCAATGATTTAAACTATTGGCTAAACCTAGTGGCTAAATTCAATGACTTAAACTAATGGCTAAACCTAGTGGCTAAAATCAATGATTTAAAATAATGATAAAACCCAATGGCTAAATTTAGTGGCTTGAAATAATAGTTAAAGCTAATGGTTAAATTCAATGATTTAAAATAATGGTTAAATTTAGTGGTTAAACCTAGTGGTTAAACTTAGTGACTTAAATAATAGTTAAACCTAATGGCTAAATTCAATGATTTAAAATAATGGTTAAATTTAGTGGCTAAACCTAGTGGGTAAACTTAGCGACTTAAAATAATGGTTAAATATAATGGTTAAACTTAATAACTTAATTAATGGTTAAACATAATGGCTAAATTCAATGACTTAAAGCAATGGCTAAACCTACTGACTAAACTTAGTGATTTAAAGTAATGGTTAAATCTAGTGGCTAAACTTTGCGATTTAAAATAATGGTTCAACCTAGTGGCAAAATTCAATGACTTAAAATAATGACCCAATGGCTCAATTTAATGGTTAAACTTAGTGATTTAAAGTAATTGCTAAACATAATGCTTAAACATAGTGGCTAAACTTAATAACTTAAAGTAATGGATAAACATAATGGCTAAAATTAATAACTTAAAATAATGGCTAAACTTATTGGTTAAACTTGGTGACTTAAACTAATGGCGAAATCTAATGGCTAAACTTAGTGATTTAATTAATGGCTAAACTTGGTGGTTAAATTTAATGATTTAAAATAATGACTAAACCTAATGGTTAAAGTTAGTGACTTAATATAATGGCTAAACATAGTGGTTAAATTTAGTGACTTAATGTAATGGCTAAACTTAATGATTTAATGTAATGGTTAAACCTAATGCCTAAATTAGTGGTTAAACTTAGTGACTCAAAGTAATGGCTAAACATAATGGTTAAATTTAATGGTTAAACTTAGTGACTTAAAATAATGATTAAACATTGATTAAACTTAGTGATTAAATCTAATGGCTAAACATAGTGGTTAAACCTAGGTTATATTTAATGGCTAAATTTTTAGTGGTTAAATTTAAATTAAACATGATGGTTAAATTTTGGCTAAACCTAATGGTTAAATATAGTGGTTAAACTTAATGGTTAAACCTTGTGGTTGCACCTTATGGTTAAAATTAAATAGGTGAGTGGATGGATAGGTAGGTAGGTAGGTAAGTAAGTAGGTCATTCGAAGGTAAAAAACATAAATAGGTATGTAAGTTGGTAGGTGAGAAGGTATAAGTAAATAGGTTGGAAATAAATAATAGGTAGGTGGGTGGGTGGGTAATAGGTAGACAAGTAGTTAACTAAATAAATAGGTGGATGAATAGGTAGGAGGTAAATACATAGGGTAATAGACCACATCATATTTGACTAAGGATCATTGGCCATATTGACTAAATGTTCAACTTGATTAAAAACCATTGGTCATTTTTATTAAAGATTATTGACCATTTTGATTAAATGTTCAACTTGATTAAAGACCATTGGTCATTTTGACTAAAGATCTTTGGCCATTTTGATTAACTATTCAAATTGACTGAAGACCATTGGCCATTTTGACTAAGTTTATACAATTTGACTATGTGTATTTAATCAAATAAACCATTATAGTCAAATTGATCAATCAACACATACGTGTGTCATTCAAGACCTTGGCCTTTAATCAAAATGTACATGTCCATTAATAAAAATGATAAGTTAGTCAATTTGAATATCTTGAAAAACCATGATTTGTAATAGTGGTATAAATAAAAATAAGATCCCTCATTTTTTTTAATATATTCAACTCCAATCTTAAGCACAATCTTGCATCATTACCTTGTCATGTTCTTTTTATGTTCATGTTTGCATATGTTAGCATAATAAATTTATGTTTTCACATTTGTCTTGCACATCTCATGTTCTTATTTATAGTTCTTATGTTTTTGTTTTCTAGTCACATAATCTTGTCTTGTTTCTTATTTGAAAATTAGACTTAAACCTTGCCTTTAACCTTTGTTATTGTGATTTTTCGTGTCCTTGACACTTAGTGGTTAAATTCAATGATTTAAAGTAATGGTTAAACTTAATGGCTAAACTCAGTGACTAAATTCAATGATTTAAAATAATGATTAAACTTAGTGACTTAAAATAATAACTAAACCTAGTGGCTTAAAATAATGGTTAAACATAATGACTAAACCTTGGTTAAATATAATGCATAAACTTAGTGCCTAAATTTAATGGTTAAATATAATGATTAAATCTTATCTAAAATAGTGGCTAAACATAGGTTAAACATAATTCCCAAATCTAATGGTTAAACATAATCATTAAAACTTGGCTAAACTTAAGCTAAAGCTATTAGTTAAACATAATGGTTAAACTTAAATTAAACCTAATGGGTAACTCTAGTGGTTAAACCTAAGCTATACATAATGGCTATACCTAGTGGTTAAACTTAGGTTATATTTATTGACTAAATCTAATGGTTTAATTTAGACTAAACCTTGTGCCAAATTTAGTGGTTAAATATAATGGCTAAATTTTAATTAAATTTAATGGTTAAATCAATTGGTTAAACATATTGGCTAATCCTAATGGTTACACCTATGGCTAAAATTAGGTAAGTAAGTGGGTGGATAAGTAGGTAGATAATATGAGGTAGGTGGATAGGTAAATAGGTAGGTTGGACAAAGGTGAAAAATATAAATAGGTAGGTAGGTAGGTAGGTTGAAAAGTATAAGTAGGTAGGTAGGTAAGTAAATATAAGTAGGTGGGTAGGTAATAGGTAGGTAAATAGTTAATTAAATAAATAGGTAGATGAATAGGTAGGAGGTAGATACATAGGGCACCATAATACATTTACCTTTTCGGCATAAATTAAGTTAATTTTTGTTTTGTCAAATTTTTGAAAAATTATTTTTTATTTGTGTTGAAATTTTAATAAAATCAAAATTTCCACTATCAAGGTTTGAAACCCAAAGCTCCCAAGGACAGAGTCTTAACATTTAAGTGATTTAAACACACTAAACTATTCCATGGCATCGAATACAATGTGTCTATTATTGTCTATAATCATTACCTACTAAAATTTTCAAAGTTAAAAAACCAAGTGCCAAAGTTAATATTTAAAATTTAATTAATTATTTCAATAATTTGTTATTTAAATGGTAAAGGTACTACAGTAATAGACCACATGTGTCGTATTTGATTAAAGACCATTGGCCATTTTGATTAAATGTTCAGCTTGACTAAAGATTATTAGTCATTTTGACTAAAGATCATTGGTCATGTTAATTAATTGTTCAATTTAACTAAAGGTTATTGGCCATTTTGACTAAGGTTGTACAACTTGACTATGTGTACCTAGTCAAATAAACCACTATAGTCAAGTTGATTAGTCAACAAATACACATGTGTCATTTAAACCCCTAACCTTTAATCAAAATGTACATGTCCATTAATCAAAACATTATTACAAAATGTGGGTGTAGTTCACTAGTCCCCGTTCATTAGACCAGTGAATTCACTACTTCTTCATTGGTCCCCCGTTCACTACAACTAGTGAATTCACTCAAAATCTAGTGAAATCACCTGGTGTACAACGACACCTTTGGAAATCACCTGGTGTACAACAACACCTTTTGTTGTAGTGAAATGATAAGTTAGTCAATTTGAACTTATTGAAAAACCATGATTTGTAATAGTGGTAGTTGGAAATGGTTGACACCTCAATGTTAGGTAGTTTGAACATTGGGGTGGGATGTATAATGCATTTTTTCCTCACAACACTCTTGTGGTATTAGGGTTTAGGGTTCTTGCAAAGTTCATTACATGCACTGCTCGTTTACTACAGGTAATGAAACGATTGCCATGAACCCATATTCTGCATTTCATCATGTTTTGAACATGTGCATGCTTTCAATGATGAATCCAAGCTAGAAACTTTGAAGATCTCAACATTCTTGCATTACACAACAAGGAATGTCAAGATGTGGCAAGTGTTGGAACCATCTAATATTGAAGATGATATTTTGTCATTGGTAAGTATCTTATCATTGTTTTAGCACTACAAACTACCAACTAGGTTAGAATGCCACCATATCTTTCCTTTTGATAATAATTTTAAATGTTTGAAGGTTTATGATTAACAAAAAACGAAATTATAAATTGATTTTAAAAAACACTAAAATTGTGGGTGATGATGTTCTTGACAAAACATGGCACATGGTTTTCACCACTAAAGGTTTTGCCCTTGTTGAAATATAATTATGTCATTTGTGTATAGAACAACATTTTGTTCATGAGTTCTTGCTTCAGTTTTATAGTTCAATCAAAAGATTTTCTTAACTTTCCTGATGTTTTGAGTTTGGGAACCAAACTCACTGATTATGTACATGTGTTTTGAAAACCATCCAATTGAATTTCTTATTAAAGGATGGTCAATTTGCCTAGTTTGCTTGTGAGGTTCATAATTGTTCACATTGTTGACATGCTCTAATTCTTTGTTTGCAACAGGTAAAGGTCCCTATAGAAAAGGTTAATATATTGGTGTAGTGCCATTTACTATTGATGGCAATGGTAAGCCCCAAAAGCTATGGTTATAGTCCATAACTAGTAGTGATCCAAACAATTTTGGGGATTACAAGATTATAAGCCTAACCCTAAACCCTTTTCTTTGCAATTGTTGCAAATTTGTCACATACATCCAATGTCCCTAGTTGTGAGTAGGTGACTTGTGGAATTGCAGCTGAAATTTTTTTAGGTTTTCTTAGGTTGTTAAACACTAATTTTCAACAAGTGTGTCATGGAGGTGCTCTTATTTATTTTGAACATTGGATAATGTTCAATGATGTGAACAATGTTTAGTGGGCAGGTGTGTTGTGGAGGTGTTCTTATTTATTTTGAACATTGGATAATGTTTATTTATGTGAATAATGTTTGGTGGGTAGGTGTCCTTGTGTGTGAAGAGACTTGTTTAGACCAATGACAAGGGTGCCAAGTCACGGGGTGAAACCCACTTGAGGGTTTCACAAAGTCAAGTTGCAGAAAGTTGAGACTTGGTAGCACGCTCCCGGCTTCCAACTCTAGAAAGGGGTAGAGGGTCGAGTTGGGAGCCCCGGGATTAGACTAGGAAGAGGGACTAGCTTAGCTCGTGTGAATCTGCATCC
>Ga0116229_10001163_pt1 | contig 40143 bp, 29 predicted proteins | sample S1TSphgellanicum_3_FD_87313 | JGI IMG/M metagenome (GOLD analysis project Ga0116229, IMG submission 87313) | Host-associated microbial communities from peat moss isolated from Minnesota, USA - S1T2_Fc - Sphagnum magellanicum MG | ecosystem: Host-associated > Plants > Peat moss > Unclassified...
GGCTCCCAACTCGACCCTCTACCCCTTTCTAGAGTTGGAAGCCGGGAGCGTGCTACCAAGTTCAACTTTCCGCAACTTGACTTTGTGAAACCCTCAAGTGGGTTTCACCCCGTGACTTGGGAACGTGTCACATATTCAATATAGTTATTTGAAAAGTCCCTTAAACCACATCATAACATCATGTTTTAGCAATACATGGGTTGATTTGTAGTAGACAATTCAAAAATTGTACAAAATCATTCCATGGGGCTTGAAACTCATTTTTGCACTCAAATTCAATGTTATATGAATTTGGTGTGAAATTATAATGCTTGTCATTATGTTTTGGAGGTTTTCAAAGCAAGTGCAAGGTTTTCATTTTTGTGTAGTTCATTATGGGAGGTGAAAATTTGTTTTCCAACAAGTTTTAACAACAAAGTGAGCAATGTTTTGTTTCTAGAGGTTTTTGGAGCAAATTTTTATATGGCTCCATCTTTGTTTTTTGGCAAATTTTGTGTGGGTTGTTGTCAAAGGCAAAGTTGTCCAATTAGCTCTGGTAAAACTTTGTTTTGTAGAATTTTTTTGTGATTTTTTTAACAAAGTTTGTGAAATTTTGTTTTGTAGCAATTTTTCATGGGTTTTTAAAAAAGGTTTGGTAAAAATTTGTTTTATAACATTTATTTTTCTAGTTTTTTTTTGCAAGTTGTCTTTTATTATGGGCAAATTTTTCTATGGTTGGAGATGAAGTTTTTTTTGTTGAGGCTTTGTTTTGTAATGACTTTTGTGTGGTCAAAGGCCAAGCTTTGTTTGTGTGTGTGTGTGTTGCAGAAGGTTGCTAGAACAAATGAGGGAGAAAAATTGTTAGAGAGGCAAGAAAGAAAATTACTAATTTCATGTTTAATTGTGATTGGATAGGAAGTCACTTAGATTTTTCTTTCATGTGAACATGATTTTGTCTTAAGGTTTTGGTTTTTGTTTTGAGTGGCCATCAACTTTCTTCATGTAGACGATGGATTTTATGTTATCACTATTTGTTAGTAGTTGCAATGACTGTTTCAAAGAGACTTGTGAGTTTGGGTAGGAAACTTTGTTCATTTGTGCATTATGTGAAACATGTCGACAACAAGCAATGGGTGGCCAAGGATGCTACAAACATTCAATAAAGAGGGAGAGTTAAAAGGTGCAAGACGGTATCCGAAGAGGAATTCAAAGGCAAACAAGGGCACGTCTATTGGTTTTGGTTGATTCTATTGTAGAAGTGTAGAATTGGGAGCTTGTAGAGATTCGTAGTTACTATTTTGATTTTCGTTGCGCTAGTGACCACAATGGTAGGCTTTATGTTCTTGTTGGTATTAGATTCTATAAGGGGTCAATGCTGAGGGTTGATGACGCATAAAAAAAAGTCCGAGTTGTAGAAATAAGAACATGTAGAGGGATACATCTGCATGGCATCTTGGTAGAACCTGGCCTCAAATCCAATGAGTAGTGTAGATGTATGAATGAAAGCTAAAAACTTTAGAGGGGTATCCTTGGGTTGGGAAAAATGCGATTAAGAAAGGAACATAATGGGAGAATTTATAGAAATTTATCCATAGACCTTTTTCTGCACAAAATTTTGTCTTTCCTAAGTGGTTGTAAGCCAATTTGGCATACATTGTTCATCCTTGGTTTGTACTGGGAAGTCAACATGTTTTTAAGATTAGGTCAAGTGTTTTTTTGCATTATATCATGTGGTAGAGGGATGGTTAGCAGTTCATGATGGACCAATTGAACACTGAGAGCTCCAACCTCAAGCTAGACTCCATTAGTTCATGCGCTCACAATGTGTGGATTTGTTCCTAGCAGTAACTTGAAGACTACCACTATAATAATCTAACAGAAATTCATAGGTATGTGCCATGTGGAGATTCACATGGGTATGGAACATTATGTTCTGTAACAATGTCGGATTGGTAGGATGTAAGTTCTAGGAATTATTTCACAAAATTTTTATATTTATTGTGAACAATTTGTAACCATGAAATTTTCTGTCTACTCCTTTCTTTTGGTTACACAATCTCATGTTGGGTTTTGAAGTTGTCCCTTATATGAATTAAAAATAACTCTAAACTCAACATGAGATGACAAAGGCAAACCCAATGGTAAGCCAAACACAAAATAATGTAAAAACCAACTTTAATACCTACTCAAACTTTCCACAAAACCTCCAATCTAGCGAACACCAACAAATTGTGATGAACATGTATAAACTGAGACTTTGTTATGCATCATACCATTACCACTTCCACCACAATCACATCACAATAATACTTTTACAAACACCTTTTATTGTTGTACAAGATCAATTAGAAGAGGTCACATATTTAAATGGTACATCCTATGTGTTAGGATTTCCAAAAACAAAAAGAAACAAGGGGTGTTTCACATTGTGGCCTTGCCATTTACATTTAAAAGTATCTTACGGCAAAAGAAGTAATGTGGAAACTCAAAAATATTTCACCATGCAAAAATATCTCCAAAAAATCCTCAAAAAGAAACCAAAGTCCATCAAGATATTATGACTATATTTAATCTCAAGTTTCAAGACAAGCCAAAATATCATCTTTCAAAAATCTTCATATAGAAATAGAGCTATTATTATTATTACCTAGGGGCCAAAATCCTTTAAGCTACTATACTCTATAATGAATCCAAACACAATATCCTTGCCTTGGGTAGTAGGCAAGGCCAACAAAAAGAGTAAAGTGTCTATAGAATCAGACCTGATGTAAAGAAGATTTGCAGAAGCAAATTTAAAATTAGGTTTGAGTACTACTAGCAAGAGACATGCATGAGGTTCCAGTTCAAGTCTCAGTAGGCTTGTAGCATGGTTCCAGCTCAGAGTCCAGTTCCACCAGTATACTGATGTCTCTCTGCACAGGGCCCCCATTAGCTAAAAACCTGAAAAGAAACTAGAGATGGAAACCCTAGGTCAGCCCCATTCTCTAAATCCCAAAAAAAGAATTACAAAGATGAACTAGTCCATACCAAATGAAATAGACAATACAATAATGCTATCTCAAGAACCAAGAGACTCTGGCATTACAAAGCAGCTGTGATCATCGGTAAATGGATTCCACAAATAGGTACCCAAAGGGAGGGGACTTAGATAATCTCTTCTCTCTATTGGCATGATGATGTTTACCTACCCATCTGCAACAAAACAGATTATGATGGTCTCTGGCATGATATACTACCCATCTGCAGCAACAATCCAGATGGTGATGGTGATGGTGATGCTGCTGGTGCTGTACACAGGTCCCAAATGATGAGATCTTTCCAAGGTTTTTGGGTTTTTGTTATGATCATCTGGTGTTGTGGGTTTTAGAGAAATGGAAACTGCTACTGCTCTGTTGCTGTTGTTTCTGTGTATTTGCTCGTCACATGGATTCAACCGTGCAGGTAAAGTTCTTCTTCTTCTTCTTCTTCTCCTCGCCTTCTTTGGTTTTCTCTTCATGCTTTTTGGCCCTCTGTTTGTTGGATCTGGTGTTGAAAAGCTTAGTGGGTGTTTTTTTTTTTTGGAGGCATAGATTGAGCAAATGGCCTTTATCTGTTTTTGGTGTGACTGAATCTGGTGCAGAAATCTCTAGATGGCACTATTTTTTTCAGTCCTCAAGCTATCACATGTGCAAAAGGAGCTTAGGTTCTTCACTGGGCTATCGTCGTCATCATTCTTTTGAGCTTTTCTCTTGTGCATGGAGAATCTATGTGCGAAACCCTAGGGTTTTAGGTCTTGGGTTTGGGGAGAGAGTTAGGATTTGGAGTGGCAAAAGAAACTTTGTGTGGTGGTTGTTTGCAGGATCTAGGGTGCAAGCATTCGTTGCTGAAGAGCTACAAACAAAGCATCTGGAAGAAGACAATGAAACCCATGAGCAAACATGGAGTGGTACACTTTCCATCAGTTCAACAGCAGATATCAATCAAACCAAGTATCCTTTTCTGTGATGCACTGGGCTAGTATAGAAATTTCTGATTCAAAGTAATGTAGCATGGCAGGATGGTTTCACAACTCTGCTGCAACATTGGCAATCTGGTGATAAGGGTTGAGGATGTCGATTATGGGTGTGTATGCGATGTGTAATGCTGGCAGATTGCTAGAGTAAGAGCAACTCCACTGGTGCTCAGTATGTGACCCTGAATATTAAAATCGGCTGAAGAAAAGTCCATACATGCCAGTTTGGCTCAGCAAAATGGTTTTGGCCCAGGATTTTTGCACAGTTTGCCAAGCTGGTAAAAGGCACAGCAAAGCCTAACACCTGCTATTGATTGGCTAGATAGTTTGATTGGTCCAGGTGGGGTTGCTATTAGTAGTCTCCCGCCTGTTTGCAGTCCCGGTTTCAGTCTTATGGGTGAGGTTGGAAAAAAGTAAATATCTAAACTTGGATGTGAGAAATATTTTTGCAGGGTCACATACTGAGCACCACTGAAGATGCTCTGAGCCATAGAGAAGCTCATAGGTGGTTGGCATCTCAAATCATGTCCTTGTTGAAGTTGATCAATAACCCATAATGCATCCTCATTCATCAAGAGTTGCTCCTGAATCTCTTACTGATCTAATATATTCAGATCTCAGTTGTTATGTGATCTCGTCAGTGGAGTTTTGCAGGCCTGAATTCTCAATGTTTATAGGAGGTGCAAAGTTTTTAAGAGTTAGTGGGCTCCTTTGAAAGTCAGGTTTGAAGGGTGGGGAGAAGGCCTTAATAGAAGATACAGATTGGAACTGGCAATTCCTGATGTTGGAAATGAGACTTTGGGAGCTCATTACTTGAACAATTTAGAATTGGAAGCAGCAATGCGCAACTTCTCTGAACGCTGCAATCACATATCAAGACTTTACAGGTTCTCTTGCCTCTGCTCTCTTTGCTTCAAAATGAGCTAGTCAATGATGGGTGGTAGGCTCATTTATGTGTCAGTTTTTTTCCTGTAACTTGAGTTTTCATTTTGAATTCCTCTAACTATTGTCTTTCGAACCCAAGTCGAACCTGGAGTGAGTGATCTCCAAGGTGTGCTACACCTTGCCACCATTGCTTCTAGTTTTTTGCTTTTGTAGATTCTGAATCAGAGTCTAGTCATTCTGTCACTGAGAGCATCTTTTGTGGTTGCTTTGATGTTGAATGCAGCATTGGGAATAGCACCCTAGGCTCTCCACTGGTGAGCTTCCAAGGCACCATCTCACCTTTCAAGGTTAAGTGCAGGAGGGAATTTGCTTAGATGTTATGATCCCAAAAAGGAGAGAATGATGCCAAAGCCTTCAAAAGAAAATCTTGAGCTAGAGCACAAAGCCTTGCTGCTGGAAACTCAATTGTGGATTGTCACTCACTCACTCAATTGTTTTATTGATTATCATAAATGGGTGCAGTCTAAATTTGTTCCTGTGTGGGAAATACCCAAGGAATGGGAAGCAAACACACACTTGCTTTAAATGTTTTCATGTGAAGTTTGTAATTGGGTGGAGACAGTGGGTTCTTGAGATTTCAGACAAGCCAGGAGATCTTGAACCAGAGCCTGCCTTCAAGGTACCATCAGTAGCTGCCTGCACAAATGTATGATCTGCTTTTGATGTTTCTGCTAGATATTCTCCAAGGTAGGTACAGATTGCAGATTGATTTGCTTTCTAGAATTTGGATTTGTCTTTTTACATTATTGGTGATAGGTTTAACAGCACTGGATGGATCAAAAAGAGAGCAGGCAGAAGCCAAGGATTTAGGTTTTAGGGTTTATGGAGAGTGCTTGATATACCCTTCCGTCCATGAATGGCATTGCCTAGGTTGGGTGGACCCTGCATGAAGGTCTTGAGCTATGTGGGTTGTTTTAACCTCATGGTGTGTACTGAAACTTACTTTAAATGGTGCACTGCTGATGGATGCAGTATGTTGGAAATATGCATGGAAATGAGCCTCTAGGGCGCGAGCTGCTGCTTTTGTTGGCAGATTGGTTGTGTGACAACTACCTCAGAGACCCCCTGGTGTGACATCTTCTTCTTCTCCCCCTTTTTGCTTAATGATTTTGTTCCTTATAGTGGGCACATGTCTTGCATTTCCAGAGATCTATTACATCTTCATCTGTCCTAGAAATATCACTGACTTTGTGGCAGAGGCATTAGCAGTTTCCATGTATTTGGTAACCAATTGGCGAAGCAGACTATAATGTTTTGGTGGCAGTTGTGTCTTGGTGCAGGCAACGCTGATAGTGGACAAGGTGCACCTGCATTTACTTCCCTCTATGAACCCTGATGGCTTTGCAGCCAAGCCTGTTGCTTCACGGAACAATGCTCAGGATGTTGATCTGAATCGTGACTTTCCTGACCAGGTATGCATGTCTCTGTTGTTGTGAAAACCCTAAACTCTCAAGACCCTAAACAACACGTGCACTCTGCTGTCTACTTTTCCTTTTAAATGAGTTTTAGGATCATGAGTATGATGATTCTAACACCCATGATTCTGAATGTTTTTGGGATGTTTCTGCTGATCTTCTGCCACCTGTATTAGACAGTTATGTACTTCATGAATGCAGCATTTTCTAACCAAGAACTCAAGGCCAAATAGTAAGGGACAATCCATGTGCAGAGTGCAATCATGACTGGAGGGAAGGGCAATGGGTTAAGTGGTAGAGAGAGAGGGGCTTGAAGGGCTCTCTAAGTTGGTGTGACTGTGCACTTTTCCGCAGTCCCAGTGAGGTGGACTGGCGTTGCCCTAACCATATGGAGCGCTCACATCCATACACGTACAGTTTTTTCTTCAGAATGATAACGAGGAGTTGCGGCAGCCTGAAACGCGCGCCATGATGCGTTGGATTCGCAGTATCCACTTCACAGCATCTGCAAGCCTTCATGAGGTATCTTAACTGGATAGGGTGACCAACACTTTTCGCTCATCTAAAGAGAAACAGAAAGTTCAGAGTTTGTATTCTCATAAGGTCAAAATCTGTGGATTCTGTCACACTGATGTAGTGCATTCTTCTGCAGTCATAAGTGTCAGCTTAAGAACGGGGTGTTGAAATGCAGGGTGCCTTGGTGGCTAACTACCCATATGATGGTTCTCCAGGTGCCAGGTACTATGTCTTTTTGCCAAGTTTCTTTCTGGTTCTTTCACATGGAAGATACTAGCTGCTCCTTTGCATGAGTTTTGCCAGAAGAGTATTGCAGAGCATTGGAAGGGGATACCCATTCCAGTGTGATGTTGAGCTAAAGCAATATAGAATTAGATTGGGTCTATTTGTTTGTCACCACAGTTTAGGAATTCCTAAACCCTTGTGCTATAATGTCTGGAATACCCATGGTGCAGGACAACATATGCTGTTTGTCCTGATGATGAAACATTCCGTCACCTTGCTGGAGTGTATTCTCAGCACCATATGTTGATGTCCAAGAGCAAGGAGTTTGTGGGTGGCATCACAAATGGTGCTGCATGGTGTGTGGCAAGTCTCAACCCTGTTTCCTAGTTTTTTTTTGTTCTGTATTGGTCATCTGCCCTTGTCATGGAAACAAACTGTATAGAAAGATGCTATAAGTTCATGGTGTTTTTCTACTGGGCCTCAAGTATGAGGAACCTTGGTCAATCCTTGAATCTTTGACCTAAGTGGGGTTGATGTGATACATGTAGGTACCCTCTATATGGAGGTATGCAGGACTGGAATTATCTGCATGGTGAATGCCTTGAACTCACTCTGGAGATCAATGAAGAGAAGTGGCCGCCTGCATCACAGGTGATTGCTGTTTAGCCCTCTTGTTACCAATTCACTTTGAGAACAATACTATTGTGAGAAGCTTGAGCTAGGAGTCTCATAGCAGTGAGTTTTGTTGTCAGTTTCTTGGTCTTGATCATCATGGAATAGTTCTGTATCAGTAAACATTTAGCAACCTGTATTAGTTCAGGTCTTGGAAGTGTCTGGAACACTCAAAGGATTCTTCTTGTAACAACATTGCTTTGGGTTTTTCTCTGCCCACAGAAATATTAGTGTTGCTTTATAAATCCATGCAGATTTCAAGGATTTGGAATCAACACCAATTGAGCATACTCGAGCTTGTAGCAAGCACCATCAAGGTCAGTTTCCTCTTTCATATCGCCTGTATACATGTGTCTGAAAATTGCAAGTGCAGGGGCATCGTGAATTTCTTAAGAGGGACAGGGGCAGGGTTTCTGCAAACAGGTTGTATGATAGCTTTGCTGACATTTGAGAGGTAACTGGGATTGCAGTCAGGTGTTCATGGTCGAGTTGTCTCTGCTGTCACAGGACAGCCGTTAGCTGCCACAATCAGTGTGAATGACATTGACCATCCTGTGAGCTTCTATATCTCCCTGTCTGTCCTTCGCATCCTTGATGTGGCACTACACTTAAACTGGGTTGAAATTGTCCACCAGGGAGATGCACACTTTATGTACCTATAGAGAACATCTGCGCCATTCTGTGTAGGTGATGCTGTTCTTCTTTTAGCATTTTAGCTTGTGTGCTGTAAACCTATGGCAACACACCAAATGCTTATACAAGAAACTCTTTGGTGGTTCCTCAGATAACTGCAAGTCTCAGATTTGGGGACTACCACCGACTTCTCGCCCCTGGAAAATCATATGAAGGTGAGTGTCCAAGGTTATTATTTCAAAGCTCTTGTTGTGTTCATAAAATGATCATCATCGGAACCTCGTGGACTACTATGTTTCTTCAGTCCCATTTCATATCTTGACTAGCTCACAGTAGAATGGTTTAATAAAGATTTTCTCCAAGCCCCTTATCAGAAGCCTAGTTAATGGGAGCTTCCAGTGACTTAGTGCATGGAACAAACTGGATATCCCTGGGAGGAAAATTCAGCTACAGTTAAATTCAGCTATTCATGATTCTATTCCTCTTATCACATGCTTTTCCATCAGGACCCAACTCACACCCACTCTTTTGTTATGTTTTTGGGTCTATCCAGTGACAGCAAGCATGATGGGCTACTACAGTCGTTCAACCCCAATCCTGTTGCCTGTGGATAAGCCTGTTACTCTAGACTTTATATTGGAACCTGCCCCCAACGACAGAGATTTTGACCACTTGCATCTTCAAGACTCCCAAGTCTTTAACAGCATGTCAGGCTTAAACATAGGGATCTCCCCAGTTCATAAGAAACGAGCAACACCTGCAGGCAAAGCTGAGAGGTTGAAGAAACCTGTTTCTCGGCCTCTTTTGAAACCGTTGGAGTCACAGGATGATGTTGTGACTCAGAACTCTTCCAAGTCTCAAGGAAAAAGGCCACAGCTCATGGAAGAAGACCTCTTAAGCATCAACAACCTTGCTGTGCACTCAACGAGTCAGTACTTGTGGATGCTTGCCTTCTTGTCTATGCTTGCTGTTGCAGCCACATTTGTCTATGTCAGTTACAGAATCAAGCTCAGGCGTCGGTGGCGTCAAAGACTCTCAAAATAGTTATTTATTATACAAGCAGTGAAGTCGGTGCAGGATTAAGTCCACAAATGGGTTTGACTGCTTATGCTAAACCATGAGGGATTTCAACACAACACAACAATGTTCATTTGCAACACATGAATGTCCTCTGGTTTTGATCATGGCTGCAAAACTGTGATAAATCTGATAAATCGTAGTGGTATGGATATTATGAACTCAATCTTAGTTGGGTGTTTTAGGATGGTATGTATGCCAAATGGCACATTGCTTTAGAAAATTGTGATGTTCCATGCATTGCCTTATTTGTGTTTCTTTTCTCCTTGCACCACTCTCCATGCAGGGTGCCTTTTGGTTTGTGTCCCAGCTTTGGTTTTTGTAAGCATGCAAAAATACCATCCATTTGTTTATGGAAATAACTGAAATTTCTATTAACAGAGACAGAAAAGGAACTAATGGTTACAAACTTTAGCAATTCTTGTCTTGATTTTGGAAACCTTTGGAGTTAGAATTCTTCAGTTAGAGTTTGAGCAAGGAAGAAAGATGGCTTTGAAGTTAGAGTTCTTCGCATGGAGTTTGAACAATGAAGAAAGATTTCTCCTAACAGATCAACAATGATGACACCAATGAGGGCACAAACCAAATCACGATAAAAACCAACAATGTTAACACATCAAACATTGGATAAAAGTTTTGATGACAGAACCATATGTGTACAAGCCAGATGAAAATTAAGGTTGAGCAATTGAAATGAAGGCATCACACATAGTATCATGTCTCCAAATGTATTTTGGTGTACCAGGCCTCTGTATGGAATTGAAGTAATTGTAACTAGTTGGCATGATATATATTGCACAGTGCAAAACTCTGCATCTATGGTGAGTAAACTTTACCAGAAATGATAAGAAAAAAGAAAGATAAAATGTGCATCACAGCAATTCCAAAACCCAATAAAAGGATTAAGAAAATTCCCGCATTTCTATGCAGCCACATAAATCTTCACAACAACACATTGCTTGATGGGACAACAACCCAAGACTTTATTATCTGTCTCGTTTTTTGGAGGGGTTTGAGAAGTACCAATATGCCAAGCCTACCATTTCAACGACCCCGGCAATAGCAGCATTTTAGTTTGTCTTGCCATCAGTTGATGACTTTGTTGCTGCGGCTGCCTTGGCAGCCTCTGAACTGACAGTTGGGGATCCTGAAATTGCTGCTTTGGCCTCCTCTGCAGGAAATCCCTGGATGTGCCATCACACTTCAGTGCCATGACAAGGAACAAAAATCTGACTACTAAGAGTGAGGTGCAAATCATATGTCACCTCATCCAGTGTTCCCAGTCCAGAAGAGCAACAGATACTGAAGATGCCAACTACAGGGGAGGTGGAGTATCAACATCACACACGGATAATGTGTGACAAGGATAATGCTCGAACAGGGATGATCTGTCAAGCTGACAATTATAACCTTATAAACAGCTTAGCTGGTTTCAACAAAAAAGAGCTATAGTTGACAAACATGTCACAGGAGAGTGGATTCAATTAGTACAGAAGCAAAAAATCTCTAGGGTCAGAAATTCTCCTTTTGCCTTCATGTGGACTGCTAAGATTAGACATCTGCAACAAGTTTCCCAAGGATTTAAGTAACACAAAGTATCGATGACTGAAAGCCCATGAGTAAGAAAGGATGAGTTCAGTACATGGATCATGGTCAGATTGACCTTTGACAACTAGGTAGTGACCCCTGACTTAGTTAGGTGTAAAATAAATCACCTGCTGAATAAGCTTTTCCAGTTTTTCCTTTTCCATTTTCTGCAAAACAGCAGTCAACACGAGCTTTTCATAGTGACGGAGTGGGGCTAGCAACAAAACAAGCTTTGTGAAACTGAAAGCAGGTGCAAAAGCGAATAGCAACAGAGAAGAGAAGTTTGTCCACAATAACATGATACAATTGGAATGGACAAGAAAGATGCATACAGCAACACATCAATATGATGATCCATCATCAAACCGACATTCAACTGACACCCCACAAGAAAAGCTTTTCCTGTCAGCTCTTCAAGAAAATGAGGTTGCAAAAACGAGCACCAAAGAGGATTCCAATGTAAATTTTCTCAAATTCTTTTTCCAAGAAGATCAAAGACAGCAGAGAATCCATTCTAGTTGACATCTGCAGCCTTTCTCCCCTTTGCAGCTAAAAGAAATTCCTGTGTGTAAGTTTTCTGTGAAAATTGACATAGAAGGTCTCAGCATAGTAAACAACATTCTACAGATCATGAAAGACCACAAAGGAGGATGCACCATTTCTCTATTCAATCTCTGCATGTCATAGGTAATTGAGTTTGACCTTTGTTTTTCACAGTTCAAGAAATCAGTCGATCTACATCTACGACCTGCATCACCTCAATTTGTCATATGCTCAAATTGACAACTCGTTTTTCAAATTCTCTCTTGCAAGTTCGACTTGTTCATTGCGGAAATTTCATTCAGGCAAGAGGCCATGTGGTTATAACCAACTTGACTTGACAGCAGCTTCAAAGAATCAAGTGTTAAATTTGTGGACATGAGTCCCTATCTACATCCCAGCAGATACTGTAAGCATGTTCATGTGTGGATTCACAAAGTAGATGTCAGCCAAAGAAGATGACCAATTTGATGGAAAGCATTAAAATTATCCTTAAAATAACCTTGTCTTTGAGCCTTTCTTTCACTCTGAAATCCTTTTTCACCCCTAAATATTGGTTATCCATAAAAGAAATTGGACTCAAGGCAAAGAAGAGTGGTTTTTCCATAAAGGAGTGTGAAGAGCATCGGTTTTTTCATGAAGGGGCATTAATTGTACAATGATGACAACAGAAATGAAAGCAAAATCAAAACTTAAGCTGAAACTCGTTTGACCACCAAAAAGAAGTTTCAAGCCATGTTTATTCCCACTATACTTTCTCTTTTTCTTTTGCTGCTGTCAGGTGTTGATCTCATCAACCTAGGGGAAAAAAGCGTTTCAATCCCTATTTATTACCAATGTTTTTAAAAAAAATTTGCTGTCAAGTGTTAATCTCGCATTGAGCTCAGCCCCTTAATGGGAAACTGCCGCTCTTCACCTGGAGGTCTCTTCCTTTTGCGGATGTCTTTATTGTAATCCCAACATGGCGTTTATAATTTGAAACTTATGGATGGACCTAACAAGTTGCCACAAGGATGTAGATCCAATCCTCCGTTCAAAACCCTGGCACATGCTCACGATATACTCTCTCTCCAACACGACTGTCGTTTGTTTCCTACTTACCTTCAAAGACCCTGCGACATCAGTTTGTTTGGTTCTGAACCTAGAGAGAAATGCAACTGATAAGAGTCATGGAGCAAATTTCAGGGATTTCATTGCCATTCCCCTACGAGCTGAACCTTGTCCAAATGACGGAAACGATCAATGACATTCCGATCTCCAATTTAGCACATCATCTCAAGCGTACACAGCCAAGTTCAGCTGTCGAGCTTTCTGGATACATTCATTTAGGCGTCTGGAGTTCTACACTAAATCCTGTTATTAGTCTAAAGCATACGAAGGCGTTATTCGAAGATTCTTCATACCTCCCGCTCGCTATTGACGAGAAAAGGAAATTATAGCAAAAGGGGAAAAAGAAAAAAACAAGCAAACCTTAATATATATGTTCTCAGCTGCCCTCTCCTCCTCGCCTAAGACTCTGCCGCCGCTGGCTCCTCTTCGCAAGCCAGATCGTTCGAGTGCATGCCACGACCGCGGGTTCAACAGGCTCCCGACTATCCTCGCTCTCATGGCCATCTTCTTCAATTCTCCGTCAAAAAAAATTCAAGTTACAAAGGGAAAAAAAAAAAAGTTCACAGAACCACCGTTTCTGCCACAAAATTCCGAGCACGTATATCCACAGAGATGCGATTAGATTAAAAAAAAAAGACGCAAAGCACAGCAGAACAAACTTGCAAAGAATCCGACGTTCGTATCCTGCGTTGCAACGGCAAAGAAAAACATCTCCTGAAAGAGGTGGAAGAAAAGAGAGAAAAAGAGGGAGGGACGACTACCGGTAAACGGTTAAGGCCGGTCGGTTCTCACTGTCAGGTGACCTGCTGACTCGGACTGCCAGGTGGGTTTAAAATGTGAATGTTGTGTGTTTTTACCAAATTTCTCCATGCTGAGTCACCAATCTGACTCAGCAAATTGGTTTTATTGGCCTTGCCTACTACCAAGGCAAGGATATTGTGTTTAGATTCATTATAGAGTATAGTAGCTTAAGAGATTTTGGCCCCTAGGTAATAATAGCTCTATTTCTATATGAAGATTTTTGAAAGATGATATTTTGGCTTGTGTTGAAACTTGAGATTTAGTTATAGAGTTATAATATCTTGAAGGATTTTGGTTTCTTTCAGAGGATTTTTTCGAAGATTATATGTTTGCATGGTGAAATGTTTGAGTTCCGTAATTCTTCTTTTGCCTTAAGATACTTTGTATATATAGTTTGTAAGGGAGTACAACACTTACAGGCTACGGAACACAGAATGCACTAAAAATGCAAAAGTACTTCTAATAAGTATTTTTGCATGCTTTTTTCACCATCCTGTTGTTGCAGGTGCAAAGATTTTAGATGTGGTTTTAACTTCTTTCTGAGTTTCATTACTTTGTTGTTTGCAGGGTGGTCATTCATTATATATGCGGATGGCTTGATAGTCCTCCTCTGGGGCTAATTGCTGCTGTTATGTGTGGAGAATAGATCTGCTTGCTAACAAGCTAGTTTCCCTCACATAACTTCTTACCAAGCTACCTTGTACCTTACAGTTGGACCAGGACCACAAGGTTCTTCCACACTATGACCGAAGAGCACGGACCCAGTGGCCAATCACAGGAAGAATGGCAAGCAGGGTAGCATCTTCAGCTGATCAAGGGGAAAAAAAAAAAGAATACCCTTTTAACTGGGCACAAAACTGGAATCGTCCAAGCATGGGATGCCTTGTCACCAGCAATATGACATATCCATACAATGGAAGCTTAGGTGATAGACATAATCACCTTCCCATGTCGGTGAAGTGTATATCAGGACCTTCACATAGTGATTGTGTGATCAAGGATCGCTTTTCTGAAAAACGTATGGTGTATACTCAGTCTGATATGTATACTGCAGAACATGGACAATCCAGCTTCAGTTACCATGCTGGATTTCTGTGGAGAATGTGGATTACTGGCAGTAGCTGATCAACAGGGCAAGGTGCCTCCTAAAATTGGATTCCTCACAAGAAGACATCTCCGTGAGAGTAATGCAGATGATTGTCAGTAAATTTTCAATAGCCCACCATGAAAGGAAGAGCTTGTTTCTTTTCTTGAAGCTATTATTGAAGGATGGGTGGCCATGTAGGTGCATGTGTGCAGGCTCAATGCTCAAGCACAAGAGGTCAAATCCCACACAATTACAAGCAGCACCCCAACTGTGTGCCTCCTCTGACCTTTGTTTTGGAGGTCCACGAATACTCGTCAACTTTTGCAGGGCAGATCAGAAAGTGATTGATTTAGGGTTGTTCTGGAGTATTGGATTTGTGTATGGCCAAGTAGCAACTAAACATAAGTGATAAAGGAAACAAGCAAAACACCCAAATATCTGATACCAAATTTGTTTTATATCAAAACCATTTGAGCAGAACATACCAGAACACTGAAAGTTAAGATCTTTTACTCAGTTACAAATGAAGTTTGAGGTATTAATGGTTAATGTAGTGTACTGGTGCTTTAATGGATGAATATTCTTTACAAGCATTACAAGTGATAAAATTACATGGGTGTGATTCGTTGTCAGGCACCATACCTCCAATATCTTTAACTTCATCTGAGTACATAAAGGCAGCTTTGCAATCTTCAATGTTCCAGATCAATAGAGCTTGCAAAGCAACCTCATAATATCCTTCGCATCTTGAGGTACGTTAACATAGATATAAACAAGCCAATGCCCCCAAAAATAATGCCAGCTGCTGTGAACCAAAATGCCAGCTGCACTCATACGAAACAGATTGGAAGACAGTAAGAAATTCAGGCAATACCATCTCCAACTATTGCTCATGACTCTACAGCAGTGCTGCTGGGTTGATGACAAATCAACATATGGCATGGGAGTTGCAAAACCTCAAATTGAGCAAGCCTACTTAAACCATTAGTCAATTAAAATTTTGATACTGAAAAATGAAATCAAAGGGCTGAAATCAAACATACCACATGCTCCTCCAAATATGACTTGAGATTCATCCCAAAAATACCTGCCACAGAAGCAAAGCATTAGGCTCCTCTAATATGTAGGATGATCATATGGATGGGCACTAAAGGGAAAATGAATCAAGCATATCTCTCATATCTGCAACTTGATCACTCCCTAATTTTTGCTGCCTTTTGAAACAAGCACACAGAGGGAGCACTGATTATCAATCTTTACTAAGACATGAGGTGTTCATATGACCTTCACATATGTAAGGGCCACGTAGCACAGTTCTCCTCTGTTGGATGAACAAAACATAATGTGGTGAAAGTACACAAGTGTTTTGGTACTCTTGAAACTACTTGTGAAAACCCAATGCCATATGATGCAAACTAATGCAGAGCATGGTAATTTCATAGAGTGACAAGAGTGGAGATAGTACCTGCAACAAGAGCCCCAAGGGCAGAGCAGAAGGTGGCAACCTGAAGCAGCAACTCTAACCGATTCACCTCCAATCGTCGTGAACTGCACAACCCAACCTTCTCATTCCTTCAACAATTTACATCACAGTCAAGGAGACAAACTGTCCTTAATAGTCTACAATGGGCTCAAGAATTTATTTTTAATTAAAATTTTGAATCATATTCTAGCACTCTGGAGCATGGTTCTTTAACCCACACACAAAACCAAACTCTTGTGTTAAAGACCAACCACAAGACATGCAAAAGTGAGAACTAAAAAATCTTCACATTGGTCAACTGGAAATAACAGGACATGGCTGATTGCAATAGCACAAGATACTTGAAATCATCTCACATACCTCAAGTTAAGTGCAATTGAATCCTCCATCTCTCTGGCAGAATCCAGCAATTTTTCAGCTTGGCCATGACATGAGTCACACCTAAATCACATGGGCATTGACCACTTAGAATCACTTAGCAGGCACTGAAGAAGATTGCCAGAGACACAGTAACACCATAGTTTCAGCTGATCCTACCCAAACATATCAAACAGCGTATGCTAACTCCATTGGTGAGGTCCCTGTCATACTATACAAGACCAGCTAAAGCAAGGAAAACAGTAATATGTCTTTGTAACCCAAGAAGTCTTGAGATGTACTTAACACCTATGTTGGATCAATGCTGTAACTGACCATAGCACTACACTACAATTAGTCCAAACAAATACTCCTGGGCCCTATGAACAACTGGCAGCCGATATCAGGCCCCAATAGAGCTGAACAAATTGTGAGATCATACTAACCTCCCAATGCTTGACCACTACAATATCACCCCAACTGAATGCATAAAGTCCACTTGCATATGAAGGATTGCATTGTCATCTTTCCAATAACTCCAGGTTCAATAGACAGACATACTTAAACCCTATTTCCAGTCCTTTGTGAGAAATGCAGACTTCCTTGGTTGGGAAGATTAAAGCCTCAGAACACCAACAAGGTAAGCAATTAACTACCGCTGCAAGTAAGATTCAAGAAGCATCTCAATCTCCTGTTCCTCATCTGCACACAAGTAGAAGCCCTGTGAGAAGAGTCACATAAGAGAAACAAAACAGTCAAATGCAAAGACATTGTCAAACTTCAACCTTAAGCAGGCAACTTGGGAACATACACATTCCACTTCAGTTCCATTTGACATGTACAACACTTTTCCTTCACCACTAGATTTTAATAATAGAATGGCTTAGTAAACAAAAAGCAATAGTGAGAGAGTATGTATAGAAAATCCTTCTGAACCAATCATCAATATTTGTTGAGGATCACCTGATCATCTCTGGATTACAAGAGTCCTAGAACTGAACTGTTTGTTCTCTAGGGCAAATAGTCTACCTCTTACCTTCAGCATTTTTCTTGTCCAAAGGTATTGAACATTCAATGGAGCCATCTTCCCTTCGTATACTGCACACTCGTCCCATAATGGTGATACGCCGAATATCCTGGGGGTGATCTAGTAATTCCAGAAGCATTTGACGTAAGGCTCCAGCTTTTGCAGCTAACTCCACCTGCACATGTGACCATCATTCAAGATTACAATCTTTAAGAAAAACCTCCAATCCATTTAGGAGCAAAAAATTATTCTATGATTCTAATCATCTGACTGATTTTCTCCTTCACTAATAGCCATGAGTAGACTAGGATGAATGTGTGTTTTGCAGTAATGTTATTCATTGCATCTGTGTACCAAAGCTTGCTTGCCAAGGCGGAGCTCCTCCAGCACATCCACTGTATAGCGATTTGGCAACATTTTAAGTAATGACAGCACCTGCCAAGCAATGGACATAGAAAACAAAAATTGGTACATTTATCCACACAAACCATGTTATGCACCCTGACATTCTATGAGCATCAGTATTCCATAACAAGATTTGCAGGACCTGCAAGTGGAACTTGTCAGTTGAGTCACACTTACACATGGTATTTGGAAAAGCCTTATCAAGAGGGTTCAACTGTAGTGACCACCTCTTCCAAGCCCTTCAGAGAGAGAATGCTCAATAAAGTTAATTGCCACAGCCTTGCAGGCACAAGAGGAAGGACAAGGGAGAGAGATTTTTTTTGGGGAGAATCCAATCATGTTAAGTGCGGTCAATCTTACTTGAGGTTCAACATCCATCAAGGTTCGCTCTAATCTTTGCGTCCGTGAAATCAATGCAGCCTCCACAACCTAATTGCTCTCAATGAACAACCACAAAAAACAATAGAGGCATCTCAAAGAACAGCCTGGACCAGAGATGCAAATGAACAAATGAAAGGCCTCTGCTTTGAAATTCCTGAACACTTGTGAGAGATCAAGGAAGCTAAAAACAAACTTTCAGGAAAGGGGACAGGAAATTGGAATGTGAGCATGAATCCAATGCATCTCTTTGTAATTTTTTCCATGAGAGAGATGATGCCAAACTTCCAAGCAGAAAACTACCTCCAATTCAAAAGGCATAATTGGGCTGGGGCCATTGTTTGCTGCACGTAGGCGTGGGAGTAGAGCACCCATGAAAGCCTGTGCTCCCACACTGGAATCCCACCAAACTGTATCATGCTGACAGTGATAAAAGGATAAATGTAGAACTGAATGAGCTACCAATTGTGGAACAATGTGGATAGCCCATGTATTGTCAGTGAATGGAAAGCAGGAGTCATTCTGAGAAGTCACTAGGATCACAGGGTTCTACTTGGCAAACCAAGAATTAGAAACTCCATTTCTGTAACCACTGAAAATAGTTGATTTTAAGATGCACCCTCCAAGGATAATGAGAACAGCTTCTGTAAACATATGTCTGAGATTGCAGAGAAAACTCCACAAACATTTTTGAAGACATGGTGATGTAACTTCCAGGCAATCCATAACAAAAGCAAAAAGAATGAGTGTGATTCATTCACAAAGCATTGGACCATCACCTTCATCATGAATGGCAGTTACTAGGGCTGCTATTAGTGCAAATGGACTCATCAGCTCCTGAGGGTCTGTTGCTACCACTCAAGAGACACAGCTTTTCATTAAAAGTTTACCTTTTATAGTCAAATACAAGAACACTCTGAGGTGTTGCTATTGCCCTTAAGGATCCAAAATTGAGAAGAATTGCTTGGTCCCGAACCTGCCACCACCCCAATCATTGGTCACTTGACTCACAACACTGTATCCATCAAAACCCCTTCTCCCTGAACACTTAGTTTAGCCATTAAACTAATTCCAGTTCCTATATGAAACCTGTCATATTTGAGCAATGATCCTGTGTAGTCACTCATAAGCCCACACTACAAGTTTAAGACTTTGCAGAAATGAATTGACTTTACATGTTACTGAATAGGCCAAAATATGGTCATAGTCAGATTTTGAATGCATTGCACTTGTGTTTCTTTGTCTGCAACTGTGAAGCAAATGCCAGGTTGAAACAATGCAAGACTTGTTTGCAATTCTGCAAAAACTTTAAAGGATACCATATTGACAGCTGTCACCCCATTACTGCAGACCTCAGACAGGAATAGCTCAACAGATTCTGTGCAGCTACTCACATCTTTGGTTGTATGTTGGTTAATCTCATTTGCTGCTTACTTAATTTCTTGTGCTAGTGTCACTTGATAAACGGACTTGAGGATGGGAAATGGAAGAACCAGAGACTTCTGTTTTTACAGAAGTCCTATGACAGTCATAGAAAATGGGGGAAGAACAGAAAAATCACAAAAGAGAAAAGGGGAGAGACAGACATAAGAGGAGCTCAGAAGAGTGCATTAAGTCCTACTCACCAATAAAGATGGTGCTGAATTTGTGATCCACAATGCTGGATCAACACTCCGAATGTCTCGTAACCGCAGGCCTGCTGCAGATATGCTTGGAAGCAGCAAGATGACATGTGAGCCATGGCAAAGTATCAACATCACTAACGCAAGCATTCAGATCAGATGATGACATCACCAATCAACATGTTTTTCTGACAGCAGAAAATGATGTAGTTTATGGACACTCTAGGTCTGCATTGCAATATAAGAAAAGGCCAAAGCAAGAAGAAGACATTACCACTGCTCCTCAACAACTGCCGCCTGCTCACCTCTATCCTTTCAACATCTCCATCTGGATAAACTTCAAGCACCTGTGCAAGCCCATGGCAATAAAATCAATCTTCATTGTCATAACAACCACATAGCAGTTTCCACAATCATGTCCAGGGAATGCAATTCACAAATTCAAAAAGGCTTCTTTCTTCTCCAAGAACCTCAGTATTGGTGATCTGGCAAGAACCTTGCCTGCTGTTGTCCTTTTCACAAAAATGATCATGTCACAAATGGAAGCGTCTAAAAGAAAGAAGATAAGCAAAGGTGTGTTCTGGATTCTTTAACACAAATTTGTTTCCGAAGGAGATGGAAACAGAATTAGGGGAGAAAGACCAAAGCCTGCAACAAACTGCCATTTGGTTGAGGTTTGAGAGTTCTCTAGGGTTTGCTTCCAAGGTGAAAGAAGCGACGGATTGTCGCCATGAGATGAGAGTCTAAGAGAAGCATAGAGCTACAACAGTTTCGAATTTCCACTTACCTGGTAGACAGGCCCCTTCCCTCCGGTGGCAACAGAATCGGCAGCGGAGCCAGGAGACGAAGAGGTCGAAGAAACAGTGCCAGAGAGCTCTCTCTGTATGCTTCCCTCGCTCCCTTCCTCCCCACGTAATGATCCATTACCATTCAGGCTGCCTTCATCTTCTGGCTCTCTCTCGCTCCCACTCCCGTTCCAGCTCGAATCTGCATATTCTTCTTCATAGAACAGGGCAGACCTCTCCGAGGCGTTTGAGTCTGTACGTGAAAGAGACGACGAATCTGCTGCTGCGTCAGAAAACTTCTTCTGCGCTCGACCGACGAAGCCAGAATCCGACGCGTTCCATAAGGGAGACCCAACACGATAATTCCCCCAGCTTGCGGAGCCCCAGAAAGCCTCTTCTTTCTCACATGAACAAGAGAAAAAACCACTCGTAGAACCACCTCCTTCGCCTCCTCTTCCTCCTCCTCCCGCCACACGATGATCAAAGGTGCCAGTTCTCCGAGACCTCCGTCTCTCATCTTCTCTGAACAAATTGTAAACGCGACAAAAACTCTTTCTATAACAACAGCCTTTCTTCTTCCCTCTCGAACTCCTGGTAGACACAACGGAGCTCAAAAGCTGAATTTCCAATTGCGTCACCACAGCCACGTGCAGTACATTGTGTGACAAAAATCCAGCAGCTCCCGATCTGCACATCTGAGCCAGCTCCATGCCGGCTGCTACTACTTCTGTTTTTTCCAATTCTTTGCCGTTGCTGCAAATCTCCAAAACCACCACACACACACACCTACATCCACAAGAAACCGCTCCTCAACGAAAAAGAGGCATCATGGAAACAATACCCGCCTATATCCGCATATGACCGTCTGGAGTCCCATCTCCGAGTACGAACATGTGGTGCGAAATAGAGCATGAGCGAACGAGTCCCTCACGGGCTTGGGTGGATCCGGCGGGTATATTTGGGTATTTGTGATAATCCTCCGTTGTCGCCGTCCGTCCGTCGGACGTCGTCTCATATCGGTCCGTATCCGTCCGTCGTATGCGGATGTAGCCGAGACCAAAGTCGTCACAAAAGGGCAAGATTAGGCTTGTTAGTACTACGGCCAATGTTTTTCTTTCAATGTTATGATGTAGATAAAGTGGCGATGGTCCAAAGCAAGATTTAACCAAATTTGGCTAAAAGTATGTGTGTAAGCAAAAAAACATTTAAAAAGCCTTGTGTATTTTTGGCTACCTACTTGAACCCATGTATAGAAATATGACGATTTAAAAAAATTGGTCAAAATTTGGCTATTGAAAATCTTTAAAAGCACTTATTTTAGCACTTTAATTTTTTTTAATTATATATTTTTGGCTATACATAGCCAGCAAAACAAGAAAAGACTCTCCCTGCGGCGCTGCTGTTGAAGTCCTCCCTGCCAGCAGCAACTCGCAGAGCATGAAAACCTGAGGATTCAAATCACAACCACCAAAACAAATTTAGCACAGATCAACAACAAAAGCGACCGAGACCATGATGAACAACAACAACAACACAATCAAACACCAGAAAACACAAACCACCTTCTTCATACCTATTCTAGCACACACAAGAGAAAACAAACAGAAAGCCTCCAGATTTTTATTCTACAATTCAGGCATACAATTTTCAAAGCAACTCAACTCTAACATCTAAACTTCCTTGGTATCGGTTTAAAGTTTTGTAGCCTTTCCTCATTTACAAATTTTGAATTGTCAATTATGTTGATGGCTTCATTTGGGGTGAGGCCAAATGGTTTGTTAACATGATTTGCATGTCCATCATGAAGTCTCTTGTATGGGGCAGTTTCATTATTGGTCTTGAGCCAAGGAATTCTACAATCATGTCATACAAGTTTTGCCTAAAGCTCCTTGGAAAGTTGAAAAGATTATGTTTGCAATGCTCATGACCTAGAATTCCTCATTATGTCCAATACTTGCCATGTAGTCATAGGTTCTTTTGATTTGTCCAAATATGGCGCTCCATTTACCTTTGCATGCCAACTCATTCATGAAGTGGGTTTAAGAACCTAAATTCATCACAAATTCTGAAATTTTCTTCCAATTGGTAATTACAAACTCAAATTGATCTTGTTCTTCCACTTTGTCAAAGTTTGTGAGGTGTTTTTCTTTCTTGGCTTTGACAAGAGTCGAAGTTTTAACATGTTCTTAATTTGGTTGTCATGGCCTTTTGAATTGCACCTCCAAAAAATCTAAACTTTGAACCTTCTTGCTTTTACCTTTGGCTTTCTCTTTTGTTAGACTAATTACGTCATTGTTGGTGGATGTGGTGCCAAAAATAACAACTATGGATAATATAGAATAGGATTTTTTTTCTTTCAAATCAAATGTTCAAGAATCATTATTTGTATGATTTGTTTTTTTTTGTATTTTTTATAAATTGTGTCTTTGCAAGTTCTACTAATCAAGATTCAAAGCAACATGGTTTTGAAACATCAAATGACTTCGAAGAAGACAATCAAGAATACTCAAAACAAATTAAAGACATTAAAAGGTTTGGAAGCTTGTGTACATTCTTCAAAAAAATTTCATAGGTGCTAGAGACTATAGTAAGATGTCCATGGTTTCTTGATGAAGTTTCTTTGTGGACACTCCTTTTCTTGAATTGGCAAAGTTTTTTTAGTAGTTAGAGGCTTCAACAAGCTCTTGTTCTTGTGTAGGCAAAATTCTTCAACAAGCTCTTGCTTTTGCGCAAGCAAAGTTCTTTAACAAGCTCTTGTCCTTGAGCAAGGAAGATTTTGTAGTAGGATCCTATTCTTGACTAGGCAAAGGTCTTTGATAGACAATGAACTTGAGTAATCCGCCAAAGAAATCAGAAATCATGTGCAGAGAAATTGAGTAGGTAGAACATGTAGACTTTCTTGAGCATTTGAAAGATGATATTTTGGCTTGTGTTGAAACTTGAGATTAGTTATAGAGTTATAATATCGTGAGGGATTTTGGTTTCTTTGAGAGGATTTTTTGGTGTCTTCAGACTTGGTATCAGCTGTTCAGTGCCCTTTCATTTGATCCTGCTTTTATTTAGACACCCCACAATACTTATGTCTCGGAGAACAGAAACTTGATCAAACAATCTTTTTCATCATCTACTTTACATGATTCTGTACCATTGCTGCTCTATGCAAGAAGCTCATGTTGAAGATGCATTAAAAAGATGATGAAAAAAGATATCTACTTTGCATGTCATCAGCAGCCTCTGCAACTAATCTTTCTCCATTACAGTAATAGAAGCTGCTGGTGAAACCTCTTTCATTTCACTTGACCCAGAAAGCCCTCATGCATTTGGAGCAAACTTGGAACAAAAATCCCAAGAAAGGTAGCCCCCATTGCCTCCATTCAAGCCCTGTACATTGGATTCAAAGTAGAGAACTTGAAGGCTGTAAAAAAGGGGGCCTAAAAACACAGTGATCAGAGTTGTCCTCAATATCCACAACAAACTTCTGATTGTTAAGGACATGAATGGATCTAAGTCTTCAAACTGCACTTCCACCTTATAGAGAATCCCATCTGAAAGAACTCCTTCCTCAAAAATTGATGTTGACAAGGCATCTTGAGTTGTTTTAGCAGGAAGCTAGGTGATCCCTGACAACAGTCTACTGAGGTCTGCACACATTTTGATGCTCCACTTGGTAACCTTATAAGACCCACAATTTCAGCACCTTTATCTTCCTCTCCACTTTGTTTAAAACTTTTGTGGAATGCTGCAAAGGTTTGAGAAGATGACTCTCAAGAAAATAGAAAAAAGGAATTTCACTCTCTGGCACCCTCCTGCTTCGTATAGCAAGGATACATGGACAACTCTTTCTCAAAGCCTGAGGTGAGCTCCAAAGCTTCTTCCTGCTCCCTAAAGGCCTTTTTGGCTCCAAACAACTGCTGCAATGTGCTTTATCTGCTCTGTTAAGAGTTATAGAAAGTCCTGGAAATTGAAGTACTATATAGTATGTTGGATATTGCACAAAGTGAGATGTTTGCTGGGAAAGGAGGATTGCTCAACCTTGCAGTTCAGAGCTCATTGGAACTTGGGACCATAATCTGCTTGACATTGATATACACTTCCATTGGCATGCCATAACATGACAGAAACAAGCTCAATGAAGCTGTCCCTTACACATAGTCTTCCATACTTTTGGAATTCTGATCAACTTCAACATCTTGGGAGTGAGGTCAAGCATGGGATTTGTGTGTACTGGGCATATTTTGTGTATTATGTCACAAAACAGTTGTGAATCTTTCTGCATTTGAATTTAAGTCTTGAGTGTTCAGATGATGTCCTGTAGGTTTTTTCCAGAGAGATGTTGCTCTTGAATCAGGTCAGAGAGAAACAGGGATTTTGGGTCTTCACACTCTTCATGGAGGTTTCAGCAATTTCTGGTCCAAATACCTTCACAACTTGACCAAGACTACATGCTGTTTCCAATGCTAATAATTCGTGTACAAGTTGGAGTTGTCTAATTGACTAGCGAGGATTGAACAGAAACATGTCATCTATCTTCATTGTCTTTTGATACCTTATGTTTCACATGGATATTGACAGTCCATGTTGTTGGAAGGGATCAAGTAGACGAAGGCATGGTCACTGGAAGGAGTAGTGATGTATAAGAACCTGGCCTTTGCTACAGGCTAAATTCCTTTTGAGTCTCTTTGTCAAACCTCAGGGTACCTTCTGGGATTTTGGTGAATTTCTAGTTGGACCCCATATTATAATGGAAACTTCAAAGTGGTTCTGTATACACCATTACTGCCCATATGATGCCTTCAAATGATCTTCACTTCTAGTTTTAGTACATCTCAAGTGGTAGCCTAATATTTTTCTGCATCTCTAAGATCCTTGATAGACATCACAGATGATTAGAAGGAAGACGCACAATTTCTAGGTGTTTTTTCCAGTAGAAGTACAGTTTGGAGGAGCGACTGGTTGAGTGTTGAGTTTTGGCACTGTGTGGGAAGAGCATAATCCAACATATGCTAGTGAGGATGGTGAATTAAAGGTGCCACCTGGCACATGAGAGCACAGAAAGCTCAGTTGACATTGAAATTTCTTCATTTGTATTTTTTCAGCAAAATGCAAAAATCACAAAGCTCACCAAGGGTCTTGACATTTGCAGATAGGGTATAGTCGCTCACAAAATTCATCTCTGGGTTCAGATGCTCAACTGGAGTTAGTCTTCTTATTCCAACAAAGCTTTTCCATCTAGAGGTTGGTCTACCTTGATCCCTGGTATGGCTGTTGAGGTATTGGGTTCAGAGCTTTTCACAGAACGGAAATCTGGGAAAATATTCTGTAGCCAAAGAGTAAGTTTGCTGTTGTGTATTTGGGTTACCTGGTATATGAAACCACAGTTTTCTTCTGGGATGAAGTCTGGCTGGCTCATGCAGGTGAATGAATTTCTGCTTCCTTTTGCATTATCAGGAATATGATCAACTCAAGAGAGACTTTCAAATCAGTTCAATAACTCTCCTCACTGATGAGCGTCCTTCCTCCAGGAGTCATCCAGGAACTACCAAGGAGTGAATTTCAATTTGCAACACCATTCTACTAGCATCCACAATGCATACATGTTCATCTTCTTTCCAACAAGATGACCAGGCTTAAGATCTCAATATCAGGAGACCTATTACAGATTCAAAAGTGTTGAGAGTACATCTATCACAAGTCCAAGTCTGTCAATTGAATCAATTGCGGCTCTTTGATTAGCATAAATGGAAATGTCTCCGTTGTTGTGCTGCATTAGTGTCAAAACATAGTGATGCATTAGAATTTAGGTTGGGATACAATCGAGAGCTCTAATGTGAGGAAACAAGTACTGACTCTTGCTAGCAATTGTTGATTCTCCTTTTTCAGGTCATCTTTGTAATGTAGAGAAACTAACTCCTGTGGTGTAGAGAGGTGGTGCCAGACCTTTGATTACACTTAATCCGACTTGGGAAGTTTTTTTTTTCATTCTTTAGTTTGGTTTGAAGGTCTGAAGGGTTGATCATCATGTGGCATTGTTTAACAGCCAGGACCCTCTGCCTCATTCATCTTCAAAGGAGTTGTGTTGCCCCAACTTGTAAATTGTGCATCCCTTGATTATGCTTCAAAACTCAATCATTAGAAAAAGGCTCATCTCCTTGACCTGTTGCTTTGGCTTTTTGTGGAGCCAAGGCTCCCTGTCAAATGCAAGGGGGAATCCTCTGATTCTGAGCTCAGGCATGGTATCTTCTGCAACAGAATGTGAATCAGGAATCTGCACCAAAAGGTATCTTCTGCAATAGAATGTGAATCAGGAATCTGCCTCAACAGAATATGAATCAAGAATCTGAACGGAAAGTTTGTTGCCACAAAACTGCACAATTTGCCTGCAAAGTTTGGGGTTAACAAACATGTTAAAAAGGTATGTTTGCAGAGAAAAACAAGTGTGCACTTGAGATGATATCCAAGCAAGGACATTTCACATTAGCTTGACATCTTTGCCACATTGTGAATTGGATTCTCTCTATTTGGTTACCTGTTCCTCACTTCTCCCCTCCACATTGATCAAGAATGATTGCAGCAACAGGTAGGCAACAAAAAACTGGATTCCCACAAAGTACCTACATCTTTGCCTCTGTATGAAGTGAGAAAAGCTCAGGAGCTCACAGTCCTCGACTTGGTTCCTGACAGAAACCATCTTCTTCTGCTTCTCTGAAGCTCAGTCCATGAGGAAAAGGCATCATCTTCATCGTCATCAGATCATGGTCTGAAACTTGTTGAATCATCTGACTGCAATGTCCATTCATCAGGATTGTCTTGGGAAAATTGCATTTCGATATCATACCTTTTGAAAGTCTTGTTCTCAAGATCCTTCTCATGTTACTCTTCTCCTTCTCCTTCTTCATCTTTCTTCTTCAACATGGTACCTAAACATATTTTGCAAACTCACAAAACTTGTCTGCTGATGAACCTCACTAAGAAATACCCTCTCAAAAAAATCTTCATGACCTTTGTCTCTGGTTTGTGTCTCTGTGTCACTCTCTCCACTCTCTCCAAATCTAAGAGAGGATTTGCAAGCAAAATTCCAGATTGAATTTTCGTCTCTCAATCCTCCAGAGTACATACATATATAACGCAACAGAAGCGGAAGAAGAAGACTCCTGCTGGACGTAGATAGGAGTGTTCAAGAAGAGAAGTTGCAGATTGAAGGGAAAAAAAAAAGCAAAAGCAAAATCCTCAGCTTTCGCAGACTTTTGTTGCAAAAAATCGTTGGTTCTCTCTACTGGAGCATCCAGACCTTTCCTTCAATTTTGGTTTTGATTGCAGCGATGGTGTGATGTGAGTGAGTAGAGGAAGAAAATGGAAGCAGAAGAAGAAGAAGAAGAAAAGCAAAGATAAACGGAAACCCTAACTAAGAAGAGACGCGCAATGTCCTTCCTTCCTTTCCTTCCTTCCTTGAAGTCTGCGCAACAGGCAGACAGGCAGCAGATCCGTTAGCGGAACCCTAGGGAGGGAGGGAGGCGAGGAGAGGGGAGGGCTCCTTCTTCCTCCCTTTCGTAGATTTTGTCGTGGATCCCTTTTGTTGTCGTTGCTGCATTGATTTTGATGAGATCATAGTTTTGTACTTTCTCTGCAAGCATTTGATGTCTGCAGTGCATGTGGGGATTTGCTCATAGGCTTTGCTTTTGTTGTTGTTGTCGTCGTCCTTCTTCTTCTGCTTCCTGGTGGTCGTGTTGTCTACGCTGCAGTCATGGAGGTAAGGGTTTTGAGCTTGTGCGCAAACAGTAATCGTGTGTAGTAGTAGTAGCATCAGGAGAGCGCTGCTGCCGGGTGCAGTACAATGTGCATCGTCGACTGCATCTTGTGTTAAGGAGGGAATGTGAGGCACACAGACACAGAGGCAGAGAGAGACAGAGAGAGAGAGCATTTAGTACAATGGAGGTCATCGGGTGTGAAACAGCGGGGAGCAACAAGCGGTCGTCGTTTGCAGCGGTTCTGTTTCCGTTCTCTGGTGCAGTAGGTCTATGGTTATTTGTTGCCGAAGTTCAGCTGGTTTAGCAAGAAGTTTTTGCTTGTGCTGTTTGCAACAGACAGGGGGAGCGGCAATGGAGATGGAGAGAGAGAGAAGAAGCAAGAGGCAAGAAGAGATGGTGTAGGTGACAGGAGTAGTAAAGCTCCGGGCCTTTTTGTTTGCGGCGAGGGTATCGATCTCTCTGGGAAGAGGGAGTGAGTGCTTGAAGAAGAAGAAACACAACAGCCATGGGCTGTTCTTTTGCGAAGGAGAGGCCACTGCCGAATGAGGACTTGAAAGCCAGCCCCAAGGAGAAGAAGGTCGCAGCGTTGCCAGTGTCGACTATCAAAGTGGAGACGACGGCGGAGCCCGTCTTTGTGGTGGAGAAAGAGAAAGAGAAGGAGAAAGAGAAAGATCGGGTGGTGAAAGTCAGGAGTAAGCAGAATGGCAACTCGCAAGCGGTGCTGGAGGAAGCACGGGAGAGGAGAAGAGAGAGGAGAGAGCAAGGAGGAGGAGGAGAAGCTCGTCACAGACCCATTAACAATGTTCCAAAGAATCTAGATGGTGCACAAGTTGTGGCAGGATGGCCTGCTTGGCTGTCTGCAGTTGCTGGGGAGGCTATCAAGGGCTGGATTCCTCGGCATGCAACCTCATTTGAGAAACTTGACAAAGTAAGTTTCTTTTAGAGAATGGGTTTCTTCAAAGCTCCAGTACTCTACTCTCAGGAGAATAGTGCCCACAAAAAAAATTATGTCTTTGAATGTCTTTGCATGTGTTTTGCATGTCTTTGCATTCACGAGAACACATCTTGGAAATGCGCAGATTGGCCAAGGAACATATAGCAATGTGTATAAGGCTCGTGATCTTGAGACAGGCAAAATCGTGGCTCTGAAGAAGGTTCGGTTTGATAACCTGGAACCAGAAAGTGTGCGATTCATGGCTCGGGAAATTCAGGTGCTGCGACGATTGGATCATCCAAATGTGGTGAAGCTGGAGGGCTTGGTTACCTCTAGAATGTCATGCAGTCTCTATCTTGTGTTTGAGTACATGGAACATGACCTTGCAGGTCTTGCAGCATGTCCTGGGATTGTGTTCACAGAAGCTCAGGTAGTTTTCTCTAACGAGGACTAGTTCTTTTTGCAGACCTTACACATACTGTAGATTGTGTCATTGTTCCTGCTATAATCTTTCTCTCTGAGTTCCAAGGTAAAAAGTTATCCAAAGCTGCTGGATTTGTGTTGGCAGAGTAGAGTGCTGATGGTGTCAATGGCCTGGTTGGCAGGTGAAGTGCTATTTGCAACAGCTGCTACGGGGTTTGGATCACTGTCACCAGCATGGAGTTCTGCATCGGGACATCAAGGGCTCAAATCTGCTGTTGAATAATGATGGCATTTTGAAGATTGCAGATTTTGGGCTGGCCACTTTCTTTAATCCCAACCATAAACAGCCACTCACAAGTCGTGTCGTCACATTGTGGTATCGACCTCCAGAGCTGCTCCTTGGTGCCACAGAGTATGGTGTGGCAGTGGATCTTTGGAGTACAGGCTGCATTTTGGCAGAGTTGCTAGCTGGAAAGCCCATAATGCCCGGTCGCACTGAGGTTTGACATAGATTACCTTGCTTCTTGATAATATTTGCTTCAACCTACACAGTGTTACTTTGGTTCCAGTTTGTTGCTTGGGAATTAATTGCAAAGCAATGCTACTGGCCTTGGAATCACAGCATGTTTATTCTGTAGTTCATTCATGCTTTGCAAGCATGGCCAGTGGGTCTCTTCAGCTCCTTGTCAGTCTGAATGCCTTTTAAGACAAGTGGTGGTGTCCCTCCTGACAGGTGGAACAGCTGCACAAGATATTCAAACTATGTGGTTCTCCATCAGAAGAGTATTGGAAAAAATCAAAGCTGCCACATGCAACCATTTTCAAACCTCAGCAACCTTACAAGCGAAGCATCAGGGATCATTTTAAAGAGTTTCCAAGTGCATCATTAGCATTGCTTGATACCCTGCTTGCTATAGAACCAGCTGATCGTGGGAGTGCTGCGGATGCTTTAAAAAGTGATGTAAGTGCATTCTGTGTCTCAAACAGTTCCATGGGTTTTCCCTTCACACAAAATGTTTTGTATTGTGCATGTCAATATCCATGGGTAGGCCTTGGGACTAATCTGCTTAGTGGAATGATGGCAGTTTTTTAATACAGAGCCACTGGCATGTGACCCATCAAGCTTACCACAGTATCCTCCTAGTAAGGAGTTTGATGCCAAGATCCGGGATGATGAGGCTCGCAGGTATAATACATCTTCTATGCAACAGTGAGGCAGGGGGTGAATACCTATATACTCTAGATTGTCAAATCATTTGCACCAGTCAGGATTGTGCTCTGCCCTATTGTTGATCTTTTCTACTAGTGAGCAAATCCTGTGGAGCAACTCAACATCAGTCTGCACATGTCCAAGAGAAACCCAAATTGGAAAGAAGCTGTTTGCAAGTAATTGTGGATTAATTTGCCCTTTCATTGCAGGCAAAGAGCAGGTGGAGGACGGATGAGAGGTTCTGATGCTTCAAAGCGACCTGGTGCCCGAGATCGCCCAAGTCGGGCTGTTGGTAACCCAGATGCCAATGCAGAACTTGCTATGTCCTTGGAGGTGCACATTTGTCATCTGATGAACTGTGAAAATTACAGCTCTTTTTTATGCAGTGGTGTACAGTATAGTCTTAGCTGTTTGCAGGTAGTGCAATTATCTTGAAGGCAGAAGTCTCATTATGGCATGGAGCTGATAAAATTGTTGGTTAGTTGACCATATAATCTGGTGCTCACTCATTGTTGTTATTTTGGCCAACCTAGAAGCGACGCATGAACCCACAAGCAGCAGTGAAAAGTAAGAGTGAAAAATTTCCACCTCTCCATGAGGATCGAGCAGTTGCATTTTCTAACCACTGTTCACAAGCAAAACAGCCATTTACAGAGGTGAAAGGCACATCACCTGTTCAAGCAACCCGTGTGCCATCAATTTCATCCCTATCTGGACCACAGCCAGCACTCAGTACAGGTCATGCAGGCAACACATGGGGCAAGAAGCACAAAGAAGAGGATGTGCGAATGGCTCCATCTCGTGCAGTGTCACGGCCTACCAAGTCAATGACTGTCTCTGACTTTTCAACAGCTGCATATCCCCAACAAGCAGCCGATGGGTCCAGCATCTCAACTCTTGCAGTGGCTGGAAATGGGTCAGGTGACAATCACTACAGGGAGCAGGGTGGTGTGAAAGCTCAAGATAGTGATGTAGGAAATAATGGTGGGAAAGTCAAAAGGCGAAGTGAAAGACATGATATGCACAGTAAGATCGATATGCCTTTGAGTCAAGAGACAACTCACACACATGATCAAGCTTTATCCATGACTTTTGATGACCATAAAGGGGTTGATTCTGATCAAAAGGATGTTAATCCCCTGTCAAAGCTTCCATCTACGGTAATTCCTTCCACAACAATGGTGTGGTCTGTCACCCTTGCTTCTTTCTCAGGCCAGATGCTTGTCAATCTGGCCTCTAGCTTGATTAAATTGGGCAAACTTTGTTTTCCTGTTCTCAGTTCAAATATTGTGATGGATTTCAGAGACAAGTAGATTCTAGGTGATTAGAAGCATTTTTCCAGTTCATTTTCTGCAGTGATTAAACACTTCTGTAATCCAGGGTTTTTTCTCCATCCTGCTGATTCTGGGAGGGGTGGGGGTTTGTTTGCTGTAGATTATGAGGAATTTCTCGAGGATCAGGAATGTCAGTTTCAGCAGGCAGAACAGTGGGCGCAAGAACACGTAAAGCTTTTGCACAATGCAACGGCAGTTCCTCGGTGCACCAAGTTTGAGCATAAGAGTAGAATGTGTGCAACAAAGCACAATCATCACTCTGTCAATGGGTTTGTCACAGAAATAATAGGAGGTTTTTGGTATATGAGAACAAGATGTGTATGCCTCTGTTCACAGGCAATTTTTGTGGGAGTTTGGAGTCCAAATAATGCTCTGAAGTTTCTAACCCTCTCAGGACTGAGAGTCTTTTTGGTTATAGTGGGATTGATGGCAGATTTGGGAAGAAGTACCTGTACGATAGGAATTACTGCACTAGTGTCCTGACCTTTTTCAGCTTTTTAGTTTACACAGCATTGTACAATAATTAGATGAGAATATTGTCCCGTCCATACTATTCCTCATTGCTGTGGAGCTCAGCGCTTATTACATTTGGTTATTGACATTATGAAAATTGACAACTTGGAGAGACACATTGTCTCGTTTAGGGTTGCTAACCTTTGTGCACAAAATGAAGGCCAAGTTGTGCCCACCTGAGCTGATGTGTTAGGGCCAGGTGCATATGCAATCTGGTGCACGATGGGCTGATGAACAATGTTCGGATGCAGCCAGGCAATGGGGCTGCACCCTGGAAAGGCAGTGTAATGAGGAAAACAGGGCAGACCCTGTCCCACCAGCTTCATACAGATGCCCATGATGCAAGAGAGCCAGTAGATTCTGCACAAGTTCAGAGAGACCTGAGTGACCTCCATTCCCAGTGGTTGCCAACTGAAGACAGAGGAGGCAAGAGTCAAAGAATGGTTGTGCAAGGGCAAGACTAAAGGACAAGAACATGTTTGTAGTGATTGGCTGCACTGTATGTTCTTTAATCATGCTGACTGACATTGACAGTTCAAAGATGACTGCTGGCATACATGATTTAATTGCTTTCATCTGAAGGTATTCAAGGGTGACAAGGCAGACAAATTTTGATGTGGCCAAACATTAGAAATGTGCGGACAAAGCCAACAGCTGGATGAAAGACCCATTAAGGCTCAATAGTGAATCTCAATACCACAATCATCTTAAGAGGACATTATATACCATTTTGCTTTTTATGCCTTTTACCCTTATTAACTAAAACTAATGTTTGAGGTTCTTAAGTGTGCAGAACAATCTCTCAAGGTGTATGCTGTCACCATCTGTACCAGTAACTAGTATGAACTCCAAAACAACAAATGTGGATAAACACAAAGTTGGATTAGGTCTAATCAACTCTCTCCTTTTCTCAATTCCCTTGTGTGTCCTTACAATCAGATGTTGGGTCATATTTGGTAGCTATGGAGTGAGTTTAAATAGTAATGTATCCAGACTGCCGAACACTACGTGGCGCTAAAGAATGACATTATTTCTGAACAACATGGCTGAACTCTGGTGAAGTTGGGATTCTCTCAGGTTCCTTCCTCTTTCAAGCTGCTGAAGACTTCTGTCCAGTCTGCAATTTTCTGAGTTCCATTTACAACCTGCAGTCATATAGGAATGATGTTTAGTGAACAAAACCCTAAACTCTCGATGAAACATATTGAAGTTAAAGACAGCAAGATGATTCTGATGTACGCATTGGAAATCAGAAATACACAGAAACAGCAGTTTAGATAACAACTGTAAGGATCTAACCTACCATAAAACATGCAAGGTCAACCTCGGAGCATTACCTCAAAGACAAGGGCCTGCTGAGGTGGGGCATCAAGAGCACGCACACATACAGTGGCTGCATCTTCTCTGCTTATACTTCCGTTCACTGCTCTACCCTGCATAATCCCATGCTACAATGGAATGCATCACAGAACTGTTTATCTTTCATGGACGAAAAAAATCCGACTGTGGGACAGAAACAGCCATTTCTCAACAAGAAGAGATAGGATTAGCTCTGACTGTGTGGCACCAAAAGGTAGATAGAAATTCATATCCAAATTCTCTAGAACACTCTAACCTCCTGTTGAAGCCTCAGCCACAGCAAGAATCTGCAAACAACATGGAAGATAGAATCATAATCCAACAAACCTGCACAAAGTCAAATCCCAGCTGACCACCGGGTTCATCACGGAGGCTTCCAGGTCGCACAATGGTGTATGGTACTCCACAACTGGCTATAGCTGCCTCATCTTCCTCTATCTGACGGTGACTCTTCCCACTGAAAAATGTGGCAATGCCTCCTTTGTTCCTACACGCAGCCAGCTGCATACTTTCAGTCACTCCATTGGCTTTTTGTCTCCATAATAATCCATGCCTTCCACACTCATTTTATGGTTGTGTCTGCTTTAAAAAGCCAGCTCTCAAATTGTGTTAGTCCTTTCTCTAGTCAAATATCATCAGTACTTTGAAGCATATATGTCAAACTAGACTGTGTTTTGCAACAACCAACTCAACAAGCCACCAAGTAAAACTTTTGCAAGTGAAGACCAAACCCAAAGAACAAGAACTATAACTCAGCTGCTCTCAAAAGATTGCACAAGATAAAATACCTGAGACACCAACACAATATGCTCGACACCCTTTACAAGTGCTTTATTTGCCAGTGCACCAACCTGGAGGCAGGCATTCAAGCTTCATAACTTGTCAGGAAAATAAAAGAATGGTGTATCCAAAAGCTGGAAGGAAGCAGGTGTCAAGAGGCCATCTCATAAACCACTCAACTCACTAAGAATAATTTCTGAGGGAGCTCTAAAGGTATTGTATGATTTTGAGAGGGTGCATGACCTCTAAGGAACATGGACACCAAACACTTTTTTCCTTGCACCAAAATGCTGTAAAAGATCACAGAGAAATTTCTAGGGAACCAGCAGCAGTGCAGAAACTGATTTATGGTGTTCCCAAGGTGGTGAATGGGAAGAGAAGATTGAGATGTGCTTTGAATGTCTTAGGAGAAGAAGTAAATACAAGAGCAAAAGCAGGAGAAAGAGGGAAAAACCTTGCTTGGGCAAATAACAGCACGAACACCCTTCAGTGCTTTTCTCAAGCTTGCTGCATCACTGACATCCCCTTCTACTGGCTTCCATCATGCAATAAACCCACATTTCATGATAAACTTGGAATCCAAATTGATTTGAGCCAACAAACCACTGCTGATTGATGTATGCAAAAAACAAATTGAGCCTATGATAAAGATCAACACCTTTGAACTTCGCAAAGACTATACCTCAACATAAGGACCAAAGGCAGATGTTGCTGCCTTGGCATCCTTCACCAGTGCTCGAACCCGTGATCTCTTCAGTATAAGTGCAAGCACCAAGAGCTGAAATTATCACACTTTCAATGTCACACTGGGCATAATCAAAGTTCCTTGCAAAGTCCACTGTCTTCAAAAACAGAAACAGGAAGAAAGTGAAGGAAGAGTGCAGCATTAAATCTGAACTTTGCAATGTGAACACCCAAATTCTTCTATTGTGATCTGTTTACAGAAAGGATTACAAGCTCCTGAGTCGGCTTTTCTGTAGGGTCTTGCAAAAAAAGGCATGCACACACAATGCAGTATTAGTGCAAGGAGGAAGGAAAGAAAGAGACGTGGTAAGTCATGGAATTCCAAGCCGTTGCATATGTATATATACCTGGCCAGTGTCTCCTTCAGCATCTGTGACAAGCACTGCATCACGAACCCCTGCATCATCCTCTTCCTCTTCTTCACCAGGTTCTGCAACAAAATTTGAAGACAAGCTTCACACTTCAATAGACCTTCATCACATCTCTCTAGAAATTTTCAGACTGGACTGATTCTACAGATTCTGCTTCCGTGGGTCTACACATTTTTAGGTCAAAATTCATTCTCTTCCAAGAATCAATCCCCTGCAGCCTTGATTCTCCAGAATTGTAGACCCTAGAGTGAAGTCGCTACTCACCTGCATCATTATTCTCTTGTTCTCGGAGATCTCCATCACCTCCGTCTCTAGTAAACTGGTCTGGTGCACCATACCATTTCCTCAGCTTGGGACCTCCTGAAAGCCAAAAAGAAAATGTCAAAGGAGAATTCAACATCAAGCACTTGTTGCAGGACAAGAGCTCGAATTCAATACCTTCAATGTAGTCAAGGAGACGGTCGCCGAACGACATAGAGGAGGAGGAGGAGGAGGGCTTATCCTCCTCGCTCTCGTTCTTGGAAGCTTGCACAGCCAACCGTCTTCTTGCTCCACACTTGCGCCATTGTTTCTTCTGCCAAGAAACAAACTTCGGGGAAAACCCATTTGTGAAATTATATTCTGAACGTAAATGCGAATTGCAAGGGATAGAAAGCACTCGCAGAGACGAAGCCCGGGACCCAAAGAGGATAAGGCTCGCCATCGCGGCTGCGCATCACGCACACAATCTCTCTCTCTCTCTCTCTCTCTCTCTCTCGCTCGCTCTCTGTGCGCCTTTCTCCCCGCAGTGTAAATGGGAACCCATTTCGAAAACGCCCACTTCACACGTGGAGCATGCAATGGAATCCAATTTCAAAACGCCCGATTCACAAGTGTGGCACACTATGGATCTGGTTTCAAAAATTCCCGATTCACACTACTAAAGCAATTTCTTAGGTTACAAAGGATGTTTTTTAGGTGTGGTAAAAACTGTGAGACAATAATGTTCACAAACCTCATTATCTTTGGTTATAGAATTAGAGTCAAAGTTTCTTACTTAGTAGTTCATCAATTTGCATTGGGGATCATTTATCCCCAATATTGGTTATAGGAGGATGTTGAAACTAATTTCAATAAGCATCTTGAGATTTTGAAGGAGGCTTATGGCACTGTAAAGAAAATCAGTGGCATGATAGTTGTGCCACCCTTGTTGTTTTGATATTCGAAGACAAAGCATATGGGTTTAGTTGTTCCTTAATTGCAAATTGAGTTACAATTGAGTTGTAACTATAATAGTTAAGTGCTTAGAGTAGGTTAGATTCAAGGGGAGGGCTCCATTATTTTTGGTGTCCAAACAAAATTTGAACCCTTCTTATTGGTGCATATGGCACATTAAAAATTCTTGAAAATAGAATAGAATTGAAAAAGTTACAACCCCCCAAAGTAGAAGGGGTCAATAACTAAAAAAAACAAACCACCCAACACTACAAAGGTTACTTCCCAAACACTAAAACAATTCCTTCTATGTTGTTTTGTTGTTATTAGAGTTCAAAGATGATTTGTAGAACTTCAGGTGGTATTTATATAACACTTTAAATTTTTTAAATGAATAAGAAATAAAAAAGTTACAAGGTCTAAAAGTTGGAGGGTCCAAAGGAAAAAAGAAAAAAAAGGAAAATGTGTTTTGTAAATTGGAAAGTTTATTTCTTTTCTTGTTATTTTTTCATTACTCCTTTTTCGTTGCACTTCAAATATTATTTCTAGAGCTTGAGGTAGCATTCCCATAACATTTTAAATCACTCAAAATGAAGCAGGTATGATGAAGTCATGAATAACTGATGAATATGTATCCTTATTAAGTTAATTATAAATAATTATATTATAGACATAACATAGTTGAACAATAGTACTTTAGTAGTGGCACATTAATGGCCGTACAATTGTATCAATGGGAATCATAATCGAAAACTAGTTATAAATGTATCCCATAATGGGTGATGGAAACATGACATGATCGCATGTATGTACATTGTACACTAGTTGTAACATAGTTGTTACTTTAGTGGCACATTTACAATAATTTTAAAATCACATGTAATTATAATGCAACTATTGAAAAAGTCACAAATGGCTGACTACATATGTATATATGATGTGTATAAATTATCGTATAGAAAACCCATTTTCAACTCACTTGCAATTATAATATAATTAATTAATTTTCTTACATGATAGTTTATTTATTGATACATTATATTTCTAGGGGGATAATTGCACACTAATTGTAATACCCAAGGGATAGTTGCACAATAGTTGTATGTGAGTTGTTTTTTGAGTTTTAGTTACAAGGTAGAGTGGTTTCAATGGACGCAATTTTTCATTATGATGATTGAAATCACATTGAATGGAAGTTCTACTGGGAGACCCCAAATGCTTGAAGCTTAAGTGCATAAATCACACATTCTCATTCAACTTTCATGCTTATCATTTTTAGTTGCCACGGTTCATAATACCAAATTCTATAAATTAATTGTATCTATTATAGAAAATATTCCAAATCCATTTGAACACCACCGAGTCTTGTTATTAACATAAAAAAATGGGCATTCAACCAAGATCCGCAAGTAAACAATTTGCAAGTATGAATTTTCTTCACCTATTAAATGACAATTTTTTCGTCTAGCTACTAGGATCACCCATATCAAGACCTTTACTTACAAATCTAATAGCTTACCATTGGCAATTTTTATATAATAGACATTTAAAATTTTGGGTTGGACTAGGCATTATCAAAAAGAAAATGACCTAAATGGATGTGAATGTCACATTGAGGTTATAGGTTTGTCTTGATCTTGATGATTATGAAGTGGTTATTGTTAAATGTTAACATTTTATTATGGTACATTGACCAATTATGCAATGTGATCCCCCCTCCCGACACATTTCCAATGTTAGAAAGTGAGTTCTATGGATTGTGGCAACTTGAGAATTCAAGAATGGAAGAATCATGTTAAGAGCTCCAACAAAGATTGAATGATTACATTTCAATCTAAACCCCAATAGAAGATGTCCTTTTCAACACCCCATATGTTTCTAAACACCATAAAAGACTATTAGAACCTAAGGCTAACATTTACACAACAAACAAAGATGATTTGGGACATTTAATCAAATATAATGCATCACAATTTTGACCATTTCAAAATGTAACAATTTTTTTGGACTTTTTTTGTTGGGGCCTAACAATATATATCTACTTATATAATAAGCTTGGGTGGTCGTCCTTTAGGGGTCGAAGTCACCCTGTCTTTGGGCCTGCTTCCACTCCCTATCCCCTCTTTCAGATCGTGTTCTTGATGTCTTTGGCCAGCTTTTGACGAGGAGGGGTGCGTGGGCTTGGTTCCATGATGTTTGGACTTGCAGTGCAAAAAGTTCTTGAATATTGAATAATTTCTTCACTGAAAATTAAATTAAATTGTAATTAAACTTTTCAGAGGAATTGGAATGTGCCTTTGGTGTCGTTAGAAAGATCTTGATGCACAAGATTTAATGGAATTCATTTGGTGAGATTGGGATCCAGAATGTGGGAGATATTGATTTTTAGGTGATTTCTGCCGTCGAAAATTCAAATAAATTCCCAAAAACCAGGTTTTGGAAGGAAAAATCAGTTGAGGACGTGGTAACACTTGGGCCAACGGCACAGGCCACACTAGAACTCATCATTTAATGCACAAGGTTCGAGAGTAATTGTAGTAGTTGTACAGGTAGGAGCAGTAATATCTACTTATAAAGTGAAAAGGTAGGTCATTGGGTATGTGAGGGGCCTGTGATACATTTGTTTTTATTTTGCAATCGGAGGGGGGCGAGGGGGGTCCAAAGAGGTGTTTCCATTGGGGGAGTGCCCCCAATGCTCCAAAAAAATTGCTGATGGGCCAATATTCATTGAAAAGAAAGTTATAGACTACCCATGAAACTATTGCTCCCGGCAAACTTTTTAAAAAATATTCAAACAAAAAATAGGGGCAACTTAAGAGCATAGTGGAGCATATATGATATTATTATTAGATGCAAGAATAAACCCTCGCCCCCCCCCCCCCCCCCCCCCCCCCCCCCCCC
>Ga0116229_10001164_pt1 | contig 40136 bp, 27 predicted proteins | sample S1TSphgellanicum_3_FD_87313 | JGI IMG/M metagenome (GOLD analysis project Ga0116229, IMG submission 87313) | Host-associated microbial communities from peat moss isolated from Minnesota, USA - S1T2_Fc - Sphagnum magellanicum MG | ecosystem: Host-associated > Plants > Peat moss > Unclassified...
AGCCAAATCCCGATGTGTTGGACGAACTGAATCTTGATCTTGTACGCAACGGTTGCACCCGTGTGAATACCAGCCTGCTTGGCATCGGGGCTGCCGCAGCGGATCGGAACGCTTTGTTAAGCCTAGCGGCACAGGATCGGCAGACGCATAACCGCGGCGGCATGCGTCTGCGCCCCGTCGCAGATGGCGCTGTGAAGTTGCGACGTCTCGATGCGATGCTCGATGACGACTTCGCACTGATAAAGATCGACGTCGAGGGTATGGCGCGGGAGGTGCTTCGAGGGGCGGCGGGGCTGCTGCGCGGGCGGGATCGCCCGGCCCTGTTCGTCGAGATCGAGCCCGCGCAGGAAGACGAATTTCACGCCTGGCTTGTTGCCAACGACTATGTGCAGCGAGCCAGTTTCACGATGTATCAAGGCATCCGCAATTTTTTCTGCTTGCCGGCCGGCGTTCCGTCCGCGGCAGGGCTGCCGCCAATGAAGCAATCAAAGGATCCAACAATGTTGCCTGGCTTGCCGATTATAGAGCCTGCCGCGCTGGGTATTTCGGAAGCGCGATACCAGCAATTGCGCAATGTGTTCGACGTTCAGTCCTGCGTGTTCACGTGCGAGATATTGCCGGCGCTCTGGGCGTTGTATCCCAATGGCCAGCACCGGCTCAATCTGCTCGATGTCGGACCGCGGACAGGGGCCGGCACCGGCTTGCTGCAGTATCTTCACCACCCGGAGTCATTTAGCCGCATAAAGCTGCAAACCACGGCGATCGACATCGACCCGACCTACAAGGATTACGCTGCGGTGCATTCGCCGGACGTCGAGTACCTCGTTGGCGACATATTCGACGAGAGTTTGGCGCGCACATTTGACGTGGTGCTGTGCAGCCATACCTTGGAGCATCTGGCGGAACCGCTGCCGTTTCTGCGCCGTTTGCAGGCGCTGGCTAAGGCGTGGGTCATCGTTGCGTGCCCGTTTGACGAGAAGGACTGCATTCCGGGGCATGTATCATCGCTCGGCTACGATTTCTTCGAAAGTGCCGGCGTTCATAATCTGAACGTGTACCGCAGCCTGACCTGGCACCAATGTATGGCTTGCGTGGCGGTGTTCAAGGGACAGGCGGCCGCGGAATGACAAGGCGCCTGGCCATTCTGGGAAATTGCCAGGCGCAGATGCTCGAGGGCATGTTCAGCCTGTATGCCTCCGACGTGTCTGTTGATCGGCTCGAACCGAACTTTCAAATGAAAGCATCCGACGAATCCGCCGTGCGCAAAACGCTGGAGAAGGCGGACATTGTGTTTGCCCAACGTGTTTCGCCTGCCTACCACCTGCCATGGCTTACGCCGGAAGGATTGCGCGCGGCACTTGGGTCCAAGGTCACGATCTGGCCCAACCTGTATTTCGACGGATATACGCCTGGCGTGCATTACATCTATCTAGACGGATGGGGAAAGCTGCGCAGCCCGCTGGAGGATTATCACTTGCGGGAGGTGGTGGATGCCTTCCGCGCCGGCGCCGACGCAAGTGAGGCTGCGCGCATGCTGGCCGCCGGTCCCGACGCGGCGGAGGACAGCTTCGATACGTCGCTCGCGGCATTGGGGGCCCGCGAGGCTGAGGTTGACGTGAAGATTTCGGACTATGTGCGACAAATGGTGGGAGCGCAACGTTGCTTTTATACACCGAACCACCCCAAAAACATCATGCTTGCGGAAATGGGACGCCGCCTCGCGGCATTAGCCGGTATCGCCTTTAATGCCGTGATGGCCGCTTCCTGCTTTGCGGCGCGGCTGGATCGGATTTACATTCCCGCATCACCTGCAATCGTGCAGCGGCACCGGCTGCGGTTCGATCACGTATCGATCTACCGCGGCCTGGAAGTGACCGGCGTGTGTCCTGGTGAGGTGAGATTAGGCATACCGCGCTGCTTTGACGTGCAAGAACTCGTCGATCGATTCTACATGATCTATCAGAAGGCGTTGATAAATTGAAAGGTGCGTACGGCCTGGGCGGTGTGTCCTCCGGCGAGGGCCGCGCTCGGCCTGATTGCCGGATTGTGAATACGTTCCTAAGGAGGTCCTTGCGAGTACCGATAGCCGCAGGGCATGGCCCGGATAACATGGCTTACGAGGCCCGCGCATCGGCGCGTTGGAATCAGCATTCCGCCAACCGGCTTGATGAATTGTTGCAGTGGAAGTTTTTTGGTTCTTGTTTTCAAAAGGTAACTGCTTCCTTTGACGTTCGCCAACCCACTGCAGAACCTAATTCACTATCGTCGACCGCTGTTTAGGCGTGCTACGTTTGACTTGCGTTCTATGGAGTGATATTCGGGAACATACTGCGTGAACCTGTGATGGCGAAAGGTGGAGCGATGACATTTCTGGTCCCGCCGATAATCAACCCAATCCGTCGTCGTGCCGTGCTGGCGAGCGCGGGATGCCTGCTCGCGCTGCCTGTTCTGGCCACCAATCGTCGTGGGACGGCCTTCGGTCTCGCCGAGGATGCGGCGATCTGGGGACTGCCGCTGGTGCGAACCGGCCGCTACCTGGCGCTGGCGAAGGCGCGCGGGCTGGAGGTCAACCAATTCTACCTGAACCAGGCACTCGCCACACCCACGCTGAAGTTGGCAGGGCCCAACGTCGATACGATCTACGGCTTTGCGTGGCTCGATCTGTCCGCCGGGCCGGTGGCGGTGCAGGTGCCCGAAGGTGGCGATCGCTACTATTCCGTGCAGTTTATCGACGCTTACGAAACGATCCTGGGATATGCGGGCAAGAGTGCCACCAGCGCGGGGCCGGGGCTTTATGTGGTGACAGGGCCGGGCTGGTCCGGAACGCTGCCGAAAGGCGCCAAAAGTGTCGCGTCGCCCACCAGCCTGGTGCTGGCGCTGACGCGAACCCTTGTGAAGGGTGCGGCGGATTTGCCGGCGGCGCAAGCGTTGCAGGCCTCCTATGCCCTGGCGCCGCTCGCTGCATATCCCGCCGGGCTGCAACACGGCACCGTTTTGCAAGATGCGCTCAGCGTGTTTCCAACGCTGAAGGTGCAGGGTGACGGGGCGGCTTTCTTTGCCGAATTGGACGCGTTGGTGAGGCGTTATCCGCCGCGCGGCGAGGAGGCCGTCGCGTTCCAGAAACTCGCGCCGCTGCATCTGGGCAGCGGATTCCGCAACCACACCACTTTGTCGGCGGACGATCTGCAGCAGGCGCTGAACGGCGCCCTGGCGCGCATAAAGGCGGTGCATCAGACCGACATTGATGACGGTTGGCGGGTAAACTACCACATCAAGCGCTTCAACGCTGACCCGGTGGTGCGGGCGGCGCTCAACACGGTTGGGCCCGGCGCGCATATTGCCGAGGAGGCGCTCTATTTCGCGGCAGCAACGGATTCCGCCGGCGCGCCTCTGGCGGGAAGTCACAGCTACAGCATCACCTTCCCGAAGAACGGGCTGCCGCCGGCCAAGGCCTTCTGGTCGTTGATCCTGTACAATGGCGGCGACCTGTTGCTGGTGCCGAACAAGCTGAACCGCTACACGATCAACGACCGCACGCCGAACCTGGTGCATGACGCGGACGGCGCTTTGCGGATTGTTATTTCGAACTCGGAACCTCCGGGACGGGTGAACTGGCTGCCGGCGCCGGCCGGGCCGTTCATCCTCATCCTCCGTACATACGAGCCCGACGCATCGCTGCTGTCCGGTGGCTACAAGGTGCCGCCGGTGGTGCGGCAGGGTTAGAAAGCAGTTCTTTTTTGAAAAAAAGAACCAAAAAACTTTTGCTATTGGTGCAACTGCCTGCTGGCTCAATCCGATTCGGTATAGGTAATGGCGGGAGTCTGTCCGCTGGTTGCATGACACGTACCGAGGGTCAGATTGTTCGTCTCGTATGTGAAGATGGTGTTGGTTTCGCACGCCGGAGCTGTTTTCAAGCCGTCCGTCAACTGGACGTTCACCGTGATGTTTGTGCCTTTGTTGAAATTGGCCTGGCTGCCGGCGCCGTCACCCAGGATGTTGAACTCCGTGCCGGTCCAGGACCCTGCCAGATCAAGGAAGCTGTCCGGCGCGCCCACCGCGTAGGCATTTTTCGACGTCGTAATTTTTACTGAATCGTTACCGCCCGCGGCGGCGGCGCCAGACACTTGAAGGTCGGCCACAGCGGTGAGTTTTTGGTGCGGAACGTGGACCGCGGCGCTGTTGATGAAGCAATTGAGGGCTTCCTGACTCCAGCCCGACGGGCAATATGGTCCGTAATTAATGAGCCAGTAAACCATGAAGGCGCTTGATGTACCGTTTTTGCCGCCACTCTGCGAAAACACGAATTGCTGCCAGGCGGAGCAGCCCGGCGTGTAGGGAGAGCTTTGGCAGGCGGGCGACGAGAAATAAGGCACGTTCATCTGCAGCGAATATTGATTGGAAACGCCGGCACTTTTTTCTGACACGAGGCCGGTGATCGCGGGAAAACTTCCCACTGAAGCGGTTATGGACCCTCTGACTTGCGCCGCAAAATCATTGCCAAATCCGACGGCGGCCCGGTGCGCCGGTTCGTAGGCGTGGCCGGGCGGCTGCGTGCATGCGATTTGCTTCCATACAGTGCCGGGATATTCGGCTGTGAAGCAGCCCTTGCCCGGCAGCGCCGCGCCCGTGATCGCCGCGCGCCAGGCCACGTGGAGCCGGGCTTGCGCCGTATTCGGCCCAGGTGCAGCCTGCGCTGCACCTGCCACGAACAAACATGGCAGCACAGGGAAGCCGGCGCGCAGCACCCGCGCGAGACGAAGCGTTGCTAATTCGATATTGTTTATGCGCATCGTGTTATGTTTCCTGTCCGGCGCTGCGCGGCTGCTAGTGGTTCGATCCCAACCCTCACGACCCGAGCCCTGGTGGGCAAAAGCCCACTCTACAACTACGGCCGGCCATGCAGTTTCAATTACGCCTGGCACTAGTTCGATTCGCTGAATGTCATGCTCGGAAGTTTTCCGCCGGCAGCCTTGCACGTGTTCAGGCCCAGGTTGTTCGATTCCAGGGTGAAACCGTCGGTGATGCAGGTGGGCGCGTTTGTCGATCCGTCATGCAACTGGAGTTTTACCCGGATCTTTGTGCCCGCATTGAACACGGCTTCACTCCCGCCGCCGTCACCAAACAGATTATACTCCGCGGTATTCCAGTTTCCCGCCAGATCTATCATCGAATCCGGCATGGTCACCGCGTAAGCATTTTTCGATGATGTAATCTTCACGGTATCGTTGCCGCCGGCGATCGTGGCGCCCGACACCCTGATGTCGCCAAGCGCGTTGAGTGCCTGGTTGGGCACGTCGACCGCGTTGCTGTTGTAGTAGCAATCGGTCGCATAGGGACCCCATCCCGCGGGACAGTTCGATCCGTAATTGATCAGCCAGATTTCCATGAAACCGGCGCCGTCGTAGGGCGCGTTGTTGCTGTAGACGTATTGCATCCAGGCGCGGCACTGAGACGGGTCCTGTGCGCCATGGCAGACCGGCGACACGTAGTAGGACGAATTGAGCTGAAGCGTGTAGGTATCGGAGGCACCTTCATTGGTTTCTTGCGTGAGTCCCCGGATAGACGGAAAGCGTCCCTCCGCCGACGATATGGGGGTGCCGGTTGCGGCCGAAAAGTCATTGCCGTTGCCGACGACAAATCCCTTGGGCCCATGCGCGGGCAGGAAGGGGCCGGGCGGCGCCTCGGTGCACGCGACCTGCTTCCAGACGGTGCTGGGATAATCGGCCGTGAAGCACCCCTGCCCCGGCACCGGCAGGCTCGTGATTGCCGCGCGCCAGGCCGCCGTGAGCCGGGCGTCGGCGGTTTTCGGGATTGGCGCCGCACCCGTCACCGACGGGCAAAGTGCCAACGACAAGCCGGCGCCGAGGATGAAATTGTTACGTGTCATCGGCAAGACAGCTCCCCTGGACAGCAAAAGTTTTTTGGTTCTTTTTTTCAAGAAAGAACTGCCCTTTCTTCGTCTTCAATCCGCGTAACTCGTCACCGCAAGCCCATGCCGGATCGGCACCAAATTCGAAATAAACCGCTCGGTACATGCCCGCCAGGAAAACGTCTCGGCATACGCGCGGCAGGCCGCCCGGTCGCCATGCTCCAGCGCCTGCAGCGCCGCGTAGCGCAAATCCGTGTGCACGCACCCCACCGCGGGCCCGCCCGCGAGCAAAACGTCCTTCGGGCCGGTGGCCGGAAACGCCGCGACAGGGGTGCCGCAGGCGAGGCTTTCCAGCATGACGAGGCCGAACGTGTCGGTCAGCGAGGGGAACACCATGACGTCGGCGCTGGCGTAGGCGCGCGAGAGCGCTTCGCCGTGCATGGCGCCGGCGAAATGAACGGCGGGGAAGCGGCGGCGGAGCGAGGCAAGTTGCGGCCCGTCGCCGACCATGACTTTCGAGCCTGGCAGATCAAGTTCGAGGAACGCGGCGATGTTCTTTTCGACCGCAAGGCGGCCGACATAGAGGAAAATCGGGTGCGGCAGGTCGGCCCACATGCCACGCGGCTCGGTTTTGAATTGGGCGAGATCCACCCCGCGCGACCAGGCGCGCAGATGGCGAAAGCCGCGATCGGACAGTTCCTGCCGCAGGCTTTCGGTCGCGACCATCAGCCCCTGGCCGGCGTTATGGAAGTGGCGCAGCCAGGCGTAGGACAGCCGCGTCGGCATGCGCGTGCGGGCGGCGAGGTATTCGGGGAAGCGGGTGTGGAAGGCGGTGGTGAACACCCAGCCGTGGCGGCGGGCGAATTTGCGGGCGGCCATGCCGAGCGGCCCTTCGGTGGCGATATGTAGCGCGTCCGGCGCGTAGGCCTGCATCATGCGGCCCAGCTTGCGGCGCGGCAGGACGGAAAGGCGGATGTCCGGGTAGGTCGGGCATGGCAGGGTGCGAAACCGGTCGGGCCCGATGACCTCCGCGGTGACGCCGAGCTGGGCGAGCTCCGCCAGCAGGGTGGCGAGGGTGCGCACCACGCCGTTCACCTGGGGATTCCAGGCATCGGAAATGATCAGAACGCGCGAGGGCGCGGGCCGCGATCCTTGAGACGAACCTTCAGGCAGGTTGGGCCACCGTCACGCGCCGCGGCTCGAAGAAGCTCAGCCGGTTCAGCGACGCCCAGTCGATCAGTTCGAGCCGCCCGTCATGGTGCTCCACCAGGGCGGTGCAGCTTTCCACCCAGTCGCCGGTGTTGAGGTAGAGGATGCCGTCCACCTGGCGCATTTCGGCGTGGTGGATGTGGCCGCAGACCACGCCGTCCAGACCCCGTTTGCGGGCCTCGCCGGCGAGCGCGTTTTCGAACCGGTCCACTGCCTTCACAGCCTCCTTCACCTGCCGCTTCGCCCACTGGCTCAGGCTCCAGTAGGGGTAGCCGAGGTGGCGTCGCGCCACGTTGAACCAACGGTTGATAACCAAAGCGGCATTGTAGGCCCAGTCGCCCAGCAGGGCCAGGAATTTTGCGTAACGGACCACACTGTCGAACTGGTCGCCGTGAATGATCAGCAGGCGCTTGCCTTCGCCGGTGACGTGCACCGCGTCGGCCGCGAAACGCACGCCGCCCATTTCCAGCCCCATCGAAAGCCAGGGGCGGAACATCTCGTCGTGGTTGCCGGGGATGTACAGCACGTCGGCGCCGCCGCGGGCATGCCGCAGCAGCAGGCGCACCACTTCGTCGTGCACTTCGTCCCAGTACCAGGATTTGCGCAGGCGCCAGCCGTCCACAATGTCGCCGACCAGGAAAAGCTTTTCGCAGCGAAAGGATTCCAGGAAGTGCGCCAGGAAATCGCTGCGGCATCCGCGCGTGCCAAGGTGGCAATCGGAGATGAACACGGCCCGGTAGCTGGGCTTATGCGAGGTGGAGAACGCGTTCATGTGTCCCGCCGCCTGTTCAGATCAATCGTCATTCAACATCTTCAGTCCGCACGGCCCATACTGGGTATGCACCGCGCCGCGTGAGTGAACTTTACGTGACGCACCATAACCCCCACATTTTTAAAGAACTTCACGGATCTGACGCGCGATTGCAACAGTCCCGTAATATCCACACGGGATACTCGGGATTCGCACCTTCCGGATGCAGCCGCTTGATTGTGATCTTCAACCCGACAGCCGGCCGCCGGCGAACGCTGCGCCTGTGGCATGTGCTGGATGTGCTGACCGGCAGCGGGATACGCGTGCGGTTGCGGGAAACGACCCATCCGGGCCACGCGATCGAGCTGGCCCGACAGGCGGTGCTGGATGGTGCCGAACTCGTGGTGGCGGCAGGCGGCGATGGCACGATCGCCGAAGTGGCGGCAGGGCTGAACGGCAGCCGGGTGCCGATGGGGATCATACCGCTCGGCACCGCTAATGTGCTGGCGTTGGAGCTCGGGTTGCCCATGACGCCGCGTCAGATCGCGGCGGCGCTGGCGTTCCGGCGCACGCGCACGCTGTGGCCTGGGTTGGTCACAGGGCCTTCGGGCACGCGGCTGTTCGTGCAAATGGTTGGTGTCGGTCTCGATGCACAGGTGGTACACCATGTGCCGCGGGGTTTGAAGCGTTGCCTGGGGCCCGGCGCGTATGTGGCGCAGACCATGCGGGAAATGTTGCGCTACAGCTACCGTCCCATCCAGGTGCGGATCGACGGGCAGGCGTGCGAGGCCGGTAGCGTGGTGGTGACCAAGGGGTCGCTGTATGCGGGCAATTACCTGCTGGCGCCGGACGCGCGGCCTGGCGAGCCCGGTTTTTCGGTGGCTCTGTTTGGCGGCACCGGCCCGATTGCCGCGGTGAAATACGGCGCGGCACTGGTGTTGAACCTGTTGCCCAGGGCGCCGGGAATGCGTCTGTTGCGGGCACGGCAGGTGGAGATCAGGGCCGATTTCGATGTGCCGGCGCAGGCGGACGGCGACCCCGCCGGCGGCGCCCCGCTGTCGGTGCGGGACGCGCAGGAGGCCATCGAGGTGGTGGTTTCTTAACGCAATGATTTAACAAGGAAAAATGCTCTTTTCTGAAGAAAAGAACCAAACGACTATTTTGTTCTCGATGCAATCCCTACCTGCCGGCCATGCGCCTAACCGTTGTGCAACCGCAAGGGCAACAGTCTTTTGGTTCTTTTCCTCAGAAAAGAACATCCTTCCTTGCTTGCGCGTGGCCGGCTACAGGGGCAAAGCCTCTGGCCCTATGTCCCCCTTCCTTGCCGAAGCCACCGCCCGCGGCTTCCTCCACCAATGCACCGACCCTGAAGCCCTAGGGGCCGCGCTGTCCGCCGGCACAGTGTCCGCCTACATCGGCTTCGACGCCACGGCCGACAGCCTGCATGTCGGGTCGCTCGTGTCCATCATGCTGCTGCGCTTGCTGCAAAGGCACGGCCATCGGCCCGTGGTGCTCATGGGCGGCGGCACGACCCGCATCGGCGACCCGTCCGGCCGCGACGAGTCGCGCCAGTTGCTGACCGATGAGATCATTGCCGCCAATATTGCCGGCATCCGGCGCGCCTTCACGCCCTATTTGCGGTTCGGTGACGGGCCGTCCGACGCTGTCATGGTCAACAACGCCGACTGGCTGGACGGGCTGGGCTACATCGCCCTGCTGCGCGAAGTGGGGCCGCATTTTTCGGTCAATCGCATGTTGACCATGGACAGCGTGCGCCTGCGCCTGGAGCGCGAGCAGCCGCTGACATTCCTTGAATTCAACTACATGATTCTGCAAAGTTACGATTTCCGCGAGCTGCACCGGCGGCTGGGCGTGTCGTTGCAAATGGGCGGTTCGGATCAGTGGGGGAACATTGTCTCCGGCGTCGACCTGGTGCGCCGCACCGATACGGCGCAGGTTTTCGGGCTGACCACGCCGTTGATTACCACGTCGTCCGGCGCGAAAATGGGCAAGTCGGCGAAGGGCGCGGTGTGGCTCAATGCGGACCGGCTGTCGCCCTACGATTACTGGCAATTCTGGCGCAATACCGAGGATGGCGATGTCGGCCGCTTCCTGCGTTTGTTCACCGAATATCCGCTCGACGAAATTGCGCGGCTGGAGGCGCTTGGCGGTGCGGAACTGAACGAGGCGAAAAAGACCCTCGCCACCGCCGCCACCACGCTGCTGCATGGCGCGGCGGCGGCCGCGGCGGCCGCGCAAACCGCGCACACCATTTTCGAGCAGGGCGGAGCGGCCGAGAATTTGCCAACCCACCATGTGCCTGCCGCCGATCTCGCGGCCGGCATACCGGTGTTTCGCCTGCTGGCGGACTCGGGGTTGGCCGCCAGCAACAGCGAAGCCCGCCGCCTGATCCGCGGCGGCGGTGCCCGTCTGAACGACATCCCCATCACCGACGAATCCTACCTTCTGACCGCAGCGGACGTGCCAAACGGCATGGCCAAGCTGAGCGCCGGCAGGAAGCATCACCGGCTGATCCGGCCCCGGTGAGAGATTACGCGGTGAGAGATTGCGCGGTGAGAGATCACACCGGCGGCAACCCGTGTCCTTGCCGATAATGTCGCCATGGACACCGCCCGCCCTCAGGCTGATACGCGTTATCTGGACCGCGACGGCGCGGTCCGACCTCATTGCCTCCATGCCCATCTCGCACCTGTCAACCGTCGCGCGGCAGCACGCGTTATCCAAACTCTGCGCATGGCGGGCTCGCGGCTCCAGTGCTCTTCCTCGCCGCTTCCGGCTAATCCAGGATGGCGCGCCGCGCGAGCCGGGCCGGATCTTCGTAGGGAACGATGAATTGCGCTACGAAATTCGCGACGATACAATCGACATATTGAACATTTGGCACACGCGGGAAGACCGCCAAACCGGCCGCGCAAAGCACAGTCTGCCGCCCATCACCAAAGCAACCGCAACGGAAGCGCCAATGCCATACGCGTTCGAAGACTCACTGCCAAACGGAAACATATTGCAAGGACACTGCGCCCCCGCGTTCGAGCCCGTCCTGCATGCCTTTCGCGACAACTTTGCCGCCCGCAACGAAATCGGCGCAAGCCTGTGCATCACCCATCGTGGCGAAACGGTCGTCGACCTTTGGGGCGGGCTGGCGTCGCCAAAGACCCAGGCGCCATGGACCCGCGATACAGTCTCGATCGTGTTCTCCTGCACCAAGGGCGCCGCGGCCCTCTGTGTCCACATGCTGATCGAACGCGGCGCACTTGGCCTGCATGATGATGTTGCGAAATACTGGCCTGAATTTGCAACAAACGGCAAGGAAGGCACGACGGTTGCCATGACGCTGGCGCACACTTCACCCGTGCCGCATGTGCGCGAGCCGGTGCCGATCGGCGGCTATTGCGATTTCGACTACATGGTCGAGCGTGTCGCCGCCGAGCCCGCATGGTGGGAGCCCGGGACGCGCCAAGGCTATCATGGCGTCACCTATGCCTGGACGGTCGGCAATCTGGTGCGTCTGGCGGCTGGACAACCACTCGGTGAATTCTTCCGCACCGAAATTGCCGGTAAACTCGGGCTGGATTTTCACATCGGCTTGCCGGAGTCGGAGGAACATCGCGTCGCCGCCATGCTGGCGCCCGATTTTGCCGACATGAACATGGCGGCGAAATTTAGCCAGGCGCTGCTGCAGCCCGGTACGCTGTCCAACCTGTTCATGACCAACAGCGGCGGTGCGGATTTCAATTCCCGCGAGATCCACGCGGCCGAAATTTGCAGCGCCAATGGCATTACCAACGCGCGCGGCCTCGCCGGCCTGTACGCGCCGCTGGCCAATGACGGCGGCACGTTCTTGCGCCCCGAAACCATCGCCCGAATCAGCCGCGCGTCCGCTGCAACCCACATGGATGCCACGCTGTTGCAACCAATGCGCTTCGGCCTGGGATATATGATCAGCACCGACAATCGCGCATCCGGCGGCGACTCCGTCATCCTGGGCGAAATGGCGTTCGGCCATGTCGGCATGGGCGGCAGCCTGGGCTTTGCCGATCCGGGCGCGGAACTGAGTTTCGGCTACACCATGAATCGCATGGGCGCCGGCATTCTGCTGAATGAACGCGGACAATCCCTGGTTGACGCCACCTACAAGTCGCTGGGCTATGCGTCGGACTCCAGCGGCGCGTGGCGCAGGTGACGCGGCCGGAACAAAGCCACGCACCAAGGAGAGCAAAAAGTCTTTTGGTTCTTTCTTTCAAAAAAGAACTGCTTCCTTGGCCTCGGACTCAATGCGGATTGGTATGACATCGTTCTCGGAAATTATCGACACGATCAGCCCAAATGGCGACGCGCATGTGCCGCAGGACTGGCAGCAAGGACGCACCACCTATGGCGGCCTGTCGGCAGCCTTATGTGTCGCCGGCGCGCTGCGTATGCTGCCGGACTTGCCGCCATTACGCAGCGCGCAATTCACCTTTATCGGGCCCGCCGCGGGCGCGTTGCGAATTGCACCGTCCATCTTGCGCAAAGGCAAGAACAGCGTCTTCGTCGGCGTTGACCTGCACGCGGAGTCCGGCCTCGCGACCCGAGCCATCTTGTCGTTCGCGGCCGCACGCGCCAGTTCCTTGCATTATCGCGCGCACCGCGCACCATCCGTTCCGCCGCCCGAAGCCTGCGCCGGATTTTTCGCCGGTGGGACGCCGCCCCGCTTCGCCGCTCAATTCGATATGCGGCGCGCCGGCAGCCACGCGCCGTTGAGCAGCGCCGCCGAACCCGACCTTCTGATATGGTTTCGCCACCGCGATCCCGCCGCACGCCACGGGCTGGTCGCCCTGATTGCCCTGGCGGACGCACTTCCACCTGCCGCCTTCAGCATGTTTGCCGCACCGGCGCCCATCAGCACGATCACCTGGTCGATCGATATTCTGGATGCGGACGCAGCCTACGGCGACACCGGAGAAGGCTGGCATTTGATGCAAAGCCTTGGCGACCATATCGCAGATGGTTATACCAGTCAGGGTATGACGGTTTGGAACGAAGATTTCTTGCCGGTTTTGGCGGCGCGGCAGATGGTGGCAATATTTGTGTAGGACGCAGCAGTTCTTTTTAAAAAAAACCAAAGAAATTTTATCCTCCTACGCCTTTGGTAATTGCGTGGGCGTATTGCTTTACCTGCTTGGTGCCGGCAATTTGATCGAAAATCCATAGCCAGCCGCCGGTGATGCCACATTGGGCATGCCAACTCTTCATCTTCGCCTCTGCCTGCGACGGCGTCAGGTAGGGCGGCGCCCCGCTTTGATCCGAAACGCCGGGATAAACCGGCACGCTGCCGAAACCCCAGCCCGAGCAGGGCGAGTTGCCGTCCCCCCCGGCATAGGTCTGCAAATGAATGCCGTCCACGGTACCAGCGAGATCGCCGTTGATTTGCGACACCACCGAAATCCAGTAGGCGTTGTTGGTATAGGGGTCCATGGTGACCTTATAACCAAGATTACCCAGCATCACGGCGAACTTGATCGTTGACGACGAATCATAGCTATTTTCGTCATCGAAATCGATCGCATCGACCGGGAGTGCCGCCTTCAGTGCGGCAAAATCCTGATAGAGAATGCTGTTCGGTCCGGTGCCCTGCGAATCGACCAGCGCCTTAATATCCTCCCAGTCGCCGTAATTCGATGAGCCGATGCTCAGGGTGACGCGCGTCACCGTACCCTTCTTGATCTTTGCCAGATCGGCGGGGAAGTCGGGGTACGTTTGATTGCCGATATAGGCGCCCGCCGAGGTCAGCGGAAATTCGCCGTTCAGGTTCAAATTGCCCGTGCTGCCGACCTCGACGCTCCAGACGATCAGTTCATTGAAACCCGAGTTCTTGAGTTCATTGATATTCTTCGTGATGTGCTTGTAAACCGGCCCGCCCCCCAGAATGCCGACATAGCCCGTCGGCGCAGCCTGCGCGCCGGCGAAAGCACAAACCCCGCACAGCATCAGCGCCAATGCCACGCGGCGCGCGTTGCCGATCTTCGGTGCCTTGGTCATCTCATTGCCCTCCATAAGTAGATGCTCCCCAGGTGTATAGCGTGGCCTGCCGCAAGCAAACAGGGTAAGCAAGGAAGTATTTCTTTTTTGAGGAAAAGAAACAAAAAACTCTTGGCCGTTTGCTTGCGCAATCATATCTTGTTCTCGCTGCCTGGTGGTGCAATCCCGACGCTCATTACCGAGCGTCAGGGAATTTGCCCCACCAAATCAAAGGCTAGTGGTTAAAATATCAGGACTATTCCAGCAAATTTTAACCACTAGGTAGTTTCCGAGGGTAACATAGCCGCATAGGTATGCCCTACTACACGGAACACGCCGCGCCGTGGAAAGGTCCATTTGAAACTCCTGTCTGCCCGCCTGCACCGGGGCATGCGCGCCGCGCCGCCAAGGCCGCCGTCAATGCCCCTGACTTTGGCGCGCCTCGTGCACGCATCGCTCGGTTCGCCATGGGATGATCCCACTCCGATCCGCGAGGAGCTGTTTGGCGCCGAACGGCTCGAGGAGCACGCCCGTAGTTTGGCGGGCGTGCAAGCGGTGGCACCGCGGCGCTGGCGCGACGGACGCTTGGCACGAAGGCTCATCGACAACGAAGCCGCGTTGCAGGCGGCGCACCTCGACATCGAACACTCGATCGGCGCCGGGTTTGCGATTACCCCTGCTGCCGAATGGCTTGTCGATAACTACCATTTGCTCGAAGCGCGCATCGCCGACATAAAATCCGATCTGCCGCCAGGCTATTACAGGCAATTGCCGAAACTCGTATCCGGCCCGTTCGCGGCCTATCCGCGCGTGCTGGGTGTGGCGTGGGCGTTCGTGGCGCACACCGACAGCCGTTTCGATGCCGCCCTGCTGTGCCGTTTCCTGCGTGCCTACCAGGAAGTTCAGCCATTGACGATCGGCGAGCTATGGGCGGTTTCGATCACGTTACGTATCGTCATGGTGGAGAATCTGCGCCGCCTGGCCGATCGTATCGCGCAGAGCCGCGACGCACGGCAAGCCGCGAATGCCGCCGCCGACCGTTTGCTCGGCGTCGCAGGGGTGGTCGCTGAACCGGTTCCGTTCGTGCTGGCCGACTTGCATTTCACCGATGTGCCGGATGCGTTTGCGGTGCAACTGGTGCATCGGTTGCGCGACCAGGATCCCGGGGTGATGCCGGCGCTGACATGGCTCGACGAGCGGTTGGCGGCGCAGCACACGACGATCGAGCGCACCGTGCACGACGAACATCAGCGGCAGGGCGCCGCCAACGTCACCGTGCGCAACATCATTACCAGCCTGCGCAATATTGCCGATGTCGACTGGAGCGACATATTCGAGCAGGTGAGCGTGGTGGACGCGACATTGCGTGACGGCATGGCCGACGAGACCGTTCCGTTCACCGAGATGGATTTCGCGACCCGAAACCTGTATCGGAGCGCCATCGAGGAGCTTGCCCGCGGTTCAGCCCACACGGAATTGGAAATAGCCCACGTGGCGGTTCAGTCCGCGCGGAGCAAAGCGGCCGACAGTGACGGAAGGCAGCGCGACCCGGGCTGGCATCTCTTGATGGACGGCCGCCCCGCACTGGAAGCTTCGTTGGGGTTCCGTGCGCCCACCCGCACATGGCTCCGGCGTCTGAATACCAGGCTGGGTATCGGGCTTTATCTTGGCATCACCGCTGTCGTGGCGCTGGCGGTGCTGTGCTACCCGCTGCTGATCATAGCGGGTTTCGGTATGACCGGCGTTGCACTGATCGTGCTCGGCCTTATTGGCGTGATGCCATCCATCGACGCGGCGGTTTGCCTGGTGAACCGCGCCGTGGCCCAAAGTTTCAGCGCGCGGCCGTTACCCAGCCTGGCGCTGCGTGACGGCGTGCCGACGCATCTGCGCACGCTTATCGCCGTGCCCATGATGCTGACAACGGAACATGCGATCAGACAGCAAGCCGAGCGGCTTGAAGTGCACCATCTGGCGAGCCCGGGTGGTGACCTTCATTACGTCATGCTTGGCGATTTTGTAGATGCACCATCAGAACATCTGGACGGCGACGCGGCGCTGCTGGCGATCGCGGTCGCTTGCATCGCGCGGCTCAATCGCCGTCATCCGCCGGGGCCGGGCGGCCCGCGTTTCCTGCTGCTGCACCGCCGGCGGGTGTGGAATGACAGTGAGCGCAGGTGGATCGGGTGGGAACGCAAACGCGGCAAGTTGCACGAGCTGAACCGCGTGCTGCGCGGCGCCACCGATACCACATACCAGGGTGCGGGCGGCGCGTGCCCGGACGTGCCCGCGCAGGTTCGCTATATCATTACGTTGGACGCCGACACCAGGCTGCCGCGCGACACCGTCCGCCGGCTGATCGGCAAGTTGGCACATCCGCTGAATGCACCGCGGTTCGATCCTGTATTGGGCAGGGTGGTGGAGGGCTACGCCGTGTTGCAACCGAGGGTGACGCCATCCCTGCCGGTCGGCAATGAGGGGTCGGTGTTCCAGCGAATATTTTCGAGCATGAACGGGATCGATCCGTACGCCGGCGCAAGTTCGGACGTCTACCAGGACCTGTTCGGCGAGGGATCGTACGCCGGCAAAGGTATTTACGAAGTTGACGCGTTCGAGGCCGCACTTGCCCGCCGGGTGCCGGATTCGATGCTGCTAAGTCACGATCTGTTCGAGGGGATTTTTGCCCGCGCCGGCCTCGCCTCGGACGTCGAAGTGGTGGAGGAGTTTCCCTCGCGCTACTACGTTGCCGCCATGCGGCAGCACAGATGGGCACGTGGCGACTGGCAGCTTCTGCCATGGATCATCGGCGCCGGCCCGCGCTTCGGGCTGCACCGTTCCGGGCAAATTGGCATGCCGCCGAACGGGCGTTGGAAAATGCGCGATAATCTCCGTCGCACGCTTTCGGCGCCAGCCTGTATCGCAGCCTTGTTCGCCGGTTGGTTCCTGCCACCCCATGCAGCGCTGACATGGACAATATTCATTCTCCTGACGATCGGGCTGCCTGCAATCCTGCCCGTTCTCGGGGACTTATTGCCGCGCCGACCACGCACCACCTGGCAGAGTTACTTGTCCTCATTGCAAGCCGACGTGCGGCTTGGCGCCGGCCTATGGCTATTGACGGTTACGTTCCTGGCCCATCAGGCATCGTTGATGATCGACGCGATCATACGAACATTGTTCCGCGTTTTTGTTTCGCATCAACATTTACTCGAATGGGTTACCGCGGCGCAGGCGACGCTTGACCCGCGTTTGTCGGTGTCCGGTTTCTATCGCCGCATGGCCAGCGCGCCGCTGATCGGGTGCAGCGCACTGGTTTTGGCACTGATCTCCGGCCACGGGGCATGGTTACTCGCCGCACCTCTGGCCGCTTTGTGGATCGCCTCGCCGGCGGTGGCACGGTGGGTGAGCGTTTCGCCATGCGACGCAGGCCATATTCCTGTTACGGAATCGGACGCCAGCGCGTTGCGATTGGCCGCACGCCGCACCTGGCGTTTCTTTGAATGCTTCGTGACCGAAGCGGATCATATGCTGCCGCCCGACAACTTCCAGGAGACCCCGCGGCCGGTGCTGGCGCATCGTACCTCGCCCACCAATATCGGCCTCTATCTGCTCGCCGTGGTCAGCGCGCGCGACTTCGGCTGGATCGGAACCGGTGACGCAATAAGCCGGCTCGAAGCAACGTTGGCAACGATGCAGCGCCTGGCTCGATTCCGCGGGCACTTCTATAATTGGTACGACACGCAGGATCTGCGGTCCCTCGAACCGCGCTATGTGTCGGCCGTCGATAGCGGAAACCTTGCCGGCCACCTGCTGGCGCTCGCGAATGCTTGCCGGGCGTGGCGACATTGCCCGCCGCCGCGCGACTACGCGGGAGCGCTTGATGCCATCGCCCTGGCGCAGTCGGAGGCTGCCTCGTTGCGGGGCGAAGGCAACACGCAGACGGTGACCTGGCAGCAGCTCGACTATATGTTGTCGGAACTGGCAACAATGGCGCGGGGCACCGGGTCCGGGCTTGCCGCGCTTGCAGCCACACTGACCGATATCGCCGCCACGCTCGCTGCCGAAAATGGTGACGGCACCGCACACGATCTCATGTTCTGGGTCGGCGCGGCACAGGCGGCCATCGACGGCCAGTGCCGCGATCAGGATGCGCAGGCAGCGCAGAATCCGCCGTGGGTGCAACGTTTGCGCGCATTGGAGGCGATCGCCCGCGACACGGCGCTCGCCATGGAATTCGGCTTCCTGCTTGACCCTGAGCGACGGCTGCTTTCCATCGGCTATCAGCCGGATGAGGAAAAGCTTGATCCGAGCTGTTATGATCTTCTGGCATCGGAAGCGCGCCTTGCCAGCTTCATTGCCATCGCGAAAGGCGACGTCCCGGCGCGCCACTGGTTTCGTCTCGGACGAACGGTTGTTCCGGTTCCCGGTGGGGCCGCCCTGGTTTCCTGGTCCGGCTCGATGTTCGAATACCTCATGCCGTCACTGGTCATGCGCGCGCCCAGGGACAGCCTTCTGGAACAAACCAACCGGCTGATCGTACGGCGGCAGCAGGCATATGGCGAAACGCTGGGGTTGCCATGGGGTGTTTCGGAATCCGCCTACAACGTCCGCGACCTGGAGTTCACCTACCAATACTCCAACTTCGGCGTGCCAGGCCTGGGTCTCAAGCGCGGCCTCGGCGATAATCAGGTCGTCGCACCGTATGCCACCGCGTTGGCCAGCATGGTCGATCCGCGCGCGGCGGCAAGCAACCTTGCCCGTCTGGCCGGCATCGGAGCGGCAGGACGTTACGGGTTCTACGAGGCATTGGATGCAACGGCCAGCCGCCTGCCGGCCGGCGATAGGCTTGCCATCGTCCGTGCCTTCATGGCGCACCACCAGGGCATGAGTATTGTTGCGATCGCTGACACGCTGTTCAACGGTGCCATGCGTGCGCGTTTTCACGCCGAGCCGATTGTGCAGGCTACCGAACTTCTGTTGCAGGAACGCATGCCGCGCGATATCGTGCCGGCGTTGCCGCGGCTGTCCGAAGTCCGTTCGCATGGCACGGTCCGCACGTCCGAGCCGCCGGGTGAGCGGCGATTTACCGCAGCCGCAAGTGCAACGCCGGCCACCCACCTGCTGTCGAACGGCAATTACGCGGTCATGCTGACTTCGGCCGGCTCCGGCTACAGCAGGTGGCGTGGTCTGGCCGTGACGCGTTGGCACGCGGACACGACATGCGACGCTCAGGGTTCCTACATTTATCTCAGGGACATCGAAACGGGCGCCGCATGGACTGCCTGCCTGCAACCTGCTGGTCGCGTACCGGAACAATATGATGTCGCGTTCAACGAGGGACGCGCCAGCTTCGCCAGGCGTGACGGAACCCTTATCACCTCACTGGAGATCATCGTTTCCGCGGAGGACGATGCCGAAGTTCGCTGCGTGACGCTGATGAACGAAGGCACCCAGACAAGGGTCGTCGAGATTACCTCCTATGCCGAATTGGTTCTGGGCCCCGCTGCCGCCGATACGGCGCATCCGGCGTTCAGCAAAATGTTTGTCGAAACCGAATATCTGCCCGCCCTCGGGTGCCTGTTGGCGACGCGCCGGCGGCGGGAGCCGAACGAGCCTGAGATATGGGTCGCGCACGTCGCGGTCGTCGACGGAAATTCCGTTGGCGAACCGGAAATAGAAACCGACCGCGCGCGCTTCCTCGGGCGTGGCCATGGCCCACGCACCGCCATTGCGGCCATCGATGGGCGAGCACTGTCCAACACCGTCGGCACGGTGCTCGATCCGGTCTTGGCATTGCGGCGCCGTGTGAGCGTGGCACCTGGCAAAAGCGTGCGCGTCGCCTATTGGACCGTGGCCGCGTCATCACGGACCGGCGTGCTCGATCTGATCGATACGCATCGTGATGCGGCCGCCTTCGACAGGGCCGCTACCCTGGCATGGACCCAAGCCCAGGTTCAACTTTATCATCTCGGTATCGATACAACAGAAGCCGGCCTGTTCCAGCGTCTCGCCGGGCATGTGCTCTACCCATCACCGTCATTGCGCCCCTCGTCGGCTGCCATCCTGCGTGGTGCCGGCGCGCAATCCGGCTTATGGCCGCTCGGCATTTCCGGCGACCTGCCGATCGTGCTGCTGCGCATTACCGATGCGGAAAATCTCGACGTAGCGCGCCAGGTGCTGCGCGCGCATGAATACTGGGGCATCCGCCAATTGCCGGTCGACCTGGTTATTCTGAACGAGCGCGATACCTCCTACATTCAGGACTTGCAGGTGGCGCTGGAGAGCATGGTGCGCGTCAGCCAGGGCCGGCTGCTGCCCGGCGTGCCGCTGCCGCCCGGCCAGGTGTTCGTTCTACGTTCCGATCTCGTTGCCAAACACGCATGCGCCTTGCTGGGTTCGGTCGCGCGCGTGGTGCTGGTGGGGCAACGGGGCCGCCTGGCAGATCAGCTCGACCGCATAGTGGCCACGCCGCCGCGCCCTGCTGCCAAACGGACGCGGGATTTGCCCGCTTCCGTGCGGCCGCACACCGCACCGATGGCCGCGCTGGAATTTTTCAACGGGCTCGGTGGATTTGCCGATGATGGGCGCGAATACGTAACCCGCCTGGGCCCCGGACAATCAACGCCGGCGCCGTGGATTAATGTCGTCGCCAACCCGGAATTCGGCTTCGAGGTTGCGGCGGAGGGCGGCGGTTCCACATGGTCGCGCAACAGCCGCGAGAACCGCGTGACACCGTGGCCGAATGATCCCATAAGTAATCGTTCCGGAGAAGCTTTCTATTTGTCGGAGCGCGAGACCGGCGCCCTGTGGAGCCCCACGGCGTGGCCGATCCGCGATCCGGCGGCAACATACACAGCGTGCCACGGGCGCGGCTATAGCCGTTTCGAACATTTGGCAAACGAGATCGGCAGCGATCTTCTGCAGTTCGTACCGATCGCCGACCCGGTCAAGATTTCACGCCTCACACTGCGCAACCTGTCTGCCCACGCACGAGAGATTTCTGTCACATGTTACGTCGAATGGGTTCTCGGGCCCACCCGCGCGGCCAGCGTACCGTTTACCGCCACCGAAATCGATCCGGAAACAAGGGCGATGTTTGCCCGCAATATCTGGTACGAGAGCTTTGCATCCCGCGTCGCTTTCGCCGATATGAACGGTAAACAGACCGACTGGACCGGTGATCGAACTGAGTTCATTGGTCGTAACGGATCGCTCGCCTCGCCGGCAGCGCTGACGGAAGCGGCATGTCTGTCCAAGACAGTCGGGGCGGGCCTTGATCCGTGTGGCGCCCTGCGGGCACACGTCACAATACCAGCCGGCGGTACTGCGGAAATCGTATTCCTGATCGGCGAGGCCGCGGACGCCGGGGCAGCACGCGCACTGGTCAACCGTTATCGGAGTGCAGACCTTGATGATGTGATGCAGGCCGTGACCCGGCAATGGACCGAAATTCTCGACGCGGTTCATGTGGATACACCGGAACGATCGCTCGACATCATGCTGAATGGCTGGCTGCTGTACCAGGCCCTCGCGTGCCGGATGTGGGGACGCGCCGCATTCTATCAGGCCAGTGGCGCCTTCGGGTTTCGCGATCAATTGCAGGATAGCATGGCCCTCACCGCAGCCTGCCCCGCGCTTGCCCGCGCGCATCTTATCCGCGCCGCGTCGCGCCAGTTCGTGCAGGGCGACGTGCAGCATTGGTGGCTGCCGCATTCCGGACAAGGCGTGCGCACACGCATTTCCGACGATCGCGCCTGGCTCGCGTATGCGGCCTCGCATTACGTGAAAGTGGCAGGCGACAGCGCCGTACTCGACGAAGTCATTCCCTTCCTCGAAGGCCAGATGCTCGCGCCCGGCGAGCACGACAGTTTCTTCCACCCGAGTATTTCAGATCAAAGTGCGACATTATTCGAACATTGCGCGCGGGCGCTTGAACATTCGCTGGCGGTTGGAGCCCACGGCCTGCCGCTGATGGGTACCGGCGACTGGAATGACGGCATGAACCGGGTGGGCGAAGGCGGCCTCGGCGAGAGCGTGTGGCTCGGCTGGTTCCTGTACGCGGCGCTAACGCAATTCGTGCCGCTCGCGCAAGCCCGTCACGAACACGAACGTGCCGCCGCATGGCAAGCACATGCCGCGCAAATCCAGGCGGCGCTCGAAGAACACGCGTGGGACGGCGAATGGTATCGCCGGGGTTATTTCGATGATGGCACACCATTGGGCTCGGCGGGCAGTCAGGAATGCCGGATCGATTCTATTGCGCAATCGTGGGCCGTGCTTTCAGGCGCGGCCGACCCGGCCCGCGCGCAAATCGGCATGGCGTCGGTGGAGCGCGAATTGATTGACAGCGCTTCCGCGCTGGCTCTTCTGTTTACTCCACCTTTCGATAAAACCACGCTCGAGCCTGGCTACATCAAGGCCTACCCGCCGGGCATTCGCGAAAATGGCGGCCAATATACGCACGCGGCGTTATGGTCCGTCATGGCATTCGCTGCCCTGGGGCAGGCCGAAACCGCGCTGCAACTGCTCCTGATGCTAAACCCGATCAACCATGCGCGCAACCGGGCCGAACTTTATCGATACACGGTCGAACCCTACGTTGTCGCGGCGGATATCTATGCCGCCCCTGGTCACGAGGGGCGCGGTGGGTGGACATGGTACACCGGCGCTGCCGGTTGGACGCAGCGCGCCGGTATCGAGAGCATTCTGGGCATCCGCCTGCGCGGCGCGGAACTTCATATCGATCCGTGCATCCCGGCTTCCTGGCCGGGCTTTTCAGCGTCTATCCGTTACAAATCGGCGCGGTATGACGTGGTCGTTAAGAACCCGAATGGTGTGAGGCGTGGTGTGCAGTCATTGGCGCTCGATGGCTCGGCGTTGGGGCAGCTTCCATTGTATGTGCCATTGGTTGACGATGGTCTTGTTCATAAGGTGCTTGTTGCGTTGGGGTGAACAAAGCAGGAAGTATATCTTTTTTACACCGCGCACAAAAAGAAACAAAAACCTTTGCTTATCAGGGTAGGTTTTGCCCGGCAGTTTTTGCCGCCATGCACGGGCGGCGCGCCGCGAATCAAACCCAAGCCATTGATATCAAAGCAGTCCTCGCGCGGTCCAGACTTTGCTCCAATCCCCACAGGCCCAGCGGTTGGCGTGCGGCCAGGAACGATCGGAGCATTCTCCATGTCTAACCTTTTACCGCGCGGCGCTGGGCGATATACCACCTTCTTCACCAGCGTTTCCGCCAGTGACGTGAACGTCCCCGGCCTGGCGCCCGGCAGCGCCGGTTCGCGCAGCGTGCCGAACCATGTCCTGACGTCGCTGGCGGCCTTATTCACCATTGGGCCCGACACTGTCGATATGATGGCGGAAGCATCCAGGCGCGGCTTCATCCCCGCTCGTCCCGCCGCGCAAATCGATATGATGGAACCCGAGTTGCTAGCCGCCGACTAAAAGCAAGAGTTTTTTGTTTCGTTTTTCAACAAAGAAAAACTACCTTTCTTGCTAGAGCGGCTTCAGCCTGACTGGAAAAACGCCAGCGTCCGTCGGGCCGCTCTAGGTTGTTGTTTGCAGAGCATTTGTATCAGCTCAAGATGCCCGCCTCAATCGAGCGATTCCAGTCAGTCTGAAAATGCTCAAGTGGGCCAGGGATGCACCCCTGGCCCGCTAAGGCAGCGTCGGCACATGAATGCGAGGGCACGCCGACAAAGATGCCTTCTTCAAACAAAAGCTTAGGGCCCGTTCGACCCTTCAGCCTGATTCAGCTCATGTCGAACGGGCCCTAAGCCTATGCCGCCTTCTTAGTCTCCGACTTGGCATACCAGGAAGCCATCTGCTCCAGCGGAATTGGCTTGATCTTCTCCGCCTGACCCGCCGACCCAAAGGCCTCGAAGCGTGCCGCGCACAGCGTGCGCGCGGCTTTCACGGCTTCGGCCAGGAACTTGCGCGGATCGAACTCTTCGCGTTTCTGGCCCATCAGCCGGCGCATCGCGCCGGTCATGGCGAGGCGGATATCCGTGTCGATATTCACCTTGCGCACGCCGTTGCGAATGCCTTCCTGAATTTCTTCCACCGGCACGCCGAAGGTTTCTTTGATATCGCCGCCATATTCACGGATGATCGCCAGCCATTCCTGCGGCACGCTGGATGATCCGTGCATGACCAGATGGGTGTTCGGTATGCGCGCATGGATTTGTTTGACGCGTTCGATCGCCAGAATATCGCCGGTCGGCTTGCGCGAGAATTTGTACGCCCCGTGGCTGGTGCCGATGGCAATGGCCAGGGCGTCGACTCCGGTTTTAGCAACGAAATCGGCGGCCTGCTCCGGGTCGGTCAGCAACTGGTCGTGCGACAATGTTCCTTCCGCGCCCGATCCATCCTCCTCACCGGCCTGGCCCGATTCCAGGGAGCCGAGGCAGCCGAGTTCGCCTTCCACCGTGACGCCGACATCGTGCGCGAGTTCGACCACCTTGGCGGTGACCGCAACATTATATTCATACGAGGACGGCGTTTTCATATCCTCCATCAGCGACCCGTCCATCATCACGCTGGTGAAGCCGGAGCGGATGGCGCGCAGGCACACTGCCGCGCTGCCGCCGTGGTCCTGGTGCATGACGATGGGAATGTGCGGCCAGGTTTCCACGGCCGCGAGCACGAGGTGGCGCAGGAAGGCTTCGCCCGCATATTTGCGAGCACCGGCCGAGCCTTGCAGGATGACTGGGCTTTTCACCTCGTCGGCGGCCTGCATGATCGCCTGGATTTGTTCCATGTTGTTGACGTTGAACGCCGGCAGGCCATAGCCATGCTCCGCCGCGTGGTCGAGAAGTTGGCGCATCGAAACCAAAGCCATTGCAAGTCCTTTCACGATAGCCAGGAACAAAACCCTGGTCGCAACCTAACAGAGTAAAAGTTTTTTGGTTCTTTTTTTCAAAAGGGAACCGCTTCCTGGTTTGTCAACACGCGTTCCGCAGCCGCGGCCACCGCCTCCGCCGTCAACCCAAAATGCTTGTAAAGCGTCCCCGCCGGCGCTGACTCGCCGAACCGATCCATCCCCACCACCGCGCCATCCAGCCCGACAAACCGGAACCATATATCCGAAACACCGGCCTCGACGGCGACCCGCCTGATGCCCGCCGGCAGTACCGAATTCCGGAAAGCCTCATCCTGCCGCAGGAACACATCCATGCACGGCATGGAAACGACCCGCGCGGCGATGCCCTTGGCCGCCAGCAGCTTCTGCGCCCCTGTCGCCAGCCCAACTTCGGAGCCGGTACCGATCAGCACCACCTGCGGCGAACCTGCGCAATCCGCCAGCACATAACCGCCGCGCGCCGCCAATGCGCCACGCCCGGACAGGCCAGGATGCTGCTCCACATTCTGCCGCGAGAACACCAGGCACGAAGGTCCATCCGCCCGCTCGACGGCGGCGCGCCACGCCGCACAGGTTTCGAGGGTGTCCGCCGGCCGCCATACATCCAGATGCGGAATGAGCCGCAGCGAGGCGACATGCTCCACCGGCTGGTGCGTCGGCCCGTCCTCACCCACGCCGATACTATCATGCGTCAGCACGTGAATGACACGAATACGCATCAACGCCGCGAGGCGCAAGGCGTTGCGCATGTAATCCGAAAATACCAGGAATGTTCCGCCGAATGGTAGCAACCCGCCGTGCAGGGCTATTCCGTTCATCACCGCCGCCATGCCGAATTCGCGCACGCCGTAATGAATATAATTGCCGCCGCCGGTGCCGCTAACGTCAACGCCGCCCTTCCAGTCGGTGAAGTTCGAGCCGGTCAGATCGGCGGAACCGCCAAACAATTCCGGCAGCAGAGGTGCCAGCGCGGCGATTGCCTGCTGCGACGATTTGCGTGTGGCCACCACGGCATCGGCGCCCTCGGCGGTGGCGATCCACGCATCGGCCCTCGCTGCAAAATCGGCCGGCAGGGCGCCTGCCATGCGCCGGGTGAATTCGGCGGCTTGCGCGGGATAGGCGGCTTCATAGGCGGCGAAGGCGTTGTTCCATTTTGCCTCGGCGGCGCCGCCGCGCGCGCGGGCGTCCCATGCCGCCATAATTTCAGGCGGAATGGCAAACGGCTCGCCTTCCCAGCCGAGCGCCGCCTTGGTCGCCGCCGCCTCGGCGCGGCCGAGCGCGGCGCCGTGCACGTCATGGGTGCCCGCCTTGTTCGGCGAACCCCAGCCGATGACGGTCTTGGCGCAAATCAAGGTCGGCTTGCCGCAGGCCGCCGTTGCGATGTCCAGCGCCGCATCGATCGATGCCGCGTCATGGCCATCAACGTTGCGAACCACCCGCCAGCCATAGGCCTCGAAGCGCGCCGGCGTGTCGTCGGCAAACCAGTGCTCGACATGGCCGTCGATGGAAATGCCGTTGTCGTCGTAAACAACGATCAGCTTTTCCAGGCCCAGCACACCGGCCAGGGATGCGGCCTCGTGCGAAATGCCCTCCATCAGGCAGCCGTCGCCGCAAAATACCCAGGTGCGGTGATCGACGATGGTGTGGCCCGGCTTGTTGAATTCGGCCGCGAGAAGTCGTTCCGCGAGCGCCAGGCCGACCGCATTGGTCAGCCCCTGGCCGAGCGGGCCCGTGGTTGTCTCCACGCCAGGCGTAATGCCGAATTCGGGATGTCCCGGTGTCTTGGAATGCAATTGACGGAACTGCCTGATCTCATCGAGCGGCAAATCATACCCGGTGAGATGCAGCACCGCGTACAGCAGCAACGAGCCATGGCCGTTGGACAGCACGAAGCGGTCGCGGTCGGCCCAATGCGGGTTGCCCGGGTTGAATTTCAGGTGCTCGCTCCAGATCGCCTGCGCAAGGTCCGCCATGCCCATCGGCATGCCGGGATGGCCGCAGGTCGCTGCCTCCACCGCATCGATCGCCAGCACGCGAATGGCATTTGCCAAATGCCGCCGCTGCTGCGCGCTGGTGTCGGTGGCAATCAAGGTATCCATCTTGGTTCTTCCTCGTGACGACGCTTCAGAATGCGCGTTTTTTTCGATCCATGATCTGCCAGATCATGGGCGTGAATATAAGCTGCATCGCCAGCGCCATCTTGCCGCCGGGACAGACGATGGTATTGGCGCGCGACATGAAACCGTCCTTCAGCATGGACAGAAGATACGGGAAATCGATCCCCTTGGGGTCGCGAAACCGTATGATCAACATGCTTTCGTCGGCGCTTGGAATATCGCGCGCAATGAACGGATTGGACGTATCTACGGTCGGCACCCGTTGGAAATTCACGTGACTATGGCTGAATTGCGGGCAAATGTAATTCACGTAGTCGGGCATCCGGCGCAGGATGGTATCGACCACCGCTTCGTGCGTATGGCCGCGCGATTTCTTGTCGCGCGACAGCTTCTGGATCCATTCCAGGTTCACGATCGGCGCCACACCCACCAGCAGGTCCACATGGCGGGCGACATTCACGCGGTCGGTCTGCACGCCGCCATGCAGGCCTTCATAGAACAGCAGGTCGGTCCCTGACGGAATTTCTTCCCACGGCGTGAAGGTTCCCGGCGGCTGCTTGTACGGCGCGGCCTCCTCCTCGTCATGCAGATATTTCCGCGTCGTTCCGGTGCCGGTGGCGCCGTAGCTCTTGAATGTCTGTTCCAGCTCCTCGAACAGATTGCTTTCGGGGCCAAAATGGGAAAAATGCTGGTTGCCGGCTTCGTGTTCCTCGCGCATCTTCTTGCGCATTTCGGCACGGTCGTATTTGTGATACGCGTCGCCCTCGATCACCGCGGCCTTGACGCCTTCACGCCGGAATATCTGCTGGAACGTCCACATGACGGTGGTGGTCCCCGCGCCGGACGAGCCGGTGATTGCAACGATAGGATGTTTGGCCGACATGGTTCAGGCAGTCCGGAAAATAGTGCGCGTTTTGAACAAGGGGGCATCGAATACCAACGCCTCGCCGCTATCATGCATCGCATGATAGCGTTCCAGCAACCGCACATCGCGGGTGCAGCCGAACATCAACGGCGTGCGCTGATGAATATCCTCCGGCACCACATCGAGGATCTGCTGACGGCCGGTCGAGGCAGCACCCCCCGCCTGCTCCACCAGCATCGCCACCGGATTGGCCTCGTAAAGAAGATGCGTGTGACCGCCCTTGCCATGCGCCCGCGTGTCGCGCGGTATCAGGCATACGCCGCCGCGCACCAGAATCCGGTGCAACGCCGCCACCAGGCTATCCACCCAGCGCATCGTATAAACCTCGCCGCGCGGACCCGCGTCAGCCTGCGTGCATTCCGCCACATAGCGCCGGATCGGCGCTTCCCAGTGCGGCTCGATGGCGGTGTCGATTGCCAAGTCGGCGCAACGATCCGGTATGCGCATGTTCGGGTGTGTCAGCGTATAGGCCCCCGCCTCGCGGTCCAGGGTAAATCCGTGCACGCCGGCGCCCGTGGTGATCACCATCATGCCGGTCGGGCCGAACAGAATATAGCCCGCCGCCACCTGCTGCCGCCCGGTTTGCAGAAAATGCTCCGGCAACGCATCGGTCACCCCCTCCGGCGCCCGCAATACGGAAAAGAACGTTCCCACCGGCAATCCCACATCGAGGTTCCCGGCGCCCTCCATCGGGTCCAGCACGAGCAAGTAACGTCCGCGCGGATATTCGGCCGGGATCGCATACGGCGCCTCCATCGCGCCCGACAGGATGCCGCAGAGCTGGCCGCCCCACTCGGTGGCGCCGATCAGAATCTGGTTCGCCACCTGATCCAGCTTTTCGGGCGGTGCGCCCGCCACCTGCACGGACGTCGTCACCAGTGCGCCCGATGCATCCAGCGCGCCGCGCGACACGGCCGCGGCGATCAGCTTGCCGGCCCGCTGCATCTCGTTCAGCAGCGCCGCCAACTCGGGGTCGTGCTCGCTGCCCTGGCGGCGCAAATCCTCGATGACGAACTTGCTGTAGGTCGTACGGCGGTATGCCATTGCGGCCCCCTCCCTCGAGGCACTCCCTAGTGGACCGGCGCCATCTTAACCCGAGCGCCCTTTTCTTCCGCCCACCAATCTGCGCGAGGGGCCTCGTGCTCTACTGTATGAACACCCGGCTCTGTCGTATATCGTCTGCCTCTATGATTTCAAGTGCGCTGCGGGCGAACGGGGTGCCCCGGTTGGCGAACAGCCGGTTGGCTTGCCGCAACCGCGCGCGATCCAGCGCATTGCGGATCGAGCGGGCGTTTGAAAAGCGCGGCTGCTGCATGCGCCGCCCGATATAGTCACGCAATATCGGCACCGCGTCGTCCGACAGCCGGTAGTGCATCTTCTCCAGCATCAGTTCGGAAATGCTGATCAGCTCATCCTGCGAGTAGTCCGGAAAATCGATATGATGCGCGATGCGCGACGCCATGCCGGGGTTGCTGCGGAAGAAGACATCCATCCGGTCCTTGTAGCCGGCCAGAATGACTACCAGGTCGTCGCGCCGGTCCTCCATCACCTGCAGCATGATTTCGATCGCTTCCTGACCGTAATCGCGCTCGTTCTCCGGCTTGTAGAGGTAATAGGCCTCGTCGATGAACAGCACGCCGCCCATCGCCTTCTTCAGGATTTCCTTCGTCTTCGGCGCGGTGTGGCCGATATATTGCCCGACCAGATCGTCGCGCGACGCCGTCACCACGTGGTTGCGGCGTATATAACCCAAATGATGCAGGATATCGGCCATCCGTTGCGCTACCGTCGTCTTGCCGGTGCCGGGGTTGCCGGTAAAGCACATGTGCAGCGACGGCGGCTCGGCCTGCAATCCCGATTCGCGCCTCGCGCCTTCCACCAGCAATAGAGCCGCGATTTCACGTATGCGCGTCTTCACCGGCAGCAAACCCACCAGATCCAAATCCAGCGCATCGATCGTCGCGCCCACGCTGCTCTTGGCGTAGATCGCGTCCAGGTCTATCATATCACTCATGGCAACGATCCCTCAGAGACAATGGCCCCCTCAAACAAGGAAGGGTTGGCAACGCCGCGCACATGCAACATGCGCGCGACGCAAGCCGACCCGGCCGGGACAGGACCCCAGCCGCCGCTACAACGAATGCTCGGCGACAGGAGCCCGCGCCATCGAATAGCTGCGCAACGTGTAGTGCAACTGGCGTCCGGGACCCTCCTGGCGCACCAGCTCGAAGCCGGGCTCGAACGCGGGGCGGTTGACCATGAAGCTCATCCGCACGCTTTCCCAGCCGTGCTTGGAGTCGAACGCCAGTATCTTGATGTATTTTCCGACATGCTCGGCGCGGCACGCCTGCAATTCCATCATCGCCCCGGCGGGGTCGCGCAGATCGAACATCGGGTGGCCCCACATGTTCCAGAACACATTCCTTGGATGCGGGTCGTCGGTATATTCGATGGCGACCGCAAAACCCTGGTTCAGCGCGTATTCGATTTGCATCTTGATTTCGGTGTCAGTCAGATCCGGCAGGAATGAAAACTGCCCTTGGGTAACCTTCATGTAAATCTCCTCAGCGGGAACAAAAGAAGCAGTTCTTCTTTGAAAAAAAGAACCAAAAAACTCTTGCTCTCAGGCTGGCGTGGGGGTGGGGACGAAATCTACGCTGTCGGTGCTGGCGTAGTTGAAGGTGACGTCCTTCCAGGTGTCCAGCGCGGCGCGCAAGGGGCGGCACCATCTGGCGGCTTCCGACAGGATCTGCGGGCCTTCATTCCAAATGTCGCGCCCTTCGTTGCGCGCCTTCACAATGGTTTCCAGCGCCACCCGGTTCGCCTGCGCGCCAGCCTGAATACCGTCAGGGTGCCCGATCGTGCCGCCGCCGAATTGCAGCACCACATCCTCGCCGAGATAGGTGAGAAGCTGATGCATCTGTCCGGCATGAATGCCGCCGGACGCCACCGGCATCATCTTCTTCAGGCTGGCCCAGGGCTGATCGAAAAATATCCCGTGCGTGAGGTCCTTTTTCACAAAGTCCTCCCGGCAGGTATCGTAGATGCCGGCAATGACCGACGGATCACCCTCGAGCTTGCCCACCACGGTGCCGGCATGAATGTGATCGACGCCCGCCATGCGCATCCATTTCGCAATGACGCGGAACGAAATGCCATGGTTCTTCTGCCGTGTGTAAGTGCCGTGCCCGGCGCGGTGCAAATGCAGGATCATGTCGTTGCGGCGGGCCCACTTCGCCATGCTTTGAATGGCGGTGTAGCCGATCACCAGATCGATCATGATGATGACGCTGCCGAGCGACTTGGCAAACTCGGCGCGCTCGTACATCTCCTCCATGGTGCCGGCGGTGACGTTCAGGTAGGTGCCCTTCACCTCGCCCGTCTCGGCCGACGCCTTGTTCACGCCTTCCATGCAATACAGATAGCGATCGCGCCAATGCATGAAGGGCTGGCTGTTGATGTTCTCGTCGTCCTTGGTGAAATCCAGCCCGCCCTTCAGCGCCTCATACACCACGCGGCCATAATTGCGGCCGGACAAGCCAAGCTTCGGCTTCATCGTGGCACCCAGCAGCGGACGGCCGAAACAATTCAGCCGCTCGCGTTCCACCACAATGCCGGTCGCCGGGCCCTGGAACGTCTTAAGGTAATGCGCCGGTATCCGCATGTCCTCCAGCCGAAGCGCCTTGAGCGGCTTGAAGCCGAACACGTTGCCGATGATCGAGGCGGTCAGGTTGGCAATCGATCCTTCCTCGAACAGATCGAGATCGTAGGCGATGTAGGCAAACCATTGTCCCGGCTGGCCGGGCACCGGCTCCACCCTGTAAGCCTTGGCGCGGTAATATTCGCAGGCGGTGAGACGGTCCGTCCAGACCACCGTCCAGGTCGCCGTGCTGCTTTCGCCCGCCACCGCGGCCGCGGCCTCCTCGGGATCCACGCCATCCTGCGGCGAAATCCGGAACACCGCGAGCACGTCCGTGTCCTTCGGCTCGTACTCCGGCTCCCAATAGCCCATCTGGCGGTATTTCAGCACGCCGGAGCGGTAACGCTCCTTCATGTCGGTGATTTTCGCGCTTGGCGGCAGAGTATCCATACGACCGTCCTCCTGTTTTTCTCCGGGCCTCACATAGGGACTGGACACCTTCAAACAAAACAAATTATTTTACGAACTCCTTCAAGGGAGCCCTTAATAGTACCTAATGCGCAACGTCACCGTCCGCCAGTTACAAATGTTCGTTGCCTCCGTCGATTCCGGCAGTTTCACCCGGGCGGCCGAGCTGCTCCGCGTCTCGCCGGCGGCGGTTTCCTTCCAGATCAAGCAGATCGAGGACGGCAGCGGGTTCTCGCTGTTCGAGCGGATCGGCAAGAAGGTCGCGCCCACCGAAGCCGGCACCGCGCTGCTCGGCTATGCCCGCACGGTGTTGCAGGCGCTGCACGATGCCGACCAGTCGCTCATGGCGCTGCGCGGCGTGGTCAGCGGCCGCGCCAATCTGGGCGCCGTATCCACCGCCAAATACATCGTGCCCCACATCATGGCGCGCTTTCAGCAAACCTATCCGGGGGTTAGCATCGATCTGCGGTTCGGCAACCGGCGCCAGATCACCACCGCGCTGGCCCGCGGTGAAATCGAGCTCGCCGTGATGGGCCGCCCGCCGGACGATTCCGACCTCACCGCCGACCCCTTCGCGGTGCACCCCAGCCTCATGGTGGCGTCCCCCCGCCATCCCCTGGCGGCGGCTCCGATTCTAACGACACACGACCTCGCCGGCGTCGCCATGGTCGCCCGCGAGGAAGGATCGGGCACCCGACTCCTGATGGAAAAGTTATTCGCGGATGCCGACTTGCCCGCCCGCATCGCCATGACCACCGACAGCAACGAAACCGTCAAGCAGGCCGTCATGGCCGGCATGGGGATCGCCGTGTTGTCGCAGCATACGGTCGGTCTGGAGCTCGCGCTGGGGCTGCTGAAGACACTGCCGGTGGAGGGCTTCCCGGTCATGCGCTCCTGGTTCGTCGCGCATCGCCGCGCCATGCCGCTGATGCCCGCGCACATCCGCGTGTGCGCCTTTTTCCAGGCCCACGGGCAAGAAGTGATTGACGATCTGGCGGACGGGTACCGCAGGGCTGCCCAGCGCTAACCGCCATGCCGAAGCCGTCCGCGCCTGCAACCTTCCCCACGCGATGGCGTTCCCTGCGGCATACGGAAGTGCCCTCAACGACGATGCACGCAGCGCAAATGCCTTCACCGGCTGTGCGCGCAGCGCAAAAGGGCCCCGAAAACAGGAGAGCTTTAACCATGCGCACCGTTCTACTCAGTAGCGTCGCAGCGCTGGCGTTGACCTTCGCCACCGGCAGCCTGTCCCCGGCCCACGCCCAGGCGGCGGCTCCTTCGCCAGGCGACACCACCGCGCCGCAAGACCAGTCCGCACCACCGGACCAGTCCGCGGCGCCCGGCCAGTCGGGGCCGGCCACGTCAACGCCGGTTAAACACCATCACCGGATGCGCCACACCGCCGACTCTTCCAATATGTCCGGTAGCGGCAGTGACCATTGGGCGCACCAGCCAGGCACCGGCGAAAGCGGCCCGGCTTCGACGCGCGCCAGTAATATAGACTCCGCCGACACCCATTCCGATATCGCCCCGCATCTCCCCGAACCGGCCGTGGGCCCCGGCGCCGGCCCCGACAAGTTGCTGCAGGCGGCCCAGGCGGCCCTCGCGGCGCACCATACCGGTACCGCGCAACAAGCGCTCGAAATGGCCGAAACCCGGTTGCTTGACCGCAGCACCCCCGTCGGTTCGGCCAATCAGCCGGATGACAACCAGCGCGTGGAAGCCGTCGCCTCGGCCCGGAAAGCACTGGCCAGCGGCGACACCCACGGCGCCGAAAAGGCAATCCAGACCGCCATGGCCGGCGGCGGTGACGGCATGGGCCAAGGCAGCATGAACCAAGGCGGCGGTAACGGCGCAGCAACCTCCAGTGGCGGCGGTAACGGCGCGTCACCCGGTGGGCAAGTCCCGGCTCAATCCAATCCCGGTTCTCCCTAGCCGCGTCGTCGGCGACCGGGGCCGGCCTTCATGCCAGCCCCGCCCGCCAAGGCGACGGTTTACCCTCGCCAACCGGCGTCCGCACGCCTATCTATAGGTCCGTTAGCAGCGGCAACGAAAAGGGTCTGACCTGTGTCAGGCCCTTTTCGTTGTGGCCCCACGCCACCGCCGCGCCTGTCATGAAGAGCCGCATCCCATGGACATCCGCAATATCGCCATCATCGCCCACGTCGATCATGGCAAAACCACGCTCGTCGACCAGCTTCTCAAGCAATCCGGTGCCTTCCGCGAGCACCAGGTGGTCGCCGAGCGCGCCATGGACAGCAACGTCCTGGAACGCGAGCGCGGCATCACCATCCTGGCCAAATGCACGTCGGTGGTCTGGAAAGGCACCCGCATCAATATCGTGGACACCCCCGGCCACGCCGATTTCGGCGGCGAGGTGGAGCGCATCCTGAATATGGTGGCCGGCGCAATCGTGCTGGTGGATGCGGCCGATGGCGTGCTGCCGCAAACCAAGTTCGTCGTCAGCAAGGCGCTCGCCCGCGGCCTCAAGCCCATCGTCGTGGTCAACAAGATCGACCGCCAGGACGCCCGCGCCGACGAAGTACACAACGAAGTGTTCGATCTGTTCGCCGCGCTGGATGCCACCGACGAGCAGCTCGATTTCCCAATGCTCTACGCGTCCGGCCGCCAGGGCTGGGCCGACCTCGAGCTCGAAGGCGCCCGCCGCGACCTCTCGCCGATGTTCGACCTGGTGCTGCGCCACGTTCACGCCCCGGTGCTGAACAAGGACGCGCCGTTCGGCATGGTCGCCAGCATCCTCGACTACGACAATTTCCTCGGCCGCGTGCTCACCGGCCGGGTCGAGCAAGGCCGCGCCCGCCTCAACATGCCTGTGAAAGTGCTGCGCGCCGACGGCAGCGTGGTCGAAACCGGCCGCCTGACGAAGCTCCTCTCCTTCCGCGGGCTCGACCGCGTGGTCGTCGAGGAAGCCGAAGCCGGCGACATCATCGCCGTCGCCGGCCTGTCCGAAGGCACCATCCCCGACACCATCGGCAGCATGGACCTGCCCGGCGCGCTGCCCGCAACCCCCGTCGATCCGCCGACGCTCGCGATGACGTTCCGCGTCAATGACGGACCGCTCGGGGGCCGCGAGGGCAAGAAGGTCACCAGCCGGCAGATCCGCGACCGCCTGTTCCGTGAAATCGAAGGCAACGTCGCCATCCGCGTCACCGAAAGCTCCGAAACCGAAGCCTTCGAAGTCGCCGGCCGCGGCGAATTGCAACTCGGCGTGCTGATCGAAACCATGCGCCGCGAGGGGTTCGAGCTCACCATCGGCCGCCCCCGCGTGCTGACCCGCGAAAACCCCGACACCGGGGAGACCGAAGAACCGTTCGAGGAATGCCTGGTCGACGTGGACGAGCCTTACGCCGGCGTGGTGGTCGAAAAACTCAGCCGCCGCAAAGGTGTGATGCAGGACATGCGGCCGTCCGGCGGCGGCAAGGTGCGCATGACCTTCCATATCCCCAGCCGCGGCCTGATCGGCTACCACGGCGAATTCCTCACCGACACCCGCGGCACCGGCATCATGAACCGCATGTTCTCCGGCTACGAACCGTGGGCCGGCACCATCGAAGGCCGCCGCGCCGGCTCGCTCATCAGCTCGGAAAACGGCACCGCCATCCATTACGCATTGTTCTATCTGCAGGAACGCGGCACCCTGTTCGTCGAGCCCGGCGAGGCGGTGTATGTCGGCATGATCCTCGGCGAACACAGCCGCGATTCCGATCTTGATGTGAATCCGATCAAGGAGAAAAAACTCACCAACATCCGCGCCGCCGGCAAAGACGACGCCATGCTGCTCATCCCCCCCCGCCGCATGAGCCTCGAACAAGCGATCGCCTACATCGAAGACAACGAACTGGTGGAAGTCACGCCCAGCGCCATCCGCCTGCGCAAGCGTTATCTAGATCCGCATGAGCGCAAGCGCATGGAGCGCCGGTCGGACGCGGCGTAAGGAAGAAGGCCGGGGCTCTGCCCCTGACCTCCCTTAAGTAACAGGTTCTAAGGACTTGTCCTTAGCTTGGGTCCAGGGGGCGGAGCCGGGGGCCTTCTTACCATTGCCAGCGCCCGCTCGAATGCCTCATCCGGACCAAGCGTTGTGGTATCGAGAATGACTGCGTCGTGGGCCGGCTTTAGGGGGGCGGCGGCACGCGATGCGTCGGCGGCGTCGCGTTCCTGCATGTCGTCGGTGACGCTCTGCAACGATACCTCGAGGCCGCGCGCGGTGAGTTCCTTCCAGCGGCGTTCGGCGCGCGCCTGCACGCTGGCGGTGACGAAAAGTTTCGTGGTCGCATCGGGAAAAATGACCGTTCCAATATCCCGGCCATCGAGCACCGCACCGCGCGCACGGCCGAATTGCCGCTGAAACGATAGCAGGGCCGCCCGCACCCCCGGAATGGAGGCGACCGAGGCGGCTGCCTGATCGACCGCAGGTGTGCGCAAATCGGTGCGATCCAGATCGGCACGCACAAGGGCGCGGGCCTGGGCCTCGGCCGCCACGGGATCGGAAGGATCGCCTCCCGAATCGAGCACACGGCGCGCGGTGGCGCGATACAGCAGGCCGGTGTCCAGATACGGCAGTCCCAGGGCCGCCGCCAGCCGGCGCGCCAGCGTGCCCTTGCCGGCCGCGGCCGGCCCGTCGATGGCGACGATCACGGGCGCGCTCATGCGAAGCGGCATCCCAACCCGGTCATCAACACCACAAATCCAGGAAAACTCGTGTCGATAAAAGCCACATCATCCACGGACACCGGATCGCGCGCACTCGCGCCGAGCACCAGCGCGCTCATGGCCAAGCGGTGATCCATATGGGTCGCCACCACGCCGCCGCCGCGCGGCGGACCGCCGGCGCCGTCGATCACCAGGTCGTCGCCCTCGATCGCCACCCCCACGCCGTTGGCGCGCAGCAGTGCGGCGGTGGCCGCCAGCCGGTCGCTTTCCTTCACCCGCAACTCGGCCAGGCCGCGCAGACGGCTGGTGCCGCTGGCGTGGGCGCAGGCCACCGCCAGGATGGGATATTCGTCGATCATGCTCGGCGCCCGCGCCGGCGGCACATCCACCGCCCGCAAATCTCCCGCAACGACTTCGATGTCGCCAACCGCCTCGCCGCCCTCGATGCGCGTTCCGGTGATCGCGACAGACCCGCCCATTTCGCGCAACGTAGTAAAAAGCCCTGTGCGGAGCGAGTTCAATCCCACCCCCTCGATGCGTATACACGAACCTGCAACGGTCAGCGCCGCCACGATCGGAAACGCCGCCGACGAAGGATCACCCGGCACGATAATGTTCGCCGCACGCAACGCAGGCTGACCGGCAAGTTCGATAACGCGGCCATCGCCCGCCGCGCCGACCCGCACATCGGCGCCGAAATGACGCAGCATGTTTTCCGAATGGTCGCGGGTCGGCACCGGCTCCTCCACCCGCGTCGTGCCGCGTGCATTCAAGCCCGCCAGCAGGATGGCGGACTTCACCTGGGCGCTGGCGACCGTCATGCGGTAATCCAGCGGCAGCGCATCGACCGCGCCCTCGATCGCCAGCGGCAGCCGCCCGCCGTCACGCGCGGTGAAACGCGCGCCGGTTTCGCTCAACGGCGTCATCACCCGCGCCATCGGCCGCCGCCGCAGGCTGGCATCGCCCGTCAGCACCGAAAAGATCGGATGGCTGGCCAGAATACCGCACAGCAGCCGCGCCGCGGTGCCGGAATTTCCCATGTCGAGCACGTCCTCCGGCTCGCGCAGACCGCCCAACCCCGCCCCCGTCACGCGCCAAACCCCAGGACCGTCCTGCGTCACCCGCGCCCCCAGCGCCCGCATGGCGTCCGCCGTCCGCAGCACGTCCTCCCCCTCCAGCAGCCCGTCGATGCGCGTCTCGCCGACTGCCAGGGCGGCAAACATCAGGGCGCGGTGGGAAATGGATTTGTCGCCCGGGACGAGGATGGTACCCGAAAGGGGGGCGGCGCGGTGGGCAGTCAGCATGGCGCCGGGTAGCAGGGGCAGGTGAGGCAGGCAAATGGAGGTCGCGCAGCATGGAAACAAGCAAGAGTTTTTTGGTGCTTTTTTTCAAACAAGAACTGCTTCTTCTTCGCACCACCGCCGCCGCAAATCCACCAGATGCGCCACCCGCGATAACGCGAGCGAAGCCAGCACTACGCAGCCAGTTTGCCCAGCAGGCGGGCGTGCGCGCGGGTGCCGTGATCCAGGCACCGCACCTCGAATTTTTCGTTCGGGCTGTGCACCTGATCGTCCTCGAGCCCAAAGCCCATCAGCAGGCTGTCCAGCCCCAGGATGCTATGCAGCGCTTCCACCACCGGAATGGACCCGCCGCAGCCGATCGACACCGGCGGACGGCCGTATTCCTCGGCCAGCGCCACCTGTGCCGCGCGCACCAGCGGATTGTCCAGCGACACTTCGATCGCCGGATCGGCGCTGAATTTTGTCACGCTTACATGGGCATCGGCCGGCGCCCGCGCGGCGACAAATCGCTCGAACGCGGCGAACACCTGTTCGGGGTCCTGGCCCGGCACCAGGCGGAACGATACCTTGGCGCCCGCTTCCGAGGCGATCACGGTTTTGGGTCCGGCGCCGGCATAACCGCCCCAGATGCCGTTGATGTCGGCAGTCGGCCGCGCCCAAATCCGTTGCAGTCCAGGCACGCCGCGTTCGCCCACCGGCACCGAAAGCCCGATGCTCGCGAGGCACCCGAGCTCATCGAACCCCAACGCGTCCCACTGTTTGGCTTCCGCATCGGACAGCGCGGTCACCCCCTCATAAAACCCGTCCAGCTGCACCCGTCCATCCGCATCGTGCAAGTCGCCGAGAATCCGGGTGAGCGCATTGATCGGGTTCAGCGCCGAACCGCCATAGATGCCCGAATGCAGGTCGCGCGACGCGGCGCGCAGTTTGATTTCGGTGTACACAATGCCGCGCAACCGCGTGGTCAGGGCAGGGGTATCGATATCCCACATGCCGGTGTCGGAAATCACCGCAGCGTCGGCCTGCAACGCCTCCGTATTGGCGCGCAGGAACGGCAACAGGTGCGCCGTGCCGACCTCCTCCTCGCCTTCCAGCAATACCGTAATCCGCGTCGGCACGCCGCCGGCCACGTCATGCCAGGCGCGGAAGGCCTCCAGCCACATCGACACCTGGCCCTTGTCATCTACCGCGCCGCGCGCGACGATTTTCGGCCCATGCTGCCCGTCCACCACGGTCGGCTCGAACGCCGGGCTGGTCCAGAGCTCCAGCGGCTCCGGCGGCTGCACATCGTAGTGGCCGTAATACAGCAAATGCGGGCCCGCGCCGGTGCCTTGGTGCTCCGCGATCACCACGGGGTGCCCCCCGGTTTCGGCGATCCGCGCGCTGAATCCCGACCCGCGCAAATGCTCGGCCGCCCAGTCGGCGGCCCGGCGGCAATCGGCCGCGTGGTCCGGCTGCGCGCTGATGCTGGGGATGCGGAGGAACTCGAACAGCCGTCCGTGCGCCGCGGCACGGGTCGCGTCGATGTGGGCTAGGATGGTGTCCAGGACGGGGGCTTGGTGGGTCATGACCCCATAATGCAAAAACCGGCGGGTCTTTGCCAGGGGTAGGGAGAAAGCAGTTCTCTTTTGAAAAAAAGAACCAGGAAACCTTTGCTTTCATCGGGACGTATTTGCCGGGTGGCCGGGGCGGCCCGGCATTTCATGCCGTGTTGCCTCCCGCAGCGGCCTATCCTCCGATATGAGCGCGTGGCACGCGCCGTGCTCCCCCTATGTCCATCGGTCACATGCGTGACAGCGAAGGAGTGAAATCCATGGGCATCGGCGCCATTTCGAGTTCGGCCGGCGCGGCTGCGGTGCAGCGCAGCGCGCCGTCCACAAACACGAGCAACACGCAGTCCACCCAGGCGGCGAAGCCGCACCACCACCACCACGCCGGCGGCGCCAAGGGAACCGGCGCCCTCACCCCAGGCACATTGACATCGTCCGGGTCAACGCCGGTGCTCGATACGCTTGTGTAGCAAGAAGCAGTAGTTCTTATTTGAAAAAACCCTTACTCATAAAACAAAAGTTTCTTGGTTCTTTTTTTTCAAGCGAGAACTACCGCTTTCCTTACGCCACCGCAAAATCAAACCGATCCCTGGCAAAATTCGGATTGAAATAAGGATCATCCGCCACATATCGCGCCCAGCGCGTCACAAACCGCCTGTGCTCATCGGCATTCTGCCGCGAACGCTGGGCCGAAGCGCCCTCAAAGTGAAACAGTTCGCAATACGGCGTATAGGCAATACGATACCCCGC
>Ga0116229_10001165_pt1 | contig 40126 bp, 26 predicted proteins | sample S1TSphgellanicum_3_FD_87313 | JGI IMG/M metagenome (GOLD analysis project Ga0116229, IMG submission 87313) | Host-associated microbial communities from peat moss isolated from Minnesota, USA - S1T2_Fc - Sphagnum magellanicum MG | ecosystem: Host-associated > Plants > Peat moss > Unclassified...
AAAAATTTAAAAAATTTTTCCTGTCAAATGTGTTTTAAAAAAAAATTTAAAATAAATTTTTTTGGGAAAAAACACCGTTTAAAAAAAACAAAAAAATAAAAAAGAACCAAAAAAAAAAAAAAAAAAAAAAACCTGATAAAGACTAAAGAGGAGGAAGAAATTTCTGCTTTCATATGCAATCTATAGCCAGATTTGGCTAAATCTTCTTGCAGATAATTACCAGTTTAGCCATCACAAAATTAAAGGGAACTTCTGCCCCAGGAAAAAAACAAACCCTGAAAAAGACTCAAGGAGGGAGAAATTTCTGCTTTCATATGTGGTCTATAGCCAAATTTGGCTAAACCTTCTTGTGGATGATTGCCAGTCTAGCTACATCACAAAATTAAAGGGAAAACAAAAAAAGAAAAAGAAACCCTGAGAGGAGGGAGAAATTTCTGCTTTCATATGTGGTCTATAGACAAATTTGGCGAAACCTTCTCATGGATGATTGCCAGTTTAGCTACATCACGACATTAAAGGGAACCAAAGAAAAAAGAAAAAGAGCCTTAATAGAGGAGGGAGAAATTTCTAGTTTAATATGTGATAAATAGCCAAATTTGGCTAAAAATTCTTGTGGACTATTGCCAGTTTAGCTACATCACAAAATTAAAGGGAACCCACAAAAAAAAAACCTAAGAGGAGGGAGAAATTTCTGCATACACATATGTGGTCTATAGCCAAATTCGGCTAAACGTTCTCGTGAATGATCGCCAGTGTAGCGACATCACAAAAAAAAAGCCACCACCACGCTGATAAAGACTGAAGGGAGGGTTCCCGGCGAGGGTGGCGCCGGCAATGCCAGCCAGCGGCAATTACGGAGCGTCTTTCTCTTTCTCTCTCTCTCCCTCTCTATCTGTCTGCGGCAGCACACAAGACCACAATCGCAACCACAACTCTCTCACCCCTTACGTACGTACGCACGCACGCACGCACGCGCTTCGGGAATCCCCCGCTACGCTCGCTTCCTCGCTCTCTTTCTCTCTCTCTCTCTTCTCTCTCGTGTGCTGTCTTCTCATATGCGCAACAACACCAACAAGAAGTCTTCCTTCCGTGTCCCGTCCGAATCCCTTTGCTCCTTCAATACCGGTGTTCTTCTGCTGTTGAGGTACACAGCATCTTCTACCAGCAACAGAGAGCCAGACGGTTTTTCCTCTTTCTTTTACCTTCTTCGACTTCTTCTTATTCTTCTTGCTTCACTCTGGAGTTCTGTTTGCTTCAGGTTAGCTACACTCGCTGTAGGTTTTCGTTCTTCTTGTTGTCGTTGCTTCAGGTTACAGTCGTAGTAGGTTTGTCAGTGCCCGAGTGAGCGAGAGAGTGGTGGCGGGGTTTTGTGTATCCCGGGGCTCACTTTGTCTATTTTTTTCGCGGTAGCTCTCTCTTGTGTGAAAGAAAGAGATCAAGGAATACATCTTTCTTTGCTTGTGTTGCTGCTGCTGTTGTTGTTGTTGTTGTTGTTGTTTTATGTCTGTATATTGTCTTCGTTGACGCGGTTTTTCTTGCAGTATCGGTGTTGTTGCTCTGGTTTTGTTCTTTGGCTGTTTTGCTGTGCGTCGTGTTTTGCAGTAACAAACACGTTGCAAAACACGTGTGAATACTCTCGCATTACTGTCTCGTTACACGTACCTCGAGTGTTTTGTTTTCTTCTGTTCTTCTTTTTCTGGTTTGTGAGAGAGATCGTCTCTTTGCCGACTTGCAGGAGGTCGGCGCAGCAATGGTGAAGAAAATATGGAACTGACGGCAGCGTTCCGATTCCTATCAGTTGTGTTGTTCGGATCGCCTCGCTATTGGCAAGTGCAATAAGTAGCAGCAGCAGAAACGGTTTCATGAAAGCTGTGGATCTCGAAATGCTCTTCCCCCATCCCGGAGGAGAGAGCTGTACATGCTGTCACATGCTGGGACAGAGACTGTAGTAGAAGGCTGCTGCAGCATTCCCGAATAACAGCAACGCCGGCGGCGGCGGCGGCAGCAGCAACGGCGGTGTGATCTTGATTATTTGTGTTGTCATGAGCTTCTGTGACGTCCGGCAGCACACAAGAGCTGGAGTAGTAGGATTGACTACTTGTGTAGTGCACACAATTCTGGTCGAGGAGGTAGAAGAGCAGCAGCAACTGTTGTAGTAGTCAGTAGTCACCATGGCATTTCGAAGGGTCTCAGGCCCTCTCTCCGCTCGGACAAACGCGAGAAATGGTGGATACCGGTTCTCTGTCATCGCCTTGCTGCTCATCTCTGTGGTTGCACCTCTCACTATCCTAGCGGGGCAGACCAGCAACTTGTTCACATCTGGTACGATGATCCTCACCTTCCCTTCCCAGCTGATGCGACTGTGACTGTCTTCTTCCTAGAGTTTGAGTTGCCCACTTTTGCAGGTGATCCAAGCTTGTAGCAACGGATCTTTTTTGGGTTTTCTCTCTCCTCGATCATTCAACCCCATGCTACATTTCCTGGTCCAGCATTAGTAGTGAAGTCCTTTAGCAGTGCTCTGCACTTGGCCCTCTTGATGTCAAGCATGTAGCATTATTGAGGATGGCTGTTGTGTAAGACCCATTTTCCTTGTCTCTTCAGGTGGGCGATGGATTAGAACCACCTTAACAGTTTTGTTCTCAACACTGCAGCTGATGGGATTACTGAGATGTCAGTCAAATCTGGGAATAGTTTTGGTAGGTGGTGTTGATGATATGTTTAGAGCGAGACTATAGCTCAGAACAAGATCTGGAATCGATGAGTTCTAGACCTAGCACAGAGTGTGCATTTGGACATGATGTTTGAGCTCAGCTCACTATGTACATTGAGCAAACAGTGGTGTGTCAGTATTGTGCCAAGTGGTGATGGGCTGCTTGGTCTGATTGTGAGTAGATGTTGATACTTGATTTGGCAATGTTAACGCAACAGGTTCTTGCAATGTGATGTGTGATGGACATGATCTGTGACCTTATATGAAGAAGAATGAAGTCATCTTAAGAAATGCAAAATCCATTTCCTGGGTGATTGAGTACTTATCCGTCTTGCAAACCAACTGAAGATAAGAGGAGGTATTATCTATGGTTTCTGACCTAAGATCTCAAATGGCATGCTTGTTGCAGGTCGAAGATACTTCCAATATGATTCATCTGACTTGGTGAGTTATTCAGCAATCATTTGAAAACCTATCACCACCAGCCTCTCCACATTTGACTCCTGATTTACCTCACTGCTTGTTTACACACTTTTATGCTAGGGATTAACTCTAATTCTTGAATGCTAACTGCAGCATGCTGAGCCTTCACACTGCTTCCAGAAATGTGAAAGTAACTCCAGGATGCAGTTTTTTGTATATGTGGGCTGATTTTTTTTATACTTATTCTCTGCAATTCATGATGAAGTGATGGTCTGACACTTTGTGAGTGAAATTCATGAGGTTATTATCACACCCATTGTTGTTATGGTGTTGACCAGAATGGACATAACATTAGTTTGGGTACTTCCATGTTTTTGGTGGAGTGATCTCTGCAACTACATTGACAACATATTATTATTGATAATATTAGACTAGTGGTTTGTGGGTGAGTCTTGGGAAGAATATGTTCTGACACTTTGCTTTCCTCTGAGTGCCTTTCTGAGGTACATGGTTTTTCTGGTGTGCAGTCTGGAACAGATGATGTTAGAAGGCGCAGTGCACTGGAGGCAATAGAGTACCTTATTCCCAAAGAGGTATGTCCCTGGCCTAATATTCCCTAGAATTGTGATCTGCTTTACCGGTGTATGGATTATTCACTCCATTTTACTTGATCAATCCTAGGAGGGTAGTTGTTTTACTCCACCCTGTGTACAACTTCCACTTACAGCAGCAATGACCTATCTGTTGATATGCTCAAATTTGAGCATTTCTATATTAGTGTGTGATTTGCATGGGTTACTTTTTTTAACAGTCTTTTGAACTGTATTTTGAGCAGGTACTTGATATTGTAGGTGCTAAGCCAGGAGAACCTGAACTGTTGAACCGAAATATTGTTGGTGGGAAAGATCTATTATCTTCTTTGGTTCGAGAAGATGCTGCAGATGTTAGCCGGCAGAGCTTCAGCATCTATCAGGTAGAATTTCTAACTTTTTCCTAAAATTAGGCTGATGTTTGATTCAGCAGCTGTGGATGTGCTTGTGTCCACATGGTAGAAGGACAAAGCTTTCTGCAGGGTTGGATACAGTCTTGGAGCTAATTGTGTTTCCAGGATGGCAATAGTGAAATAACTTACCAGTGAGTGAGGTTTTCAGTTATTGTTGCAACCCTCATCCTTGATCTCTTATTGTATGTCAAATTTCAGGAGTCAAAAAAGCTTTTGGAGGACAGGTCAGAAAATATGTCAGGATCATGGAGCACAGGTGAGCTTTGAAGTTTTGCCATTTGATTGACCAGATACTATCATGAGAATTGACCCTGTGTTTCATGCACATGCATGTAAAGGAGTTCATGAGTAATTCATGTTTTAGGGCAGGCTTAGGGCAAGTATGCTAGTGAAAAGATCCTACATACTGTGGTGTTCTATTTGTGTAGTAGTATGGCTCACTGGCATGTGATGGAATTGTGTTTACAAAGTTGCCATGTGTGTTTGGCTGTGGGATGTGCAGGTGGAGTCATTGAGCAAGTTGTACAGGGCAGTGAGAGCCAGAATCCAGCAAAGGTGTGAATCTTTTTGGATGGATCTTGTGCAAAGCCTTGACAAGTCAATGAGATTCTATGTAGTGAACCTGTGGATCAGGGTTGGGGTGTGCACCCAATGCCTAAATCCTGGTATTCCATTTGTGCTCAAATGGTCTCCAGGAGTTTTTGCTATATCCCAAGATACATTAAGATAGTGTGATGGGCTTGGTAGGTCATAGGGATTCTCGGAGACCTCTGCAACATAGGAACTACTTCAGGGTCTTAAGCCTTATATATGCAGCTAAGGTGACTGCACTATGCAATTCTTTATGAAAGCAGGGGGTCATGCTAGCAAGGTATATGATAATCTAACAGATTTGAGGTATAACAGGGTGAAGACCAGGGGAAGAGTGCTGAAGATGCAGACAAAAGTGTTTCATCCAAGTCTGGTAATCATACTGGAGATACTGTTGTGCGACATATGCGGGATCAGATCATCATGGCCAGGGCATATGCCAATCTTGCACAGGGTCAAAATCATTTGGATCTTGTTCGTGATTTGAAACAGTGTATCAAGGAGCACAAAAGTTTTGTAGGGGATGTCAGTCTTGATACTGAACTTCCAAGTGGGTGAGTCTCTAGTTTTAGATGCAGTTATTCATATGCATGTAATGATTTACTGCATTGGATCTCAACCAATAGGATACCTTCCTGAAGGATCTGCCACTTACACATGGTGCATATATTCAAAGCCTGATGTATCCAAACTGGAATGTGCAGGGCAGAAGAGAAGATGAAGCTGATGGCTGAGGTGTTGGCACAAGCACAGGAGAATAACTATGACACCACCATAATGGTCAAGAAGTTGAGAGCCATGCTTCAATCGGCTGAGGAGAATGCTCGTATGCTCAAGAAACAGAGCACTTTTTTGAGTCAGTTGGCTGCCAAAACTATTCCAAAGGGTCTCCATTGTTTCTCTATGCGGCTCACAGTGGAGTACCATATGCTCCCACTTGATCAACGTGACTTTCCTCATCAGGAGAGACTTGAAGACCCTAGTCTCTATCACTATGCGCTTTTCTCTGACAATATCCTTGCAGCATCAGTGGTTGTAAACTCAGCTGTTTCAAATGCAAAGGTCTGTTCTTGGTGTTTATATCTCAGCCTTTTCAGTTTTTTTGTGCAAATTGTTCTTAGCTGGCTGATCACTCAGAGGTTTCGAAATATGTGCATAAGCTTCTTAACCCAGGCTGTGGGATGGTAGGCATAGTTTAGTTAGAAGTTTGTGTTTTCATTATCTGTGTACTGCATAGCATCCAGACATTGCCTTGAAATGCATTAGAAAGATCAAGTATATCATTTTAACTGTCTCTGTCCTCATAGCAGGAACCTGAAAAGCATGTATTCCACATCGTAACAGACAAGCTGAACTTTGGAGCTATGAAAATGTGGTTTTTGGCAAATCCTCCTGGAGCTGCAAGTATTGAAGTTCAGAATGTTGATGATTTCAAGTGGCTGAACTCCTCCTACTGTCCAGTGCTGCACCAACTGCAATCATCTGCAATGAAGAACTTTTACTTCAAGGCTGATAGCGCAATGACCTTGGCTGCAGGAACATCCAATTTGAAGTATCGGAACCCTAAGTATCTATCAATGTTGAATCACTTGCGGTTTTATCTTCCTGAAGTATATCCCAAGCTGGATAAGATTGTCTTTCTAGATGATGACATTGTGGTTCAGAAAGATCTCACACCTCTCTGGGATGTTGATCTTGAGGGCAATGTTAATGGTGCTGTTGAAACCTGTGGTGAGAGTTTCCATCGCTTTGATAAATACTTGAACTTCTCCAATCCCCTGATCTCAGAGAACTTTGATCCAAATGCATGTGGGTGGGCATATGGTATGAATGTGTTTGATTTGAAGGAGTGGAAGAAGCGTGATATTACGGGCATCTATCACAAATGGCAGAGCCAGGTGTGTATTGCTTGGAGTTCTCCCCTCACATTCTGAATGGACTTCACTTCTATTGTTTACGAAAAGAAGTGTTGTGTCATGCATTTTTCTGAGATCTGACAGAAGTTCAGCAGTGTTATTTTGTTTCAGACTTGAAATGACATCCTTGGTTTCTACTAATCTTTTCGTTTTGTGTATGCACAGAATGAGCATAGATTGCTGTGGAAGCTTGGTACACTACCACCAGGATTAATCACCTTCTACAACTTGACATATCCACTTGAGAAGTCATGGCATGTGTTGGGGCTGGGCTACAAATCAGCTGTTGAGGACTCAGAAATTGCAACTGCAGCTGTTATCCACTACAATGGCAACATGAAGCCCTGGTTAGATATTGGCATGAGCAAGTTCAAGCCTTTGTGGTCGAAGTTTGTCAAGTATGACCACCCCTACATTCAGCAGTGCAACATCAGTGATTGATTCTGCTAGCTATCATATGACAGATCACAAGATAATCTCTACATGCATCAGGAGCTGAGTTTTTAAGTCCTGGAATGATTGGCTTCATCAAGGGCTACCCCTGTAGTCTCGTCATCAGTGTGTGTCCTGACTACGAGGTCTGTAACCCCTTTGCTCCTTGTGTGTGTGTAGTCAATATGCAGAAGCACCTCTTCAAATAATTGCTGGCCTTCTTTCACCTTCGACACTACCCTGAACCTGTCTATCTTCCCAGTAGCTTCCATCATTGGTTGAGTAGAAAGATACTAGCAAAAGTTTAGATTTTGAGGCCTTTGTTACAAAAAAAGAGAGGTATGTCTGGGTTATTGTGGTAGGGTAAACCTGGAAAACAGTCCCCCCACACCAATGGAATTTTCCCATTAAAAGAACTGCTTTGCGCTTACTGTAGAGTGGACCCCAGGTATAGTGTATATATAGATAGATTACTCACCCATTTATATGTAACTATTGCTATTTGCATTTTTGTTCTCAGATTACAGTGGCAAGATGCCTATCCTAATTATCAGTTTGCCACTTCCCATGCACATTCTTTGCTTCAATCATCTTGCCTGCCTAATCATATGAATTTTGTAAGGAAACTGGTGTCACGGTCTTTTTATAACCAGAAGTGAGAGCTTATGGTGATGCCAATTCCCAGTCCTGGTTTTCAAATGACAGCCACTATGGAAGTGTGCACATCATGTTTTCTTTTTGATTCCAAATTCACACGATCAATTTACTGCTGAGATTGATATGTGGCTCCAGAGAGGAGGGTTTGTGGGCCTAAAATGCCACGCCTATAAATTGGATTACAGGGTCAATGGCAAGTTTCTGGGGGGTAATGGGTTTCTGGGCTCCATTGGGAGTTGTTTCTTTCTTTCATAATTTTGACAAAAAGTTGAACCAGCACAGTGCCATGCAAAATATGAAAGATGTGAGAATCAAATCCCTATGTGAATGACGAACTGGATGATTGGATTTAATGGGGATTGTGTAATTATATGTGATCACTGACAATGATTTCCCCTCAACTGCTGATAGTAATTAAAAAAGTCAGACTGGACTAATTAAGCTTACAGTACAATTTGTCATCATACTGTGAAAATTTCATAAATGTCTTCACAGACTCATAATACTTAAAAATCAGCACAGCAAACTGTAGGTAGATTAGACATACTAAATGTTGCTTACCTGCCTCCACTCAAAAACAAGGGTTAGCATGCCCTTTAGAATCTATGACTGCACTCCACAAGGCACAAAAAGAATTTTTAAAATAGTAGAAGATTTTATTTGCATCTATTTCAAATTCCTAAAGACCAGTTTTATGCCTTACTAGGTGTTAGGTATCCAAAACTTAAAACCTCATGATCATTTCACTTCAGTCTGGTCTAAACAACTACCTTTAAAATGAAGCAAAGGGTGGATGTATTGATTCCTTCTGGAAGTGATGGTGCTGATGATAAAATAACCAAATAAAAGTTGAAGGTAACCCAAAAGTTGAAAAATCTATTTAGAAAGTCAGTTGCATGGCAACTTTGCAAGCAGTATTTCTGTTTTCACTTTTGGATATTGAAATTTTGGCAAAACTTTCCCCTAGAAAATAAAAAATAGCTAAATTTGCACTAGAAAAACGCAATTGTCCAAAATTTTCTCAACTTTTTAGTTGAAGAAAACTAGGAAAAAAAATGGGGAAATTTTAAAATCACAGAAATTTGCAAGCAAACATAAATGAAGGGTGTAAGCAAAACTAAATTACCGAAACCATACTTGGTAATTTGGATCAGAGACTCAAAACTTTTTGATCCCAAGTATGGACTTTGATCCAAGTCAGAGCGAAAAAATTCGACTCGGAAGTCGACAGAGTAAGCGACCATACTGGGGATCGAACCCAGAATCTCTGGTTCCGTAGACCAGCGCCTTATCCATTGGGCCATACGGTCACCGGTATTACTCGAGTTCTTCTTTATTTATATATAAAATGTATGTCTTCCTCATCTTCAACGCCCATAGGGCCCCGCGCCGTTCTCTCTCTCTCTCTGCGCGCCGCGCGTCCGTCCTACCCTGCTCGCCTCGCAAATTTGCTCCTGTTTGCGCAGGATGTATCTTTGGCACCTTTGCTTCTTTATTGCGGATTTGATTGCTATTAGTAGAGTCCCTCCCACCTTTTTGCAGTCCCAGTTTTAGTTTTATGAATGGGGATTGGGGGAAAAATGAAATAACTAAACTTGGATGTGAAAAATATTTTTGCAAGGTCACATGAGCTGCTCTAAGTTCAGAGGAAGAAGAACTTAGGACCAAGAGTCGAGGGAAAGAAAATTGTTTTTGAGGTGGAGAAGTACCTGGTAATCCATGGCGATAGCGCCGCCCCCGCCCTCTTCTCTCTCTCTTCACCGCACGCTGGTATCAGCCTCTTCTACCACAACAACATCATCATCATCAACAAGAAGTCGATATAATAATAATAATAATGGATGCGACACTCGGTGGCTCACTTCCGGGTAAGTTTTATGGAAAGTCTCTCCCTCTCGTGGTTGCTGTTATTGATGATCAACACAAACCTTGCTCTTCTTCTTCCTCTTATTCTGTGGCTGCCTACCTGCTACATGTGTGAGGATGATGAGGGGGAGTTTGGTGTGTTTTTTTGTATATGACAAGCGGCAGAAGAAGAAGAAGCAGCAGCAACAGCCGCATTCGTGAGGGTAAAATTTTGACTGACTGACTCAGCGGTGCCCAATGGTTTGGTTTTGCATTATGATTGCAGTGGAAGGACTTTGAGCAGCAGCACTAGGGTTTCGCTGCACAACTCTTCCAGACGTAGGATTGACACACCTGTTCTGGCAATGACTGAGGGGGAGGCCGATATTACTTCTGTTCAAGGTCTGGTTTTCACCATTCTTTGTAATCAGAAGAGGACAGGTTTTGCTCAAATGAATTTTAGCACCAGCTTTTGGATATGAGATTTGGCAGGGCTTTGATACGTGTACTAGGTCTTCAGCAAATGACAAACTCTTGGATTTGGCATGACTTTGATGTATGTAGTATGTCTTACGCACATGATGAACTCTTGGATTTGACATGGCTTTGGTATATGTACTAGGTCAGAAGCACATGATGAACTCTCTCTTGGTCGGGAGAGGAGGTGCTGGACCGTGATTCCATAACATGCCAGGGAAAGAAATGTTTCCTGGGTGTTTGAAGACCAAGTCATTATATAATTGAATGTGTTGAGGGTTTGTGGATTTGGGGTTCTTTTTTGTCACAATTACTTAGCTTTTCTACTTGCAGTGGTCCTTGGTTTTCATCTCTTGGTTTCTAGGGTGGGTTTTTTCTTTTTCCCATCTTAACTTCTGCTACTTCTTTCTGCTCCTCTTTCTCCTAAGACCTAGTTTGCTCTGGCTTCCTGTGTTTGAATTCCTTCAATTTCAATGTTTGGCATTTTGTACATGATGTACAAAATCTGAAGCACATGCACTGTGGTGGATGCTTGTCAATTTGATTTGACATGGGACTGGAAGGCATAGAAATCTTTTTCAGTTGGTAACTAGTTGTGGTTATATATCAACTTGTGTACAGAGTTCTTGTTGTATGACAAGCTTTGGTAGACTTAGCCCCAGGCTTGAGGAGGTGCCGTAGCAATGCAGCATACAAAGAGCCATTTCATGCTGTTCTTAGTTTTGGGCAGAGCTGAGCTCTTCCACATCACAGGAACAGAGACAGGTAATTGGGCTGCTTATATGAGGCTACAGAGAAGTTTATGAACTTTGTTTTGGCAACTGAGGTATGAACTTTGATGCAGCCTTTGGGACTCGCAGAGCTTGCAGATGGGAGCCTTGTTTTTTCCTTCAGTGGGGCTCAACCACCTCAAAGTAAGAAGACAGCAAGTCAGCCACGGGCTGAGCAGCATATTGATGTTGATGCATCCACTCATAGGGCGCCTGTGCACAGGCCACGTAGCACTTCACAGTTCCAAAAGAGGTCACCAATTCCTGCCTCAGCAGGTAACAAGAAGGGAAGGCCTGGACATAGAGTGGACAAAGCTGCAGAAGTTATGCCTTCAGTGCAGGAGAAATTGCAAGAGACTGTTGGCAGTACTGTGAAGGCAAATCTGCCACCTCGGTTTCCTTCCGCCTTCTCAAAGAGATCACCAATAGCACCCAAGAAACAGTCGTCTTCTGTTTCATCATCTGAGATTGTTCCAGAAATGTCACCAGCACCAGTTGTGAATGAGCATGGAGCCTCTGCAAATGCTAAGAGTTATGGGCAAGAACCTTCCAAAGAGTCTCCATTGTCTCAAGACTTGCAGGAAATTGTGGGAAGAGGCCCTGAGTTTCTTGTGGATGATGGCAACTCTGACAATGGGCTCAAGTTAGAGACCCATACCTCAAGAGGTGGTAATGAAAGACAAAAGAACTTGAAAATCAGTGTTAGTGTGGAGCATTTTGAAGCCCACATTTCATCAGAGAATGGCAGCGTAACTCAAGATCTTTCTAGCTATAAGCTGGCAGAGTTGAGAAGTCTTGCTAAAGCCAGGGGCTTGAAAGGATACTCCAAACTGAAGAAAGGAGAGCTTCTGGATCTGTTGAATGCTTCTGAAAGTTAGGAATTTAGGCCTGAGTTTTGCACTTGTTGTCAGTTAGTATTGAGTAAAGATTTATGGGTTCACTTTTTCCTCATGTGTGTTGAGATCTGATGGGCAGCAGATGATTAATGTACTTGGCAATACATTTCCTTGGCTCATCTCAGATGTGATGTTGAAGGGTGAACTGCTTTGGCTTTGCAATTTATCTATCAGGATTTATGTTATGGTGGCCAGGGTTGAGTGAGTAATAACATCATTGACAGCACCTCAAACAAGAGGGCTGCTTTTTTGTGGGGCTTACATATGACCAAGATTACTGAAATCTGGTATCAGTATCTACCAGATACCTTGAAGAGGACTAGTGAGGACGAGGAATGTCAGTATTGATGACTAACATTCGCTCTTGGTAGCATCTTGCAACTTGAGTGAGAGATATCATCACTTGTGTGACAAACCTCTTGCAGATTCTTGGTTCATTGGGGACTTGTGAGAGGTCCATGTTAGGCCAGTAACTGGTACGGAAAAGTATTTGTGTACATGATGTATGTATGTAATGCGCTTGGGGAGGACTGTTGTGGCCATCTGAAACTTGTTTCCGAGGATTGGTGTGTTAGAAAGGCCCTACAAAAAATTACCTTGTTACAGCATGCCTGTAGGCACAGACTATGCATTCACTTGGGTGTTGGGGACACCTTAATGCTGGAAGTAGCTCTGACCTTATGATGAGAAATAGTTGATCTTCAGGCACACCTATAGAGAGCGCCTGGTAATTTAGAACAAGCTCAAAAGTTTAGAACAAGTAAAACAAAATGCCCACCTCATTTTTGGAAACACCCCTGATTTATTTATTTATTATTTTTGTGTGAAACTTAACCTGAGGGGGAAGAAAAAAATGAGGCAAATTCTATGAATGGTTAAGCCCTCATATGGGTTTTATTGAAATCAAGCCCACACTCCAACTTGCACAAGCCCTTAGTTTTGTAAAGGTCACAACCTCAGGCTTTATCTAGCACTATATATATAAATACAAAACCATAGAGAAGTGTCCACAACAATTTGATGACACCACAATGGCAATGAGTCCACCAAAGTGAACCAATAGCTAGCAATGCACCATGGAGGATGGATAGTTGGTGGATAGGAAACATTTTTCATTAGGTTCCAATTCCCCAGATAACCACAATTGTTATTATGTTGTTATTTCCTCTACCTACTAACCATCCATATACATCTATTACCTAGTAATCACCTATTGTCCTACTTACCTACATGACTTATTTTTAACAAGATAGGTTATCAAGTGAAGCCCAACATCAGCTTAGTTGGGCTTCATCCACAATTGAATCATTGGATTGTGCATTGGTGACGATCGATTCTCTATTGTCCAATGAATGTAGTGATAACCTTACAAAAGTTGCTCGCAACATGTCAAACCATCACCTTCATCATTATACCCAGTAATGTCCAATTGCCATAACTATCCATTAATTCCATTTGCTCTAGAACAATTGGTGGTGAATGTATACATAATAATAAAATTATTTGTAAAGTCCTTCAAACAAGCCATGGGAACCCCCAATATTGTTAAAACAAAGCACGTATGCAAAAATAGGGTGCATAATTTAAACAAAGGAAATCAATCGGGTACAAACTTGTTTTTGGATTAAAACTCAAAGCCAGATGAGTTTGGTCCCAAATTCATGGATGTCATTGCACATTTTTGTGCCCTAGAGTTCTCTCTTTTTGCTCGTGTGTGTTTGCACATGAATGTTTTATTAGCTTTTCATGTTGTGTGTGTGAATGTGGGTATGTGAGCTTTCTCATGTGTATTTGAACATGAATGTTTGAGCACAAGTGCTTAAGCATGATTGCTTGTTGCTATAAAAGAAAATAGTTGTGACGATCATGTGAAAAAAAAGCTCAAGTGAACTTAGATGTTCAATTCATAGGAGGATGTAATGAAAGTTTTGGATTTTGAAAGAGTTGTGTATAACAAGAGTTGAAACTTGAAGGAGCTTCATGGGGGTTGATTGGAGCAAGACCATGGTGACACCTACAAAGGAGCTTAAGGGTTTGGAGAGGTCCAACAAAAAAATTTGGAATTTGCTTAACTTCACAAATCATCAAGATTTGTAGGTGAGGTGTAGGAGTTTTAATAATTCTCCAATGTTGTGAAAGAATGCCTATTACTTAGGAGGATGACACTTTGAAAGAACATGATCAATGTTTTTTATCAAGGATGTTATTTCATGAGCTTGCAAGTGTGACCATGACCAAAGCTTTTTTAGAATATTTTACCCATGTCAACAAAATATTAGGAGATTTTTTTTGACACATGGGACATAATGTTTGGTGACATGGAGGAATATTTTTTCACGTGTTCGTGGATGAATGATATTTATGATGAAAACAAAATTGAGATTTTTTATGAACGTTGGCAACAATTCTTTTTTGTGGAAAGTTGAACAAAAGAAATAGGGTGAAAACAATTTAAGTTGGTTTATTTCAAAACATTTGACACACGAAATGTTCAAGTCACACTTCAAGTCACACTTCATATTTCATTAATATGAAATATATTCAAGTTCTACAACATTTAAACCATATAGAATGTTAAATTAAATCCAATTTAGTGGCATATAAACCTATTGACCCACCAAAAGGTATATGTGCCAATCCAAATGATACATGTTCACCACCAAGAGGCATGTGCCCATTAGGAATTGAGACAATATGACGTAACCCGTGACACTTTACATTGTTTATACGATTTCAAGTTATTTTTTATTTTCATTCACTTTCTCAACCTTTTGCATTTAACACCATTCTTGTTATTTGTACAATCAAACTACATTTTCCCCCTTTACTATTAATTTATTTGATCTACACAACAATTTACATTTTCTCCACTTGTACTACCTAGTTACATCTTTTCTACCTCTACCATGTGCTTACAATTGTTAAGCCTTTATTTGACAATGGCAAGAGGAAAATTGACACCAATTTTCACACCAAACACTTTGGAATCTATGATTGAATATACATTAATTTCAAGCATACTGGATAGAATATGTGAAATGACAACAAAACCTTGGGAATATCCAAGAGATGACACCTAGTTAGTCCCCCTCCAACATTTGCTAGAAATCAAAACTTGGGGAATAGAATGGAAAAGAGCAATTGACAAAACAAATGAATGGACAACATGGCAATGGGTGAATGCCAAGATAGACAAATAAATTCTTGCATTACTTAAACAAATTGTAAACATTTCAAAGGAAGATATGGAAGACTGCCATTGGGCGATGTTTACACAGCCATGGATTTCCTCAAAAAATGTCCAAGTTTAAAGAGGTCAATTCCAAAACATTTTTTTCACAAACTTACTCAATGATTTGTCAACAAAAGATTTAGTAACCCTTGGCAACTAGCGATCAATAGAATTTTTAAAACCTTGAAAACAAGTCTATGTAACTCCAAGCAAGCGAACCTAGGTGCCACAAGATTTTGAGAACAAAATTTCAAAACCTTCGGTGAATTGTCAAATGATAAGGCCAACCTTGAAACCACAAGATGCGTATGATAGTAAAAAAAAACAATGGCTCAACAATTGAAAGGGAAACACAAATCTGATTTTTTATAATAAATTGTGGCTTAATAAATGTGTTAACATGAATAATGGCTAAAGTTGGATAATGAAGTTATTTGTTGAAAAAATCCGTTGTGACTATTGTTGAAAGAAAAAATCATTGAAAATATGACAAACAATCACACACACCACTAGATTTGGATATGTAGTTGTCTGTAGAAAGAAGAAAGTTCAAGAGTGTAGATGTAAATATTCAAGCAGTGGTTGGATACTAAAGATTTTTTAATCACTTGTAGGATTACAAGATATATGCAATAGTGATGAAAATGTTTATTATGGAGTTTTTGGGTAGCTTGCCACAACAACCTAGAGACAATCCATGGCCAAAAGACCCAACAAATCAAAATTTAAGAACACGATTTCATCGACAATGCAAATACTTATTGGGATTCGAAGCGTCCAAAAAAAATAAAAATCAATCCTAGCAAAGAATTGGCCAAGAAATAATTTAGATGCAGAATATGATACATATGAAGAAATAATACTTGCTTACAATAGGGAAATGGACCAAAGTTATGCATGATGTTAACATGAAAATGGACCAAGTCATCAACCTAGCCACATGGCATTCACAAGCTGAAAATTGCACCAAATTAAATGCCTCCAATATGTGTAATCTCGGTTCTAAGATTTAGAATACACATCAATTAAAATATTAACATGAAAAATAGATCGTTCATAGGATTGTTTAGTTACACTCACTACATAATTAAAAATCTCTTGTACATCCAAAAATCAAATGAAGCTTGGAAAATGTATTGAAAGTTTCACACTTAATATGAAGGTCGATGTAAGAATACAATGAAGTATAGGAATCCTATTTGCTAGAGGCCATAAGCTGGACACATGGCATGTAAATAAAAATCCCAACCAAAAATGGCCTAAATCAACATTAGGCCTAAGGGGCAGTCAAGCATTCACAATTACTTGATTACCCATAGAATGCATGACACAAGTGGGAAACATACATGTTTTGCTAACTATAAACGTTTTAAAATAGTCAATTCCATTCAAACGGTCCAATGGAAATTAGATAGTTTTTAAAAGGCCATTGAATGCAAAAATTGAAGAGCGACCTTATAAAAGTATCTTCTTGGGAGATGTTTACAACTTTGTATCATTGAACAAATAGAGTTTAATTTCTTGAATCGATGAGCATCTAGGTAGGAATCAAAGTAAACAAGTTATGAGTTAAATTGTTCATTTGCACCATGTCACGATATCCATATCCAAAACACTTTTTGTCGAACATCACAAGACTTGGACTTGTAATTGTTATTATAAAGAAGAGATGTAGAGTTCAAAGCAAAGGTTGGGTATTGGGCATCTTTTAACCACTTGCAAGATTATAAGATATATGGAACAATGATAAAAATGTTTTGCCATGAGTTTTGAATAGTTTGTGACAACCTTCCAAAGATAATCCATGGCCAACACACCCAACAAATCGAAATTATACAATGTGGTTTCAAAGGCAATGTGATAACCTACTCGAATTTTTGGCTAATTAAAAAATAAGCGAATCAATCTTGCTATGAAAGTGGTCAAGGAACATTTTTAACGTTGAAGATGATGCATACAAAACACCAAAACTCACTTACAACAAAGTAGTGGATCAGCTAGTGTTGGCCAATAATATTGTTAGAAGCAAGGTGGAAGAGGAGAACTCCCCACTATACCCAAAAGATGCAATGATGGATTCAAAAAAGGAGACAACAAATTTGAAAGACACCATGCACTACAAAAAAATGTGTCCATACGCACCAAGTTATTTCATTAGATTTTGAGAGAATTCATTGGTTTTAATAAATGAGACTAATTGGAAAGTAATGAATTCATTAGTTTAATGAATGGGGATTAGTGAATTGCACACCACATTTTGCAAGGGTTCCAACAAACTAAATGACCCAACAATAGCACCTAACTTGGCTCAATATGTTCATAACAAAGTTTGGCAATGCTTTTAAAATTCACAACTAGAAAACATGACAGGAGAAGAGTCTAAAATAAAAATGGGTAATAATTAACAACTTTATGTGGACACATAACTTCGAGGCTTCGATGCACATAGAGATAGATTTTGTAAGGAATAAAAACAATAATATCTTTAATATGCAATGATTACAATATGGGGGGAGAAAACAATTGCTAAAAAATCCATCAATTAGTTGTAGTAGGACGATATTGGTCCAAAAATGGGCATCATATTTTGAGATTTTTGACACCATTGATAGTCCAAATTTTTCATTTCATTTCATTTATATAATAAAACAAGACATGAAATCAATGAGTGTTATGTATAGGGGACAAAACGAAAGTGGATGAAAGACAAAAAATAACAAAAGAGCCTAGAATGATGAACCAACTAAAAAAATGATAATGAATGTAAAGATAATTTCTAAGGACACATTAGCATTTAGACTTGATGAAGAAGTTCAAATAATTTTGAAGAATCTAATATGGTTTATGAAATAATAGATAGAATCAAGTTCAAGAAAACAATCACATCTTGAATTTTTTAACTAAATGAAAGCCTACAAATATAAAATATTGGCCACTTCTATCCATTGAACAAAACATAAGAAAACATTTTTAAAAACTCCTACATTGAATATGGAACACTTGACTTCAAGTTACCCTCTACAATGAATTGTAATAAAAGACAATCAAATTGAATGGGAAAACACGTTGAAGTCAAAATAAAACTCCATTGAAAAAGATGTGATAATAAAAGAAAATTAAATATGCATTGGGTAGTAACTAAAACTATTGGAAACCTATAAGGATATCGCTAGAAACTTGGGAAATAATACACAACTTAAATTGAGAAAATTGTTGAAAATTTTGGAAGACACGTAGTTCTATCATGGGAGACTATACACAAGAAATATGACAAGAGGAAATAACAAGGATCAAATAAGAAAACCCATGAAATGATACAAGATGTGTATCAAGAAGTGGTGTATTGCATAAAAAGAGGAAGAACTTGATTTTCTCAATGGACTTGATGTAAGCAAGAAGGAAGTTCAATGTCTTCATGAGATCATCGATTTATTGGAGGCCATTTTAAATGTAGTTAGAATCATCCAGTGAAAAGTAATATCATCATTTAGAATTACTCTCTTGATTTTTTTAATCATGGGATCTATATTTCAATATTAATTCAATATCAATTGACATCCATATTTGAGTTTTTTTACAAAAATAAAAAATGAATTTATGGAACATATAAGAAAATTCAAAAATTTAGAAAAGTAGAGCACCTCTTATTGATAGAAAAATAGTGTTGGTTCAAACTCTAGATGAAGAGGACTCAAACAAGTACTTCATTCTACCAAAGAGCCTAAAGTGCAATGAAGGTGGTAGACTAGGAATTAACAAGGAGGATTAGAAATTCACATTTGAAAATTCTATGCTCTATTGAATATTAAGGTGCAAACAACTTATAATGAGCCAATATGTTTATTTCGTAAAATGGAAGGGGGTCATTTTGCCCAATGGCGGATTTTCTTTTGTGGTTGCGTGGCGCATTTTTGTTGGTTAATTTCAAACGCTCATAGGATGAACATTCTCTTCATGTATTTCTTCATGTCCGACTTTCAATGCCCTAATTTATGCATGGGCCCATTGATGTTTCCCCTCTCAATGCACATTTCTATTTTGATGCCCTACTCTATGTGTGTGTAGCCCATCAACATTTCCTCTCTCACTTTATGTTTATCCTTTCTCTACTCCCATTCTTCTATTCTTCTTGCTTGGGGATTATATGTACAAGGTCCATTTTGTGCATTATTTGTTGTTGTTTAGCTAGGTGCTTACATTGTTAGGTCCACATTCAACTTCTAAAGCTCGATTTGTAATTCTATTCAAGGAAAGTTTGGCTTGTTGGGTACCATGTCTCCCACATTGAACAATGTGATATCACTAGGTACCATCATCTTGAAAGGGAACAACATCACAAGCCCTATGCTAGAATCTTTGGTGAGCTTGTAAACGTTCAAGACATTGGACATGAATGATAATAAAACCTCAAATGTTATGCCTAGCTTCCCTGCTTCAACAATGATTATGTATTCTAAAAATGCACTTCTCCTCACCGAAGGACCTTCTTTTTTAATTCGAGCTCTTACAAAAGCTATGTTGTTGATGTTATACCACCACCCATAACAAGTGGTTATTCTCCCCTTTCTTCATCTTCTCTTATTCGGCCAATTGTTTTGAATCCCACCCATTCCCCCCCTTCTCATTCATGTCACGAGTTTTAGGCTACAGGTCTTTTTTTGTAGTAGTAGATTTCTCAAGCAGTAGCATCTTCTTCAATATGTTGCATCTTAGATTAGTTCATGAAGTGTTCATGCATTGTTTGTTTTCTATGTAGGAGATGATTGCCCATATAAATTAGAAGGTTTTCAATGAGTTGTTTACAAAAGGAAGTTAGCAATCCTTTAGGATGTAAATTACACACAAACCCCAGACATGTTTAACTTTTGTTTTTTTTGGTGTTCAACAGGTTTAGGATTTAGGCTACATGTTGCACATGCTTTTGTTAAACCTAATAGCTATAAGTTCATATATGTGCAATGCCTTGTAATTTTGTAACACATTAGCTCAAGAGAACTTAAAATTGTGTTTGTAAAAACTAGATGTTTGATTTCTTGTTTAGGGTACCTTTTTTTAATTAGCTTTATTGGAACTCTTGTTGTTTACATATTCAAATGAGAATGAAAATTGATGGGAATTTCTTTGGTGCATCATATCAGTGAACCATGTTTTAACTCTTTCAAGGTTGGACAATAAATCTTTGGTAGGAACCTCTTTTCAATTCCTTGCAGTGATGGGACTTATAATTTTGTATAAAGTTGCCACTACAATATAAGTTGCCAATAATCCTTGTGCAATTCAATCAAAGAAATCCTAGCAAGATATCTTTAATTGTAGCAAGGAATTGATCTTTCATAAAGTAAACCTTAAAGCAAACTCAAACCATCATGGTGTGCATCCTTTTATGTTTCACCATGAGCAATTTTTTATATTCCAATTTTGTTTACATTATCATCAAGTTGATATGTCTTGTTGTAGAATATTGTTTAAAGTGTAGCAATGAAGATGGACATACCTTTGTGTTGATCGGAGGATATGTGGTATGGTTGTAGATTGTGTTTGCTAATGTAGATTACCCATATACTTATTTATAACTTATTGTAATAATTTGATAATGTGCTTTTCATTTCATAGGTATTTTTCTTAGAAGCCAACAGATGGATACATAAAATTTTCAATCTTCATTAGTGGACCGGGTTTGAAGTATGTTTTCTTTTGTTCTTTATTTTCCCTTGTTTATGTTATGTAAGCTTGAAGAAACAATAAGTATATCAAACGAGATGGATCTTGGTCGTGATCTTAAATTTGGGAAATTTGAAGAGTTAAACAATATGTATCTATCCTCTAAAGTCAATTGGAAATTATTACATGTTAATCTAATAGGTTTTTTTTTAATGTCTTATTAGTTCCTTTTGTTTTCTGGAAAAATGTGAAGGATTTTTGCACACCCTTCAACTTGAAGACATATAAGTACTCACAATTTTCATTCGGGATGGAATTACTATGTAATTGTGTTCTAACAAATAAAATGTGATTCAATGCAATGTAATTAATCATATGAAAGAACCTATTATGTTGTGTCCTTTTAATAAGTATCAAAACATGTTTGGAAGAATCAACACTTACCATGACAAAGTATGAAAAAATAGTGTTGGTGTTGTTGGCATTCACATTTTGGCAATTTGAGCCCCTTTTGTTCATTTCATCATAACGTCTTCATACAAACTTCAAATCTAGCATGCATAACATTGTTGGAAAGTTAATTTCAAAGGCAACCTTGGCAAAAATAATTTATAATCTTTTATTTCTACAATTTGAAGATATGCCCAAAACCCAAGAGTTATTTTTGACAATGTTGGGAAAAACTAACCTTAGAACCCCCCCTACTTTTAACAAATGTAGATCCCTTACATAAACTAGGATGATGTTGAAACTTAGAGATAACATTTTTTTAACTCAACTCTAAGACTAATTGAGGTTTAACACAAATCCAATGGTGGATTTGGGATTAAAAAATATTTTAGTAAAAAATCCAGAGACTTATTCCATAAAACTCCAACTCCTACTTTCTACACTTAATCTTCTTCCATGTTCATTTTGCTTGCACACATCATTGTGTTCATGAGCAACACACATTCACACAAACTCAGCTAGCTTTTCCTTTTCACACACTCCTCCTACAACATATACAACTTCACACACCTAACAAGCAAGAGAATCTCGAGCTCCAAGGAGCCTCTAACTTGACCCCTCCTTGAGTTGATTTCCTTTGGCCAAGGAAAACTTGTGGAAATCTTTCTTTCTAATCAAAGGCCTGATCTCCCTTCATGAACCAATGGGATTTGATGATGATTCCACCCTCCAATGATGTTTATGATGATAATCCTTATATAGAAATGTTTCCGTCCACTAATCAAGTTACGATAGTAATCTTCATGACCATTGAATTTGGAGGATTCATCCTTCCATTATATTGGATATTTTGATGGGACGTTTTAAATCTGATCATTGCTAATCCCATTAGTTTGACCTATCATCCTATTCTTCATTTTAATTTTTTAAAAATAATTAACCCGTATGGTAATTATCGGCAGTAAGAAGTAACATCCTTTGGTTCTTCTTTGATCAAGTCAACTCAAAAACATTAATAACCTTCTTCCTAACCTATGTTGTATTAATTTTTTTAGTACATACTAATCACTCATTATCGTTTACTAATTACTTGTGTAGTACATAATAAATTATATTAGTTATGAATAAGTTTTCCATTATAAGAATTTTTACGTACTATTTGGATCCATTGTCAAAACTAGGGTTTAATGAATCTATCAAAACTAGGGCATCGAAATTTTCTCATAGTTCCAGTATCGCCGCAACTGTGCCTACTTTAAATTCCCAAATAAAAGCATCATCCTTTTTTTGAATGGAAGTCCAAGGTTATTATTTTGAATTACTCTTTTGTATTTTATTGATGCAAGGATCAAACCATAGCAGATGATGCCACTACGTCTTCATCTCTTCTAGTTGTGCTAGTACAAGATGAAGAGCTTGAAGAAACATTGATTTATGTGAATGTTTCCCAATGGTCATGTGAAAACAAACCAATTGGAAGGGTGGTGCGCACTTGAATGGCTTAGTTAGTGTGGGATTGTCACGTGTCACTTAACTCTCACACTTTTGCCACTTACCTAGAATTAGTTCTTGCCTTAGGAACTAGGCTTGAAAGATTTTATGATTGTCAATGTGAGGATGATCACATTCGTTTTTTCTATAGGACATGGGTCCTTTGTGATGGACATTCTCGTTGGTTCAAAGGTTCAATAAACCTGTTGCTAATGGAACAAAAAGTTGTATGTTTTGTTTACACCATTCGCCAACTGATTAAATTTCTATAACTATGAAGATTTATTAGGCTTTGGTTTAGGCTATACAAGTTTTATTGCGTTATCTTCATAGGATTTATTAGTAACATATAGAACTTTCCTACATGCTCATCAATAGAGTATCATGTTTACTTATGAAACATTGTTGTACTTCCAACCTTTGTTTAATCAAATGATTTTTTTGTATTCAATTAGATTCATAAGCTTGGTTTTATGGGTGTTCCCTTAGTAAATAATCAAATCCAGAATTATGCCTACAATTTATATAATACTACAAATATTTCTAATGAATATAATTGGATAATTAATGCACATCTCATTATACTAATAAGGCTATTCAACCTCTAATATTTGAATAATTATTCCCAGCTTACTCAATAAATTTGAAATGGCCCAAAATGTTCAATTTAATTATAATTTCCTAAATGCCACTAATACTTATTTTCAAAGGTTACTTACTAGAGAAAGGATAAACTATGAGGCTTAAGGGAAAGGATACTATTGAATTAAGGCTCACAAGAAACTTTGACAACAAGGAGCTATTCATATTTGACACTATTATGGAAAGGCACCTCTCCAATTTGTTGGGTTGATAGGTATAGTTCCATTTTTTATGAGGGTTGTGGGTCCAAATGGAGCATACATTCTTTGAATCTTTGTTTGACAAAATAATTTTAGACCACATTTGGCCTCACATATTATTATTCTAATACGTCACCCATTGCCCAAGTGATTAGTAAATGTTTCCCTTTGATTATGTACATTAGAATCTTAGTTTTTAGATTTAATTATGTGCAATTATTTGCATTTTCACTATGTACCAAAAGGAGAATTTTGTAATCTTCTTAATTTGTTACCTAGTATTTATAAACTAATTTTGTTTATTTGCTTGTACTAACTATTGGTCCATTACATGCATTGTAGGATATCAATTTTGACAAGGCCACAATAGCACATGAACAAATATATTAAGAAGGCATTGGGAAGCAAAATAGGGTTTAGGGTTTCTTGACTTCACCATACAATCTTGCTAGAGGTGAGTTCATTATGTTCATAGCGACCTTACATGTTTATCAATTTATATGTATAGTTAAGTTGTTGCCCTTGATTTATCATCTCCATGTTATGCTTCTAAAATGTGAACTTATTCTATTTGTTAGTACCAAGTAAGATAAATGGCTAGTTCACATTGGCATTATTAAACACTTATTAGAGTACATAGGTTTCAAAGGGGGTCCTTGTTAAACCACCAAATCTTCAATCCTCAAGGTTAGGAAATTTGGTTCTTATACATTACAAGGTAGTAGTGGACAAAAGCTTGGGAGTCTTGGTCAATCACCTCAAAGTGTTGGATAACCATTGTGTGTTTGTTAAACACCTAATTGAATCCTTGGTTAGGAAGATAGGTTCTTATAAATAAGATGTTAATATTGGATAAGTAGTGTAGAGTCTTGGTCCATCACCTTAAAGTGTAAGGAAACCATTGTATTTTTTCTAAGTACCTAATTGAATCCTTGGTTAGAAAGATAGGTTCTCATACATAAGCACTAGTGGTGGATAAATAATTTGGAGTCATGGTCCATCACCTTAAGGTGCTGGGAAACCACTATGTTCCTTCTCAAGGTCCTAATTGAGTCCTTGTTTAGGAATAGAGGCTCTTGTGGACTACATTGTAGTAGTGGGAGTTTTTGCCCATCACCTACAAACATTGGGTAACTATTATGTGCCTTGTCAACACCTAGTTGATTCCTTGGTTACGTAGGGTGGTTCTTGTACAACACATGGTAATAGTGGATTAATAGTTTGGAGTCATGGTCCATCATTTTAAAGTGTTGAACAATCATTAGGTTTTTGTCAAACACGTTATTGAATGGGTAAATGCAAGGTAAAGTGGTTCACTTTTGTGTCACAAGCTTGATATTTGTAAATATTTTGTGTTTAAATGCTTATGGTGAACAATTTAATTTTAAATGCATTGAATGATGACTCATTTTTTTATTAACAACTTGATTATGAAGACATTTGCATAATTATTTTTTGAAAGTAATGCATTCCTTATAAATAATGGACTTTTGAAAAAATAAATTAGACTGATCAATTGATTGGATTGTTAAAAATTCAAGAATTCATATTGAATTCCACTCCAAATTGTTTATTGTGACTAAACATGGGTTAAAGAATTAAATCATAAAGCTAATTGTGAAATCTTATTTTGTGAAACCTTAACCAAATGGTGGTTATGAACTTTTGAAGGGTTAGAATTGGACCATGATTTCAAAAGTCCTTTTGAAATGAATTTTATTTTATTTTTTCAAATTTTTTATGCCCCATGGGTACATAATTGGAAAACCTAAATGGGCTTTTATTCTTATGGACTTTATGATATTTTCTTTTAGGATTTTCAAAGTGATTCCACTATAGCAGTCAACAACAATATTTTTCAACATGGGTTTTGACCTAGTTTTCAAAAAAATCGTAATTGATTGAAACTAAAATAATCAAAGATTACATTAATGAAAACCTTAGGAATTGAAACCATATCCATATGGATCATTTATAAAAACTTGTTTGTGACTCTTATGAGAGTTATATCTACCAAAAATGAGCCGTTAGATTATGCATTTACCCAAATGTTGATTATTAAATCATGGTTTTAGATAATGATAATGTGGTTTCATTTTTTAGCACTTAGGGTGCTTGAAAAAACAATTATTAGCCTAAACCCAACCTTGTATATTTATGTAATTTTCTTTTTCAAACATTGATATATTCAACATGCTCTGAATTCTTGATATGTGCCATTGAAATTGATTAAGTAACATCTTTTGGATTGTTGTCATGTTGGAATGGTCATTCTAAGGTTTATTCAATGCTCTATTTAATTATTCATAGATTCCTACTCTATTTGCATCTTTTATCACCTTTTATGTTTCATGTTGCCTACATGTTACAGGTCTATTGGCTTTTAAAGGTTTTATTGGTTTGAATAGAGAGGGCAAAAAATTGAAGGTTAAAATTGAACACAAGTGTATCATTTAATTGCCTCTTTTGTTGGACTTCCATGTAATTTGTTGTTAATTTGCTAATGTAATGGTTTAACTCTCTTTATATTTGTAAGAATGTTCATGTTACATGTTTAGTTGTGAATCTTTTGGATGGTAGGTTGGGACATATTGCATGTGAGAAAAGGCTTGTGTGAACTTCAGCTAATCTTAAGCAACAATGTTTGAATGGTCAAATGCATCATAAATTTGTTAACACCCTTATAAGTGTGATGTAGTTTTGATTATAATTTTACCATTCCTAAATCATTAATTATGAGCTTGTTGTTAATATTTGGTTTTTAGGTCTTTCATTATGTTTTGAGCTAGAAAACTAAAGTAGTTATCATTTAGTACTAACACCATGAATAACTTGTAAAAATCATTTTTTTAGTTGTCCAATTCCTCTCTTATCAAACCAAGAGGGTGCTAAGAAACCATTATTTTTTCCTTTTAAGAAACATTGACAATGGTTACACTACACCAAAATGTGTCTTAGTTCACTTTAGGTTTCACTAGATTTTGACTGAATTTGGATGTTTTTACCATGGTGAAACTAGTCAACCCCTTAATTAACGGGGACTAATTGCTATAGATAATTAATTGGTCCACTAATACCTAGTGAAACAAGGTTGGTTTTAAGTGAAATATAAATTTACCAAAACCATTCCACTTGTTAATTAATTAACTAGGTAGCATGGAAATCAATTAAATTTAAACTATTTAATATTTAATGTAATATTTAATATTATTGATAATTTCATGATTTTTTAGCCTATGAATTATTGACATGTGTCACTACTTATGTTAAGTTAAAAACCTAACCTAGGTACATAAGCCATATAATAAATTTAATAAGCACATATTTTAGGGAATTACATAGGAAAATATTCGATCAACTTATCACTATTGACCACAAACACACCATTTGTGAAGTTTGATCCTTTGACCTTTACGATGGAGGCAAACACCCCCACCATCAAACCACCACACTTGTTGTGATAATGTGTTGCATTGTATTATATTTATCAAGTGCTTCATTTTAAACATTACAAAAACATAAACTTTGAAAATTCATATCTTATTGAAATTTTGTCCAAATGAAATGATTAAGTTTAATTAATTTATTTTTTCAATAATGTACATAATTACATTTATTTCCATTTGAAAATGTAAAATCATTTGAACAATTTTGTTTTAATATCACTATTTAATAACATTTCAATGACCATTATTTTGACAAAAAAAGTTTAATAAATGGATAAAATTTTGTTACTATAATAATACTACCTATGTTAGGTTGTTTTTAATTGTTCTAAGGCTACTTTTCATTGTTCTAAATTATTTCACCCTTACATTATTTATGACCATTCATGGTTATTTTCAATTATTTTTGGTTATTTTTAGTTCTTTCACCTTAAGTTACTTTTGGTTATTTTAAATTATTTTTGGCTATTTTAGGCTATTTCATTTTAGGATATTTTTTACTAGTGTAAGTTATTTTTGGCTATTCTAAGTTATTTAATTTTAATTTACTTTTAGCTATGTGAGGCTATTGTTAGTTAATTTTGGCTATTGAAGGCTATTTCACTTTATGTTATTATTGGTTATTCTAGGTTATATTACCATAAGCTATTTGTGGTTATTTTATTGGTGGTTATTGATGCCTATTTTATTGGTGCCTATATGTTCTATCGGTGGTTATTAGTTTGGTGGCTATCATTGGTTATTCTATTGGTGGTTATTGTTAGTTATTTTATTAGAAGCTATTGGTGACTATTCTATTGATGCCTATTGGTTATTCTTTTATATGGTGGCTATTAATGGTTATTGGTAGCTATTATATTGGTGGCTATTAATGGTTATTATATTAATGGATATTGGTGGGTATTAGTGGCTATTTTATTAATGGTTATTGGTGGCTATTATATTGTAGGCCATTGGTGGTTATCTATTAGTGGCTATTGATGGTTATTCTATTGGTAGTTATTAGTGGTTATTTTATTAATGGCTATTGGTGGTTATTATATTATAAATTATTGTTGAATATTTTAGGCTATATTATCATAGGCTATTGGTAATTAATTTATTGTAGGCTATTTTAAAATATTTTTCATAGGCTATTATTGGTTATTTTAGGTTATATTACCTTAGTTCATTATATTTTATTTAGATTTTTAAAAAATTATATTTAGGATAAAATCATTTATAATAACTTAAAGTATAACTTGAAATAACATATATTAACTTAAAATAGAATAACCTAAGGTATAACATAAGGTTAGTTGATGATTTAGTTTAAAATAACTTAAAGTAAAAAAGTTTATAATAAGTTAGTTATGATATTTTAAGGTATAATAAAGTATAATATTTTAGGGTATAATAATTTATAATAACTTAGGGTATAATTTAAAATAACTAAGGTAGCATAAAATAATATAGGGTATATCAGAAAGTAGCATAAAATATTTTTAAAAACATAAAAATAAACATATTTACCATAGTAAATTATAATAATGAATTATGTCAACTAGTAATGAAACACGATGTTTACATAGTGATATTATAATGAAATAACTTTAACTAGGGTGAAATCACTAAAGTTGGAGAGGACATTTAAAGGCCTAGATAAATATAATTATGAATTTAACACATCAAAATGTGATTTGTAAATGGTAGCAAGTATGTCAAATACATCAAAATGTGAACTGTAAATGGCAGTTTTAACACACATATTGCACCAATAATAAGTAAACTAATCCACATCCTTGCCATATTATTTACACTTGAAAGCACATAACCCCAAACTATGCATCGTCATCCATGGCCCAACAATGTTCAAGTGTTTTTTCAATCAATTGAAAAATTTCATTAATTAACTCATATGTTGGACAATTTCCTCTTACACTATGCAAGGTTGGTGGCATGACAAACTTTGATGCACATACTATGTGTGAATAAACATAAATAGGAGCAATGCCATCGTTGAAGTAATAAGTTCGACTCCTTAGTCGCAACATAAAATAGTTACTAGAATAATGAAAAAATATTTCTAAACTTGAATGAAGAGTTTAAAGCATATTAATGGACTTGATGCATCCTTTGACTTCCAACCATTGTGGAGCATCCATACGTGTGAGTCCTATCCACATCGGCTGGAAGGATTTCCCAAAATAGCTTGTTGATGCTCCTCGATGAATAAGGTGAGCTTCATGTGTCATACCTGCGTATACAAGGACTATACATTTCAAGCATCTAAATATGTGTCAAAAGAGCACTTTGCAAATGACTTCTCCCATTAAAAGACCAACAAATGACTCCTTTCAAGCATTATGAAGGTGATGTTGTGAAACACAACTTATGACTAGTTATGTACTTGTAAAAGTCTGCAAATGACCTATAAAAACTAGGTACCTAATGTTGTAAAAGAGTAGAAAATCATAGGCATAGATTAAGGACTTGCATTAAAGCACCTTCAAGGGATTACAAAGGACCTAAATGGCCTTGGAAATATATTATAAAGGACCCATATTGCCACATAATGAATATATGCATGATTTATGCCAATTACATATGTGGAGTTTAATGAAAAATATATAGTTATAGACATTAACTAAATTGGTAATTGTAGTTGAATATGGGCATACATGCACGTTCTTAACATAAATGCACAACATGATGAGCATTTTGTAATTGTTGAACTTGTGGCTTAATTTGTTCTTTACGAATCTTGTGTTTCAAGAGCACACCTTCACTATCAATTTTTCCCTTGCCATGACCAGATGCGAAGTAATTCCACACATCTAGACCCCCTCTACTCTTTCCAGCTCACAAATTACGAGATGTCATTTGATGATATGATGTGATGTGTAACATGTAATAAACCTTCCTTATTTACATCGATATTAAAAACATTGAAAAACAAGGAAATAACTAATATCATTATATAACAAGAAAAAATGAAGTGTTGAAATGAAAGACACTAATTCCTTCCTATATAAAATTGAAATTCATTCAATGTATTTGTTTAGAAATATGAATTTAATTTGATTAAATATAAATTCAATTCCAATTCAACAAATTTTTAATGCACAATGACTTGAAGAACTTAAAGTTATCCTACCTAAATTAGCTTCCATGAATCATCATCACTAGAATTAATATTGTAGCTAGTAGGGTAGGGTAGGGCATGTTAATTAGTGTAGCCTACTAACACTAGTTGTATTAGCCTAAATAAATATATTGGATATATTAACTTAATTTAGTATACCTAATATGTAATAGCTTACGCCATTATTTTTATAGCACATGTCCATTTTGTACACCATTAGTTGCACTTTAATTGCACACAAGTTGCAAAATGATTAGTTGCATATGATAAGATTTCTATTAGTGACTTCTACTTGGATGTACTTGAGTTAGGCTTGGGCATGCTTGGGAAAGCTTATTTATTTTCTTGTGAGGTATTTTATGCTAAATCAATACAAGTTATTGTTTTTCTTGAAGTTATCTTTTCCACTAATTTTTTTTTGATTTGCTTCTTTTGAAGTTGTATTTGCTTTGCAAGTTTGAATGCTTAATTGTTCTAGTTTACTTACAATTCTAATTTAAATCTACATTAGAATTTGGTAGTCTATTTGTATTGCCATTTGTAAAATTGTTTTCTAGAGATTATTTATCACCATAAAATTATAGAAGTGTATTTTCATTTTCTACTCCAATTATCCATTTTTATTTCCAAACCTAAGATATTACAAAATGGTTCAAATCAAATGTCAACATTAGAAGATGGTGTTATCAACGTTCCCATCAAATCACAAGATGATTTGACACAGAAGACTAGGTCACGTAAATTTTGAATGTTTTAATCTATTGGCTTAGAATGAAGCTACAATGAATTTGCTTAAATTATTTTGAATCCACCACATCTATAACACATGGTTGGAGGGAAAGCAAACTAGAAAGAAAATTGCCAAACAACCTACACATAAGAAAACATGTATTGGAGTGTGTATTCATAGTGAAATCTATAATCTTCATTGTGCCCGGTACTTGCGATATAATCATAGATTTTTTTGAAGTCTCCAAACAAGGAGCCCCACTTGTAAAGAAGGAGCCCCACTTGTTTTTACATGCTGGGCCATTCCTCAAGTGAATTGAGTGGCCAACATTAATGAAAAATTCTGAGATTTTTTCCACTTGCTCACAACATTCCCAAATTGATCTTGTCCATCAACCCTATCTAGGTATGTGAGGTGTTCTTCCTTCTTGGCTTTGACAAGAGCAAGAACTTTTGCATGTTCCCAATTAGGCTCCCTTGGTTTCCTGGATTGCAACTCCACAGATTCTGCACTTTGGGCCTTCTTTCCCTTTCCTTTCCTTTTTTTCTTGGTTGTTCTTGTTGCTTTATCATGGGGGAGATGCACCACAAACATGACAACTGCAAAACAAGGTACGATTAATCATTAGTAGTCTATTTTTTTGAATTATTTTTTTCCTTCCCAAACAATTGAACAAGAAGCATTGTTGTGTGTTTACAAATTTGTTGCAGATTTGGTGGTATGCTTTTGTAGGATTTCTTCATTAAAAAATTGTAGCTAGGGTTTTAAGAACCAACAAGGCTTGGAGATGAAGACATTGAAGCAGATTCAAGGGTTTGGATGTTTTTGCATTTTTCAGATTCTTCTTCATAGGTGTTGGAGATGGTGGTCCTGTAGATGATGTCCATGGCTTCAAAATCAAAGCAACAATTTCTTGAGCAATAGGAGTTTCTTGAGCAACAGCAATTTCTTGAACAGTGGCATTTGTCCTTGGCAACAAATGAGAGGGAAAGGGGGTAGGGGTGTTTGAGTGGATGGGAACGTGGAGGGAACAAAGAAGGGAATAGGTTGAGAACTTGGGAGATAGCTAGCATTGAGTTAATTGGTCCTTTTTGGGGCCATTACCTAACACTGGATTTGTGAAATAATATTTAAGTTTTTGGAAGATTTGATGACAACTTACCATTTTCGTAACACTACTTAACACCCACTTTAACACTCGTTGCCACATAGGATGACACATCAGATTTGGTGTTAACTAACATTGCATATGTGAATCCCACAACAAAGGTGCATTCACACTTGGTGTTAAGGACTCTAATATTAGGTCCCCTAACACCAAGCTAGTCATTCAAGACCAAAATCTATTTACCATGAAGATTTTATGTTAAGTTAACATTCACTTAATATTAAACAATAGCCCATTTAACATTGGCTGCCACCTAAGATGCCACCTAGATTTTCACTTTACACTGACTTAACATTAAGTGTGAATGCACCTTAAATCTACCATTCATAACACTGACTCAACATCCAACTTACCACCATGTGTGAATGCAGCTTTGGTGAACCTTCCTCCAATTCCAGGACCAGTGAAAATTAATTCCATCATTCATTGGGTAGTCAGTCTCTCCACCAGACCTTTTTTTGGGCATGATTCAAATTTATGCACCTGGGTGATATTTGCAGCAACATTCAAATCTATGAATAAATAAATAAATAAAGAAATAAATAAAGGAAGAATTCAAAATCTCCTCTCCCAAGTTACATAAGGGCCTAACTTACAGTCAAATGAGATTCGTGTACGATGATCCCGCAAAAGAACACCTGTGGCCGTGATGAGGCCAAGTATCCGTCTCTGAAGCGCCTTGGATCTGCGGCTTCGATGAGGCCAAGTCGTGCATGTCATAGCCGCACCGGTGGGATGTACCCACTAAGTTACTCTCACTCACTCACCCAAGAGAAAATGGGTTGGTGCATCCGCAGAACAGGTTCGAGGGTCTCAGGCCTCAGTCATTCAGGTTCGTCGAAATCGACGAGCCTGATGAACAGTTCGGTCCGTGGATTCAGGTTCGTCGACGCGCGACCGAGCCTGAAGATAAACAGGTTCATTGATTCAGGTTCGACGACAGACACGAGCCTGATAAACGGGTTCGTGCATACAGGTTCGTCAAGCTAGATCGGCCTGGTACAACTAGGTAGCTACATGGGATATACATAGAAACGAGTCTAATAAAACAGGAGCCTGATAAACAGGTTCGTCAAGGAGAGACGAGCCTGATAGACAGGTTCGTCGAGGGCGAGTACACCGTACAGTCAGATGTGGCAAGGAGCACGAAGCACGCGAAGCTAAGGAGACGGAGGTGTGGCGGGAAAGGATAGAATGGATGCTTTATAGCGAATGGTTCTACACCACTGTCTTCGGAATGCTTTCATTTCCACTTTGCAACGCCTCATTGCTCCTAAAGAGAGTGAAACGGAGTTTCATTGTCAGCGACTCTTGTTGTTGTTGTTGTTTGTTTCTTGTTGTCTCCTCGTCGTCGCTGCGACGCCACAGCTTCCAGGTTTTCTCGTTCTCTCGAAGAGCTTCTTTCGTGTTTCTGCGCCGCCTGCCCTAGTCTGAATACTTTGTTTGTGAGCGTGCGTGCGTGATCAAGCGAGTACGTGGTAAATATGGCACAAGCAGCGCTCATTTGTCGCGGTGTCGCTGCGTTGAGCGGCACTGGCATTGCCGGCGATCGTAGTCGGAATCATCTGACGTCTGTGAAACATGTTTCGTCACTGTTTCTTTCCTCCTCACCTTCGACAATTGCGACTGGGAGCATGAGACTGTCGTCGAGTGCCGGCAAGACTTTTGCGTTGTTCGGGTCTAAGCCTGCTGCAAAGCCCAAGACCACCAGCGGAAAGGTAAGCTCTTGTTAGCTTGTGTAGCATTTCTGGATTTTCTTTTGCTGCGAAACTTTTTGATTTCCATTCCGCTTATGTTGCATTCGGCGATCATGTTTTCAGGAGCTGGTCATGCATCAAGCTTGTTTTTGTTTCCATCATAGTTGCAAGAGATCGAAAAAATTAGAGATATAGAGTTTTCATTGCTTTATTAGTGTATTGATCTAGATCAGGTCTTTCAGTAGTCATTGCTGCTGCCGAGTTTTTCTTGAGGTTGTCGTGTTTCTGCGCTATAAGCTGACCTCTTCTCCTGCATCCATGTTCATTGGTCCGACTGCTTTTAGGACTTCATTCCTCGATATCATCCCCTTTCAGAGCTCAGTTGTTCCCTGATCCAAAGCGGTTCAACGAAGCATAAATTTTGGATCTAAATGCAGGCAGTGAAGGAGAAAACGGAGGACGGAATTTTTGGGACTTCCGGAGGAATCGGATTCACTAAGGCGAACGAGCTATTCGTCGGCCGAGTTGCCATGTTCGGATTTGCGGTATGTGTGTTCGTTTTTTCTTCCAGAGTCACACCTTTCCCATTTTGGCACAGTCCGTACAGCGTTTTCCTGTCGATGCACTCTGGCCTGGGCATGGCAGTTCTTCCTTGCAGCTTTCCCTTTGCAGAATTTGTGCAGAATTTAGCTTTTAACTCCTGGTTTTGGTTTGCACAGGCATCCATTCTGGGGGAAGCTCTCACAGGAAAGGGCACACTTGCCCAGTTTGATATCGAAACCGGCATTCCACTGACTGAAACTGAGCCCCTTTTGCTCTTCTTCATCCTTTTCACCCTTCTTGGGGCTATTGGAGCCCTGGGAGATCGGGGAAAATTCGTCGATGATGCACCTGCAACAGGACTGGACAGAGCTGTCATTGCTCCTGGGAAGGGTGTCAAGTCTGCTCTTGGCCTGAATGAGAAGGGTAAGCAAATTGTGTGGTTGCATTATCATAAGAATACTAGTAGATGATATCATAAAGAAACTTGTGACTGTCTAGAGTCAAATGCCATTAGGTTGCTTGTTTGATGTACTAGTAACCTTGAAGCTGTAAACTGTTGGGTTGCTTGGTGAATTTGTCACTCATTCAAGTTGTAGGGACTCAGAATTTTTTGAGTTTTTGTTGTGGAAATTAACATTGCCTTCACTCCAATGTCTGATTCTGGTAATAACTTCAAGTTGAGGATACAATAAGACTGTGCACACAATCAATCCTTATCCTTATGATGAACATGTAATCTATCAATTTCCACCACTAATCTATCACACTATCAATCAATTTCCAACATCTGGAGTCTGAGTTTTGTGAACATTTTTCATGTGACTCAACAATTGCAGGTCCTACATTCGGTTTCACAAAAGCGAATGAGTTGTTTGTTGGACGCTTGGCTCAGCTGGGAATTGCCTTCTCTATCATTGGAGAGATCATCACAGGAAAAGGAACTCTCGCACAGCTCAACCTTGAAACCGGTGTGCCCATTACAGAGATTGAACCTCTCATCCTCTTCAATGTCGTGTTCTTCCTAGTTGCTGCTATCAACCCTGGAACAGGAAAGTTTGTGAATGATGATGATGTGGACTAGATTGTGAAATTTATCTCTGACACCCAAGTACATTGTGCCCAACTGTATACGAACATAAATATAGTTGAAGGTCATAGACAATTGCATCTGACAATTCAGTATAAGCTTTTTCCTTGGATTGAGTTTGCTGCAAAAGGAGACTGTTTTTTCACCTCCCCCCCCCTTTTTTCTTTCTTTCTTGGGTTTCTATGGAAGCCGAAGTGTCAAGCACAGATGTCTGCAGGATAGAGTATTTAGTAGTTGCAGACTAGCAGTTTCTTCTCTCTTTTTTTGACTAATGAGGTAGGGCTCCTTGAACAATTTTTATTCTGTTTCAGCATCCAGCTGTGCAGTAAAACCTACATCGATTTATATCAGGTTCTTCACTGCTGTTTGAGGATGTTGTTGGCAGCCCCTTTTTTTTTGTTGTTGAGAAAATGCCCACATTGAAGTTTTTGGGCGACAGGAGTCGTGCACTCTGGAGTCCTCCCAAGTGGCAAATATTTTTATAATGTTTGGTAAAGGAGCTGGCCGTGCAGTGCAGGAAAGTGGTGAACTTGAGTATGTTGCAAGTCAAGTGTAGTGGCAATCAAAAGGGAAATAGAGACATTCCATTAATGGCTATAACCAAAATTTAAAAACAGATTTCAGGCTATGATGTTGTTTGAGAAGGGGCTTACTCTCGCTCAATAAAAATTGCGGAAATCCATAGCGAAGGACATGCCTTCAAATGCACCAATTTCATTGGGCTTATGAAAGGAATGGAGATGGAGTGCAAATAATAGCAAAACTCATAGAATAACTTCTAAAACTGCAAGATCATAACCTCCAATCATAAAACCACCAATTCAGCCACTCTGCACAAAACGTGTGTAATACAGAAGAACACCATAACAGTTTGCTGTTCCAATCCATGTATAAAACGTGACAATATATGAAGAACTCTCTAATGTGAAGAACTTCCAGCTATACATGCCAATCACACAAGATTGGTCCAAAGCGTCATCTTTAGAAATAACACTCATCCTCTACACTTCCTAGACCATGAAATATGGCTATCTCTATGAGCTCAAGGTACTTAGGGAAGAAATGGGTTAGAACATGAAATGCATGAATTGTTTTCCAAAAACAAGTCAATGGATCATTTGGTGATTCCATGGCAATCTTGGAATTACTTTACCCATGCAAGTTCAAGGGAGCTTTGTAGTCCACTCAAGCTAAAATTTTCGTGTGCGATCATATGACTTTTTACACTTTTGAAGTGGGGGAGAAGGGAACATGTCCAAATCTAAGGTATGTCACTCAATACAGCAACCTTTTCTAACAATGTGGGGGAGTCACCATGGAAGTTATAACTAGAACTTGGAACATACCTTGATTATGGAAACATAGTGGCTACAAGAAAAAGGGCTACGCAAGAACTAGAAGGTAATTGATTATGAGGAAGTGAAGGATTAGAAAGCCCATAAAGAACATACTTGGGAGATTACATCAACTACAAGAGAAGCTGATGGATTTTTTGAGAGCCTAGGAGAATGTGACCCACAAGGAATCAACCCTAAAAAGTCTAATGGGTCATCACCATTAAAAGGTAAGGGCATTGAATCACACACCAACCACAATGTTTTGCATTTGACCCATTTCATCTATTAGAATATATCGCAACAAAACAAATTTCAACTTGGATGTGGACTTTGATAGATTTTAGTGACTTTTGCTTCATAATGAACTTTAAATAGAACACAACAAACATACATAAACATTCTGAAAAGTCTTGTTTACTAGAACCACACTACCCTATAACTAAAGTTCCAAAACAACTAATATACAACTACATTCACTACTACAAAATGTGGGTGCAATTCACGAGTCCTTGTTCACTAGAGTAGTACATTCAATACTTTTCAATTAGTTGCCATTCACTAGATCAATGAATTCAATACTTTCCAACTAATCCATGTTCACTAGACTATTGAATTCACTACTTTCCAACTAGTCTTGGTTTATTAAAATGAATGAATTCATTCCAAATCTAATGAAATCACTTGGCGTACAGGGACATCTTTTATTGTAATGACTACAATTAGAAGATGAAAATATAGGCAATTAATAAATTAAATGCCATGTCAAAAAATCAAGGAGTTGTATTATAGTTGCAACATAGTTTCAAGTGGGACAATTTCAAATAGGACACCTATACGGTGTAATGTACATGTTGTACATACAAACATGATCAATCATGTATGACTTTTGGACAAGTTGCATTTTAGATATGTGTGGCAACTACATTACAATTAGTGTAAATGTAACACCCATTCAACAACTATATTACAATTAATGTATAACATTGACACATATGATCATGTCACATGTACAAATTCCACCGCCAACTACATATGACACTACAACTAATTATGAAGTACAAGTCCCATTGATACAACTAGTTGTGCCATTATTTTGTCATTATAAAATATTATTATTCCACTATTTTGTGATTGTTGTTCAAATGTTAATAAGTTAATAATTAAAATGTTTCATATTTAATCTTTAATATTTATTGATGAATTCATTTTTCAATAACATATTATTATTTCATATTCATTAGAATTTAATAATTATCTAAATTTAATCCACTCCAAACATTTAGTTTGTTAAATGAATTAAATAATTAATTATCAATTTGTTAAAGAATGTGAGAAAAGTTTTTTTAAAAATTATAACTTGATTTGCAACTAATGTGTAACTAAAAAATTTAACCCATATGTTTTGTCCTTGAATACCATTTCACAAACTATATAAACAAGGTCCCTTTTCTTGTGTGTTAAATGCTCACATTAAAATACATGTGTCAATTTGGGATGAAATCAAAAAAATTTAACCCTAAAAGCAAAATATAAAATAAAATAAGATTTAACATCTTTTTTATTGAAGTTACACCCACATGCATAAGGCACCTTCCAAAATTCAAATAGGTACACAACAATTTTTTTGAAAATGTGTTACAAGTTTCAATGTATAAAAACTTAAAAACTTGCACCTACTCAAGTTGTTTCTAGTTTATGGGAATTTATTCTTGTGTGTGTGACTAGAATGCCAATGTTTCCATAAAAATAATTTTTTGGGGGACAAAGTTGGGAAATATTTGGAGATTTTAACTACCTTCAACTAATTTTGCTAATTTTTTTGGAAAAAATCCTCAAATTTTCTAATCACAAACAATTTTTTGTTTTGTTTTGGGTCGAATTTTCCACTTGGCAATCAAAAAAATAACAATGTAAATCCTATAAAAAGATTTTTTGGGCAAAAAATTGGCCCAAAGTTACACCATATTTTGAGGGGAAAAAATTGAAATCACCAAATTTAGACCATAACTTCTAAAATGTCATCATAATATAATGGGTTCCAAGAATTTAAACTTTCTTCTATGACTTGTCACCAAACTTGGTTAAGTGCACAATGGTTGTGAACCCACTTGGTTCACAAGATTGAAAAAAAAAAAAACCCTAATCACAAAATTGAAACAAAGTGCACAAGGAATGTCTAAGAACTTTATGTAACTACTACACATTGAACTGCTACTTCACTCAAAATAATTAAAAAAAATTTCAAACCACCAATCTAACAATCACATTGGCTTGAAAAAATCTTCAAGTTTACACACAACCCTATTTTATTGAACATTGAAAATAATGATCCTTTTTTTTTAATCATTTCCATTGGTTCTTCAAAATTTTCACAAAACTATCAAACCCTAATATTATACATTTAATTGTTATTGCACTCAAGATAATTTAAAAATAAAAATTAGACCACCAAATTTAGTAATTTCAATAGCTAGAACATTTTTTTTCCTATCATAATAAGCCTATTCAAAATCCTCTATATATATTGGCACATTATAGGTTTCCTCTATAATATGACCCTCGATAGTATGAAAACATCAATAATGTGACACATTTTCACTTGACCAAACTTTTCAAATATTAAATTTGTTCCTTAATATGATAGTTGACCATGATGACTCTTGATTATATTACGCCTTGAGACCCCCTTTTGCTATATATTATGGAGGTAATTAATTGTATAAAAATTGGCAAGACCCATATAATTTTGGAGGTCTTTGAGTACATGTATGTACCCAAGTCTCATAAGCATGCTATATTACATTGATGTCTTGAAGTGCTAGAATATTGCAAACTTCAATAAACAAAGTCAAACATCCTTTATTGAAATCTTATTTTCAATGAAGGATGCATATGATGTTTGGTTCATCTTCCACCTTCATGATTAATTTTTATTGTGTCTTTCAAAATTGTTAATACATTTACAAATTAGTATGGAAAAAAACTTAACATATACAAAAAGCACCTTCACTTAAAAAAATAAAATGCCCCAAAAAGAACCTAGCAATGTGGTATACAGAGAGGTTTTGGAAATGTAGTTTGTAGCTGTAATTTTGTAATATGTACCGTCAAATACACACACACCTGTGCATTAGGCACGGGGTACACACTAGTAATTCAATAAATTAAAAAAATTCCATGTCGCAAAATGAACAACTATTTGCATGGGATTTCTCTATTTTCCTTTACAATTTCTTTTCATTGTAAAAAATATTTTTTTTGAAAATTTTTCAAAATTTATTATACAAATAATTTTAATTAGTGTCAAAGCTGTCAAGGTACTACGGTATTTTTACAGACATTAGGGTACTTGTGTGTACTTTGTTATTTTTACAAAACTTAGGGAAAAAGGAAAAAAAAACAAAAATATCTCGACAGCTATTGGACGGTAAGGAAATCCACCAATGGGCTGTCTCGTTTATTCCTGCTCTGGGCGGCTGAGGGGCCAACAACCTCACTGGGAACACAGCAAAGACATTCGCTTATTTTAATCGCAGGCTCGAGCGCCCGGCGCCATCGTCGCTCTCGACTCGTCGTTTTCTTCCTCGTCGTCGTCGTC
>Ga0116229_10001166_pt1 | contig 40078 bp, 37 predicted proteins | sample S1TSphgellanicum_3_FD_87313 | JGI IMG/M metagenome (GOLD analysis project Ga0116229, IMG submission 87313) | Host-associated microbial communities from peat moss isolated from Minnesota, USA - S1T2_Fc - Sphagnum magellanicum MG | ecosystem: Host-associated > Plants > Peat moss > Unclassified...
GAAAAAAAAAACCACTTTATTTTTGCATTGTTAATTTTAGTTTTGTGAGTTCAACAAAATCGTGATTAAGGAATGAACCATGTAATATATTGTGAATTTGATTAATAAAAAGGAGCAGCTTAAAAGAGTAGAGTTATTACGTCTTCAAACTTGTCACCCCACCCATTGGTTCCAAATTGAAGCAAAAAAAATTGATTTTAAGCCCCCTAAAAATCTTTTAGCTGGTCCAAAGTCTCTTTTCTCTCTCTCTCTTCCTCTTCTAAGGTCAGAGTCAACAACAAACAAACCAACATCGCAACCAAAATTGACCAACCAACCCTAGTAGTAGAGAGCCAACAACCAAGAAAGCCAAAATTGACTGACCAGTCGAAAAGAGCATCTCCACCAACGCTCAGTACCCTATGTGACCCTACAAAAAGATTTCTCACATCCAAAGATTTAGTTACCTTACTAGGTAACACTTTTTTTTTTTCCAACTCCACCCATAAAACTGATAGGTAGGTACCTAAGAGCAACCAGCTTGAACAATCAAACCATCTACCCAATCAGAGACAGAGAGCAGCAGTCAATAAACACGATTTGACTAATGTTTATTAGACTCTCTTCCGAGGCTTTGAAAGCTGTTGTGCATTGTTTCCAAAGGCTTCCCAGTAGTAGTCTTCTAGTAGTCCTTCCAGTGGATTCACTGGATTTGACTCATGAACTTCTTCATCCAAGATTTCCAGTGCAGGCTCACATACTGAACATTGATGGAAATGCTCTTAATCCAAAAATCCAAAAGACAACCAAGCAAGAAAATTTTGACTTCTGAGTCTACTCCAAACCAAAAAGACAGCTACTGACACCTCTGTGTGTGTGTGTGTGTTTTTTATAAAAAAATTTTAAAATTTAAATTGATTTTGTTAAATTAGTATTATTTAATTTTTTAAAAAATATTTAATTTAAAAAATTTTATTTAAAATTTAAAATTGTATTTTCTTGACATTATGTCAGTGGTGAGCATCCCAAGAAAGATCTCGCATTAAATGAAGACATGTTCTATGAACCTGTCTAAACTTTTTTTTTTTAAATTAGAAATAAAACCTGCTGCCAAAGCAAAACCAGAGCAAACATGTGACGTTTTTATTTATTTATTTATTTATTTATCGAAATCTGACAAAACTTTCTTACAATTTCAGAGAATATGTGGTGGAATATTCTCTTTTTAAAATTTTCATTTATGATGATTATTATTATTATTATTATTATTTTGCATTTGTGAGAATTTCGCCACAATAAAATATGGCTAAAATTGACGGCCTCTAGGTATATTCACAAAACATTAGTAATAATAAATTTAAGCCCTGGGAGAATTTTTTAAATGCATATTTTGGAAGGTACCTTGATGAGTCCAATATCCTTTTTATATTTTTGGCTACCTACTAGAACCAGGGTTTTTTGTTTTTCAATTTTGTGATGTAGCCAAATTGGTGATGATCATCCATGAGAAGATTTAGCCAAATCTGGCTATAGACCAGATATGAGAGTTAGAAAATTAATAATTGTTTTATAGTTTGGCTACATGTTGGAACTTCTTGTACAAATCTGGCAATCTTGAGTTTTTTTTTCTTTCCAAAATCTGAAAAATGGAAAAAATAAATAAAAATCACAAAAGTACTTTGAATGTGTTGAAATCAGGATACAAGAGGATTTCAATAAATTCTACTTTCATACTTGGTCTATAGCCAAAAATGGCTAAATCACCTTGTTGATGATTGCCAGTGTGGCAACATCACAAATTTTTTTAAAAACATTTGGTGAGTCCAATTTTTATTTTTTAGTTTTGGCGAAATTTCGCTAAATTTCGACCTTGAAAAAAAATGATTTCGACCTATAACAAAGGATTTTTCATGAAAAAAAGGGCCCAATTTCGCCAGATTTCAAAGAATTTTTTTTTCCAAATCGCCAGATTTCTATGATAAGTTCCAGTTTAAGTAGGTAGCCAAGAACATAGAAGGATTTTCCTTTTCTTTTTTCTCAAAAAATTTCATATCTAGTATGTAGCCAAATTTGGCTAAATCATATTATGGATGATCGCCACTTCAGCCACATCACAGAATTGGGTCTGGTTTTTGTTTTTTCCATTCTTTTTTCCAATAAGATTTTCTTATTTTCATTTTAAAAAGAAAACTGCCCCAGAAAATAATAAATAATAATAATAAATAATAAATTCTGGACTCAGATTGTGTTTTATTTCATTTTTTTTCGTATCCAAATTTTGACGAAATATATGAAAGAAAATTAGCAAAATTAGTTGAATTTACACTAGATAAACAAAATTTTCCCAATTTCATTGTCGAAAAATGGCGAAACGTCGCCAGAAAAAATTAAATAATAATAATAATAATAAAACACTGCGGGCCTGGAACCAGTTGGGGGCGGGGGCGGGGGCGTGGGACGGGTCTGACGCTGACGATCGCAACGCGCTCGCTGCACAGCACCGGAGACGCTTTTCGCCGCAGTTTTCCTTTCACTCCTGTTGCTGCAAAGCTGCTGCTGCTGCTGTTGCTCCCGCCTTCCTCCTCCTCTTCCTCCGTCGTTCGTCTTCCACGGGACTCCCCAGAGATAGGCGGATGTGTTGAACAGTAAGTAGAAGCTCTTCTCTTCTCTTATTTTCTCTTCTTGGAGCACGCATCATTATCCTGCCGACATCCATCTCTTGCCATCTTCCTTTCTGGTTCTATTCTCTGCCCTATTCTTCTTCGTTTCTCTCCCCCCCCACCTCTCTGGTTTTCGTTTTCGGTATTGGTATTAGTATTTTTTGTTGTTGTTGTTGTTGTGTTTGTTTTGGTTTTTTTGGTTTTTTTTAGGTTCACTAATTTTGTGTCGTCGCTAAGGAATCCATTTGTTTGCGTGGTTTGTTTGTTTTCTCGACCCTTCACTGAAGGGTAGAGACTAGAGACATTGTGATGCACCCAGAAACGGGCCAAGAGAGTTTGGTATTCCCTACACCTTCTAGGGTCATGTGGAGTCCACTATTAGAAACATTTCCAGCATCACTCAAGGATCCACTTGGGGCTTCATCATGCTAATAATCACCATGTGGTTTTCCAAACAATTTAGTATGTTGAATATTTAACATCCTGATGGATGTCATTTAAAGGGCACAACCATTATGCGACGAGCTGCTTGTTTGTTGGCTCTACCCTTCAGAGTAGAGATATTGTGATGCACCCAGAAATGGGTCGAAGTTTGGTATACCTACATTCTAGGGTCATGTGGAGTTTCACTATAGAAACATTTCTACCATCACTGAAGGATCCACTTGGGCTTCACCATGTGTTTCCGATTTAGTATGTTGAATATTCCTTATGGATGTTATTTAAAGAGCAGGGCCATTATGTAATGAGCTGCTTGTTTGTTTTTGTATGCGACTTTCTTTTTTGGTGTTGTTTTATTTTGCTTTGTTTTGGAGTAGTTGATTTTGAATGTGATGTCAATGATGATGGCTTTGTTTTTTTAGGGTTTCTAGTTTAGTTCCTTTTTCTTCTTGTTCCACAATCTGGTTCTTTTATTTTTCTTGTGTTTTGTAGTGTTTTTTTTTGCCTTTTTCGTGTTTTTGGACACTAGTTATGATTTGCAGGTGCAAGGAATCTTTTTCAGAGGTTTCATTGTTTTGAGTTTTTTCTGTGGATTGCAGTGACGACACTGGGGGAGCTAAAAGAGGAGGTTCTAAATACACTGAGTGTCAATTATATTGCCAGTTTTTGAGGGAAGATATTTCAGAACTACCCAAAGGACACAAAAGGGCGACCTAGTCTGCTAGGGTTGGCAAGAATGCTGCTGCAATGAGCTTGCAAATGCTTTTGCTTCAGGAAGGTGTATGGTGGGTGAAAGCAGAGAGGTTGGTGGATTTTGTGTTTTGAAACTCTTGAATAGGGCAAGGATCCTACAACAATGAAGTTTTTGAGTAAGCAAAGCTTGCTGTGGCAGGAGGAGGAAGAAAGCTGACACCCCAGCTTAGGGCTTGATTAGGATTCAAGAATACCCATTTTTATGAAACACAGGGGAGTTGCTGAGCAGTAATGTCTCCAATGTGAGGAAGGAAAAGGGGGGGCAACAAACAAGAAAGAGGAATCATGAGGGTGGATCCAGGTTTGCACTTCTGGACCTTGTTGCTGTTGTTCGGGAACATACTCATGGAGCAAGTGAGTGGCCAAAGCAGCAACAGCAACAGCGATGATTTAGTTTGCTTGCAATCATTCAAAGCAGGAGTTTTTGACTCATCAAACAGTTTAAGTACATGGTCAGGCCCAGACTTTCCTTGCAACACAACAGGAATCACTTGCAGCAGTGGGAGAGTATATGACCTTGATTTTTCCAATCGCAGCTTCACAGGTTCCATCTCCCCCAATCTCTCATATTGTGGCCACTTGAACAGCTTGGATCTCTCTTCAAATCAGATTTCTGGAACCATACCATCAGAATTGGGCCAACTTCACAATCTAGCCACACTTAAACTGTCTGAGAATGATTTAGAAGGTTCTATTCCTGAGGAAATTTCAAACTGTACATTCCTCAATTTGATTGACCTTCACAACAACCGGTTATCTGGACAAATCCCTCAGAGCTTTGCTCTTCTCACAAGGCTTGTAACTTTCGATGTCTCCAACAATCAGCTGTCAGGGCCCATCCCATCCGGACTTGCTAACTCTTCCGATGGCTCACCCCGCTTCAATGCAAGCTCATTTGAGGGTAACAATCTGTATGGGTATCCTCTTTCTCCTGCTAAAAGTCACAACCTGCCAGTTCTTGCTATTGTTGGAATAGGTTTGGGTAGTGGATTGCTCAGTCTGTGCTTGAGCTTCACAGCTGTGTGTATATGGCTTAGGGTTACAGAGCAGCGACTTGCTGCAGAGGAGGGCAAGATTTCCCAGCTGGTGCCTGAGTACTAGGGGACAGAAGTTAAGTATGGTTTTTTTCTGTGTCTCTCGTATCTGTCTTGCTTGCAGAGAGTGACCAGTTTTGGTGTTTTGCATCAAATCTTTGCTAGCACTTAGCTACTACTGCCTTTTCTGCACTGGTGACTGACTCAATAACTATTCTAGCCTTGGCAGGAGGCTCATTGTAGAGGAGAGATTTGTAGGTGGTTTTGCATTGGTGAAACTGAAGTTCTGTTGTCTTTTGCTTTTCTACTCCTGTCAATGGCTTTTGTCCTGTACTATTTTCTGTGTCTAAAAATTGTTGGTGCAAGGAAAACACTTGTAACGGTGGGTTGAGTGTTTTTCAATCCTTTCTTGGGGTGTTTATCAGAGTTGTTTGTGTCTCATTTCTTAGTTAAGTTTACTATTTGCAGTGATATGTCTTGTCAGGCAGTGAAAAGGAGAAAAATTCTTGTTGGAAATGAGTTCTTTGGTGTTTTAATGCTCTGTTTTGGTAGTGGGATTTTTTTGTGGGTTTCAAAACTTTTGTTTGTCGAAAACAAGTACAAAGGTTCTCCATGTACAAAACAAACTCTGGTGCATTGGGATTTGGAATACTTTTGTTCCAAAATCTAGTTTAAATACTGCATGTAAGTGTGAGTGAATTTTTGTGTACCTATATCCCTGCTTGCAATTCTGATTTTTGTCAAGGATGCATACCTTTGGATATGAGGTTCCAAGTGTCTCTCTAATTTTAGGGTCATGATTCACTACATATATATGTATATAGTGCTGATTACTCTGTCCTTTGCAGGTGCTCAATGGGCACCGGTCCATTCAAGTTGTAAAGTTACTATAATTAGTTGCATCATTGGATCCTGTTCCAGTTGGTTTTGGTTGAATGGAACACAAGAAAACATGTCCCTGAGATTTGGTCAATTTCCTGCTAATCATATCTGAGTACAACAAAGCATTTGTACAGTGAAAAACTGCAGTAGGAATACTCTTTGATAGCCTTACTTTTGTTATATCTCTTGCAAACCCCATTTCTTCCCACTAGTATGAACTTGATGGCACTGAAATGAATTGCAAACAAATTCCACAATATTCAGCAGCACTTCTCTCCAAAAGCTGACTGATGAGACAAATCTAATGAGACAGAAGTATCCAATTTATGAATCTTCAAAGGTTGGTGGAAGTGAAGATTGGTGTTCTGTGCTCAAATGTAATGTACATTCCATGTATTCACCTTTGGCTATCTGAACAGTAGTTCAAAACTTTCCTACCAACAAACTCTTAGGCCCCTCTTCTAATGTCATAAGAGCTTAGCCTTGTAGTATATTGCCAGCAGATGAGTAGGGAATTCATGGCTGTGACACTGGACATGACTACTGTACTGGCATCATGCATGCTGTTTTTCGCCACAGCCGTAACCCACCTTTTGGAACATGATTTCACTGCAAGATCTAATACAGCTTCCAAATACACTCTGATCTTGGGTTAAAAGTGTTCATGAGTAGCCTGACAAATGAAGATTCAATATCTTTACATTTCACTATACTAATGCATACCAAACACGATTGAAGAGAAAAACTTCGTGAAAGGTCTTTTGTGAGGTTCCAGGCAAACACAACAAACATAACAGGGATGTGGCAAGTACCAACTGATATGGTCACTTGTCACTCTGGTATATTCAGTGGAGTATGAGATAAAAACAGCTCCTTTGCAGCTCTTCTATGACACTTTAGCAACAGCAGAGGGAGCAACTGCACAGATGGAGTATGCATCTCACTGCCCAGACAACACAAGACCCAGTTTTAATGATATGCACTCCAATAATTTTGCTTTGGAACAGAATGGTTGGCAGAGAAAACCTGCAGGTCATGTGGTAGCAACCCTCTGCAAGCTCAATCATGCAACAACACTTTCGTGCAGTGCTGCCAATTCTGATTCTCAGCTAGTTTGTACACATTGCTGTCTTCAGAATCCCATAGATGCAACTTGGAAGTTGCTGATAATCCTGGCACAGTTGGTTGAGGTTCCACCATGTTCAGCATTCAACATGAAAGCTCTGTCCACATTCCACACATCCAGTACAGCCAAATATTTGTTGCATGAGGTTCTGACCATGAGTTTGCCTAAACACTACGGAGATCAGTCCAGAACTCTGACAGAGTCCTCATAGGCCAGAAGATAACAATCCTCTTAAATGAACACCATATCTATGGATTTTCAGAGAAACTCCAAAATAACACTTTGAAGGTAACTGTTGTGTCAGCTCCTGCAAAACCAAAACTAGTATGACAAGGATGCAATCCTAACCTTCTAAGTGTCACTCACTAAAAAAATTAGAGATCATCTCCTTCATCAAGAATTGAATTGAGTAGTTTCGTGATGAACTCCCACTAACTCCATCAGCTCCCAATGGTGGGTGTAGTTATTATATAATAACCTGGACAAATTTTTCAGCCAACAAGACAACTAACAAAAGTCTGCTTCCTGAGATTGTCCCATTTCTGCAAGCAATAGGGAGATTCAGTCATGATGTGGCTAACAGTCAAGTCCTTTAAAGTGAGCACCAGTTTGAAAACAAAACTGAGACCTCAAAAAATAACAAATCAGAGAACTTCAAAGCACAATTGCAAGAATCATTTGCCAAGGGGGGTTGAGCCACTGGCAGAATTCAATGTGCAGGCAAATTGGACAAAGTCATTTGTAAAAAAGATAGCATTCTATATAAAAAAGAATACACATAATAAAAGAAGCAGGAGAGAACAACAATGATTCTGAGTTATGCTTTTGGTTGGTAGACATGAGAAAGTTACTGTATAAAGTACCTTTGGGAAAGCACACTGGAATATGCCCTGCTTGCACCCCTGGACCTCTGCATGACACTTCAGTCATGGCTCACAAAACAGTTTTCCCACCATAGTCATTAGAGATCTCTGGTCAATTGGAACAACAAGAAAGAAAAAAAATCATGGAAAAGGGACCTTAGAAGTTTTCTTTCGCTTGCTCCCCAATGCGTTTCTACCATCACGCATAATATTGCCAAACACATTTTCCATTTCCATTCCAATAGAGACTTTGATCCTCAAGCTGAGGTTAAGTCAAATTAGACAGGTGGCCAATCAAACCTCAAGTAAAACTTCATCCCATATCTTATTGACTGCTGTTGGAATCTATGACTTTGCTTGACTTTAGATTGTAGTGGAGCAAGCTGCACACTAACAAATGATGTGTGGTGCTAACATGGCATTTTTAAAAATTGGTCGAAATTTTTCTTGGTGCTCCACTTTCAGTACTCAAGTAGAAACAACCTCCAAGGGTCTTAGAGATAGCCACGATAGTCCAGCTCTTTTGGGTCCACATCCACATTCAATTCATCCCTGCAGTAACCCAGAAAAGAAGCCTTGAGAATCTATCTGGGTACAAATTTTTGGGGGGATCATACAGATGAACAGATCAGCCCAGATGCTTTGCAGTGGGTGGGGTGCCAATGAAAGCATTGAGTTTGATTCCCTGTGAAACAACAGGATACTATGCCCTGTTCCTGAAATTTGTTCTACCAACCAACCATCTACATAGGTGTATGAAAACCAACAACACTGGTTGCTTTGAGGTGAAACTGACAGTAAAAAGTACCATCATTAATCTAAAAGGTACAATCAAAGAATTGCTAAGTTGGTCAGAAAGCTTGATTCTGGAAACATGGAGATGCAATGTGGAATAGGAAAAAGGTGATACAATAGTATTCAACTTGCCTGCGCTTGTAGGTCTCAATACTTTCCACTGCAGTACTCTTAAGGTCCTCCAACTCTGCCTTAGCCAGAGCATGTTCTGCCTCCTCCTCCAGCTGTTCCAGCGAGTCTGGACTCAACCCCAACCTGGCCCCCAGCCCTCCTTTTAATAGAAGTATCTTGATGTCCAATACAAACCTAGAAAGAAGCTGTCACTAGATATTCTACCACAGTCCACACATACAACTATGTGAGCAATGAAAATGCATCCAGATTCCCTCTGTTTCCTAGACACCAAAAAGGACCTTCCACATTTTGTTTTCACTTGACACGATACCAAATCATTCTTCCAGTTCTGATACCACCAAATTTTTCCATATGCCACTTCCACAGTAAATACGACATGTTGATTGGGAGCAGGAAAAAAGTTGTTCCTTAAGCACCAAAGTATGATTTCAGAGAACTCACTTTTGGTTGATCTGATCAAGCTCCTTCTTCCATAAGGAAATGCCATTTGCATCGTCCTTAACAAGACGCTTCCCTATGCTCTTCTCAACCCTATCCAGAGCTGCAAATGTCAGCTCATCAGCTCCTATGTCATCTTCAATTCCAACCCTGACCACAGGAGAAATGTCAGGGTCAGCACAAGGGATCAAGCAAAAGACAGCACATGTTTGTATGACCTTCCAAAAGGTCTCACCCTATCCAAAGTCCCCTGATGGGTTACAAGGGAACATTCCAAAAGGCATCCAAAACTTTTCCCAAAGAGGCTGCCTTCAACACTTGAGCAACATCCATCCATGTGAGCTTTGTACAGGAACTTTATGCTGTGTTGCAGACATGTGGGAAATGCACATACTCGCGACGAAGGCTTCTCTGAATCTCCAAAATTGAGCGGACATCAGGTGCTTCTTCTGCAGCTGCCTCCAACAGATTAGAGATCTTCTTTGTGAAGGAGGGCACCCCAATGCTGCATGTCATGTCACACCAACATGCCACAAGTCAAGTTCCTCTCTAGAGAAAACAAGAATGGCATTCTATATGCCCTCTAAACATAAAATTTTCACATCTTGAAAGATTTTATGAAACATAGCTCGGATGAAAATCCTGCAGATTCTAGTGAACTACTCATTCTACATACCGCTCATAATTGTAGCAGAAAGAGATCCTGTAAACACAGAGTGCTCACCTTCCCCTGATTTTGGCCATTGTATCATAGTACTTCTTCACAGAAGCTTCACTCCCAGGGTCCACCTCTAGTTTTGTTTTTGACAACTCCTCCAAAAATGCTCTGAACTTCTGTTGCTGGTTCACAAATGCTGCCTTGACAACATCGTCTTCACATGAAAAGAGACCACAAATGGAACACTCAGCGAAAAACCACATCCACATTCTCACCTTTCCAGGAATGCCATCTACTGATTTACACCACCAGCTCATGATGTTCTAAATGTTTAACTATGTATTTACAGCATTTGTAGAATTGGCTGGGACCCATGCACCTAAAAGAGCGCAACAAGAACATCCCAACCATTTCGCAGTTTGGATTTGTTCAGAGGCTATGCAGCCCTGATAGGATTATCAGCTACAGACGCTTTTTACAGTACTCATCACATACCATTATGCTCTATTCTGCTGTCTCTGAACTATTGATGAATGGCTACAGCAACTGAATCATCCTGCATACACTCAATGTGTATCTTTCCTGTATAATGTGCTAGTACCTCACATCAAGCAATCAAGATCATAAATGTGTGGAAGAGCAACTGAACACTTGCAGTGGTAATTGAAGACAAATACCAAAATGTGGAATTCTAAGATGAATACAAACATGTGGAAGTCTATATGCCTGCAATAATGACAAGCTCAGAAGGACAAACTGTTTGAAGGACAGCAAAGGCCAAGAGAGATGACTAGGTATATACCTCCGTCACCAGTTGTTTTACCAGCAGCTATAAAGCTCCGGTAAAATGTAGAGCGCAGTGCTGCACCCTCTGTGCTTGCAGACCTCACCTGTACAAGCAATCAATTACTCCCATGAACATCTAATACTAAAAGATGTTACCAACAGCGCTACTGATGACAGGACTCCTCTGAGCCATTGGCATGAAATTGCATGAGCTTCCAAAACCTGCAAACCTTTAGGCAACCAGCAGATGGCTCACTGCTGAAAGTATAGGTCGTTTGCAACATTCTAGCATTACAAAATAATCCAGGACCAAGTACCACTGAATAATAGTAGAAAAACGACTGTCTTACGATTGTCGGATTCTGTTGCGTGGGCAGAATCGTACCATCTGGCAAGACCTTGGTAGAACAGATGTATTCAGGGGATTTATTTTTTCAACCGGCTCACTTCTAACCCTAATGCTCCGCTATGGAAAAGATCATCTGCTACTTACTTACTCCCGGCAGATCCAGATCCGATGGCACCTACAACGACTCCACATCATACTGCCGTCGAAGAAAACATACCTCTCAATCCAGCCCTACATTCTTCTACATCACTAAATGGATTCACGACTTACAAAAGCAGATCCAAGAGGAATCTCGCACCACAACCTGATGTAGATAGGAAGCACTCAAGGAAAAAACAGAAAAAAAAGTCGCATCACTGATATCAACCGGAAGCTGACTCGAAATAGGTATTAATGCAACATCGTGACGAAAGAGGAGGGCTCAGAAGCAAAGCTCCACGCCGCAACCCCAAAAGAAAAACTAGAAACGGACACACAGCACCAAATCACGCGATTCAACTTCTGGGAAAAAAGCACTGAAGAGAAGTCATACCGAACGGCAGAGAGACACAGCGCGACGTCCAAGCGCAGCCGCCATCTCCGTTTCTTTGGTCCGCTTCCAGCCGTTCCTCGTCGCCTTCTTCTTCCCCTCCTTTCTCGCAGTTCGACTCCCTGCGCTCTCCGGAAACCTTTCTCAGGAGGCCTCTCCGTTTGGGCTCTGCCTTTCACCTCACATTCCACCATTTACATCCTCTGGCTAAACCTCCTCGTTGCTGGAACCGTCTAGTGGCTATTTTAGCCGCATTTTTTTCATTTTTTTTATTCTCGTTAACCCTAGTTTCCAAGCCACTTTCCACCAATTTTTCCTCTGGCTAAACCTAACTGATTCCTGGAACCGTCTAGTGGCTATTATAACCGCGTTTGTTTTTTTCGTTAACCCGACCTTTCAAGTCGATTTCCGCCAATTTTTTCCTCTTGCTAAACCTAACTGATTGCTGGAATCGTCCTGTGGCTGTTACAGCCGCGTTTGTTTTTCTCGTTAACCCGACCCTTCAAGTCGATTTCCACCAATTTTTTCCTCTGGCTAAACCTAACTGATTGTTGGAACCGTCTAGTGGCTACTATAACCGCGTTTGTTTTTTTCGTTAACCCGACCTTTCAAGTCGATTTCCACCAATTCTTTCCTCTGGCTAAACCTAACTGATCCCTGGAATCGTCTTGTGGCTAAATAGCCGCTTGCTTTACTCACATTCTTCAAAAAAAAGAGGTTCAAAATTAATTATTAAAAAATATTTCACAAGACAATTCATACAACTTTAATTCATAATTCATCAATAAATTCATCCATAAATTAAATGAGGTTTGGGTTTCGCATTATTTCGCACTACTAGTGATGATCAATTGACATAAGGTCAAAATAATTAATATATTTAAGAGTTATTTAAATAAATTATTTTAAAAATAATTAGTTATTAAACAATCAAGGTAATTCATGATCATGTAGATTGTCCATGAAATCATTTCCATTTTCACAAATTTCTGGAGTAATGTGTCAAGTCTTCACTAATTTTAAAAGAGATCAAAGTTGAAAAAGGAAATATATTTTATTGATTCAAAAAGAAAAACTAATTAGAAACTTATTTTTTACCAATTCCAAGGAAAAGGTGGTTAAAAAGGGTGAAATAAAATGTCCACCCCCAAATCATGTGTGAAAGTGATTTAAATTTTTTTTAACATGCTACTTCTCACTAAATACTAATAATTTTGATCTTTAGAACGAGCTTATTAAGTCTAATTAATTTCATAACACATAACATCAATAATATATATATATATAATTGTCGAACTTTGATCAAATGTTTTGATGGATATTTCATTTTTTATGTTGATTTGAATGTTTTTTAATTATGATTTAAAGGTGTCCACTAAAATATTACAACAAATTTTAAGTTTAAATTTAATGGTTTTATGTCCTTATATTATATCTAATTAATAAAGATTGTGAATGTAAAATTATATAATTTTCTTAATTTTTATTTAAATAATTATTAAATTTAAATTACCAAAATTATTATTTAACTAAAAAGTCAATAATTTAGTTCTGAAAATACAATTCTAATGAAATTTCATATTTATTTATTTGTAATTTTGGTTTCCAATAGAACCCAAAAACCAGCATCATGAAAATTCAATGTTACCATTTGTTGGAATTATGAAAATAATGAAAATGAATCAATATCAAATCCATCAAAAAAATTATGGATGTATAATGTGATTTAATGGTTCAAAATACACCAAGACATGTTCTTGTTATAAAAACATATGTTGAAATTTAAAATGTCTAAAACAATTTACAATCATGATGTGTAAGTCAAATATTTTAATTATACTTTAAGATTCATCTTTTAAAACATCACAATGTTATTATTTAGTAGGTCATTTAGTTTTTAAATATATTTGTTGAATGAAAAGGTGAAACACAAATGCAATTGAATGTGAATTATGCATTCTTAAATAACAACATGCATAAAGGAATCTCAAAGTTTTCAAAACCTTGGTATGATACATAATGATAGCAGAGAAATATTATTTACAATTAACATGTAATTGATTTAACTCAAAATGTTAAATCTTTGAATATTGTAAAATTTGAAATCAAGAATCAAACTTTGAACATGTTTCAATTATATTAGAAAATGGGAAATTTTTATAATTTTCTTTTTTTAATTGATCATTTTTAATGGGTTTTAAATCTTTTCCATCTTATTTTGCGTTCAATTTGCAAGCAATGGTGTATTGCCCACAAACTATATCATTTTTTATTTTCATTTTTTCGTAGATCTTTTATGACAACAAATCATTCATCCTTCCATGCATTTAATTCAATTAATAACACACATTGAAAGTTGTAACCCTAACATATTCATGAGATGTAAAATGTACACATGATTTAATAGATTTGTAATATATTCAAAATTACTTAAATAATTTTAATTAATGTAGTTCAAAGGCAATTTCAGCACATGTTTGTAAAAATATTAATGAATTTTGAAACTTTTGTCCCAAGTATAAAATATTTTTGAATACTCCAAAAGACAATGTATTTTCCTTCTTAAAATTTTGTTCTTTGGAAAAAATGAAAATTATTTTTTTTACAAATTATATAATTAGTGTCAAAGTTGTCAAGGTACTACAATAATAAGTAAATGTAAATAGAAAAATGACATCAATTAAACAATTAATAAACAAGTTGTATTTTATTCTTTTAGTAGGTTGTATTTGCATACATGACAAGGATTGCTTAATGAGTTTTAAAAGACATACAAACCATTTGATCTCATTAAATTGTGGCTTTTTTTTTGGCAATGTTTTCATCTTCTTTCCTATTATGCAATGTTAATAATTATTCCAAGGGTTTCCATATGTTGCAAGGATATTTCTTTTTCATATAATAAAATACCATTAATTTTAATATTGTAAGTTTATTAGGACCTATTGTCAGACAATGACATTTGTAATGAGGATAATGTTGGTCATTTGCCCATATAATTAATGATGTTTCGAATTGAATATTTTATCAATGAATTTCAAAAATAATAATGAAAAGGTCGCAAACTTAATTGATCATGAATACATTAAAAAAAATCATTTTTATTCAATAAAAGATTCATGCAAAGGTCTTTGTATATAGTTATGATAGGAAAATTTAGATTGTTAAACATGTTGTTATCCCAATAAATTGTTAATAACACATTATTTTTTCATAAAACACGCACAAAATTAATTTAGTTTATTTTTTCATGCTATGTACATCATTTTGTAACAATGATCAAATGGCATTTTGCAACATATAATGGCTTGCAAACATTCATAAATCCTTGTTCAATTTTGCTAAAGATTGGTTTTATGAAACAACAAAATGTTAAATGTGTTAAAGACATGAAGAATAATAATAACAAAGGTTAAAGAAAAGGCTTAAGTCTAAATTTCAAACAAATAACAAAATAAGATTATGCAATTCAAAAAACAAGAACACAAGATGTTCAATACAAACATGAAAACACATCTTTATTATGCTAACATATGCAAACATGAACATGAAAAGAACATGACAAAATCGTGCCTAAGACTCATGTTGAATAGATTGAAGGAAATGAAAGTTCCTACTTCTATTTATACCTCTTTGGGAACCTAGTTCAAGAAAGCTTCTATGTGTGCATTGAGTAAAAAGTTTCTTGATAATCTTTTCAATTGACAATCAATTATAAATTAATTAAAATTGAATTGGGATTTAATTAGAGGTCAACTAAAAGTTAACTAGAATTAACTATGATTTAACTAAAATTAATTAGGATTAATTAAGATTTCATTAAAAATCAACTAGGAGTTAACTATAATTAATTTAAACTTAATTAGAAATCAACTATAGTTAACTACAATCAACTAAGACTTAATTGGGAGTTAATTATGAGTTATTTTAAAATTAATTAAGACTTAACTTGAACTTAACTCGAGGTTAATTCAAACATAACTAGAACTTAACTAAGACTTAATTAGAGTGAACTAAAAATCAACTATAAATGAATTATGAATTAAATAAAAATGAACTACAATTAAACTATAAATTAACTAATAATGAATTGAAACTAAACTAAACATTAAGTACATGGATGAACGTTCGAATAAATGAACTTTATGGCATTAGCATATGTGACAAAATGTGCATTTCAAAAATAATATTATTCATAAATATACCTTTTAAACCTTTATTTGATGAAATTTTAAAATATTATTACATCTTCAAATCGTTTTATCATTTGTTTCATCTTTATTAAATAATTTGATAAATATGTTTTTCTTTTTTCTTTTGAGAATTGAATATTTATGTCATTTAAACATGCATGGATTGATGTCATACCTTAGTACTTTAGTTAATTCGACACTATTTATATTATTTTCAAAACTTATTTCTTCTTAATCAAAAAATATTGTGAAGGATAATAATGAATATTTTAAAAATTCCATTTTTTGAAATGAAAATTTCAAAATTAATTAATTATTTGATGAACATGTGTTGAAATGGCCAAGGTATTATAATATGATTTTTGGTATATAGTTGATGTGATGGATAAAAATTATCAAAATTATCAAAATATATCAAAATACTTTAAAGCATATATATATATATATATAGGAAAAATATTGAGGAAAATAATTCCTTTTATTTTCGGTTCATTAAATCCTTCAATTATTTATTTTCACAAAATGAGATGAATAACATTTTTTGTGCAAGACTTTAACTGAATGCAAACCACAATGAAGTAAAAGAAAATATGTGCATGTTCAAACATAAAAAATTAATGACAAAAAATGTTCCATCAAAATCAAAATCTACATAATAAAAACACAATTTTATATAATTAAATTATCTTTAATTGTTTCATCAAACTTCATTTTTGTTTTTTGTTTGAAACACATTTTCATTCAATCGTAACCAAACTCATAATATGATTTCACATTTGCTCATTCTTGCCCTTTGTGCATATAACTTCCACATAATATTTACATAATTGTAAGAAATCACACAAATTTATACAATTTATGATATATGTAACAAAAAAAGTGAAGAAGAAATTGGTTGCAATGCATAGTACAAAATAACTCCATCATGGTTGTTTCCACATGCTAAATGCAAAAAAAAAATAAAAATACTATTATCATCTTTTACATTTACTCCTTTGTTGATAATTTCTTGAACAATGTCAACATATCCATGCAAGTTCATATGTCAATGACATGACATGTTGATATAATTTTGATATAAATGCATTTCAGCCAAAGGGTAATGATGATATGATGCAATGTGTACCATGTAATAAATCTTCCTTATTTGCACCAACATTAAAAATATTGAAAAAAAAGGAAAAAACAAATATCCTTGTGAACCAAATTGTTTTTTGCAACGTTTGAAATGAGAAACACTAATTCATTCCTATAAAAAATTAAGGTGTGAACAACATTGTAATGCAAATTGAATTGAATTAATTAAATTCCAATTCAACTAAACTCAAATTGACAAGTGGATTAAACTTCAATTGAATAAAATCCAAATTCAATTAAAGGAAAATTTGCAAATGGGATGCAAATTGGTGGAAAAGATATTCAATATCTTCTTGTGAATATGGAGTTGGGAAAAAAATAAAATTATGAATATGAAAAGACGCATTTCCATCCTTCTCCAATTAAAAACGGGTTACATAAATTCTAGTTTATAATTGTTCAAATTATGACAACAACTTATGAAATCTAAAGTTGTCCTATTTAAATCAACTCACGAATCATAATCACGAGAATGAAATTCATAAATGTGAACCTTTCATTTGTAATTTGGATTGATTTTTTTCATCATCACTTATTTTTGTTGTATCCAAATTAATTTCATCCATGAGGCAAGCTTCTTGGGGTAATCAAATGATCAATGTCCTTTTTGGTGATAATTAAAACATACACCATTTCACCTATTTTCTTCTTGTTATTTATTCAAAAGATGACTCCATGGGGTTGGTGTGCTTACAAATTTGGATTGGGACCCTAATAGTAGGCTCTTCCATTCATATTTCTTTTTGCCTTTCCCAAAGCCAAATGGTGAGTTGCCTAACCTTCCTAAAGAGCCCATGTGTAAATTGATTTTGTCTACTACAATGGTTAATGCTAAGGAGGTACAGTACAACCCTAATGTGGTTAGACTAGTTGGGCATATCAATGATGAACCAACTATAGATAGATTCAAGAAGGCCACACACGAAATATTGTAAAGAAGGTTAATCTTCAACCATTGGGAGCTAGACCCAATACCATCCTACTACACCCTAATGATGTGATTTGGGTCATTAATTGTAGGGTGTTGTACGTCCCAATGAGGATGTAAGGGGTGTGAACTAAGTTAAACTTTGAAATGTGGGATGGAGCACAGTGTCACACCATAATTGGGATGGAATGATTAATGTGAAATGACATTAGGTTTGTTTGTTGAAACTATTGACAAGATTTCTTCTTGACAAATCACCATTCCATTTATAGGGAAGAGGGATTCCCTAGGGTCCCTTTGTTTTCAAGTACCCAATTATTTTTTTAAAGGGTTTAAAAAGGACATAGATTATTTTTAGTAAATGTTATTATTATCATATTATTGTCATTACTATGCTAACCTTTATTTTTATCTCCCTTCACACAAAAATTCTTAAAGATGATTTTTTGTCATTCACATTTTTCCTTTTTGTCTACCTTTGGTGTTCATGGTGGGTAATGAATCCATACATGTGTACATGCAATTTGTACAAACCTTGTGAATATAAACTATAAGTTGACAAAATGTGTTGTGAAAGAAAAACAAATTGATCTACATATTGCATTTAGGTGTGTTAAAAAATTTAAGTTCAGTGCTCAGATGTGGGAAGGGCCAAGGAATAATAAAAATTTGAGCCTTTAGAATTCAATAAACATGAAGAAAAAGACAAAAAGGTCATTTATTCGTAACAAACCATTTTTGTGAACTGTGTTTTTCGTTGCTTTTGGGAATGGTGTTCGAAAATGACTTTTTAAAGCTTGTGAATAGTCACAAATTGTTAAAGGTCCAAAAAAGTAAAAATAGAAAAAAAGGATTTTTTGTTTTTTGAAATACTGTCTATTTTAGGTAGTTGTTCCTTTTTTTGGATTTTCTTTTATTTACAACATGTGGGACTATTTTGATAAGAAATAAGGAATTTACAAAACGTAAAGTGGTAGTAAGAAGGAAGTCCAAGTAGGGGATGAGGTGCGTAATATTGATTAATATCACCATTAGTGTTGAACATCACACACTTACACCCTTGAACCTCTATTTCATTTGGATTCACCATTCATTTACCTCTATTCACATTTGAAAAGATGCAACCCAAATTTTATTGACATCCATGTAATGTTTGCTAAAAAACTCCTCTAAAGTTTTGAGGAATGATAACATTTCAAACATCAAAACATTAAAGCAAACATGGAACTTGGGAATTCAAGAAAATGTGTAATCTTTTGGAGCTCTTTATTTATCTTATGCCTTTGAGATTCCCTTTCCTTAAACATCATCCCTATTACCAAGTGGTGACTCTCGTGTGGACCATGACCTAAACTTACAATGCCTTTTGTCACCATCAACAACACCTCAGATCGCCTTCATTAAGTCTTTAACTCTCAGGGTTACATTGCCATGTAGGTTTACTAACATTGTGGCTTGAAGTGAATGATTAGTTAGGTTACCCTCCTACCAATTAACTTGGTTTTCCATTGTCTTAAGAAACATGTTCACATCACCCGTTTGTTCATTGTGTTACCCCAACTTTGTATGTTCATACCCAATTGGGCCTTAATGTCAAACATGTGTTAATACCATTATTAAACACCTCAACCCCTTACTTGGACTTCCTTCCTACAACCACTTTGCATTTTGTAGATTATTTATTTCCTTTTAGACTAATCTCGAGTGTTATAAATAAAAGAAAAGCCTAGAAAAATGGGACAATTGCCTAGGATAGACAATACCTCAAAAAACAAAAAATGTCATTTTTAAAACTTTTAAATCTCTTTAACATTGTGTGATTACCTACAAACCTTAAAAAACCATTTTCAAGTGCTAGTTCCAATAGCAACGAAAAACATAATCCATAAAAATGGCTTGTTATGGATAAATGGTTTTTTTGGTCTTTCCCAATGTCTAAACACTAAATTTTAATTCTTTAACATGCTTAAATGCAATATGTGGATGGGTGCATATTTCTTGCAAAACAAATTTTGTAAATAACCAACCATACTACGATTTTAAAGTACACAAACTTACATTTTATATTCACAAGGTTTGTACAATAAACATAAGTGCACAAATTCACCGCCCAACCAAGAATGCCAAAGATTTTATTTTATCATACTATTAAACTTTTGTTGATTCCCACCTTTCTTTTTCTCTTCCTTCACACAAAATCCCTAAAAACGATTTCCTACCATCAACATTTTTCATTTTCATTTTTTTTAATGAATTTTTTTACTAACTACATCAATTTATTACAATATTCTCATAGGGTCCACCTCTTAGTTTATTATGCATAATAAATTTTGTGATATTTGTTCATTGCATTTTGCCCCTTATGTTTAATCAAACGTTCCCTACCATCTAAGCACATGATGAACATAACATCCTCCCTCACTTAAAATAATATATTTTCTTCAATACAAAATGTGAGATAATTTTTTCAAATTTTATTTTTTCCCAAGTAGCATCATTTAATAAAATGAAAAATGGTACCCTTTTTATCTTATGAAATATTATTTAGATATATATGACCATTTCTTTTTCATACATGCCCCAAATTTTTTTCAAGATTCTCCTTTTATTGTAACTTGTGATAAGTTTAAGAAAAGTTGGTCAAGGTCCATTATAAATTTATTTAAAAGGCTCACATTCATATATGAATAAAAATCAATCCATCATTTTTGTATAATTCATTTATTGTTATTAAAATTTCAACTATGATTAATCACATTCATTTTTCATCATCATTCATTTTTTAATTCATAGTACTTATTTAAGTATTTTTGAAAGAAATATTAATGGTAATTTAATGGGTCCCACCCAATGTTGTTTTTAAAAATCCAAGTAATTGTCAATGTGACTACATAACTCAGACAAAAAATAACAAAGGTGGATTTTTTTTTCTTAGGTGGAGCCACGTTAGCAAATTTATTGGGTTTCAAATGGCTATGTTGGCAAGTCATCATTTACAAATGTTTGTAAAATGGCAACAATCGTAAGAAGCCCAATTGAATAATTTCGCGACATTTATGTGAAGAGGGGAATGCATTTGGCTACAAGGGAATATTAGTTCCAGTTCTAGATCTATGAGAACACTAGTTCCAATTCTGGATCTAAGAGAACAATAATTCTATAGTTCAATTACATAGAATTGAATTATGAAACAACTTCAAATTCAAATTCCATGTGAATTGAATCACAAAATCTACATTTGAAAGGGATTTCAAAATGCATGGTAAACAAAAAACATTTATGTTACAAAAATTTCTTACATCCTTATATGGTCTATAGATGCAAATTTGTAGTTGAAAAAATCTCTGCAAAACCTTCCAACTTCTAAGATTTGGTTGTTAGTTATGCATTTACACAATAACGCACCTTGTTTTGCCATTTGGCAATGACTTGGTCATATGGAAAATTTTGTAAAGAAAATAACCATTAATTATGGAACCTAATACACAAATCAAGATGTGTGTTTAAACGGTTGCACAATTTGTTTTTCATGAAAGTAATAGTGCTAAATCTCAGCTTGTTTTCAATTGGCCTAGTAACTTGGACATTAGTAATTTTTGTTAACTTTATGTATTCTAAGAGGTTGAGGACAATAGATGTGGAGATTTTGCACCAAAGCCTTGTAAGGGGATTGAATTGGTTCTCTTCGTGCAATGCTACCTTAGAATTATGCAGCATGGTCATCTTGAAACGACTAGACTATAAGTCAAACATGTGAGTTCAAAACAACGGAGGAACATCTTAATCCAATCCACCAATCTTATGAAGGTTACAAAAACCACTTTCAATATGTTAAGGTGAAAAAAGAAAATTCTTTCGTAATTGTTGAATCAACAACCCAATATTGTGGGTACATTACACTCAATGCAATCATGATTTCCTATGCTGGAAATTGCATCTCAAGCTTTAAAATAAGTCTTGGAGTTCCCCCTTCACACTTTTCCTTCATCTTATACATTACCATGTTGAAACAAATTTTAGTGACAAGCTAAGGAGTTGTTGCAACTTCAATGCAAGAACTATAAATATGGTACTTGTGTCTAGAGAAAAAAATGCAAGGTATTATGCATCTTCTTTGTCATTTAAGTTAGAAAACCACTGCATCATCATCAAGTTTCCAATTGCATTGAAATCATCAAAGGTAACATATTCAAACTTGGTAAATAATGATAATACAACTTATATGATTCAAGTTAGGCCAACTTGACAGCCTCCACAAGATCACATACCAAAACATCTCAACCTTGCACAATCTTGATGAGCTTATGCACACATTGAAACAATGGCAATAAACACGACAACCCCAAAATTTGCTCCACATCACAGAAAACACTCAAATTTTTGTTAGCAATATCACTTTTTTGACTTTCGACGTGAATTTTCACAATGAAAGGTGAATACTTAAAATATATTCTTTTTGAAAGAAAAAACATCGAAATCCAATGGGTCTTGACAATTCATAAAATCTTGTTGCCTTTGGTGTTGAAAATATCAGCAAACTTTTGGAATCTTGCAAATTTTTTTGGACTGTGAGGAAAAAAACATACATGTTTTATAGGATACCTTCCAATTGATGCACTAGAAGGACATTTGACAAGGTGATGACCACTAGGTTGGTTCAATGGGCAAAACAATGCACTCCAGTGATGAATGGAGCAACCTTGTTTCTGAATTGCGTGGTCACACCTATTTGGTGGCCTTGGAAGACATTTGACCCATCACAACCAATGTTCACCAACTTTCCAACTAGTTTTTCCACCCCTAAACCACCAAAATCTAGTGTACACTTAACCATCAAAGAAAAAATGTTATCAAAGGTGTAGACAAACTCACTGCTTCAACATATAGGAAAATGGGAATGTGTTTCCATTTTTGCACCACATACAAATGGATTGACAACCACTGTGTGTTATCAATCATGGTGACTTCATCAACACTGATTACAATGAAGGGGGCAATAACAAATGTTACTTTGGTAACCTCCAACAATACAACGTGCATGAACTTGACCTTTACCATCCTCCACCATGATGTGTTAGACTAATGCTTTCTAAAAACACTTTTGACTTTCAAAAGTTAAAATAAATCTTTCAGGTTTTTATAATCTATCATGGGACGTCCATGAATAAGAAGATGAAAAATAACCACATATTTTCGTTTATGCTCAAAAGGCACATCTATTCGGAGTTAGTCCAAAATAAATGGGCGGTCATTGGCAATGTAAAAACGTTCATTCTGAACATGTACATAATTTTTGTTGAAGTATAATGATTTTGCATCAACACCAAGCATCGACACTTTGGTTTTTTGACAACCTTGGTGTTTCAACAAGTTATCAAGCTTGGCAACCAAAAGCTTTTGTTTCCCTTCAACATAGGTGCAAAACTTACACTGCACTTGCTACACTTCACCCTCTTCATTAAACACAAATTTTGCCCATGGTAACTTGGTTGTCCAAATATCTGGAATTTCTTGGATTTTTCGTACAATTTTTGTCTCTTCCTTTGTGACATTTTTCTTGACCATCTCCAATCTAATCCCAAAAATTGAATCAAGATTATACACAACACATTTAAATCCAGAGCTTAGGGAAGCAAATGATGCAAACTATGAAGATGATGCACCAATTGCTAATTCCTGAGAAAGGTTGCAAACATGGAAGATTGAACATAATTGAAAGTTCTTTGGCATGTCTAAAAGAGCCATAGTCACGCTATAAATTGTAGTTGGTCAAGCCTCAAAGTAGAAACCCTAAACTTCAAACTCAAAGAAATTACAACCCAAGTAAACCCTAAACCACTAAACAACAACAAATTTCAAAAACATGAAAAACTCACAATAAGTTTGGAAAAAAAAACTCTTAACAACTTTGAAAATTAAAGAATCAACAATGAGCATGGAAGAAAACAATACCTATAGATTGTGAAGTAACTTCATGAGTCATAATTTATAAGTTTTAAAGATTAAAATCCATAACTTTCAAAATGAATTCAATAAAATTCTTTGGAGCAATTCCATGTCCATTGTCAATTGACCAATGGCTAGTCCAAGCCTCCACCTTGTTGATTATAGTAATACAACAAATCTTTGGTTTTCCAAATTTCAATTCAACATTCATGAATCATCAACCCCAGGCTTCATCTCTTAGAATCCATCCCTTTAATACAACAAATTTTTGGTTTTCCAAATTTCAATGCAACATTCATGATTCATCAACCCTTAGGCCTCATCTCTTAGAATCCATCCCTTTGTTGTCATTTCGAAAAATGTAATATCAAATTCCATCATAATCCATGATGAATCCTTAAATTTTTTCTACTACTACTATTTTAAAAACAGAATGCTAACGAATTCTTCCTTCCCTTCTGTCGCCATTGCTAGCAATGTACATAGGACACAAGAAGCAAAGGTGTTGAAAAGCTCATGTTGGCAACGTGCAACAATGGCGAACAATGGTCATCGGTGGTGTGATAGTGATAGGCAATTTAGGGTTTTGAGTGGGATGCAGGGTGACGATTTAACCACTTGGTGCTCATCGCATTAAGCAAAAATGTCTAATTTTACCCTCCAATTTTAGAAAAGCCATGCCGCACTGACCTATAATTTTTCACCTTTTGATGATTTTTCACCCAAAAAAAAAGAGCAGATGGATGGATGGATACGCACACAGTACGAGTCCTCATCCTGATGGTACTTACTAGTAAGAAATTTAACAGGATTGAGTGGGCGTGATAGTAAATTAGGGTTTGACGCTGTGCAGTGAAAGCTTCGTCGAGTAAATTAGGGTTTCGAGCTCCTAGGTCCTTTGCATTCGAGATTTGTCGTGAAGCTCGGAAAGAATGGAGTTAGTAGGAGGCAGCAAGCAATGCTTGCTTTTCTGTTTCGATGAAACTTAGTTTGTTAGTGGTCTTTGATCGGGGAAAGGAGAAGTAGGGAGCAGTTATGTGGCGAAAGATGATGGTCGCTATGATCAGTACTCTTCCTGCTTCGGCAAAAGTGTGCAAGTCTTCTTCTTCTTCTCCTGCTTGCCGTGTTCCTGCAGTCGCACATTCCTTGGTTTCTGTTTCCGGTTGTAGTAGAGATTGGAGGGTGCGGAATTGTGCGTTTTTTGGGCGAGGGATAGGCCATGGATGTAACTGGCCGGACGGTAGACAGAGTTTCAGAGATCGGAAGTTGCAGAGGTTTTCGAATTGGCAGATGTCTTCTTCACTCGCTTTGGGTCTTGCGTCTTCGTGGATGCTCTTCTCGCCTCGACATCTGCGGGGTAAGACAGTTGTAATGGATATTTTGTAGCGTCTTTGGCTTTCTCTTGCTAGCAAACCTTGCTCGTGCGGTGTTATAAAGCTTGAACCCTAGAATGAACGGGGCTTGGGGTTTAGGACCTTTGGTGATATCAGTTTGATAGTAACCATCTTGATTCTTGTTGCTAATCTTGGAGTTGAGAATAGCTTCTTTCCTGTTTAGAAATTGTGATTTTTTCTGAAGTTTAGGGTTTAAGAGTCAAGGTTTGGTAATGATGTTCTGCAAAACCGTTCATGCCTCTTGAATCTGTAGTTTAGAGTGCGGGTCAGCTCTCTCTCTCTCTCTATGATTTTTTCTCTGCTTCCTGATGTTCTTTCTCATTGCTTCTGTGCTGCAGCAAGTTCAATTAACGAGCCTGCAGCATTTCCTAGGGCATCAATGATATTTGGAAAGATTGTTCAGCCGGAGACACGATCTGTTGCATCACTAGTCAACCCTAAGTCTGAAAGACAACCTCAGGTAACCAAACTCCTGGTTCAGAAGAAATGGCAGTAAATCTTTGGTCGGTTCCTACTGTACTTGAATGCTGCTTTTACAACTTGCTACCTCCTCAGCTTCAATGGCTGCATCACATGTGCTTATTTTTGCTCTTGAAGTACCATGTGTAATTGCTTGGCAGGTAATTGATGATGTGAAGTTATTGAAGGCGATTGTGTATGAAGCTCAACATGGTTTCTCAAATGTTTTTGGAGTTGCTTCTCGGTAACCTCTCTGGCACTACACTGGTTGTGTTGTTCAGGGATCAAAGCCTCTTATCAATCTTGCTTCACATAATCTCCTTGAACTCTTGCAATTCCCCCTTTTGATCTTCATGGACTCAGCTTTGTTTCTGTTCAGTTCTCTTTGCTCAGTATGCATGCTGAAATTTGACTCTCCTCCAGCTCACAGTGGCACCTTTATCTGTTTGAGACTGGGGAGCAGTGATTTAGTGCTTGGCAAAATATTGGCAGTTGCCCCCCCAATACTAGACTTCAGGGAATTGTTATGATTCTGTTTTCTGGAAGGTGGGGCATTTCAACATGAATGTGTTGGGGCACAAGGACCTGCCATACAGCAAAAATACAGAATTTAGAAGACACGCTGAAGTCATGCAGGCGGTAGTATGATCATTTTCTTTGGATTATATGGTGCAGGTTTGGTGACTTTTTATATTTGCAGCTCTCACTAAAGTCATCAATGGCTGGTGGCTCCCTTTCATCATTGGTGACTGATGCCAAGCTGTATGATGCAATGTTGTCAGTGGATCGTGCCCATTTATTGGACAGAGTATGCCTGGAAATCAAGAAGTAAATTGTGTGCAGATATAACTTCTTGTTTCTTGTTTTGGTTCTGTTTGGTGTGCAGTTAATGCAGATACATTTCTTAGATCAGCTTTCAATGCAGCTTTGGAGAGATTGTAACTTTCAGAATGGTTGCATGCTTTTCTTTAAAACTCTGATTATTGCTTTAACATGGCCAGGTGGTTCAATTGCTAGGGTTTTGCAACACACGTGAATTGATTGCACACTACGTGGCATCCAGAGAGGCCAGCCAAGATCTCCCACAAGAGACTCAGTCCGAGAATTCTAGAACTTCAAGAGTGCTTGAAAGCAACATAAGCTTGAAAACGAGAGAATCAGGAGGGGATAAAGAGTTCGCTGGGTTTCCAAACAGTGTGAAGCAAGTCTCTGATAGAGCAGTGAAAGCAGTGCCTTCTGCAATTGTGTTTGGAAGTAGTGAGCCCATTGAGCTGTACAACCCTGCAAGGGATAGGCAGGGTAATTCCAATGCCCAGGCTACTGTGTTCAAGGGTCCAAGCTCTGATGATGTGGATCCTACAGATGCAAGTGAGAACCAGGCAACTGAGGTTCCAGAAAAAGTGAACAGACAAGTGAAGAAAGTCGCAGGAACTGTGGTGCGTTCCAAGGAGAACTCAAGAACCTTGTCAGAAGATGTGCCACTGGATTCTCCTGCTGTGGAGTTGCAAGGACACCCAGCAGCTTTACAGTCAAAGACAATTGCAAAGGAGCTTATCTTGACAAAGGGAGCTTCTATGTACAAAGATTGTGTTCTGGACATACCTGTGAGCTATATTAAGAATTTCTCTCTTTATCAACGCTCTCGACTGGAGGAGAACGGTCTACACACTGTGAGTTAGTCTAGACTTGCATAAGAAGTAGCTTACAATTTGTGTTGATTATTATTTAAGTGCTATCTGCAGATGCATTCTGATCTACCAGGGGCACACCAAAATGAATTTAAGCTTACCCTGACAAGCGTGTTGCATCTAGTATGAGGATACTATTGACTTTTCTTTTCTTTGCCTATGTCTCTTAAGTGCTAATTCACATCATCACAGAGGCTTCCTCATGCTCCTGGAAATAATTTTTTGCCGAAAATTCTGGGCATGATACATATCTACAGTTGGGAGTTGATGCAGTTAGTGTGGATTAATGGCAGCTAGTCATTGCCATTCATGTGAAAGTGATGGTATGATATTTTGTGAGGGGCACTCACAAGGATATTATCCTGCTTGTTCTTGTCGCATTTGATTTGGTTTGGCTGGAACTACCATAACAGTTAAATTTGAGTGTTATTCAGAGTTTTCTCTCCAATATCATAGATATGCATTCTGATGCAGGAGGTGCTTTTTGCAATTAATTTTTTACAGTGTAAATATTCTTTATACTGTTTGACAGATGTGTTGTAAAGAGTTCTTTGTGTCTCAGATGGTCAGTCTTATTGTCCTTCTTAAGAATAAAGGCTACCCTCAAAAGATTCTCTTAGGGAGGAGGACTAGAGGGTTGCTCAATAAAGACAAATTCTTTTTGGAATTTCAGCATTTGGATTTTTCCAAATGATTCTGAATAGTCTTGTAAGTGGAGTGCTTCTTGTAAGCCCACTTGGTCTTTGTTCTTCCCTGCTGTCCTTTTCTATATATGTTGTCTTCCTGTTGTGTCTTTCTGTTTTTGTTCTCTCCTTGTGTTGTTCTTTATTGCTAGCCAGTAGCATGGCTGAGTGTTCCTGTTGCTTCTGGATTTGCTGCAGAAACTCAGTATGCAGGTTAGTGTTTTCACTGGCCTTAACCCATTCTAGGGAGCTGATGAAGTCAGTGGGGAAGTTGTGATAGAGAAGTCACTGTCGTACATGCTACTGTTGATGGTCCCTGAACAGGTGTGAGACTGGCACTATTGTTCATACTGCCTTCATGTTTTATTTTGTGTTTAGTTCTTAGTTGGTTTTTGTTTCTTGGTCCTTTGTTCCCTGTTTTGTCTTTCCTTCTATGGAATTCTCTGTGGCTTGTTGAAGAAGTGTTAACCTTGCTTTGCTTTTTTCTTAATTGTGAGAATGGAGATTTCTCAATCTTATAAGAGATATTTTTGACAGATGTGCTTCAGACATATCAAGGCTGAAGGTTGTGTATGTACTGGATGTACGAGGTGCTATTCAGTGTGGTGAGATCTTTTCTGGGGCAAATATGTGACTTCTTGTTTTTTGTTTGGAGGTGCAGTTGCGAATGCTGCTCCAGCTCTTCCCACGAATGTATGTGAACTTTCAGCAGGCTGGGCAGCGAATCAAAGATGGGCAGCATACCTGCTTTGTGGGAACCATTATCTCATCCAAGTAAGTTGACTTTTCTCTCTTGAACAGAGCACATTTGGTACACTGGGTGATTGTTACAGTGAAGATATTATCTATGCCACCATATGAAGATAAGAGCAAGTCAGTTCCAGTGGCATAGCCTGCGAAGATGAAGCATTGGAGACTTGTCTGGTTCAGCAGGTTTAGGAGCCCCAATAGGATGTTGTACTTTTGACTGATCCCTGGAGACCATAATGATCGTTAGTTGGGTTTTTGTATAGATACTGTAATCGGCAGCAAGTCAGTTATGTGCTTATTTCCTTTTGTTTATGAACATGAAGTATCATGCAGCAGCTGATCTGTATATGTATGGAGTTATATGTTTGGAGATGACTTTGAAGTTCTGGTTTTCTATGTGGGGAGTGCACTGCACACTCTCAAATGTACTTGTGATCTCCTACGGGTGCATGCCAGCTCTTTGAGGGTTACGCAGCCTGACTGTCAATCAGTAGTGTATCCCAGACTCTTTGGAAGGACCCTTTAAAGACCTCTTTCCTTTGATGGTGATACCTCTTCTCTAATCTGCAGATAGGGGATGTGCAGAGGAAGGCGAATGGGTCAAAGTCTTGGAATGGTCGAAGTAGTTGTTAAAAGCCATGTGGATTCGCCTGAATCTTCACATGTCAATGAAGATTCTGGTGAAGGAGGCAATGCAGGGAAGGGAAATCCTATCTTTCTCCATCTCAAGAAGTTTTACAGAGGTACCCGCTTCACAAGCAGTTGGTTTCTGGACAAGATGACAGCCAATTACCCTGTAAATGCATATGTTGCAGTGGGTGGAAAGGTAGACAATTCCTCAGTAGAGGGAGAAATTTCCTCAGAGCTTCTCAACTTTTATGTTTGTCAGCACTGTTTTTTGTTTGTTTTTTTCTTTCCTAGTTTGGATCTTTCTGTGGATTCTTGAAGAAGTGTTAACCTTGCTGTGGGATTTTTCTCTATCGTGAGAATGGAGATTTCTCTATTCTTATGAAAGATATTTGTCTGCACTGATATGGTGATCATGATGTTAAAAACTGCTGCCTCATTTGCAATGGTGATTTGTAACAGGTGAAGGCACTTTCCTATGAAAATCATTTTGAGATAAGGGATTTCAATCTTGAGGTATGGGAGCGTGATTGTGATAATCTGGAAAGTGTTGACTATGCTGAGCATGCCAAGCCAGAGGTGGAAATGACAGAGAAGCCCTATCCTGTGTATCCCTCAAAGGGTGCACTGCAGCCTAAAACAATTGAGTTTTGCATTCAAAGGTAGGCATCCAGTTCTTCAATCTAAACCTAGTGAGGTTTGGTCATGCAACCCAAATGAGTTATTTCTCAACCGGCACGTGGAAAGTATCAGCAGTTCACAGTGCTGATGGTTTCTCAAATTGATGCCTCACTATGTAATTTTTTGAGTCATAAAAAACTATGTTATCCTGGGTGTCACTGAACCAGGATATTGCCGCTGCTGCCAGTTGACCTGGATCCCCTTCCAAAAGAGACTCGAGACAAGTTTCAAGTAATGGATTTGCACCAGGTGACTTGTCATCCCTGTGCTGAAATATTGCCAAACATGTACTGATGAATCCTTTGTGTAATATTTGTTTCTATCTGATTATCTGCACAACCTGGATAAAGTTGTAATTAATGAATAGAATTGCAGGCATACCTTGGAATCCACACTCCATCAGATTCTCAAATTGCTGAAAAAGCACGTCAAAGACTTGTATTTGATGAGTTTTTCTATCTGCAGGTATGTGAAATCTACTCAGGTGTTTCATCTTGAATGTTCATGGAATTGCAGTCCAGGAGTTAACTTTGTATCAAGGGTCAACAGGTAGTGGTGTCAAGTGCTGTGTTTAAGTACTGGTTCCCTTAGAGTATGGATCCTGAGAGAGGAATGATTTGTGCAGTTAGGTATGCTGCTTCAGAGACAACAGCTGGCCAGCAAGTATTTGGGAGCAGCAGGAATGTCAGTGGTGGCAGATTGTGGTACCTTGGAGATGGAGATGTGGTCACCACTAACCTTGAAGCTGGTGCAATCTCTACCATACTCATTAACAAAGTCTCAGATCAAGGCAGTCTCTGAAATCATGTGGGACCTTCAACGCCCTATCCCCATGAATCGTCTCTTACAGGTACATGGCACCAATGTTTTTTTTTTGTGGTGAAATTTTGCAAAATGAAAAAAGTATGAAAAAATGTGATTTTTAGGGATTTTTTTCCATTGTTCGAAATAAAAATATTAAATTAGCTACATCTAGACCTAGCCACTTCTTAGGTTGCCACTTGTAGCAACCCTTTTGTAAAAATGCTACAGCCGACCTAGGACAGTCACCATTTAATGCTAATTAATGCTGGGGATCCATGCCAGTGGACCTACTTTAGGAATTTGAAAAAGGAAACCTGCATGGTGCACCACAATTTCATGCCTGAATTGTTATTATTATTTAGAGAATTTCAATCTGTGCCTGGCATATTGGGAAAAAACTTGGAAAGTCTTCATTGCTTTGGTTGTCAACCACTATATCAGTTGCTGCTTGGGCAGTGTTCAGTGTATTTATGATTGGTTTTCTGTTCAGGGTGACGTGGGATGTGGGAAGACCATTGTTGCAACTCTTGGCCTCCTTAAAATAATTGATGCTGGCTATCAGGTATTCACCACAACCTCCATTGACAGGCATACAGGCTGTGCTGCTATGCAGACTAGGACAATTGACTGTCAACAGAAGCTGGGTGGGTTGGTGTGGTGGTTGAACAAAGATTGTGACAACAGTATCTTGCAGATTACAGATACAGATCCCTTGAATGGCAGGGAGAGGCACATCAGGAGACTCTGATCTGATGAAAAGACTTGGTTTTGTTTGTAGGGAGCACTTATGGCACCCACCGAGTTCCTGGCAGCACAACATTATGAAAGGATCAAAGGGTGGTTGAAGGTATTGGCAGAGGAAGAGAGGCCTGAGGTGGCTTTGTTAACAGGTTCCACTCCAGCCAGCAAAGCTCGAATTATCAGGAGTGTAAGACTCGCATGGCAATCCTCCCCGGTTGTCTAGTCTGTTCAACCATTGCATGTCAAGTTTTCTCTGTTGCTTCCTGCTCCTTTCAGACCTAGGGGTATTCTGCAAATATCAAATTCTGAGCATATTGCTAACAGACCAAACTGAACTGCAGAAGCTGGAGACGGGAGAGATTGCGCTGGCAGTTGGGACACATAGTCTTACATCTGAAAGTGTGAAGTTTGCCAGACTTGGGCTGGCTGTTATTGATGAACAGCACCGTTTTGGAGTAGCTCAGCGTGGTCGTCTTAACAGCAAGGTCTCAAAACTTTTCTGTGTGCCTGCATTTTCTTCATTAGCCACAAGGCAAGTTGGGCAAATAGATAAAGAGTTATCAACTCCCTGGAAATTTGTGCAGGTTCAAGACAGTGACATCATGGGGAGTGAGGAGAGCATGGAAACAGTCATGGAAGGTGGGAACAGTGAAAACATAGCCATAACAATTCTTCCAAGTGCTCCACATGTGTTGGCCATGTCTGCCACACCTATCCCTCGTACTCTTGCTCTGGCCATGCATGGAGACATGTCCATCAGTCAGGTCTGAGCTTCTCTACCCTGTGATTGTTTTTGTACTGCAGCAAGTGATTTTAGATCACTGCATTTACAGTTACCATGATACCATCAAATCATTTGAATGAGAAAGATTTTAATAGGAGTTTTCTTTTGTCCTTATGGACATCGCCAATATCCTCAAAGCTCTTCAATACATGGTATGAGGTTCCCAGTTGTTTCTAGTTCCATCTTTGTCTGAGAAGGTGCTTTTGCGTGGGAGGAACTGAATCCCATTTCTAAAACTTGAAGCATTGGCTGCAGGTCTAGTAGGTCTAGTTTGCAAGCAATGTGGGATGTGTGAACAACTGGGATAGCTGGTATTGTGTTATAGAGGCTGCCCTGTTTCTTGTGGTTAGTTTAGAATTGCGGGACTTGAGTGGACAAAGTGAAGAACAGAGGGCAGTGACTTATGTTGATCAAACTTGCATACAGATAACAGAGCTACCTCCAGGACGTCCACAAACTGTTACACATGCCTTTCAAGGGAATGCTAAAGGACGTGAACAAGCATATGAGGTTTGAAATACATATCATATTTCAGAATCTCTTTCCTTAGGGGGAATTGGACTAAATTTGTCATTCTGTTGGCTCTTTGTTGTGATGGAATCAATAGTTGACTGAACTTGTAATTATAAATAGTTTTCCAGGGTATAACTGTCTCTTGTATTTGTCATAAATGTGTAGACATTTCACTACTAGTCTATACCTGTGAGATTTTGACAAAATATATTCCTATGTCACATGTTGCTCCAATGTCTGACACTTTCCGGTGCCATGCAGATGATGAGGAAGGAACTGAAGAGCGGAGGCAGGGTGTTCATAGTGTACCCAGTGATTGAACTGTCAGAGAATGTACCTGATCTTCGCGCAGCAGAAACCGAGTTTGAGAATATAGCTGATGCATTTGAAGAGTTCCAGTGTGGGTTAGTTCATGGTCGCTTGAAGGTGTGCAGAGTGCAGACCAACACTCCTGTTCATAGGCTAAAGTTATCCTCACAAAGAAACTTTCTTGTGAATATCTCAATCTGGCCTGAAGGCATTTTCTTGTGCTCATTTAAAAAATTCTGCCATGGTCTTTAGAGACCATGGACTGTGGCTCTAATTTGGTGGTCTCTCGTAATTGTGCATGTGAAGTCACAAGAAAAGGATGCTGCAATGGAGGCTTTCAAGTCTGGGAAAACCCAAGTTTTGGTTTCAACTACTTTGATAGAGGTGGGAATTGATATTCCAGAGGCATCCATGATAGTGGTTGAGCATGCAGAGCGTTATGGAATGGCGCAACTGCACCAGCTAAGGGGACGTGTGGGCCGTGGCACCAGACCAGCAACCTGTATACTACTGGGTTCGACAGCACACTCATTGGAACGCTTGAAGCTGCTTGAGTCCTCTACTGATGGGTTCTACTTGGCAGAAATTGATCTTAAATTGCGAGGGCCTGGGGAAGTGTTGGGAAAGCGGCAATCTGGATTCCTTCCAGAATTTGGCCTTGCTCGGCTGGATGAAGATGGTCCCATCCTGGAACAGGCACGAAGTGCTGCTGAGGTATTTCTTTTGTCTTGTATCATACTCTGGCTTGTTCATACTCTTCATTCAAGTCTTTTTGCACTCCTTGGCTGATGTATATGATTTTCTTTTGCCAGCCTCAGTTTACAACACAGTTTATTTAAATCCTGATTGTGCATTGTATTAGGCTTGATTTTGTATCTTTCCAGTCACAGAACATAATTCCAAATATCTAATGAGCATGAATCTTGAAATGACCAAGTCTGCTGAATTCTACCTCAGACATAGACCTGTTTCTTGCTTTCCCTTTCTTATCTTCACAGACCAGACATATTGTGGTTCCATGGATGCTGTGTTGTCCATATCTTGTTGACATGAGTGATGGAAAAAAGTGGTGGTTTGGAAAGGGGTTGGTGCTGTACTGACAAGCTTTAATGCTGCAGGATGTTCTTCGTTCTCACCACTGTCTTGATGACTTGCCTCGCCTCAAGCAGGAGCTTAGCATTCGCCGGCCACCTGTGCCTTTGGGTTGAAGAGCTCACTATCTTCCTGCTGGGATATACAAACATGAGACTTTTGGACTGATTTTGGGTCAGATGATATCAGTTCATAGGAGCAGGGAAGGAAGTTTTGTTTCAAACAAAGGCAGGGGGATGCTCTGACTGTAGAAATATTCTCAAACTCACAAGATGAGTGTACAGCTAACAGGATTTAGTCAACTATGCTGATGGGATCCCATGTTTCTTGACCTTGCTTCTATGTTGAAGGTTTATTGTTGAATGCAGCAGCAGTCACAATGCTGCCTAGTTCATTAATTTGGCTGAATCTGTTCAAACTAATCACATGAAATAAGATTTGTGATTGTACATGCAGGGCTTGGAGAGGTACAAACCAGTGCTGTCCTACATTGACATAAAATGCTGAATGGGTCCATGATACTTCCATTGACATTTCTCCTTCAGATTGGTTTCTATTGATTATAGTGTAGCATTACCAGGACAGAGCATTGTATTATTTTCAGCTTTGTAAAAGCTTGTCAGTATTTGCATAGTTTTAGCCCACTAAAATTTGTGAATCCCTTTGCTCAGACTGCAGGCAGGGTTCTTTCTTACAGATAGCAGGGTGTGTGAGTATACGCACAAGAAGTGAGGCAGTGCTGTTACCTCAAGCCACTTACTATAGGGTATGACAAGCTTTGGCATAACGTTCTGCACTGGTGAGCACTATTTGCTCAACCCGGAGTTAAGTTTTTGGGATGTACTGAGTGGGTGGAAACTGTTGTTAGGAGTGTGTATTTTAGGTGTGACATTCATCATTCTTCAGTTGAGAAATTGGATCAACTGAATGGGGCTATTGTAAATCATGGACGTTTCAGTCACAATTGCAATGAGATCAGTGTGGGATGTTTTTTTAAAAATAACCTCCAGTTCTGGGTTTAAAAACAATTTGGAGATCAAAGAACCTCTTGGTTTTCAGATTTTGCAGAACTGCATTTATAAATTGGAACTGATTATTTGATTTCTTTTGAGCTCTGCAGTTATGTATTTTTGAGGACCACCCTGAGAGCCACTGGTTATCCATTTCCCCTTTCTGATAACCGCCCATCACTGGTATCAACCATTGGATGACTTGAATGACATGTAGACAGTTTTTTATTTTGTTTTCAATTTGTGTTGTAAACCAACACTTGAAGATGAACCTTCATCTTGTTCTTTCTCTTATTGATTGCACCTTATCTGTGGAAACCCCCATTTAACTGAAAATCAGTTTTGTATGTAAGTTGAGAAAGCTTGACATTATTTTAACATAGAAAAACTTAAAACCCTCCAATAGAGATCCACAAAATAAACTCAAGTTGAAGCTCCATATTTCAGGTGACCAATCTGTCAACTTCTGCAAACTTCAGCAGCCCATGGGAGTGATAAGTTCTGACCTGAGAGCTCTCTATGACAAGCTGAGTGGCAGAGCAGTAAAGAGACTTTTTCCCCAACATTAAGAATAGCCAAAATCTGAGAAATTCATGGTCTTTTTACACCATCTGAGGCTCCCAGTGCTCCAGGGGCAAAGCTACAAAGTTGAAACTTCTATGTCAAAGGATCCTTCCTAGTCAATGCAGGGACGTCAGTTCTTGCAAAACATTCTGAGCAGAAGGTCTGCAGCTGGGATTGTTGTTCAAGCACAATTCCTGAAGCTGGATAAGCTTTGGAGACAAACCAAGCACTTTAGAAGTCTTGATCAAGTGGCCAACACCCCAAATATCAACGGAGCAGTCATGTCTTCTTGTGATCATCTCTGGCGCATGAGTTTCAGGACACAAAATCTTGTGAGCCTGACATGTTTCATTAAAATCCAAAACAATCCACTTATCTTGAAAGCACGCAATGTTTGGCCACCGTATATCACAATGCATCCATGACTTCCCATGAAGCCAGACCAAAGCTTCAACAACATTTATCAAAGCCTTCACCAATTCCGATTCTGGCCTGGCTCTCTGTACATGGCTACAATGAGGTTGGAAGAGTCTTGAGAACTTACTGGAGCTCACTGCATGTTCGGTATGAGGACATTCAGTATGAGGACATTGATGGATCCGTCCACATATTTGCAGGACATGCTGACAAACATCTGACAAATCAAATGTCTTCTTCACGAAGCTACCATACAGCCTCACCAGCTTCACTCATCTTTCACCTCCTCTGACAATGGTATCTGACTCAAGATTATGCTCATGACACAATGAGCCCAGAACTGGTAAAAGTCTTGCAACATTGAGACAGGCCAATAACATGTACACACGATGCTCTAGATTTGACAAATTGAAGGTCCACAAGTCTTTGGCTTTCACAACTTCACTGAAATACAAAACAGTGCTACTGACCATCATCCCGTTGGCAATGTACCCTAGAATGTAAGGAAGCCCATGATATGTCCATAGGAGTTTGCTGACCAGTTGCAACCTGGGGTCACCCTCACTCCCTGGTGCCTTCTCCTCCCCTCTCCACAAGGCCCATTGCTGTCTCAAGATCCCAATTACATCTGGGCGTAGACCCCCAGTAGAAGCCTTACGAGAAGTATTCCTAGTAGAATGTATCCATGCGAAACAGCTGCACAAAATTGTTGATAAGGCTAGCCCAAAAATTGATGAAAGAAAACTAACAGTACCTCTGTCTGTGGAGGATGCAAGACATGGTAAAGCACATGTTCCAATTTACTACATACTGACACCCCATCCTCCCACAACGTGAGCAGCGTTGCTGCTGCCAAGCGGCAGTTCTTGACGGGAAGCTGCTGTCGCTCCTCCTCCTCCTCCTGTAGGCACAATGCCGTGGCCGCGCCCGTGCGCGAGAGACTGACGAAGACGGGAGCGCGTCCTGCGAGGAGGGCAACGGTGGTGATGAACAAGGTGGGAGCCGCGGTTGGATACGCTAGTGCACTGGCCGGTCTTGCACGGGGAAGGAAGCGCTGGAAGCGGTGAACAAGGACGTGGAAAGGCTAGCAGAGCTTCTGAACAACAACGAGGAGCTCTACGAGTTTCCGGTGTCGCCGCTGGTGGAGGACGAGAAGAAGAAGAGCATCCTCAAAACCCTGGCAAAGGATGGTGGCTTCACAACTGACACGCCGAGCTTCCTCTTTCTTCTGGTGGACAAGAAGCGGTTGGGGTTGATCAAGGACATCACCACGGAATTCGAGACCATCTTCAACGAGTTCACCGACAAGCAATTGGCAACCGTCACAAATTTGGGAATGATGGCTCTAGATTCATTGACATGAGCGTCAAGGGCCAGCTTGACAATCTAGCTTCCCAATTCGAATATGCTGAAAACTCTGGTGTTTTCTAGAGCAATTGTTCTGGTGTTTTCAAGATCAATTCTTCGTTGCCAAGTGATAGCAAGGTGTAGAATCCACTTTCAAGGATTTGGGTAGTGATAGCAAGATGTGAAATCCACCACCTTCAAGGATTAGGGTAGTGATAGCAAGATGCGGGATCCCACCTTCAAGGACTTCGGCTGATTCTGGTCTCTTCACAACATGTAAGTTTGGTAGTCAGAGCTTTTACTATTGCAAAGAAACCTTCAGAAATTGTTGGAACCGAGATGTCTTTTTTGTTGTGGGTCTGTCTCGCACAAAGTGTACACAGACTGTAGTGCTGTTGCAAAACCAAGAGCTGTAAACCTCTTATACAATCTACTCAACAGTGCTTGCTGACGATGAGGGAAGCTCCAAGCAGACATATGAAGCTCCAAACCTGTGTTCAAATTGTGGAAGTAACCTTTGCCATCACAGCAAAGGGCGATGTGTAGTAGATTAGGATCGTAAGGCAGATGGCAGTTCTTCTAGGTTTGAGGTTTTGGCATGGCAACTTGTCTCAGGTGCAGGTTTAGCAGGCCAAGAGTATGCTTGCTGTGTTCTGGATGTCAGAGGTGCTGCAAAGAAAGCCTTGTGTCACTGTCTTGCAGTCAGGGCACCATTCTCATCTCTCAGAGAGCATTCTCCCCCTTTGTCATTGTGTGATTGCAACTGAGAATGTGCACCTCTGCGTCTGGTGCTAGTACATGAGGCTTACATTAAAGTACTCCAGGAGGAAGTAGTGTTTGCCATCTTTCATGCCCTAAAACCTATTTACGGAGTACTGTTGTACAAAATTTCTTGAGATTCTGCGCTGATTCTTCAACTGCATGGGACCTATCTGCAGCACACCTATTCTGATGTCTTGCAATAGCAATTGGCTGTATGGAATGCATTATTTACATGCAGAGAATTGCAGCTGACTATGTATTTGAGCAGCCGACAGAAGAATTGAGAAGATTCTTTCTAGCATTGCACTGGCAGAAAGTGAAATTCAGGCGACCAGGCACCATGTGCAAGCCTGGGGAGCAAGTTCCAGGCTGTACGTTCCGGGTTCCATGGTAGACCAGCCTTGACAAGCCACCAAAGACAAGTATGTCTCCACTTCCCAAAACAACCTTCCTCTCCCTGCACCAGTGCCAATAACTCAAATCTCCACATTTTCAAGTTGGGTGCAGACAACCAAGAAGAGAAATCATTGGTCTACTAAAAACAGCAGCAAATGCTAATCAATCAGAACCTATACCATCCAAGCAGAACAAAGTCCTATAAAGTCAAGTCATGCTGCAGAGAAGAAATGAGAGGAAAGTTCCAGCGAACTACAAGGTAAGGAAAAGAGGTTTTATTTCAATTGTACCTGTTGTGAGCAGTGTCACCATCCTCACAATCTTTGGCTGCAACTTGATCAACAAGAACTTGAACTCATGATTTGCATCAACTAAGAAGTGGTATGTGTCTGAAGAAGAATGTCATGCTGTCCCCTGCACTTATGCTGACCTGCACTGATTGTTTGTTGATTAAGCTTGCTTTGAAGGCAAAACACCCCAGGAAGCAAGAACAATGTGGAGTTGAGTCCAGTTGTCCTTCCTATTAAGCTGTGGAAAAGCATATAGTACAGCTGTTGTTTGTTTGCATCAAGATTTAGCATTCGAAAGATGCTATTCCTTTTTGCTGTATGCAATGTATAACAGGAGGTTGAGATCCTTGAGAACAGACCACAGGCATGTCCAAGTAATCGTCAAGGTCTTGATGGCCTCCCAAGCCCACCACTCTGAGCTCCTTGGCTTTCACCTGCATGGCCAGATATCATCTCAAAGGTGAGAAATACATACTACCCATAAAAGTCATATTGTGTGGAATATCTAAATTTTCCCATTATCTCATGTGCTTAAAAAACTTGGGTGGAAAAACATGAGACTTTTTGCGGCTCAATTGCACCAGATAGAAGTTGATGAGTGCCATGTCAGGTGTAAAGACAGAGCCAAGCTGATAGACATGAGAATGCTGCTGTGCATTGGAAGCAAGCTCTTGAGCTAAATCAAACATCCACCCCAGAGGTGGCTGCCCTCCCTTGTGCAGCATATTGTCGTGTTTTTGAATCCCACTGACAGCCCCAAGACATCTGCAGGTCAGAAGAGAGAAACCCAAACCAAACATCAAGCAGTTAGTATTACAGAAAGCATCATTCAATCCATTCTAGATACAAAAGACTGCTTGAACTCATCAAAGATCAAGCCAACTTGCTCATGAAAATCAATGAACAGACTCTACCCATGAGAGAGATGGTAAGAATAAGTGATTGAAATCCATGGCATAAGATCAGATAACAGATTTGGGCATGCTTCCAAGTTTCTGCAAAATGACAGTCTGAGGGAATACATATATAGATGCAACCCACCAAGCAAGAGAGTGAAACCAAACATCAGAATAGATGTGGTACTTGCCACCGCCTGCTGTAGTTGGACGGTGGAATAAGTGTGCAGCACTCTGGC
>Ga0116229_10001168_pt1 | contig 40050 bp, 29 predicted proteins | sample S1TSphgellanicum_3_FD_87313 | JGI IMG/M metagenome (GOLD analysis project Ga0116229, IMG submission 87313) | Host-associated microbial communities from peat moss isolated from Minnesota, USA - S1T2_Fc - Sphagnum magellanicum MG | ecosystem: Host-associated > Plants > Peat moss > Unclassified...
CTCGTTCTCTCTCTCTCTCTCTCTCTCTCTCTCTCTCTCTCTGTGCTTTGTCGGTATCATACGCTTGGACAGGCTTTCTAGGTCTATGCATGAGGAATTTGTTTGTTGAGTTGTCTCATGGCCAGTGTGATCCATTGGCACTTGATCATGAGAGTCTTTCCATGGACTTTCTCCAAGCTTGGTCATGACGCAATCGGAGGGATCATATGTATTCTATGGTTCTCGTGATTTGTTGTCGACTCGAGCTGGTCGTTGGTGATCGATTTCCTCATATCGATCCTCCACAGCCACACACGAAGCTTATACTAGTGTGCAATTGCAGCTCTCATCAACTACTAGTCCTTACGTGAAAAGGTTGTTGAATCTTGTCGTGAAAGTGTTTCAGCTAGTGGAAGCGATCTAGCATCGGGGCGCATCAAGAATCTTCTTTCAACTAGTTGCAGAACGATCACAAGGTGTGGGTGATGAGGAATTTTTCATGTGGACCTTCAACTTTAGCCGCATTGTGCAGGAACGATTCCCTTAGGCCGGCTAAGCTCATCAGGTCAAAGCTTCGGCAGCTACGCTCAGGTCATAGCTCTCTCCATCCCTCTTGCACTACACACTAATATTTACACAGAAAGCTTTCAAGGATTTTTGTAGACTGTGTTGTTCTCTACATTCAGTGACGTTCTGCTGCCAGGCCACTCCTTGCAGTCTCACGCCAAGCTCCCCGCTGTAGCTATCACTGTACAGTATGGTCTGGAAGCTGTTTGTTTGCAAGCTCTTCACAGTCTATAATCCATCCTTGAAGCTCAGTTTTCAAATTAGATTTCTTTTGTTTGATCATCTGCTCCTCCATTTCCCCAAGCTGCTGTTGCAATCCAAAGATCTCAGAAGAGCTGGAAGGTTTGCCTGAAGTCGTTCTTCTTGGCCAACACTGACATGCTCCGTTCCTGATATCTGCACAATCTAGATCATGTGGGTGTTGACGCAGCAATCTTTGCACCGACATTGTATAGATCCAGGGTTTGTCATGACCAAAATTTCAGTTGCATGTATTGAGAAAATTGATCACATCCCCAGAATTTGAACCATGAGGACCTTTGCCATTGAAAAAAATGCAAACAAAACTGGTGGTTTTTAGCATCAGAATTGGTTCCAAGATTGTACAAGCTGCCATCCAGATCAAAGAGTGAGTTGCAAGCAAACAAAAAAACAAGCAGGTGGATCTACGATTCAGCTTAATAGAGATCTACCCAAGGTAGTTGCAGGATAAAGGGGCTCATTTTTGGCACATACATAGAGCCCTTGCATATAACTCTGTTCAGTATTCTTAATTGGTAGTACATAGTGACATTGTTGTTTAAGTCCATTTGGTAGTCTATTGTGGTATCAGTGGTTAAGTGATGATTGATGCGATGGTCAGTGATTGATTGAAGGGTAAATTTTCTTCTTCACTGAGAATCTTCTTCAAAGGCTGGATTTTCTTCTTTGCCGGGAATTTCCTACAAATGTTTGGTTTCCTTCTCCATTGGCAATTTTTTTCAAATGCTGGAAGTTTCTTCTTCATTGGGATTTGTTGAGAAGCTAACCAATGTAATTGAAACTTGCTTTCTATCTATCTATCTATCTATCTCATGAATATGTCCAGCACTATGAATTATTGTAGCATGGAATTCAGCTATGTTGTTGCTGGTTTGGGTAATGTCAATTATTCAATTGTGATGCACCAGCTGCACCTCTTCAAACCACTAGATAGTCTATTAAAATGTCTTGTACATTCAGGGGCGTAGTTCAGGAGTGAGATTCATCTGTCCCAAGCGTACATTCTGGTAATTTATCAGTTTGAGGCCTCACTTAAATAATGCAGACATTCTCAATGATCCAGGCTCTTTCATATTCTTGATTCAATCTCTGAATTCAGCCACAAAGAAAACACAATCCAAGGTATTTCTTGAATTTATGCCTAGATATGAAGCTATTGGACTGATCCTATTTAACCTCCAGCCTTTTGGGTTTTGTTGCAGGACCTTGGGGAAGATAAATTAGCCAAAGGAGAAGAAGACCCCAAGAGTTAGCTCACCAAAGATCTGAAGTTAAGATAACTCATGGAAATTATCGGCAAGAGAGAGATCAGTCAAAACTTGTCAGTTGATCTCAAGTTTCATGAGAATTGCTATAAAAGTGGCCCGAACTAGAGATGTGAACATCAAATGGCTAGCAGAGCTGAGATCAAGTTGAAGATGATCATAGCTAGCTAGTGAATGAGTGGGAGATGATGGGTTAGGAATGTGGAGCTGCCTGGCTCCCTGTATGCCACCTGTGGAGCTTGTCAAAGGCATTGCCAGGCTGCCTAGCTGGCATTCAGGGAGTCGTGCAGATCCTTTTCCTTCTGACTATTATTCCGATCTCATTCCAAGTTCCAACTGCCTTTCCTATTTCAGTTAAGGGAATCTTGATTCAGGGCGCAGCAAGCATGTGGACATTTCAGATACCCACTTATTTTAGCATTTGGCAGATTTTATGTAGAATTTCCTTGGGATTGGGCTTGATTGGCTTTGGATCTAAAAAACTCATACAATTCATTTAGGAAGAATATTAGTGAAGTTAGATTGGGTTGTCACCAATTCTCAATGAAGTAAGAACTTTGGTACAAAATATTCATTGGGTGTTTGTGAACATTGACTGATGAAGTTTTACAACCCTGTTTTGAGTCTGCTCTTAGTGCAATATCAATCAGATTATACTTGCAGTTTAATCACATGATTATCTATCTATCTAAAATTCGAATTAATAATTGTTTCCTGAGACAAGCTTCACAAAATGAAGCTTGTCTCAGGAAATGCCAACTCTTTTCACAAAATGAGCTTTTATGGAAGAGGGCTCATCAAACCCCTGCAATTTTTATTCAGAATTGTTTAGAGTAAGTATGTGGTCAAAATGTAACATTATTTCCGGTAATGTGCACTGGCAAGAAGTAAACATGCATTGCACGAACATGTGATGATATGTGATCAGTTGCCCATCTCCCATGTTAACAATTACAAAGCTAATAGCCCTAGCATGATTTACTGACAATTTGGATTATATGTCTGATCTGCAATGAAAATAATGGTGTCTGTCTGTCTGAAGTCTGAAGCCTTCTTACCTAACCCTAAACCCTTCCCTCTTCCAAACTTGTTGTGTCCCTCTCTAGCTCCTTGGGAAAAAATGGAGTGGTGGGTGGACAGATACCCATATAATTTGCAAAGTACCCAGGATCTTCATCCATTTCAACCCTTTGGAAAAGGTGTTACCAAACCAAAATTTGGAATTTATGAATATATCATACTGCTTCCAAGTATTGGCTTTTTCCTTGAAGTAGATCATTGTCAAGATTCACCCATCTAACTTATGTCCAATTAGCCTGAATTGAACTTTCCTTGCCTTTGGATTACGCAAGAGCAAGCTTCTTGTCTTTAATTGGCATAAATCTCCACTATTTTAAGGTCTTCCTAGATGCAGATATTCAGGTGTAGTACTAGCCTATGTATCAAACTTCCTCAATTGTCATTGAAATGTCTTTCAGCTCTCCATATAAGATACAGAAGACTTTGCAGCTAGATTTGCACTAGCATATGGCCACTTGTGAGTACTTGTGTGCATCATGGTTCATACCCACAGCCTTTAGCCTGGCCAACACCATATTGTCTAGGTGTGAAGGGTTTTGTAAAATTATCTCTGTTTTCTCTTTCCTGGCCATTCTCAAGAAGTAATGGAGATCAGAACACACACACCATTGTAATAATGGAAACACAAGTCTAAAGTTTAAAACAATGTTGTGCAGTTCTTTGATTTTGTTAATAACCTTTGGTTCTTGTTTTAATTAATTTTTAGAAGTCAAAGAACCTCCAGTTTTTGTTTATCAAAAATTTCCAGAACTGCAGAACCTCCCATTCCTGTTTTTTGAAAATTTTTGGAATAAGAAAACCTCTGGTTCCAGGTTTTTGAAAATTTTCAATGAACTGGCAGATTTAACGAAAGAACTGGTTAAGGGTCAAAACCAGCTGTATGAGTTTTGAGAACTGCCAGTCAAGGGTCAGAACCTCCTCTTCTGATTTTTGAGCTGGTGAAAAAAGGGTTCATGTACCCGGCCCTTACCCACAGGTTCTTTCTTTGAAAAAGAGAGAACTGCCCAACACCAGTTAACTACCAGAGACAACCAAATTCAAATGCACAGAGACATGAGAATCCAGAATCCCAGCCAGTTATTGGGGAGGGGGGGCATTCTTAGGGTTCATAAACACAGTTCTCAAAATCAAATATCCAGTTATGAATCCAAATATATATATATATATATATATATGCATATGACTGTGGTTCTCAATTTTTTGAAAGCAGTCAAATAACCACCCAAAGAACCACCAGTGATTCTTTCATACACCCAGATGTTCTTTGAGGGGGTTGGAAATAACCACAACTGTTGGTTCCTTGATTCTGAATTCCCTCCCTCAATACCCAGAACTGGCAGTTTAGTAACAAAATCAAATAACCACCCAACTGTGTGCTTTGCATAATTTAATAATAATAATATTATTATTATTATTATTTTCTGGGTTTTGATTTTAACAGTGTCTTGAAGGAGGTGGGTGCAGGCGTAAAAATTCATTCATACTCATGCTTTGCAATCCCAATCTTCTTCATCAACTTCTTTTGTTAGCTTGGAAGTAGTAAGAGCCAGCTCCTCTGTCTAGATTGTGGAGCCATTGCAGCAAGGGTGCATGCATGGATCAACAACAGTTGCCAGGGCTTGTAAAAACTCCTAACCAAGATTTGGTGATCCACTGTTACCAGGTAGACTGCAGTGCAGGGCCGATCATTGTCATATGAGTGCATGATTTGTTGTTTGTCCTTGCTCAAATCTTTGAATAATCTTTTCTTTTTGCGGTTGCCTTGGTGGCTGGTCCACAGCTTCAGCTTCTTTTTTCCTTCACACCTGAGTGCTCAGTGCTCTATTAGCTTGTCATACCTGTCCCTTCTACCAGATGTTTACAAGTAGACTTGGAAATGCACGGGCTCTGGGCTAACCCACCCCCGTGGCAGCAGAGCCGATTCATTGGCTTTCACTCTGTGCTCACTTTTGTCCTCCTTGACAGTGTGTAAGTAGGTATCAAAAATTGGCCTGGGAAGAGATCCCACCCATCAGCTGCATTTTGGATTGGACTGCCCTGCAAGTGCAGTGTAGGTTCAATACTTGCTTAACCTTTCTCAGGTTCACAGGCAAGCTCAACTTTTCTCAATTTCACACCTGGTGCTTGCTTGCTTGCTTGCTTTAACTTTTCTCATGAGGTTCAAGGTGGTGGATAATTTGTTGTTGGTTTAAGATGGTTGGTGGATTGGTTGGGTCATATTGGACAAAGCAAAGTGCAAAATCATCACCACATCTTTATGCTGCGTGCCTACAATAGCATCCCCTCCTACCCATTTTTATTTTTTTCATCGATTTTGTGATGTAGTTAAAGTCACAATCATCCATAGAAAGATATAATGCACTATAAAAGAATGTGGTTTTATTTATCACTACTACAAAAGTGGGGTGCAATTTACTAGCTTAAATCACTATGAAACCTTAAAAATGAAATAACCTCATTGGATTTTACTGATTTCACCCTGGTGAAAGTTATTTCACTATAATATCATTATGTAGACATCATGTTTCATTACTAGTTAACATAATTCACTATTATAATTTACTATAGTAAATAGGTTTATTTCTATGTTTTTTAAAATATTTTATCTATGCTACTTGATAATATACCCTATATTATTTTAAGTTATTTTAGTTATTTTAACTTATATTTTATGTTATTATAAGTTATTATAAATTATTCTACCCTAAACTATTATACGTTATTTTACCTTAAGGCATCTTAATTAGTTTATTATAAGCTTTTAAGTTATTTTAAATTAAATTATTCAACTAACTTTAAGCTATACCTTAGGTTTTTTAAATTTTAAATTAATATATGTTATTTCAAGTTATACTTTAAGTTATTCAAGGTCATTTATTTTATGTTATTATAAATTATTTTATCATAATTATAATAACTTAAAATAATTTAAAATATAATATAATAACCTATGAAAAATAATTTTAAATACCCTACAATATAATAACTACCAATAGTTTATATATTATAACATAAAATATCCAACAATAATTTATAATACAATAATCACCAATACTTGTAATATAACATATAATAACCAACAATAACTTATAATATAATAACCATTAATAACCACCAATATCCACCAATATAATATCCATTAATAACCATTAATAGAATAGCCACTAATTGTCATTAATAGAATAGCCATTAATTGTCATTAATAGAATAACCATCAATAATTATTTATAGAATAACAACCAATAGCCATGAATAAAATGACGACCAATAGCTATTAATTGAATAACCACCAATAGTTGTTAATAAAATAACCACCAATAGCCGTTAATAGAATAATCACCAATAGCCATTAGTAAAATAACCACCAATGGCCGTTAATAGAATAACCACCAATTGCCATTAATAAAATAACCACTAATAACCACCAATAGAATAGCTACTAATAGCCACCAATAGAGTAACTACTAATAACCACCAATAGAATAATTATTAATAGCCATTAATAGAATAGCCACCAATAACCATTAATAGAAAAACCACAAATAGCCACTAATAGAATAGGTACCAATAGCCATTAATAACCACCAATAGCCCTAATAAAAGAATAACCAATAGCCATATATTAGAATTGCTTAAGATTGCCAAAAATAATTTAGGGTGAAATAATTTATAATAGATAAAAGTAGCTTAAGGTGAAATAACTTATAATAACCAAGAATTGCCAATAATAACATAAGGTGAAATAAACTTCAATAGTCAAAAATAACTTATAATAGCTACAAATAACCTAAACTAAAATAATTTACAATAGTTAAAAATAACATAGAATAGCCCAAAAAATTTACAATAACTAAAAATAATTTAAGGTGTAATAAGCTAAAATAGCCAAAAATAACATAGAATAACCCAAAAAATTTACAATAACTAAAAATAATTTAAGGTGTAATAAGCTAAAATAGCCAAAAATAACATAAAATAACCCAAAAAATTTACAATAATTAAAAATAATTTAAGGTGTAATAAGTTTAAATAACCAAAAATAACTTAGAATAACCAAAAATAGCCTAAGGTGAAATAACCAAAAATAACCAAAAATAATTAAGAATAGCCATAAATAACCGTAAATAATGTAGGGTGAAATAATTTAAATTAATGAAAAATACTCATATAATAATTAAAAGTAGCTTAGCATAGGTAGTATTATTATATTTACAAAACATTTATCCATTTATTAAATTTTTTTTTTTTTCAAAAAAATGGCCATTGAAATGTTATTGAATAATGATATTCAAATTTTTTTTGTTCAAATGATTTTAAATTTTCAAAAGGAAATAAATGTAATTATGTACATTATTGAATTTTTGAAAAAATAAACTCGAATCATTTCATTTGAATAAAATCTCAATAAGATATGAATTTTCAAAGTTTATGTTTTTGTAATGTTTAAAATGAAGTATTTGATAAATAAAATGTAATGTAACATATTACCATAACAAGTGGAATGGCTTGATGGTGAGAGTGTTTGCCTCCATTCCAAAGGTCAAAGGTTCAAACCTCATGAATGGTGTTGTGTGTGGTTAACAATGGTGTGTTGGGTCAACAATGGTGTGTTCATCAAATATTTTCCTATCGAATTCCTAGAATAGGTGCTTAGGTTGAATATGTGGCCTACCTACCTAGGCTAGGTTTTTAATCTAGCCTAGGTAGTGACATGTGTCAATAAATCATAGGTTTAAAAATCATAAAATTATCAATAATATTGTATATTAAATAATTAAATTTTAATTGATTTCCATGTTGGTTAATTAATTAACTAGCAAGTGAATGGTTTGGTAAATTTGTATTTCACTTTAGAGTAACCTTGTTTCACTAAGTACTAGTGAAACAATTCATTGTCCATAACAATTGGTCCTCATTCACCAAGGGTTAAACAATTTCATTAAGTAAAAATGTCCAAATTCACTCAAAATGTAATGAAACCCATAGTGACTAAGACACATTTTGTAGTAGTACATGTAAAAAGTTGTGGCTCATGACTCATATGTGAATAAACCTTTGTGGTTTCATCCACCACAACATAAATAGGGAATGTTTGTTGTGGCATATATTACATTAAAATGGAAAAACATATTAGCACAAATTAATATTACGTTTTAATGTAATATATGCCATAATAAACACCACATATTGTACATTATAATGGATGAAACCACAAAAATTAATTCACACATATGTGAATTGTGGCTTTTTGGGTGAAAAAAAACATATTTTCTTGCAATGATAGCCAAATTTGCCTATAAACAAGGGAATCATTTTTGGTGAAATAAACCTTTGTGGTTACCTATTAGAGCCAAACACAAAAATATTGTGGCACTTGTTTTATTTTTTTCAAATTTTGGTGATTGAAAGCCCCAAAAATCAATTAATTTTCACATTATTGTTTTTTTCTTTTTTTTACTTTTCATAGAAATTCACTAGTAAAAAAAAGAAATATGCCCATGCTTGGGTCAATTAGCATTGCATAGAAAGCACATGTGGGAGGAGAAAATAAAAATAATATTGAAACAATGCAACTATTAGCCAAACAATAAGCTACATAAAAGGGTAGCTCCAATTTGTTGGGACCTTTGTGTTTTAAACATGACTATGATATGTTACATGATTGTGGCATAGCCTTATTGCATTTGTATGGCTTGTGACATTGGCATCATGCTTTGGCATGCATTAAATGTTCATATGATCCTTCCATCATGCATATGTGGCATCATGCATCTGATGTACTTTGGGCTAAAGATGATAAATAAATAGTCTCCATGTTTTGTGGTTATAAGTTATTTTACAAACAACTGTTATGTCATGTGTCTGGTTTCAAGTGGGATGTAAATTTAAGCTAGTGAGTAATATTTCAAATTTTAGAATGACCATCATGTCTTTTGTTTCAAACATTGATGATTAAATCTAGGTAGGTGTTAATTGACAAATAGGCAATGACCATACATGTCCCATTATACATGTAAATTATTAGGTAAGATTGGCCATCAATGTGTTAAATTGATGACACACAATTTCCACATTGATTAAAAAAAAAACCTTGATATGCTACTAAATTAACAATAGAGTCTAATTCTAATGTGGAATACTAAAGAGATAGGTTTGAGAAAATAACGGTGCTTATTAAAGGCCCCTTAATAAGATAATGTTTAATTTGACTACAAAATCAATCATAAATGGAGTCATAAATTTAATAATTTCTTTTAGTAGTTGAACTATATTATTATATGAAGCTCCATTTAGAAAATCTCCCATAATATATAAGCTTCCAATCATTTAAATATTTATGGAGTTCATTTAGTGAAAACATTGGTTACATTGTTTTTAAAGTGCTTTTAAGTGTTTTATATTCATTAGATTCATTTCAAACAAGTATTTGAATGTTTCCATTATATGTTAAAAACATTATTGCATAATTGCATGAAAGATTTTCGACATTAATTTGATGTACCATTTAGAAACATATAAATTTAAACAATGGTTACACATTTTGTAGCTCATTTTAACATGGGCCCACCCAATATCTAATGGGGTCACACAACTTCTTCTCAAAAATTCCCTTGCCTTCCCAAATTTTGAAACTTAAACTCTAAATCTACACTTTTATAACTTTAACATGTTTTTTTTTCTTTTAATTTGCACTCCATCACACAATTGTTTTTTTACACTTACACAAATAATCCCAAAATTCAAAATTTGGTGGCAATTTGCCCATTAATACATTAGGCTAACTTCATTGAAATATTTTTTTGACTTGGACTCATTAACTTTTGTATTTGATTAATATGGAAACAACCAAAGTGTTCACTTGTTTTACCAATACCTAATACATGTCAATCTATGTAGTAGATCCTAATGACTTATCACTGGCTAACACATTTTTTCCAATTAAAATATTAATTTTTTTGAACAAACTATGCATTATTTAAAAATAATTGTTCCAAAGTTTTAAAACAAAATTTATTTTCCTTTTTGTTTATATATTTACAAGGATTAGGAGTTCACTTTTTGTGAGAATGAACAATTGTTAAGGGCAAGCAACTTATTCACTAATGTTTGGGCACAAACATGCTAAAGTAGGTCAATTTGTGATCCTTGCTCAAAAAGTAAAAGTAATTGGAAAATAGATTTTGAATTCTAGGCCTTTTATCAATGTCATAATCCTTGGGGTGTATTAGCCATATTAAATAACCATATATGGTCATCCCCAATTTATATAATTATTCAAACTATTTTTTAAATTTATTGCAAGTTTATATTTGATACTTTATCCAAATCAAATTGTTCAAATGATTTGTTATTAATGTTTGAGCCATCATGCATATTGATACACATTTTTTGAAACTTGAAATTTTCAATTATGATAATGTTAAGCCTTTCAAAAGTAAGTTTTTCATTATGTAGGTTTGAAGTGCTAAGAACTTACTTTTCAATATGAATTACAAACATATTTTTTGTTTATATATAGTAAAACATGTTTTAAATGTTTTTTGAAAGAACTATAAGAGTGAACTTTAAAAATGAAAGATCATGATTATATTTTATGTTTACTTTGTGCAAAATGGGGCAACAACACCAAATCAAAAAAAATGAGTGAAAGTAAGTTGGAAAAAAAGTAAACACAAGATCTTGAGCTTTTAAAAACTTTTTCATGTCATACTACATATGCTCATGTAGTTTAAACATTATTTTTCAAATAATGTGTTCTACTTTTTAACCTCTAAAGTTGACAACTCTACTTTTCTACATTATTGAGATTTTTTTGGTCTACTTCAACATGTTATGCTAGTTCATACATTCAACATTTCAATTTACCACATAACATAGAAACATCTTACATAAGAATACAAGAACATAAGCAAGATTATGTTCCTTTGGGAGGTTATTGAAGATTTTTTTGATTTTACACACTAACCATGCACACTACATTTAAGTTTAATATATTAAATATCAATTTGATCACAATATGTTTGACCAAAAATATAGTATATTAGTAGCCCAAGTATGAAACAATGTGCCACTTATTAAATAGGGTGACATAATTGCCAATGGGGTAGGCTAGTTAATTAGTCACAATAATAGGTTCTTCTAAATCAAGGTGCAACTTTTTTTGGATTTTAATAGTCCCCCTGTCACCAAAAAGGAAGGGTCAAACAACAACACGACCCCTCTGTCGAACTCACTCAGACATAATGTGAATGGGTATCTACCTATCAAACCAGTAGCATGACAATGGCATTAATCTGAGTCCAAAGCTTTTGTCCTCTGGCTCTACTAAACCCCAATGAGAAGCACACATCACCATGCAAACTCCCCTTTTTCTGAACTTCCACAGATTCAACTCTTACTCAGACAAATCAGCAAGATAAAATCTTAGAGATCAAACTCATTAGGTCAAAATTTATAGAGTTCCCTGATAGCACAAGCTTTCTTCACTCCAGAATACTCATCAAAAATCTATCAACCCTACTTTGTTAAGTCACTGGCGCAGCGAAGAGTTACAACAACTCAGCCAAGTTCTCCAAAAACATACATACGGAGCGATATGTCTATACATTTCTGAGCTCATCTGACATCTTCAGCTCTACCCTTCCATCTTCAACACAAAATCTAAGAACAAAAATTCATCTCTAGTACGACCTCAACCTCTTGTTATACCCTGATCTCCTCTCCCTAAGCAATGTTCATCAAGAATCAAAAACAATTTTTGGACTCTAACGCTCTCTTCCAAAAATCAAACTTCTCAGTCTGTCTCTCCATGCATTCCTTAGCTCCTCTCCCATCGTCCGTCTCCACATGCCCACACAGCTCCTTCTTTCCATCCTTGGCTTCCTTTACAAGCCTCCGTCCTCCCTCACTTTTTCCGCCGTCATCTCTTCAACAACTCATCAATGCGGCGCCATCCCCCTCCATCATTCGTGCCGCCTTCTTCCTATATTTCCCATCCCACACAACTAGAGAGCAACACTTCCCAGCACGACCATCACTAACCTCCTTCCAAAAATGATAAAATCCGTCGCTCTCATTAATGAATGTGATGGCTGGATTAACTCTAGAACCCTGATCAGTGAATCTGGCATTCACACAAAATACACAACCATAGAATCCTTGTTCGGCCACTCCCTTTATGGTTACACCCCCATATTAAAATAATTACCTTATGGAGGCATGAACTACCATTGCCACTAAGTTGTTTCCTAGGGAACTTTGTTGAGCTTAATATTACTAATAGTGTGACACTTATTGTGCCCTACTATTGAAAGTGTTTAAAACCCAACATGCATGGAAAGGCCATTTAAAAGTAAAATACATCAAATTATTCATGTATTTGATATATTTGCATTGAATGTTATATATCTTTTTACTATTGAAATTACCGTTGGGAAATTTGGCATAATTGCAATATAATGTGCCCTTACATTTATTAAATGAAATTAATGGTAATTTTAGTGATACAAACATGTAATAAAAATGATCTTTCAAGTCTTCAGCATTTCCCTAACTTCTCACAATTGGGTACAAGTAGTGAAAGCTCCATGGTGCAAGATTAACATAACATTTTTTGGGAGAGCCCTATATACACCCATATCTTAATACCTACCAGTGTTGGGTGGGTATCACAATTTTCTAGTACTTGCTAGATTTAGTTTTCACAAAATAACTTACAAAAAGTTTTAGTTTTTAACTTTTAATTTTTTTAAAAAAAAATTATAATGGGGCAATGTATCAATATTTTCTTTAAAAAATTGAACCGGTTTTCACAAACTAGTTTTTTTTTTTTTTTTTTAAAATAAAAAAAAATAAAAAAAATTTAATACTTTTTTTTTTTTTTTATTTCTTTCCTAAAAAATTAAAAAAATATTAAAAAAATTATTTTTTTTTTTTTTTTTAAAATAAAAAAAGCATAACCAAAATTACGAACATTTTGTTCATTTTATTTCTTTCCTTAAAAATGAAAAAATCATAAGCAATAAAGTTATTAATAAAGTAAGGAAAACATGACACTAAAACCCTAGGTTTAGTCATACACAGGACTAAAACTTACAAAAAGTAAATTAACATTCAAAGGGGAGGGGGGTGAAACTTATAAAACAATCAATTTTTGTGGTAAATTGAGTTTCATTTTATCTTTCCTTTTTCATGAACACCTTTAGTACTATTACATATATTTTCATTATTCTTACTTGTATAACTATTATAATTCCTCTCAAACCTTATGCATTAAATGTACAACCTTGTGCATTAAACCTTGTACATAGTACCTAAAAACATAACCCAAATAAAGGGATTTTTAATTCACCTGAGTTTCAATAATTTTCATTTTTTTCCTTGAGCCAGTTTTCACCGTTCAATTTTCACACAAGTGAGAACTGATGATCAAGTTTTCAATCATTGTAAGTCATTCAAAGTGATACCTTAAATGGTTTATATAAATATACCCATGTGATATCCGAAGGTATTTTTGACATTTGCCCACACTACTACAAAATGTGGGTGTAATTCACTAGTCCCTATTCACTAGACCAGTGAATTCACTACTTCTTCACTAGTCCCCATTCACCACAACCAGTGAATTCACTCAAAATCTAATGAAATCACTTGGCATACAAGGACACATTTTGTTGTAATGCCAACATTGGTCGATACCATCAACCTAGGTAAAAAATGGCCACAAATAGTGTGAAGAATAAAAAAATTTAAGAGCCAATGAAATTATTGAACATCTAATGATAAGCTAATATGTTTTTTTATTTTAAACAAGGGGTGTGGATTTTTTGGTTCATTTTTTTGAGAAATGGTCGAATAGGCAAGCGCCTCATTTCTACCTTAATAAAGTGAATAATATTGTAGTACATGGGTGGATTCAACACACATGCAAATGCTGAATAATTTATTTATTCTAAAACTCAAAATCCACCACTTGAGTTTTTAATTTTGAACTTTTCAACATATAAGGATTTTATATATTAAGTTTTAACTCAACTTTAGAGTTTTCTTATTGTCCTTGTGGTTAATGTGTTCACAACTAATGTGTTTATTTGTACTAGGTGGCAAGTGTTCAATTTTAGATTCCTATAATTTAGTTTTTTGAAAATTTCAACAATAGGGTTAATTTGTTTTCAAATAATTGGAAAATTATAATAATAATAATTTATGCCGAAGTCACCCATATATTACAATAGTTGATTGAGTTGTATGTAGGCCTTTAGATTAATAGTTTTTGTTTTTCCCAAACACTTCTATTTTTCCCATATTGTTTAGGCATAGTTCAAGTTGCATGTACAAAACTTGTAAAGGGGTGGGGAAGCCATATTTTGGGGAGTGGGGTGCCAAAGCTCAATGCTTATCAATTAAGATTTGCCCATAATTTTAGAAAATTTGGTAATGGGCCAATCAAAGATGTTGTCTATCACAAAAGAAAAAAAAATTGAACTTTGGGGGTCCCCACAACTAATTAATACAAGTCACAATATACTATGATATTATATATCCTAAACATTTTGGTGTACACAAAATAATCAAAAGGAATTTATTGTGATTTGATCTCAAAGAACATTTATAATTCATCATGGGTTTGCTATGGCTTAGAACCTTGGGACACATGAAAGGTACATCATTTTCTTAATGGTATACTTTATACAAGTCTCGGTGAGGATCACATCAAAATGACAAATTCTTGAAATTCCCAACATCCCAAATTTGAAATCAAGTGCCTTTTAATTCTGGAGCTTTCACAAGATTCCTAAGAAACATAGTGACATGCAACATGCAAAACCAATTTTTTTGTAGCTTATATGAAAGTATTTTCAATGCCATGCAATTAATTTCCTCCATCAAACATGCTTTGCTTTCCCAAATCATCCTATAAGTGGGCAAGATACATTGAGGCACTTTTATTATAAGAAAAGAAAATTGTTTTTAATCATTTAAGGGCATTTGTCATTTGGATTAATGAATAAAAGTATGATAAGATTATTGCATGTACATTAAGTAGGTAAGTGATAATAATGAAAAATATTTTGACCTTCGATAAGGGTGTTATCTTATTAAAGGTGCACATAAGTTCATATTTTTGGAATACAATTATGCTTCACAATTTAATTTGTTTACTATGTTTGTATGATGTTTTGTGCATTAATTTTTCATGTTTTGATGGCAAGGTGAATTATGCAATCTAAATGTATGTTTTGACTTTTTAAAAATGTCTATTAAATGGTACATAGAAAGTTTCATAGAAAGTATATTATATATTTATGTGTTTGTTGTTTTCTTTCATTTTTACAAATGTCATGGTTTTTAATATGTAATTCCAACAAGTGTTAAATTTTTCTAATTTTGTGTTTCAGTTGTTGGGGAATTAATTCCAAACATTTGTCCTTATACCATGAATTTTAAGGAATGTCATCATCATTGTTTTATGTTCCAACATGGGTTTGAACATGCATTTAGGACCCACACCCACACCCACCTTTTTGGTGTTTTGCTTAAAAATAAATGGGTTAACTAAATTGACTATTTAAGGAGAATATTTTTGAATTAATTTTAAATAGTTAACATGTACAAAATTCTTATGACTAAAAAATTGTCACAATATAACCTAATCTTAGCTTCCATATTGACAAAATGAATAATTATTTTAATAAAATTGATTTCATTATTAATTTCATGGTCCACTAACATGATATTGTCATATGAGGATTGAAAATTTTCAGATTGTAGCCAATGATAATTATGATAGTTTTCAACACCTCACCTTCATATTTTCACAAAAAATCATTTCACTATTTTGAAGATTATTTAATAACGAAACTAACATTAGGGCAAGATATTATAATGTATGTGTATATATAAAATATATTTACATAAGATGAATACAAAATACCCAAAACAAAAAATTACACATTGAAAACATTATTTACATTTTTTGAAAAGTGTTTTCGCATATTTTATATTCATTATGTTCATTTCAAACTTATACAAATGTTCCCATAATTTATTTGAAACATTCTTACAAAAGTGCATCAAAAAAATTCAATATTAATTGATTTACCATTTAAAATCATGAAAATTTAAATAATTGTTACCACTTCTATGGGTTTAATTACATGTTTGGATTAACATGTTTTATTAAATGGATTGGAAGTATCAATCCCCCCCCCCCACACACACCACCCTACCCCACAAATATATCATTATTCACAATGCTCCATATCCAAGTTTCAACTTGGGCAAGTATTCATCATGACACCCTTGAACACACATCATGGTTCCAAGGAATGTCATTTCATCATGTGTGTATTTATATGAACTTATTGCCCACATTTCATTGAAGCTCAAACTTTAATTGAAACTTGGTAGTGAAATTTCATTATAGTTATAAATTCAACCACATATGTCTTCTAAGCTCCATGTGCATGTTTATTTTACAACAACACATCTTGGGTTTTACAACCGGTTAATAAAATGACTATTGTTTTTTTTTTACTACAATTGTAACTACAAGTTCATGTTAATGACTAAGTACTTATAAAGGACATTGTGGTACCATGTGGCATTATGGTTTTGCGATTGTAGTTGATATCACAACTTGATGGTTTTTACACAAATATCAAAATTTCAAAAATGTATTTTTAATGTATTTTGAATCATCCAAAGTTAGGTAACAACAAAATTCCATTGATTCTTGCAACTTTTGGTGAATAATGACAACTTATGGTCGTGTGATGCTAACGTGACATCCCCACATGGCAACGAGGTTAACTAGTAGTTGTAACACCTTATGACTTGTGACATTAACTTCACATCATGATTCATGTCATTGATTGATGAATTAATTTCATAATTTATTAGCTAGTTGAAAATATTATTGTCCTTTGCGAATAATAATGACTTATTCTTCCATGTGATGATGACATGACATGCCGTTTGGCAACAAGGTGTCACAAATTTCATGGCAATCCATGATTTTTTGTTACACCATAAGTTTTGTGTGTCTTGAATTTATGGCAGCAATATTTGTCACGGCATGTCATAATTTTTGTGTGCCATGAAGTTTTTGAAGTTATGAATTCATATGCATGTGTATGTGTATTAAATTAACTATTGTTAACTTGTAATTATGATTACAATGTTAATAGTCATTTTGAAAAATGTGACACATAACTCTTTGACTTTTTAACTACTGAACACATTAACTTAAGTTAACATACCTATTAAATTAACCTATCTATGTAGGCTACTTAGTAAAAACTTAAGTTTCGTAATAGAGGTTACCTTGTAAGTTACTTAACTATAAATAAGAAATTTATTACATTTAGTATGTTTAGATATACTTAGAATAAATTACCCTATTAATAGGTTAACCTAGGTAGGCTTGCCAAGGTTCCTTGTCAAGTTAACCTAGGTAGCCCCATTATAAAATATTTTATCAAGTTTGTAACCACTTCAAGTTTGTGCAACTAGATGCAATGAAATGTAACATAATTATCTTAGGTCTTTTTTAGCCTAAAAATGCTTAGGTTAATCTAGGTTAGGTTAATAGGTAGTAGGTAGGTTGACCTAGGGTGGCCAAGGTTAATTCAAGGCTAAAACTTTTGAATTTCATAACTTTGTGTTAAATATAATTAGTATAAAAAAATGTGGTAGTGTAATGGATGAAAACTTGAACCCCAAAGTGAAGGTGGGGGTTCAAGTCTTCACTCTTGTAACTTATAATACGTAGGCCACTTGGTTTAGGTTAAGTAGTCTAATCTAGGCTTTTTAGGTTAGGAGTTCAATGTTTGTTTTTAATATAGGCCACTTAGTCTAGGTTAGGTAGCCTAGGTTGCCTAACATAGGTAGATAACCTAACTAAGTTAAATTAGGTTGATTTTTGGCTAGGTGACCTAGGCTAAGTTGCTTAACTTAGCTAGGTTAAACTAGGTTAATGATGACATATAATTTCATTATTATAAGAAAATTTCAAAATTTTAATCATAAAAACGACTGGGCTTTGCAATTGAATGTCCCTTGTGACTAAATAAGTGAAACAACATAGGTTTAACAACTCATTAATCTCTAATTGCATATGTCCTTTCTAATTAATATGTAGTTGTAAAGGCTAGTTGCAAAACCCAAAATGTGTTGTTATGTTTCAACTCACACTAATATAATCCTAAACACCATAGATTGTACTTGTTTCCATCACACCACAACTTTACTTACTACCTCTAAAAAACAAATCTGAATTTAATAAATTATTGCACTTCAAGTTTATTATACATCAATGTTGTTACCATATTTTAAATATATATATTTTTGAAAAAGATTTTCATCCACAAATATGCCTTTCAATGTATATAATCTATTGTTCATTCATTCCAAATTCATTAAAATTAGTTAATGGACAAGCTTATTGTGACTACATATGGACTAAACACTATGTGGTTGGATGAAAAGTTGAGCAACCAAGTAAATGCATTATGAAACCAAACAATGGTTAGTGGGTGGCCATGTTTAATTATTAAATATACAATGCTAGAATAGGTAAATTCAATGATGGATAATCAAATAGTTTTGAATTTACTTTCAAAATATAATTCAATTAAATTTGGGCATATAAAATTTGAAAAATTGTTATTAGGTCATACAAAGCTCAAACATGATCTAGGCGCATGTTAATTGACTATTGGTTGGGATGAACCACCGATTCAACTATGTTTATAAGTGGAGGAATGGCACAACAACTATATACAACAATATTAAAACATCAAACTTTCAAATTTTATTTTATTGCATTGTAATGAGTTTCCAAATAAAACTCACAAAGTGGGAACAAGTTGAAAATTCAACTTCACACTATTATTATAATATAATACAAAATTGTTATGGATTATTTTTGAAATTTTCAAAAAAATCAATTGATGAATATGACAAGGACATTGATTTGATGATTGATACATTGCATACATATTGTTGTAATACATGGATGACTTTGGTATAAATTAAATTATTTTGTGTTGTCAAATTTTTGAAAATTCATTAGTCACTTATGTCAAATTTGTTTGGAAATTTAATCAAAATAGTAAAAAAACCAAGTTTGAATGTAACCAAATTTAAACCTTGGCCAAATCTAAATGTACTAATTATGAACTAGCTTATCACAAGGACAACATGACATTTGTGATAGATGTTGTGTGTTTCATGATTATATTCCTTACTGAATGAAAATTTTAGAATTAAAAACTTAAATGTTGAAGTTCAAATTCTAAAATATATTAATTATTTGGCATTTGTGTGTCAAAACTACCTAAGTACTATGATATTGTACATTCATAGCGAGGTTAGTAAACGAGAAGGTGGGTTCTAGGTGTTCACATTTCATATTATATTAACTTTTATATGAACACATGTGCAAAATCATAATAAGACAACTTTTGAAGTAGTCAATGGTAGTTAGGTTCAAGTTTTGGGACTGTCACAAATTTGAAACAATAGCTTCACAAGCTAATATATTAAAACATCTTCACCATAATACCCCATATGTTTCTTCATATGGAATCTAAGCAGCAAGGTGGTGTAAAAGGCATTGTTGCCTCGCAAATTTGTATGTATGGTGGGGTAATATTTAACCCTTCAAATGAATTCATTGTTTTGGATTTAGTGGGCCTTTTGGTTGGCCCAAGTTATAGAATAGTAAATGGTATACCGATTTTGAAGTTGCATTTAAAAATGTTTATGAATGGGAATAGGATTATATTTATCATTGAACTAAATTAATATAAAGTGGAAATTTCCCATTTAAAATGAAAATTCTTACCAATTGAAAAGAAATTAGGATTTATATAACATGGGATTTATTATTATTTATGTAACCTTTGAAAATTTATGGTCATAAACTATCATCCAAGGAAATGGCTATTAATATTGCTTGATTTGAAGTTGATTCATTAACCTAAGATGATGCAAGGTTCATTGTTTGGGTTTTTAAAGGATTCAAACCATTTTTCAAAATTTTCATAAATGATATTATATAAAAAGATTTTCAAATTCAAAATTTTCACCCTATTTGTGGTTCAAAAAGGCTTCCTATAGGGCGAAAACATTGTTAGGTGGCTCAAAAGTAGCATTTGAGTCCATAATTTAACATTAGCGAATGTTTTTGTAGTTTTAACAATTATCAAAGCATAAATCCTATAATTATCCCCTTTACTTTTAATCATAAATATTAATAAACCAACCTATGAATATCCTTAAATGTGTGATTGATAAAAAAATCCGTGCAAAATATTAAAATTTTAAATGTGAAATGGACTTTCAAGGATAAAAATTTCAATAATCACGTCATTTAAAACTTATATATATATGGAAGTTTCAATGCACTTCATTATTAAATTCTTCATTTTATGATGCTTTCCTTTTTAATTTTTATTTTGACGCTACTTTGACATATTTTTTGAGTTCACATTTTTCATTGTTTTTGTGTGATAGACATAGTGTTTTCATTTCAAAAGTTTATTATGAATCCATAATCTTCTTAAAATTCATTCCATTTTTTTATGATGATTCCCATTAAAATTTATGACAACATGAATAATTTAAAAAAATATAATGTAAAATTTGAATATGGCTTAAAAGTTTACATTTTTATGTAATCCAAAAAAATTACAAGTGTGACAATCTAAATAGTCCACCTATTCATGTTTTCGCCTATAATATTTCGAATTACCTTTCACAAAAAATTATCACATGTATTTGTGGTGTGTCTCACATGCTTAAAAGGTCAAAATGTGATGTGTAATTTGGTCATTGATCTATATATATTAATGACAAGAGGTGTAAGAACATTGTGATGTAATAGGTAAGACTTGAGGTCAAAAATGTTATTAGAATAAGTATACCACCATAGCACCTATGGTGGTATTGGAGGGTGGTACACGAATTCTAGTTTTGCATTAAATTAAAGGCCTTACCAAACATAAAGCATGAAAACAATTTTTTTTCTTGTCATTTTTATTTTAAATTACATTTTAATTTTAAAGGTTGATGTTATAGATATTCCAACATGAAATTTGTAGAATTCCCACACTCATATAGAAAACAAACAAATATCAAAAGATAATAATACAATTGTTTTTCCAAGAATAATCAATTTTAATTTTCCATTTATTTTATTTCACTTGAATTAAAATATGGAAAAACCTTTTGTTTTGTATGAATAAACATTTGAAAACATATTATTCCTCTTTGAAAACAAAAGACAACAACAAGGATCATAAGAAATAGGGTAAATTTGGAATTCTATTACAAAAAAGGCTTGATACCTATTGGTTGAGTTTTTGAGTAATTTAAAACAAACTACCAAGGTGACAAGGTTAATAAATTACACATATCACACAAATTGAATCCAAGCTCTGTGAAAGTTTGCAAAAGGCATCCACGTGTATGTGATCATTTGATTATAGGAATACATGGCATTGGTGAGGCCCAAAACAATTATTTTTGAATACAATATTATTTATAAGGAATGGAAACATTCACATGAAAATACATTATATTGTTTGACATGGAGCCAACCATGCTCCTTCAAGTGCTTTGGTTGACAAAACATGTTAGTATCAATATGGTTAACAAAAATGTGGTCACAATTTTATTTATTAAAGATAATTTATGAATTAACAATCAATTTTTCAATGAAGTTATGATAACACATGTTCAAATTCAAAGCCAATAAATTTAATCAATTTATGGACCTTTAATAAGGTTGGAAGATAAATGTTAAAAATGTTGTGGACTAGATCAAAAGCAAGATGACCCTAGTAAAAAAATTTACACAAGGTGGTTCGATTTGTTCCATGTCATGTTGATAATTTTATCCTACCATCAATTCACAATGGGAACAATTTTAAGTTTCTTAAAACTTCACAACCTTATTTTTGCATGTGATTTTAACTTGATACAAAACATTTTTGTTAGTTATGTTAACTGTTGACCCCTACTCATAAAGAAGGTGTTAAATAGTGCATCTCTAACCTTCTTATGTTATTTCATTGAATGATTATGAAAAATAATAGTGACATTTTGGACATGGTCCATATTTGAGTTTCTCATTCATGAAAGTTCAAAGTTCCCAAAGATGATTCCATTTGCATTGAGTTGGGTTCTACCTAACTTGTTATGAGGTTGTTAACTAGCAAACCAAGTCATAAGAACATTTTATGATTTATTTATTACCATTTAGAAAAGTGTTATCCCCATCGTAGAATGTTTTAAATTGTTGCAATAGGATTCAACTAGTTTGAGATGTTTCACCCAATGATGTTGGCTTATCACAATATAAACATTTAGGAATTGTTTAATTCTATATAATTTCACCCTTTACTTTCCCCATTAGTGTAGGGAACAAACAAAATTATTGTGATAATTTGGCAATTGTAGCACATTTTTGTTGAATAATTTTATTTGAAGATTCCATTTGTATATATATATTTATTTCAAAGAAGATTCTTCATTTTTGTTCACAAAACATTCTCCACGAGTCGTATTTTTTTTGAAAATTTCAGCATTTTTAAAACTAATATAATTTGTGCCAAAACCACCAAGGTACTATGTGTTCATTTTGAACTTTGACCTTATCCATTTTGATGACATTCACCAAAACTTAGTTATGAACTAAAGTTGTGATTGACATAAATTCATGTAGAAAGTCATGATGCTTGAACACATTTGCCATAAATAGGCTTCCCATTCTTAAGATGTGCAACACCTTTAATGGCATAAATGGGTAGTTTTATGCGATCAATCCACCACCATGATTGTTTCAAATCCTTTTTTAAGTGGGAGATTTAGATTTATTGTGAATTTCATTGACACATTCTTTCAATGCCAATCTGGAGTTAAAAAAGTCACTTCAATCCTATTTGCTTCTTATAGATTAATGTTGGGTTTGTTCACATGTCAATTTTTTGAAAGTCTTAAACATATTTCAAACTCATCTATAAACTTGGGGCAATAATATTTCCCCTTCAAGAATGATGAGATGTGTTTGCCATTAATATTGCCATATCTTCAAATGAACCATTATAACAAGGTACATTTGTAATAAAAGAAGGCACTATAAGTATAATGAATTCTTATTTGACATGTTTGCAACTTTAGTAAATGCGTATTGTATTTTACATCAATGTTTATAACATATCAATGTAGCATTTGGATAAATTTGAAAGTAATCCAATGGGTATTAAATATCTAAAATCATTTTTTAAGCAACATTGTTTAAACATTGTGTCATCAATCACAAATTGCCATGTTAACAAGTCAAGATTGGCTCAAGGTGCAAAATTAAAAAAAAAAACCTCTAAGCCCAATTTTTATACAAAGAACTATTTTTGTTTATATTAAATGTGATGAAATCCCTTTTCACAAGGCTTGCATCACTTGTTTCACTCATTTGTCATAACACCCTACATCCTAATGTTTCATTTGTAGTTTCTTTCCTTCATACATCAAGTTTTACTTAGTTCTTACTTCCATACATTAAAGGTCCTTCCCCATTTTATGTTGAATGAATGTTGACCTTGAACAACACAAGCATGTCTTGTCACCATACCTTTTCACAACAACTTTGGCTATGTTATGAAATATTTGAACTAGACATTGTCAATTTCACACAATGATGATGTCCTTGGTGCTTTGTACGTAGAGAAGCATTTGGATCGTTTGAGCAATTTTAGCCAGATGATGACAGCATTGTACCATGTGGTAAAGATTTAGAAGCCCACATGCATTCATAGCAGAACAACATATGCAACGTTAACCATATAGGGAAGTTACAATGGCTAATACCTTGAATAAATGAATTTGATCAGATGGTGATGGAATCATTGGCTGCTTCATTGCTTGGCATAGGAAAATGCTTAACGCATTCCATGTTCCAAATTCGGGGTTTCCACTCTTAATAAGGGTGGTTGGATTTGAGTGAAATTTGCCAAAAGGAAATAAAGACTGGTCCTTGGGGAGTCACTTCTGAGCTGCCACGTTTAGAACCATCTAAGCTGTGCCATGTGAAGCTCCCATGTCAAGATCATCATAAATTGACAATCTTATATATTAAAGCAACAGTGGTGTCTGTTTGTCGGTGTCTGGGCAATGCCTGGAAAATTCTTGGACTTCCCCAGATGTAACTTCCCTAGATGTACCTGACTCCAGAGAATGTCTGTCTGTGTGGGCAGTGCCTGGAAAATTCTTGGAGCTTCCCCAGATGTAACTTCTTCAAATGTAACTGACTCCAGAACAAAAAGAAATCAGGGGCAATCTTTTTTCTCTGGAGTCAGTTGCATCTGGGGAAGTTACATTTGGGGAAGCTCCAAGAATTTTCCAGGCACTACCCACACAGATAGACATTCTCTGGAGTCAGTTACATCTGGGGAAGCTCCAAGAATTTTCCAGGCACTACCCACACAGATAGACATTTTCTGGAGTCAGTTACATCTGGGGAAGTTACATCTAAGGAAGTTTCAAGAATTTTCCAGGCACTGCCCAGACAGACAGACAAGTAAACAGACACCATTGTTGCTTTAATATATAAGATTGTCAATTTATGATGATTGCAAAGTTTTGGCCTCTGAAAACCTTCATACAAATCACATAGCCTTGTAACCATCCCAAGGAATCGATAACTAACATGACATTCTTCTATGCCCTTCTAATTGGGTCTAAATTGAGATGTCAAGTTGATGTTTGCTACAGACTTTTAAAGAGTACAGCATATGTGCACATTCATACTTCCACAATAGTTCATGTGTGCATTCATTAACACACAGTGGAGACAAAGGTATGAAGCATTGCTGAATATTCAGCAGAATAACTTACATTCATGATTGTAGCACAAGTCCCACCATCAATGTTTCTCACAGAGCAAGAAAGCCAAGGATCAAGTTTTCCAAGTCTTGCATTTCATGGTAACTTCTAACCAGCTTCTGTTGTAAAGCTGCTACAATCCTTTCTTTTCTTCAAAAAACCTTACACAACAATGCGGAAGCCCAACAATATAGCACACAAGTTAAGATATACATGTATTACATCATGGTATCCTCAAGGTTCTACCTACATACACAGATCATCATCATCATCATCATCTTGTTGGTCACATGCTGTCTAGACTCTACAACATTTCCTAGACAATTTGTAATGTCAAGTTCTATACTCTGGTTTTAGGCTAAACGAAATATAAGAGGAATATCCTTATTCTTGAGTGGATGTGCATGCTTGTAGCTTGAAACACCATGCAACAAACACTTCATACAGCTGATCACTTTAGCACTCACCAGGGAGATTCTGCAACTAATTTCAAATGAAAACCTTCACAACCCAAGTGTCCAAATGTCTCTAATATCTTTGTATTCCCTGCACTCCAGTGAAGAACTTCATCCTAGAATCCGAAACCCTAGAATACATGTGGAGCAGCATCATGAGACCAAGCTAACTAGCTAGTTACATAAGATCATTAGACAGCGAAACTTTCGAGTTATGAAAACATTTAGTGAACAAACAGAGAGACTGACAACCTCCATCAAAAGAAGATGCAATCCTGCATGAGTATTATTATCTGCAAAGGTATTATCTGCCCAGTTCAACCAGAAGCTACAGAATTAGGGTTTTCTTGTGGGCTCCTCTAGCAGCCCTCAGACCTATCTTGCGGCTTGCGAGTCTGAAGGTTCTTTTTGTTTTGGGGAGGAGTAGAGAGAGATTTGGAGGGAGAGTGCGGAGAAGAGCGGTAGTAGGGTAACCGGTTTTATTTCCTTCGTGTTCGGAGTTCTCTGGCGATGATGGAAGACGAGCATGAGGTTTATGGGGGAGACATTTTTCCGGAAGAAGGCGACCTTGATGGAAAACCCATAAACGAGAGCATCACAGTCGACGGCGATGTTGTCCCGGACGATGCCGTTCCTAAGGTGAGTGAGAGAGTCGCGCTTCTGGGGCCTGTTGTTCTGCTTTGACTCAAAGCCGAGGTAGGGGTTTCAGAAACCCTAATGGCAGCTTGCTTGCAACCCTTGACGAGAATTTTTCTCTTTTCTCTATTCTTATCTTATAGGAGGAGCTAGAGGAGATGAAGAAGCGGTTGAAGGAAATGGAAGAGGAAGCTGCCGCACTCCGTGATATGCAAGCCAAAGTCGAAAAAGAGATGGTTGCTGCTGCTGTTCAAGGCATGTTTGTTGTTAGGGTTTCTTTCTGGACTTGTTTTAGAAGACTTCATGAAGGAATTGTGAAACACTGACTTCCAAACTTTCCCAAAGTAAATTTGAAGAATGGATTCTAGGGACTTGAAGGAATCACGATTCCACCCATGACAAACAAACTGTTGGCACACCTAATTGTAGTTGCTCAATTGCAGGTCCTGCAGGTGCAGAAGCTGTGGCACAGGCAAACAAAGAGGCTGATGCTCGGTCGGTGTTTGTTGGCAATGTACTATTCTTTCCCTGCCCAACTGCAATTGAGTTCTTAGCATCTGTATTATGGAAATTTCTCTACAATCTCATGAATGTGTGCCAGCCATGATACCCTCCTGCAACAAGGGGCCAAGATGGCAGGCTGGGATTGTTGTGACTGTTTGCTGTGTTTTGTCAGGTGGATTATTCTTGCACTCCAGAAGAGGTGCAACAACATTTCCAGTCATGTGGTACAGTTAACCGAGTTACAATTCTGACGGACAAGTTTGGACAGCCAAAGGGGTCAGAGCACCTAAACACATCAAGTCTTTTATTTCCTGCGCTTTTTAGGGTATGTTACATATTGGACCATATAAATGGAATGAAGCTTGCCCCCTCACAAAGCTTGCTACTGCTTGATTCAGCATGCTATTGACATTTTCTTTTATCAGCTATGTCTCTAGAGTGCTAGTCAACAGCAAGATTGAGTCTTCCCATTGCTTACAGATATGTCGCAGAAGCTCAGGATTTGCTCAGATTTTGCCTGAAATTTGGGTTGGATTTGTATATGTGTCTACACCCACAGTCACAAGCTGATGAAGTCATTGGGTAGTACCTTATGGCAGCTCGTCACTGTGATTTGTGAGGAGAAGGTTGATGCTCTGACACTTTGTGAGTGACTCTCATAAGGTTATGACCACACTCATTGTCGTGTTACAACCTTCCAAGTGTTGTTGTCATGGAGATTTTCTCTGGAATGTCATAGCTATGTGGTATATTTTGGAGATCTAAAGATGTTTTGTACTGTAATAGTATGCTGCACATGGATCTAAAGAAATTCTGTATTCCCATATTTTTCTCTCCGGTTGTTTTTATTAGCAAGAACCACATTCTGGCTTTGCTATTTCACATCCTGAACACACTGAGGATATCTATCTACTTGTTTGGAACTGCAGATATGCTTATGTGGAGTTTTTGGAGGAGGAGGCAGTCCAAAATGCAGTACTGCTCAGTGAATCTGAATTACATGCTCGCCAACTAAAGGTTTTCAGTTTTTAACCTAAATGTGCATCACAATTTTCTGTGCACCACTAGTTTCACAGTGAGATAGCAGATAGTTCTAGGTTTGGGTATGCTGTTGTTTTAGTCTATAGCCCTGCATTCAATTATATCTTTAGCATGGCTCTTGTGTATATACAACTGAATAGCAGGTCGCATACCTCGGTGTCTTGGAATGCAGAGTCCTGCCTGATCCCTTCCAAATCTTAAAAACTATATCACAACCCATCATGCATTTTTCCAGCCATCTGTAGAAAAAGCAATCTCTTTGACCTGCTATGGTTGATACTTGCTAGCTATTGTGATGGTTAGTAGCTGCTTGTGGTTTAGTAGGTATACCACATCTGCTGTGGTGTGCTTCATAAGAGGTGTTCAAGAGTGTCTGGTGGGACACACTGTTCTGAGGAAGGCTTTTTGGAGTGGGGCATGGATGCAGGTGACAGCAAAGAGGACAAATGTTCCAGGAATGAAGGCTTTCCGAGGTGGTCGAGACAATTCAGTTTCGGGGTACCGCCCCAGGAGGCCCTATCTGCCTCCTTATGGGTATGCTCCCTATAGTTATGTGTGGGTATCCTCTATGGATTTCCCTATTTCTGACAAGTGCGGTTGCATATTTCATACCCTAGTTTCCAAAGTTTTATGGGCTCTTCATTGGTGTTTGTTTTTGCAGTGTGTAGGGTCACATGTTTATGTAAACATATGCGATTATGCTTGCCAGCGACTGCTTAGCTTCTTCAGTGATGATGCTCATATTCTTGATGATGTAGGATTTTGTTTTATGTTTTTGGATGATGTTTACAGAGCCAGTGAGGATGAGGTTGGGAGGCAATGTGTGGTTGCTTTAGCAACAACAAGAATATTTTCTCTGAAACAGTCAAGGCATATCTGCATGTAGAAATTAGTAAGAAAGGATAATCAAGTGGTTCGCTGGTTGGCATGATTGTGCCCATTCTTATAATAAAAAATGTAATGCTCTGCAGGAAAGCACCAAGATACAGGCGGCCAACACGCTACAGGCCTTATCAATAGAGGTTATCACTCATTTCATAGTTGTAGATTCACTCAGCTATGACTTGGCATGCCAGTTGGGGGCAGGTGGTCAATTGGATCTTGGTCTGTGTGATAGTGAAGCCTTTGCAATCCCTGAACACTTTCACATACCTGCACCCCTTCATCATGTCTGCAGGGGCATCCTCACTGCAGGCATTTCTGTTGTTTACTACATGGGTTTTTCTTCAATGAGCACTAGTTACTTTTGAAAGAGAACTCACAGTGTTTTTTGTGTGTGCTAGCGGCTCATTCAGCATAGGTTCAAATGGCAACCGGATCTCCACCAGTAAGAATGACATGATTGTCATGACTCATGAGTGTTGGAGCAGTTTGCAAATTCTTCACCAATTTGGGTGACTTTGTTTTGTGTATAGTCCCCTAAATTTTTTGCAGTGTGAATATGATGCATATTTCTGTAGTACTGACCCAGTCTCTGAACCTACCACTGGGCAGGGTACCATCTTAGCCGGGATGGCTTGAATGCTTCTTCTCATGCAAGCTCTAATTCCAGTGATGATGATTTGTCTAAACTGGTAGGTAGAACACCTTTAGGTTCCATAAGTCAATCTATTGGATGAGTAGTCCATTGGACAGTTTCAAACTAAAATCTGTTTAGCTGATTTCCAAGTAAAGACAGATGGAAAGGAATCTTTTGGATCTCTGACTTTTTTCAGGGTTTTTATTTTGTTTTCAACACAATAGGTACAAGCAGGTTTTCAATGTCTTCTGGACCAATTTGCATCCCATTTCGTTTGGATTGAATTTGAATTCAGTTCAACGAATTTGAATCAAATTTAAGAATTTAAATTCTTAAATTTGATTCAATTTAATTTAAGAATTTGAATTTATTCAAATTCAAGTTACATGCAATGTCATTCAATATTTTTATCTGAATGGGACTTAATTTTCACAAAACCAACCAATTGTCTCTGGGTGTGTAATAGCATGGAACCCAAGTTTTTATTGATATGTCCAAGTAAGGGTAAGGGTAATGTATACAACTTCACGAAACAAAGTAATTCTCTCCACAAAGTTTTTGAAATGTAGCCTTGTGGAGGTATCAAATTGAGGGAGATGAAAGGAAATAATAAATCAATAATGCATAAATTGATTTTTGATGATATCTTGTGATTATTGATTTAATAAAGGTTAACTATCATTCCTAGCTTTCTAATTTAACAGATGGTGTTGGGGGTTAATGTGGAGGAGTTCTTTATTTTGCGGCCTCCATTATGTGCAACCATTTCCTAAAGTCCCATTAAAATCTTTTGGTCATATTGAGATTAGTTTATATGTCTCATTTACATCTCGTAGATTCACTTACCTTGGATGTGTTTATCTCTACATTTGTCAAAAGTGAACTCTTTGGATGGATTGCTCATGGCATGTTTTATTTTAGTGTTGGTAAAACTTGTCATTCGTCTATACAAATATTTAGTCTTAGTTTCCAAAATATTGAAGATAATTGTAACAACTCAAAGAAAAAATGGAAATAATTCAGGAATGTACAAATTGGATTAATATACGAATAGGTTCTTCAAAAGGGGTGAAATCAAAGAACCTTTACCCATTTTCTTGTTTTATACTAAAGAGTATCCTTCCTATGGTCACACCTTGCTTTCATGGTCATTATGGATAGGATCTTTTGCTTCGAAGAGCTTGATAAGTTTGGAACTATCCTAACTATGTGCAATAGGAAGTTTGGAATGCCCACTTAGCTTGTTTGTAATTGTGAAATATCCTAACAAGTTATCTATTTTTTGAAAGAGGAGTGAACAATAATCATGGACCTTGATTAAGGTGCTAATTGGACTAGGGTTAAGTTGACCCAAAAATGTAAATAAATGAATAAATATTTTTAATTTGAAATTATAATATTTCTCATGATCTAGAACGTCTACTAAAATTTTGTTACTTGAGTAATGAAATTATCCATTCGCTGCCTTGCCAGTTGCCACATCAATTATGATGGATTTCAACACCTCAACATCATAGTTTAACAAACTTTCATTTGAATATTCAAATGGATTATTTAATGACAAAACTAACCAAAGGATAGAGTACTTTAATATTACACAAGTTGTCAAGCCAAATCCATAATGAAAGTGGTGACCATTGAGGTTAAGGTCTTTTAAATTGATAGACCATCAGTTCCCACAAATGGAAAAAAGAAGCCTAAAACAATGAAATTGGTAAGAAAATCTCAAACAATTTCTCATGGTCATCCTCTACAAATTACACTAATTTGTTGCAACCCAAGGTCTAGTGTCCACTTGGACATTTTCTTGAATTTCTAAAGCCTACATATTGTATGGACGATTGGCATGCAACAAAACATGCTTGCAACATTAGCGGAAAATAATGTGTTTGGAATGTAAATTCATGCATGAAACAACGGGGATGGGTGTTGAAGGTATAAATGCATTGTTCTCATTGGATCATGAATCAATAAAGACAATGGCCGAACCCTAAACCCTAAATCCTACAGGTCAACACCAGTACATCTTTGCCTTAATATCGCTATGAATTTCAGGGAGCTTGATTGGTTGTTTTGCAGCTCCCCGGTTCATTTGTTCTCGCCTCATGTTTCTTTCAGCCAGGTACAGGTTGCGGGCTCTTGTAGCAACAAGATGAGCATAGTATGCAGGAGCCACCATAGACACAGCTTTCGGACAGCGAGCATACCCATAGCATAAATTGAGAGTCAAAGCCTCAAAATCGTCAATCCTGAACAAAGTCCGTTCATCCACCCACACACAAGTCCATAGTTAGTAATGAATTCATATTGGTTACAAGCTAGTGGATGAGGAGGTATTTCAAGAAATGCATTGGAGGTAGGTAGCAACTAGCAACCAGGGTTTGTTTTTTTAATTTTATAGTATTGGAAAGCTGGCGAGTTTTTTTTTGAGAAACTAGCAAAATTAGTCAAATTTTTACTAGAAAAACCAAAAAAAAATTCCAAAATTTTCCCAATTCTTTTTGTCATAAAAATGACAAAATGCTTTGAAGTTTTTTTTCACTGGTAGCAGCACACATGATTGTGCTTTCCATAAATGTTGTCAAATCCTGAACATTGCACAGCCAGCTCACATTCAGCATGGTTAGTGAAAGGAAAACAAGCAAAGAAATCCCAAAGAGGTTTCAATACAACAAAGTCTGACTACAATTTGTTTTCTTTGAGTACTTCAAAAAATGTGCAAAATAGATAGCACAAAGTCTTTGCATCAGATTCTCAAAATGTTCAAAACCCTGAACAGTCCATCCACCCACACCACAAAGCAAGGTTAGTGCATAAGCCAAACAAAAGACCACCCATTCAGGCACTACAAACATCGCTTTCTATTTCTTCCCTTGTAGGCCTACCATATATTATATTAGAAAACTGCCCCATTTTTACCTTTCCCCCAATCCCGGGGTGCAAAACCCTGACCATAAACCCTAAATCCTAACTCTAAATTACAAGCCCTAAACCCAAAATTGTAAACCCTAACTCTAAATTATGAACCCTAAACTCTATATTGTAAACCCTACTGAACATTCACCAAGTGGAGTGGAAAACCGGTGATCAATTTGCAAGGTGATGATGATGATGATGATATTATGCCCTAAGGAACCAATTTTTATAAGCAAACAAGTGAACAAAAGCAACAATAGTGCATGTGATTTGTAGTTGAAGGGGTATGCGTGTAAGGTTAGGAGTTGTACGAAAAATTGTTTTCATCCCACAAAAGGTGGTAGTGAGAGGGGCGACTAGTGCCAAGGTTGCCACCGTGACTATATAAATAAAAGTCGAATTCACGAGGATGCGTGATGACGGTGTCCACCACCACACCCGATGGCACATTTGTTGACGGTCCTGCGGGTGGTGGAGGTCTGTTGTTGTATCCTCCTCTTGCTCCTTGTCCTTGTGGCTGCTGTTGTTGTGCTTGTGGTGGTGGTGCCCCGGGTCGTTGGTTCAGAAACATCCGAGTGTGGTGCCGTTTCTGTACTACCGCAAATGTAATCTTGGGTCTCTTTGGTTTGAATACACTGTGGGCTGCCTTTCGAAGAGCATCCACTTCCTCCCTTAGCACTTGCTTGAACTGGTTTTCTCCAACACCGTCGCGGAAAAATATGATATTCTACCAACCCAAAGAGGCAACAACACATGGATGAGAATATGGGTCTTACCAAAGCTACTGGTCGTTTAACTTATGGAAGAGTCAAAAAAAATTGTGGAAAAGGAGGAGGGAAAAAGGATCACATACATCTGGAGCTGTGAAGTTATTTCTCTCACTCCATTTCCTCATCAGCTCCTCAGCCAGGCTTTGAAGGTTTTGTAAAATCTCAACCCGATGCCCTTGCTCAGACTGTAAAGCCAGGAAGCGGCCCGTATCTGGCCAGTCATTACTAGCAACCACAGCTGCCAAAGACGGGCTTTCGGCATCCCCAGCATCTGGATGTGTAACATCCGCCCCGAAAAATATGCACCGTTTGTTGCCAACAAATGTAGATGGGTGTGGCAGGACCTTAAAGTTGCGACCCCCACATTTCACATTCACTTTCAACAGCAAGTTTGTCATTGTAATATTCTTATGACCTGCAAGTAAATTGCAAAGTTAAATATCAAGTCACAAAATTACCAACTGAATGATAATTTCACTTACTATGATGTTTCATCAGAACTGGTTTATGTAGGATGGGTATTTTAGTGATCATCACTGTGACAATTTCAGAATCATTCTGGATTATAATTTGTTGTCATATATAAAATTTCATTTCGAAATCGTTTTTTTTTTGGTTTTTTGTTTATTTGTATCTTGTTATCTATCTTACTCTTGCCTTCCTTTCTATGTGAGCGATCGTTGTCACTAGTAATGTGTAGCAATGTGAAGACCCAAGTACATGATCTAAAACAATGTTGGAGACAAATTTAAAGTTGCAGGAGTTTTTGGTTTCACGACTTTTTGGACACAAAATTTGCTAACCCAATTTCATAAACCAAAAGAACCATGAGGTCATTGTATGATGTTTATAGCCAAGCATCATCCATGGATTAAAAACATTTTTGGGTGAATTTTTTTTTGGAGTGAAATCTAGTGGAATTTTTGTTGGGGCTTTCTATTTTCAGTGCTCACCATTCTTTACAGTTTCACTGGTCACTACTTGAGTTGTAAAGCCATTGGTATCACCATAATGCTTGATGTCTTTGTAGCGAGGGCTTCTCTTGTTTTCGACTACCACCACAAGGAGTTGGGGTCTAATTCCTTGACTCTTGGCCATGAGTTCGCCGGTAATACTGGTGAAAGCAGCTGTGATTGATGTCTCGGGGGGAAGTTGTCTAAGCACATAGTCTTGAGTCAATTGAAGCCCCATATTTTTTGCCCGTCTGCACACCAATTGCCCCAGCAGAGACCCAATTTTATCACACTGCATAACTGATGTTTACACCAGTGTTTTCCAGTTCCTTGATTTTGATATCATAATAAAGGAATATGAGCTTTTCAATGCCTAGTAGATCATTCCTAACCCTTCACTTTCAGTTGAACAAACAAGAAAAGAAACTCTTTCATGCTTTTGTGCTAGCTAGTGATGACCATCAGCTCCCTTTGAAAGCATGAACACAGTGCATTAAGGTTTAGGGCATCCGGGTGTCTTTGAAGGGCACCCTACAAACAAAAGGGTAAGGAAGGGACTTACGTGTAAATCGAGTGGCCAAAGTCCTTGCACTCATCTGTGTTAACGGCACCACCGCTGAAGTCTAGCAGCCCCCAATACTTGATGTGCCCAGGTTCAAGTGCTCTATTATGGCCCCAAACCCATGTTCCATCAGCCAGGGGTTCTATAAGGTTGTCCTGTAGGCACTTGATGGAGGGTCGCTTCAAGGTTCGACCCACAACTTCAGTCATTTTCTGGTTGAATGCAAGAGTATATGCGTGGGTGTACACATTGGTCATGCTGGCAAGCAATTAGAAATTTAGTATCAATTTGATTGATTTGATGTTATATGTTGTTGTCGCTGTGACTGATGTTCAGCACTTCTTTGCTGAATACGTATTTATTTTTGAAAAGTGAGGTTTGATAGTTTCAAATTTAGTTTTCCAGAATTTACAATATATATAATGTATTTGTAAATAGTGTGCATAGCATTTGAAAATACACTGGAAAAGAGAGCACATTTGGGGGGTTTACGGGTTGTTAAGATGTGTAAGAATATTGGTCTACTCTTGGAGTACGTGTTGGAAGAAAGAAAGAGGTGGAATGGGTAACCTTAGATTACTAGGATCATATGGTCCATGCTGCTTTCTCATCATCTCTTCAATGGCTAATCTCCTGTTGCTTGGTTTGTCCCTGGTAAGTAACACCAGTCCTTCCATTTCAAGGGAAGTGAGTTTCCCGGGCATCTTTTCTCCTGCTTGAATGAAACATAACTCCATAGGAATGTACTGCTTCACCTTCGACTTGATCAGCAAGCATGGCAGCTTCTTCAATCTTATTGCATAATTGTATGTCTCACGGTAGTATGCCACCATGGTCTTCGTCACTTTGGTATTTGCAAGATTGAAAGTAATGTGTTCGGTGGTTTCCTCTGACAAGCCCATCACCTTCATCTTGCGCCTTTCTACTGATGTTGAATGCTTTATAAATATAGTCAGGTTCCGAACCGCATTTAACACCATGTCTCTACATTACCAGCCACCCAAACAAGGATATCATTAAAGCTAAGTGAACAAGCGCCTTGCTTGCAATTTGTAACTACAAGCATTTGTGCATTTGCTAAAACCCATTCTAGAGAAGGTCTGCTAAGTTTGCTAACTATGGCTTTCCCCTGGGAATTGCAGGCCTTGATTTTCCGCTGAAAAAAAGCTGAAATATTTTCCCTTTGAGTTCACAATGTGGCAACTATGAAGTTCTCGTTCCTCAATTGATAACTCACAAATTATATGATAACCTTTGCCTCATGTTTTTACAATGGGTAAGCTCAACCTGACATTCCAAAATCCTCAGCTCCTTACCAGCTGGGAGCTTTACCAGGTACCTTACACTGAACCCATTTGATACAAAATCCAGATTGTACCTCTCAGAGTCATAAAAGCTAAAATCGGCAGGAATGTTTCTCCAGCCCTTCCAGCCCCATTTGAGTTTTTCTGAAAGGTAGTCAAGGATCGGTCTCTCCTTCGTGAAGCAACAATTGGAGACATCAACATTGAGAGCCAAGCCTTGCATGGTGGGTCGAAAGCTTTGGAAGAAACCCTTCCATACTTGCAAGTAGCTACAATTTCTCATTTCTTGGATATCATCATTGGTGAAAAGACTCTGACCATATTGTTGGGTTTGTTGGCTCATTCGCCCAAAGTTTTCCCGAACAATGTACCCCAATATCCTCACATATTCTTGGTAGTTCTCATTATTCGCTTCAAGAATTTCTTGGCCCATGACAAGCTGCTTGAAAGCATCTCCCGAAAGGCCACCATCCTTGTTAGTAAGTGTTGTTCTTTTCGGTTTCATTGTTGTAATAACATCCCTTGGATATCTGCATTCACATGCGCTCTATCAATCAACTGTTAGAGGCTGGAATCATAGACAAAATTAGAGTGTTACCCATATTATAACACACGAAAGTGTGATGGATTGGAAGCTTCTAGCCATAGGTTTAGTTTGAGATTTTTCTTAGGTCAAATTGTTTGAGATCTGAGCTTCGGTAGACTTCTGCATCTGTTCAAATTTTGGTTGGAAAGAAAATAAAATATTTGGTAAAGACGAAAACAAGTATAACCGCACTTATACTATAGCATATCATAGTCCTTAGAAAAAAACCCCACATTTATGTGGAAGCCACTGATCCTCCTCTGGCCAAAGAGGTACTAGTGTCTATCAACTTGAGTTTCAATAGTTTAGGGGTTTTGACTCAATGTTCGCAAAATTGTGGCTTGGGTTGATAAGTGTTGTGTGAGTATCAATAAGGAAACACCCAAGCATCATTACAATGGTTCATGATCACCTATTTAATCCATATTGGGCACCTTAGGCTCCTTAAGTGATCTATCATTTGATGTACCATTCTATGACAAAGTGCCAGGAGCTTGGAAAAAGTGGTGGGTTCATGTATTGTTTTGCTTGGTTAGCTGATCTAGCTCCCGTTGGAAATTCATACCAAATCTTGAATTTCATGGAATGTTAAATCTTTGATATCAAGTGGTTGCAATTGGATAATTTACAAGTATTTCAATAAAATTCTATCTGACACTTGATCATTGTGACATGTTACAATAACTAATACTGCAAGCAAAGTGAACAACTTGACTGTTTAGGATGTTGCCCGTTCTCAGTTCTTCAAAATTATACAATTTGAAATTGGAGCTTGATATAAAGCCTTGGGTTCTTTTGGTAAGTGTGTGTGGCATTCAAGACTTGGGCTTATCAGCATTGTTCAAGTTTCTTTGAAAATGAAGCAAGTTTTCCCTTTCATATGGAGACCCTTGGACACTAAACATTGTAAAAGATGCCAATCAGAACAGAAACCCTAAACCTGGGAACATAACCGCAATCCACTCCCACATTTTCTGAGGATTTTCTAGGAAGGAATTTCAAGATCCAAGTTTCACCCCCAAAACTTGGAAACAATAACATATAACTTTACTTTTCAAGAAAAAAAGTGAAAGATGCCATAACATCCCCAAATTGTATTTGAAGATGAGATTTCATGAGTTATAAGAACAAATAAGGGTGGGTTAGCTTAAGACAAATTGAGGCCTTTCTTTAGAGAATTCAAGGTGGAGCACAGAAGGGTTGAAAGGTCCCTTACTCATGGGTTCTTGGATGTGTGTGCTGTTGTTCTTTTGGTCGAAAGGTAGGACTGTACACAGTTTCCATGCCATCAAAAACAAAAGCGCAATTCAAATTCTCAGACCAATTCCGAACGAGCTTGCGTATCATCACTTTGTCTAGCCTGTGATCAGTTTTGAACTCATTTTGGTAGATAGTAGGAAATGTGAACCCATCCAAGACCTTAAAGTGGTTTGCAAAGTAGATGTTGGCCTGCACACACAGGTTCCATTTCACAACCCACAACACTTAAATTAGGGCATAGAGGCCCTAATATAGTCAAAGCAAAGAGGGAGAATGGCACCATGTTGGTGGTGTGCCTTTTCTAAGGAATTGACATCCATCCTTTAGAGGTATGTATGTGTGTATGTGTACACATGGTGCCACTTTATAAGCCAACTCTATAGAATACAAATTCTCACTTGTTTGCTAGTGTCAATGGAATTTAAGGGCAAGTAAAACAACCTTACCCCAACCCAAACACCTTGCCAAATCCCAATTTTGACCTCATTTTGTGTTGAAACATATAGAAGGTGAAGTTAGAAGTTCTTGAAGGCAAAGTTAGACAATTTTCTCACAAGGGAATCATCCATCATCTCCTCGTGTTAGGGTATGCATGTTGGAAATCCTTGTTGGAAATCCTTGAGTTGCAAGGTAGTGTTGCGCCTAATTCAAATGGACTTGAATTGGACTTATAACTCATTTGGAAGGGATTTTCAAGTACTGAAGTCTTTTACCTGGCCAGCAGTGCCTGGTTTTGTAGGACGAGGTGGTACTCTCAGGTCCGATAAACTAGGACCCAAAAATGTGTCCTTAATATCCTTGGCTATCTTGAATGTCTCCTCCAACTTGTGTGCAAGTGAAGTTAGTAGAGATGGGGAGCTTGGTGGGCTTGTGGTTACAAATCCACTTGCTTCACCTTGTGAACTTGAGCTGGGATCACTTGGAAGTGAACCCCACATAAAAACCACTGGTTGTGGGGCAGATGAACTGCTCTCAGGTTGCTGTTGAGAATATGGCACCTGAATTGGAGATGGTTGATTGGGTGCAAGCCGACCACCAGGGGCCTGTGGTGCGGGGCCCTGGGCCACCCTTTGTTGGGGCACAGGGCCCTGTGGCACCCTTTGTTGGCCCCTTTGTTGGGGTGCAGGGCCTCCTGGAACATTGCACCAATAATAAATTCATAACTTTTAGAAGCATTCATAAACTTGTTTCTTTTACCATTTATTAAAATATAAAGGATGGAATCATATTTTTCTTTGGGTGCAACCACTTGTGTTGTTTCTTCATTGCGCACCAAAATGGGTTTTCAAACCATGACAATGCCTCAAGTAAAGGTGAACACAAGTTTCATTTAGCCCTTTTTTCTCCCAATATTATTTTAGAAAACATTGGGCATAGTAGTATTACTAAACCACTAGTCTCAGCCATTTAATTATGATGTTCTTGTCATGTCAATTTCAAGTCTCACTTGTTGGTAAGTTTGATAAGACCTATAGAAAAGTCACAAGATTGCCCTAGAATTATATCACATATTGCTCATCTATGGCTATGCTGAAACAACACCACTAACCCACCATTATGGATCAGTGTGGGTTGAAAAGAAGTCAACTTAAAACTCTTGAAGCTAAGGTAGCCATTTCACATTTTGACTCCATTCCTTGCAATTGTTTAAAAGATTTCAAAACCATTTAGAACTTCTGCATTATGAAGATGGGATGAATGTATGTTCATAGGTGAGTCGGTATATGTAGAATGCCCATCTTGGCACTAGGATCAATGACCTACAATAACATAGATGCTTTTGTAGAATTGCCTATATTGCATGAGTTACAACCAAGCCTCCTCCACTAATGGTTGGGTGATGTGATCTTCATCACCATGGGCATAGTATCCAATTATAATTTGATGAGTGTTAAATCATTCCAAACCATCCCTATACCATTCAATTTGGATCCATTTTTTGTTCACCAAAAATAAAAAGTTTTAGATACCATAGAATATATAATTAGTTGGTTCACATGAGGGGTTTTTTAATTTTAATTTTTCACTCTAGTGTTATTGAACATTTGGCCAAAATTTCCCCCCAAAATAAATAAATTAGTCTAATAACTCCTTGGTGAAGATTTCCAAAATTTGTCTCAATATGTTATACACTAAGGTGATCAATCAAGTAAGTATGAAGTAAAGTGTGCAAGTTGTGGGATGTTATGCGAATATGCAAACAATAGAGGTGTTGTCCATAGTTAACCATAGAAGGCTTACAATACTTACCACCTAGTTGCGGGAAGTCCTCTGGCCTGTCAGGCTGCTGATTCCACGCTTGACCACCTCTTTGAGGTGCATTACGAGAATCATCACCTTGATTTCCACGTGGAGTGGGTCCTTGTGGGATTCTAGATTCTTCAAATGTGCTGGCGCGCGGTTGTGATCGGTTGTCCCATTGTTGTGGTGAGTTTCCCCTCCCATATCCGCCACTATATGGTTGTTGACTTGAAGAAGCTACATTTTTTCCTACACAAATGGGC
>Ga0116229_10001169_pt1 | contig 40039 bp, 45 predicted proteins | sample S1TSphgellanicum_3_FD_87313 | JGI IMG/M metagenome (GOLD analysis project Ga0116229, IMG submission 87313) | Host-associated microbial communities from peat moss isolated from Minnesota, USA - S1T2_Fc - Sphagnum magellanicum MG | ecosystem: Host-associated > Plants > Peat moss > Unclassified...
AAGTGTTGTTCCCCTAACTGTTCTCAAATTTATCACCAGATAATTCCAATGAGTTTCTTACAAGTTTTGCCAATAGTGTTCTCAAAAGACTGCAAACATCTCAAGACTGCAAAACAACATAGATGAAGGTTACCAACACAGGATCCTTTTAAGAGCCACTATCCTGGAGACTTCTCTCACCAAGGCATTTTTGTTGAGTCAAAAGGGTACACAGAGTAGTTATACAAATTGTCAAGTATCACAGTACTGACAAGAATAAATACTCCAAACTCTGGAGGTTGGGAAGTTGAATCACTATCGGATAAAAGATGCTGTAACTGCATGAGAGGGATGCAATAGTGCTCCCCCCCCCCTGCATCTCTCACTCCATGCCCATGCCTAATTACCATTGAAACAAATTCTAATTTACATGAAAAAGATTGGAATTCTGGCTCCACTGTAAATCTTAGCACATCCACAAGGCACATATTGAACCCTGCCTCTCTGTTGGTTCATTCAAGCTCAATACCCTCCTAGCCTGTTGCGCTTCCTTCCCCCCACCTGGTTAATGGGGAACTTGAAGCCCATGGATCAAATGGATCACCAAGCACATCACATGTGGGCTGGTCCAGGAACTACCAATACTGATGCTGGAATGATAAGCTTGCATGGCATCCTCTGCTGTGGCCAAGTCTAGGGCTAAGTTGTCTACCTGACAGACACTAGTGGACACCTGGCTATTGTTTGCTGGGCATCTACTGAGATGGAAAACAGTGATGTTTGCAAAACATCCTCAGTAAACACCAATGTTGCTGGTCAAGCTTCATACAATAGTGAATCATGTTACACCCTCATTAAACTCTGCAGCTCAGAGGCCTTGTAGCTGCGGGCTTTAAGGATATTGCCATGACAGTCTCAGAATTCATTGTCTCTCTGATTTCCGTTGAGAACCAAAGTTCGCCAGGGGTGATTTCAACCTGACAGTGGGATTCTCAGTTGGATAGGCACATCTAACCTCCCCCATAAGTCGAATGTGTTGAAGCAAACGCTGCAAGAAGGCATTACGCCCAACAGTACTGCTGTCACACACAATTGCCACATGCTTCCGTGCCCTTGTAACAGCCACATTCATGCGCCGGTTGTCTCCTAAGAAGCCCACTAGTCCCAAATTGTTGGACCTCACCTGTGATACAAGGACCTCAAGGCTTGGTCAGACCTTAACAGAACTGGAGTATTTCCTTACCACACTGGGGAAAGGAAATACTATTCTCATTGATTGCTATCTTCATCCTTGTTCCCCTTTCTGCCAATCTTAAGAAGAATGCAAGATTTGAGGCTGACACAATGCCAAACAGAGAAAATGCAACTTTGCCAGTAGAAAAGACTTAAAAGAGGGGTAATCAAGCAAATGTGCCCTGACTAGTCATGGAAGGGTTTAGGGTTTAGGGTTTACACAATCTGGTTGCTGCTAAACTACACCTCCAGAACATAAAATACTGGTGAGAGAAACAAAGAAAAGTCAATTTCAAGGAGCCAAATGGCATGAAAGAAGGTATACCATAGAGATAACCACTGCATCAGCTTCACGGCCTTGAAAGCTATCAATACTGGCCACCTCAATACCCTCAGTACCTGGAATGGCCTCAATGCGATCACAAAGCAACTGGACCTGAGCCATATATGGGGACTGCACAGCAATAGAGTTTGCTGACACGCCTGCAAAGATGTAAAAATACATGAATCCATACACAGTGTCAATATCTGTTATCTCTCCAACACTGTTATTCATCAGCACAGGTAGGGATTGACAGTGACTAAACCCACAAATGACTGAGCCTAACATTTCCCATGCTGCCCTCTTGTTAATACAACACAGAACATATGTGTTTGCTAGGTTGTAGAAGAAGGATAATATCTGTTTGTTACAGCCTTATGAATGTACAGCTGTCATAGATGAGGAGAAGGCAGCAGGGTTTGAGGAGGATAGAGTAAGGGACTGCACCAGCAGCAAGCAAGGCTGTAATATGTTCCACAACAATGTCTGCCTCCCCTTCATTGTAGAAGGAACCAGTGCCAGCAGGGTCCAAGAGCTCTTCACAACCAGGTATCAAGCTTCCAAATGGGAGCCGTGTGTCTAATAGCAGCATTGGCAACCTTGTTATGGATGTTGCCTGCCATACACCATCCACAAAATCAGATTCCTTGCTTTCAGCAACTTCCATGAGGTCAACTGTGATCTCCACATCTTGATATGCCAAAATTAAGTAGAACAGACCATTCTGGTTAGATATATGCATCCTGCTCGACAATTTAATCCTCAAAATCCACCTCTGATATAAAAGGCAAACTCAAACACCATGGTTGTTCAGTACCTAATGACCACTTCTGAAGAGAATGAATAGAGGTACCTTTACACCTGGAGAGTCAAGGAGGAGGTGAGTCTCCACAGCTGGGGCTGACATCAGTCGCCCACCATACATTTCTTTGGAAGCCCACAGAGCAATTGCCTCATGCATGCGGTACTGTACACTTAACATAGTGCTTAGGATGCCCTTATGGAGGCCAGCAGCCCGCTCCATCAGAGAGATGCCCAACCCATGCTCCATTGCCTCCCGAGACATAATAGTGGGTGCCAACTGACACATGTCCCCAGTCAGCACACATCGTCGACCTTGCAAAAGAGGTATCCAGCATGAGGGTTCGATTGCTTGTGCAGCTTCATCCACTACAACAAGATCAAATGGATCTAGATTGCGGACCAATGGATCACCAGCTCCTGTATTGGTGCAGAGAACCACCTGGACCAACAATGGATCCCTTTCATGATCAATAACCCAGGAGCAAAATAGAGTGGAAACTCTAACTTGAGATGGAAATCATGTAGGTTGTTTTTCATTTGGAACAACTCCATGCTTGACCCTATTTGAAAACCCTCTTGAAATGAACACAGTACTGTCATTGCTCTTCTGAGATACAGAAATAGTTACATGTTATACTATCAGCTATACAACAGAGGACAGGAATACTACACATTCCTCTGAAGAAGAACATTAGAAACAATAGACTAGCAACAACCAGAAAACACACACATACAATCTTGCCTAAAGAAGCATCAAGACAGGTAGAATTCAGTCCTTTTGATGTGTACTTTGAGACATCAAGTCTCTGCCTTGCAGCTACACTTTGGTGATTCTAGATATGAGATCTGATAACTTCAGATGCTTCTATACAGAGGAAGTTGCCATCCCTGGCTGTGCATTCCTCTCAGGCTTATGAAGGCTGTCAGTCTTTGTTGGCAAAGGGATAGGGCACACTCACTTGAGCTGATGACAAAGCTTCAAGAATCGCTTCTTTCTCCCTTTGTTTGAGTGTCCTGCCAAGCTGCTTCAGCACCTGCCGGATGCCAGCTGCCATAGAATCATCTCCTAGGCATTGCCTCAGATCACTCCGGAGGTCAGCACGCCGCCTTGCAAGGTCACGACGAAAGGTTCCCAATCTTTGATCGACAATGTAACTGAGAGATTTGGCTGACACAGCTGGTGCTACTCGAGTGGGATTCCCAACTCTCACAACATTAAGACCTGCAATTGCAAGCTTTTCCACCATGTTGTCCACAGCTGCATTTGTTGGTGCAGTTGCCAGTACCCTCTCACCACATGCCACTGTTCTGCAGATCAACTCTGTAACAACACTTGTCTTTCCTGTGCCTGGTGGCCCTTGAATTACCACTACAGGCCTTCGTCTGTTTAGTCCCATCTGAATTGCCCGCCTCTGAGACCCATCAAAGATGGTGTCCTCCGGTAGTGTAGTGTCATTAAAAGAATTGGACGAAGACGGCCCATTTTGGGCTAGCCAGCAAACATCTGGGCCCTCGCCAAATAGTGTTGCAACTACTGCAGCTGCTGGATTCTTCTTTAGCAACCCCTGCTTCTGAAGCCGCTCCAGTGCCTCACAATCTCGCTGCATAACACAAAGAAACTTGTTCTCAAACCAAACTTGCATATGTTTCAGTCCCTCTGAAACAACTGGATAGAGTAGCTGAAATGAAAAAATTGTGCAACCATCACTACAAACAGATGGAAGACAGTTCTATGATCAATTCAACAGCCAGAGGTCAAAACCTTGTGATTATTGAAAACAGACCTGATAAGTGGTGGCATCAGCAAGTGCACTGATGCGATCAAGGCGCAAAGATTTGCCAAAAAGGCGAGAGAATGTGGGATCACCATACCGGGCCTCAATAGCCACTGCAATGCTGTTTCCATCCTCACCCAAACTATAAACTGAGCCTCTCATGCACTCCATCGTTGAACCACCCCGCCTTTTGTCTGAGATGCGCACACACACCATATCTCCAGGAGAAATAGTGGTGGGTGGCAAGTGTCCCCCTCCCTCCATAGAAAGAGTGACCAAGTGCATTCCTCCAAGACCTAAAAGAGCTCCAGGTTTAAACAAGTCAAATCAAATGCACCTTGGCAGGGTTTGAACTTGGAGCTGGGCAGTTAGATAGACATCCATAGGATAGGCCATACAAACTGCACTTGGGACTTCAGGAAAGCCTCAGAGTCTCAGACTCAAACCATAGAGGGCATGATAGAGAAAGGGCAGAAAAAGAACCACCCTACATCAGGATATTAACAAGGTGGTGTGTGATTTAGAAGTCTAGTTGTGATTACCCCACCCCATGTTAGATTCAGTAGAAACCAGGGGAGGACTTCTGTTGCCTATAGCTCCCTCCTCCTGTGAGATGTAACCTAGTATATCAACTGGTTGAGATTTGGCAGCTCCTCTCAAACACAAACCCTTACAGAGCATCTATCTGAAGCATAGTCTCACTGAGTTGAGATCCAGAGAAAAGACTAATCATGTGACTTTGTTTCATTGACTTGTGGCCATACAACCAGCCAGCAGCTGGTAGTCTCAGGTCAAAGTGGTACAGACTGAGATAGGCCACAAAATGGTGGCTCCATGCCTGTATGTTTGAGGAGTGCTCACTCCAATGGTTGGACTTACCTTGACATAAACAAGTTTACAAGGTCTTCAAGATTCTCCTAGAAAAACAATTGAAGTGGGGTCACAAATTTGCTGAATGTAGTCAAACCAAATGTTACTTTCCAATATGCTCAGCCACAAAACTTGCAAGGAGGGGCAGTCAAAGGTGGAGAGATTTAAGTCCTTGATGCTTGCCCAAAGGGCCTTCATCTAACCAAAGTACCCCAAAGATGGCAGCCAATATTGAGCCCTTCTGCACCATCGTGCACACAGTGGGCATTAAGACTGGTTTTCTTCTCTGCATGAGTTTAGTGTGCAAAAGTTCCAATCCTGCTATAAGGTCTGTTTTCATTGGATTGCCTAGGTTATGCAGCTATGCAGGCCCAAAAGATGAAAACAGATCATATAAGCAGCACAGAAAGAGATAGAGTTAGGAGCAAGACCTGTGGTGGACCCTGTAGGTGTCAGGTTGGTAATTGAGTCACATTGCTCCACTCCCCTCTCATCACAATCCTGATCTGTGGGCACTGGCACTGCAGTGCGAGGTGCCCCAATGGCAGATGATGCCCCCTCAAGTGACAGCTGTGTAGCATCCAGTTCTGCATCTCTCTCTATCTGCAGAAGCTCCAGAGCTCGTAGCACAAATGCATCAATGTGTCTTTGAGTCTTCTTTACTTCCTCTCTTGTCAAACCCAGCAACTCATGAACAAGCCTTGGCTCATGGGCTTTTCTTGCAACTGCCCGATGCTCACCTGTCCAAACATAGCTTGCTACATGGGCATGTTGGAGCATGACAAAACTATACCTTGGAATAAATCTTTCAAAAGGGCTGGAACCAGACATGTGGAATCAGCTCCCATGGAAATCAAACAGCAAATACATAGAAATAACAAGCGAGGATCTGCATCAAGGAGCACACCAGACTTCGCAAACTTCTTAAGAAGTTTCCAAGCCTCAGTGCTCTTCCAATCATCCACCACTCCTCTCTCCTGCAGCCATGATTACACAGTACAACTGCTCATAACAGAACTTGGACGTCAGCAAAGTGTTATAGACTGGACAGGTGTCTTACACAAGGTAATCTGCAATATGCTAAGAAGTAGCAGAGGAGTCTCATACTAATGAACTGGTGTATGCATGTTGGATTATTTATACCTGGAGCAATTGCATACTCAGACGCAATTCACGCTGGAAATGGTCAAAAACAGTTGGATAGTGCATGCTAGCTTTCAGGCAGATTGACTCAAGCCCTTGTGGAATTGGATTGGCTGCCAGATATGGCTGAGCAATCATCACTAGATTGCGGCCAGTTCCCATGAGCTCCTGTGCACCTTTACTGTCCCCTCTCTCCAGAGCTGAGGCAACTTCATTAGCCATTGCCCTCATGCCTTGCATCATCCATTTCACGACCCCCCTGCCCAAAACCTTCCTCCCCAGTGGATCTCCAGCTTCAAGCTCATCACATTCTACATCATTTGCCAAACATACCAAACATCTGACAGGACTTAGTGGTGAAGTTAAGGCCATCATTTCACATCTCACCTTGATGGGATACACCAGAAAGTTCAGTTAACTAGCACTAAGTAGACTGCTATCAGTGCCAAACTATCCATGTTCTTGAGCAAACTCATTAACCTCGGAATTGGAGGAAGTGGTTTTGTGACTGAATTTCTCAAGCAGCTGAAAGACATTCAATAATAGCTCAGGAGTCGATGCAACAATCTATGATGATGATGATGATGCAAATACTTTTGGCTGTATCTTGTTAAAGTGAGGGAGGACTCAGAGATATGATCCAGAGAACTCAATGACATGTCCTCAGAGAAGTTGATATCCAAGGTTGAAGATGTCCTTTGGAAGTTTGATATCCAGAGAAGGTGACATCAAGGCAAGGCAGGGCTGGTGTTGAGTTGAAGAATCTTATGTCCCTAATAAGAATACCCTAGGGTTTGAGGATTCTGAGACTTTCTCTATCCTGAGAAATTGGTTGAGAATCTCCTCCTGGGGGGATTGTGGGGGTATGCAACTCCCTCTTGCAGTCATTGGAAAGAAAATGACCAACATTCTGCAACATTCAGCTGTGGTTTTCACATGATCACAGATGTTCCAGATATTGGAGGACCCCCCTCCAAAGAGAAGCTAAGCTAAGCTTGGAGAAAAACATGAATTGCTCTCCCAGAGCATGCTCCCCCTGCCAAGGACTTCCAAATGCTTCTTGGAAAGCTCACCTGAATCGTCGCTGCTAGTGCCCTCCAACACCTGTAATGAAACATCGCTCGCTTCCGCAGAATCCAAATCCTCTATGAGAATTGGAATCGCAGCAGCATTGGATATGCAAGCCCTGAGATCGGTTGTCGGCTCCATCGCCGCTGCAACGCTCCCATCATCATCTGGAGGAGTGCCTCTCACCGCCCTCTTTCGAACCTCTCTCTGTTGCTGCTGTTGCTGATGCTTCGTCTTCAACCTGAGCTTCTTCTCCACCTTTCCATCAGGAGCTCCGTCTCCTCCTCCTCCTCCTCCCTGGCTGCCGGCAAATGCCAGGCATGTAAATGCAACGGATCTGGAAAAAGTTCCGCAAGTCGACGACGACCTCCCCTTCTTGCCACTGAGAAGAATTCTGCACCTGCGTCGTCGGCCTCCCGAGGGACAAAGCTCGCTAGTCCTTGTTGCGCTTGCAGCAGCAACACAACACTGGTTCCTGTTCTTGAGCTTCGTGGAGCTGGCGCCAAATGCGACGCAGTCGCAGCAATTGGGAGACGCACACGGTTGTCTTCCGCTCACTGCCGGTCCTATGTTCAGCGATTGCAAGGCCATGGATGTAACCATGCGAACAAAGAAGACTCGCGTCTTCCGCTTCGCGAAGCTCCTCTGGCACAAATGCGTGCGCCTGGACGCGTCTCACACCTGTCTCTCTATCTCTGTCCTTTACTCTTTGTGCAGAAATCTCTGGTCAGGAAGCGTGTGCAAAAATTGCCTTACAACCTGACAACCGAACCACACTGCTCCTTGGAGGTTTTGCTCCTTCGCTTGAAACCTTCATGATGTCACAACAGCACTGAAGAGCATCTATCAAGTTTCGTGACGATGTGCCATGAGGTTTTGCAAGCGCAAAGGTTTGCCATGATTCGCGTCTTTGAAGATTTTGCATTCAAGAACCACTGGAAGAATAGAACAGAGATGCGTGCGTGCGTGCGTGCGCGCGCGCGTTGCGGGGAGGGAGAGGAGGGAGGAAGGGGGTTTCTTCTGCCACGAGTATTGGAAGACGCTGTTCTTCTTTTGGAAGCCAGCCACACAAACCGACTGATGGTCGACCGCAACGCAGGAAGAAGGAGGCATCTGGCCACACACAATCGGGAAGCGGATGGAGCGTGGAACATCGTGTCGCCACACAAGACAGTTTCTGTATCACCACCACAGCTTTTGCAGCCAGACCAGGCCAGCCCCCGCCTCCGCCAGCCCCTCCCTACTCTTCGCGCTTTTGTCTGTTTCCAAATCCCCGTGCCACACTCCCTACCACATTTCCTCAAAACACCAGGCCTGCTTGCTGGCTGTATTTTTAGATTGCAAAAGAAAACTCTGCACAACCATAATCCTGTTTCTAAATCCATCGAACATTTCCTAATCATACTTAGTGCATAATCTCAATGTCTTGAACCCTAATCTGTCTTTTCAAGACTTTTTACCGACTCCTAATTACTACTTAACAGACCTAATCGGAAATCTTTTCTGTTTGGCTGCCCACACCCACGTGCATGGAGGCTGCAACAGTAACGCACATTGAATCATGATGATGAGCTCACAGTTGTGCAAGCAGCAAACCCCTCAGGTGATTGTTCAAGCTTTGTCAATCTATAAAAATCACAGGAGACAGCAAATTGTGTCCGGAACAACCAAATTGGAGAAGTGGCAGTGAATTGTGAAGGCAACAACAATGAATTTCAGAGGCAAAAAGTGCATTGTCGAGGCAATAGTGGATTGCTGCCTAGTCTATTGGAAAGAACACAGGGTTGAAGAAACCTTCCGTTCTAGAGCTTCAGGATTCAAGGTTGATGTTCTGATGCAGCCCTTTCCTTCTACTCCAATATACCCAAATGGAAAGATGAATCAGGTTTCTATCTGCAGAAACATCTTCTGATAGAAAGCCTTACAGAAACGTTTGTGTATTCGGATCTTCCTCCCATTTGTGAATTCTGATCTTCCTCCCCTTTTGCTGAAGAAGATCCAGTATACAAATGCAAAATTCCCAGTGAGATGAATGATGATGACGATGATGCTCAGAAGCTCATAAAGCTTTAGAGGAGTTGTGTCCTTGGGGGTGACATTGACACCCTCCCTACTCACAAGGAGCAATGTGTCTAGCTAGATATGCTCTGCTGCTGGAGCTCTTTATTTTGGTATACAGACTACAAATCTACAAGAACCTTCAGAACAGCTAAAGGCCTGGTACTGGGGGAGGGAGATCAGAAAGCAAACCCAAAACCGGGCCATGCAGTTGATTTGCTGCCAAGTATGTTCCAATTCCCGCCACATATCCAGCCAAGGCAAACCCACTCACCTGCCAACACTTTCATTTTCCTCAGTAATGACAGACACCATGATATTAATCATGAGAGACTGACTAACTCAAAGGACAAACTGGATTCTACACTCAGAGAGCGAGAGTGAATTGTGCTGCAATTTTTGTCAAGTTCCAGACAGAATGGACCACAAACACAGTACATACCTTCCGCAAGTACCAGAAGAAGTCTGCCTTTTCCATGCCCATATATGCGACACCAGCTGCAGAACCAATGATGAGAATGGATCCACCCGTCCCAGCACAGTAGGCTATCAGTTGCCAGATCTCTGCATCCATAGGGAAAGAGGAGATGCTGTACATACCCATGGTGGCTGCCACCAGGGGTACATTATCGATAACTGCAGATGCAAGCCCTATTGCAGTTGCAATCAGCTCCACACTTGGTATGTGTGAATTGAGATATGTCGCCAGGTCAGTCAGGATCCCTGCAGATTGCAAACTGTCCTCCAACCAACAAAACCTCCTCTGTCAACAACAGACCCATACACCAATGATGTAACTAGGTGAATTTGAGTTTAGTTTAGAGAGTAAGCAGAGTGGATTCACAGAAGATCATGTACTCGATCACATGTTGCTGGCAACTAATCAACATACCTTCCAACTGAGAGGAGAATACCGAGGAAGAACAGAACTCCTTGAGTGTCAATTCGTGAAAGAGCTTGAGGAACTTTCAACCTCTGGCGTTCAGGTTCACCATAATGGATTGTGTCTGTTAGCAGCCAAAGTGCACCAAGGCCCAACAGTATACCCAGGTAGGGGGGTAGCCCTGTCAAGGCTTTGAAAACTGGAACAAACAAAAGCGCTCCCAAACCAACCCCAAATACAAGGCGCCCTCTTGGAGCCATTGGCTCTGATGTCAAAATCGGTGCCATCACCTGCTTGTCAGCAGCTTCACTGCAATCAAGCATTTCAGTGAGCATTATGTCTTCAGACTTGCAAGAAAAACAAGGAATACAACAAGGGGAGAAGGAATAGTTGTGGCCACCTACCTGCTCAGGGTCATGAGGGCAAGAGGGACCGCTAATGAAACCATGGATGGAAGAAACAGGTCCTGCCATAACAGAGAGTGTTCACATTAACTGCAGGATTTTATCCAGACCATGATCTTCAGGCCTTTCAAGGAACAGCAGCCTCTTCATCACATTTAACACTCCCTATAAGGAACCAATGCGATTTCCAGAACATAATCCAGCTCTTGTTGTTCAAGGGTCCAAGTGAAAGGCACAGTATACCTGCATGGTACGCAGTGTCGAAATTTGACCGTGAATCCAAAGCATGGTAGTGGTCACATCACCTATGGGTGTCCATGCACCTCCTGCATTTGCTGCTATCACCACAACAGCCCCTAGAAACCTGGCACAACCAACTGCCATGTCCATCAGCAAATCCATTTGAAAGTCACCTATATGTCATGACTGATTCTGTTGTAGCTCTGGATAAAAGAACAAGCCATACCTGCGTTGCTCAGGATTACTGACAAGCTTGCGCAGAAGAGACACCATGACAATGGTTGAGGTCAGGTTATCCAGAACTGAGCTCAGAAAGAACGTTATAACACCAACCTGTTCCATTTATACAGAAGCTTAGCAGCAGTCATGTCCTTTTATATATGAAGTTTTTCGTTAGACTGATGCAACCTGACCATCATGGTTTTAATTCCAAAATTTCCAAATTCAAAGAAAATCATTCACTCTGTCACAGAAGCAGCTTGGAAGCAATAATGAGCAGACACTTCTTGGTGTGAAGGGATGAGAGAAAAAAAAAAATGAGAGGCGCACCTACCACCCAAAGAAGGAGACGAGGATTGCGAGTTGTAATGGAATCAGTCACTATTTTGAAGCCCTGGTGCGAATCAACAATTTCCACAATAGTCATGGCACCCATCAAGAAAAACACGATCTCACTCACTTCAGCTGAGGTCTCTCTGAGCTGTGTTGCTGCGATGTCAGCTGATGGTGCCTGCCACAATTGTTTTTGGCCCTTTATACTTAATTCCTGTTTTCAACTACAACATGCAGACTTTCTGGAGACTCTGCACTTTCTGGAGAATTTTTGAAAAGCCTGGAAAGAAAACAATGAAGGGCTCAACAACAGTTTAGAAGGTTTTACCCCAAGACTGAGAATCACCCAGAGCGATACTGCCATCAGCAGCGCAACACCACTCTTGTTGAAGGCCAGGAACTCCTCAAACACAATGCCCATGTATCCTGCTGTGAATACTGCCACCATTGCCAGGTTCTGAAACTCGCCACAGACATGCTCAATTCAAAGGTCAGACATGGAAGGCTCATTGGAAAATATGAAGCAAGCCTGGGTGACACATTGAGGAGACATCCAAAAACATACACTGCCCCATTGCAATCCACATACCTGATTCTCTGCAACCCAAGAATGGTTGATAATGGCAGCTCCGCCTAACAATGCAGTGCTCACAGTGACAGCTTTGAGTAAGTCCGACTTTGGCTTATAACTGGCTTGGAAATCCATGGAGCTCATGTCGTCCACAGAGCAAAGAGGATCACAGGTTCCTGCAGGTGATCCATCAGTTGGTGTTTCCAACTCTTCCGAAACTGTGAAGCCCTGGCACCGTCATCCCTCGCCAACACAATTTTTTTCTTTCTTCAGCACTTACTAATCCTTCAATCATTGAACTCGGCCTGAGCATGGGGAAGAAGAAGAAATAAATAAATAGGAAAAACAGAGAAAATAGAAGAAAAAAAATTAGTGCATCAAGTTCAAGTTCTGATTCAATGACTCTCAAGAGTCTCCATATATTCTTCATTACCTTGCTCGGGACTTCACCTCTTCCATCATCCGCAGCTCTAACTGACACATCTTTAGGAGATGGTGGTAGAACCAGAGGCCGAATTCTCAGCAACTCTTGCCTTCTTCTACAACACAACTTGTTCCAGTTCCCGGACGGCCCCCCTGACGTCGATTCAGCAGCAGCAGGGCCAGCAGGCCGGAGAAAAGCTATTGTATGAACTCGTGGACGCAGCAGACTCGGTGCTCTCTGCGCAGACAATTGAGTTGAATGACGACGCGGCTGCAGAAATTGAGATGCTGCAGCTAAGGCCATTGTCGAACCGAAGAGAGACAAGACAAGAAAAGATTTGACGATGATCGATTGCTGAACCGCAACACCAAAACATCAGAGGTGCAAAAGCAAAGCACGGAGACAAAGAAGAAAACTCCCGAGAAAAACCCCTGAAGCTAACCCTAAAAGCGAACCCTAAACCCTAGACAAGAAAAGTTCCTTTAAAAGCATTTGTGCTCAAAACATGCACTTTTGCCCTTTTCCGCAGAGTTCAGAGTTCAGGGTACTTACCTACCAGTCAGCGTCTTTTCTGTGGCCAATTTTCGCCATTTGGCGAATATTTTTTCAAAAAATATTGTACATATTATTCTGTCGACTATTCCCCCTTTTAAAATTGCCAAAAATTGAAATCATTTTTAAAAGACTCTTCTTCCCCCCCCCCTTCCCTCATTTTTTTCATTTATGCTTAAAGTGACAAATTGACAATCCTTGTCTCATTCATAATATATAATCTTATAGGTAGGTATGCAACATATTTCAATCCACAAATTGAAATTGTAACTTTGCCAAATTAACTTAGATATAACATATCATTAGTGTGGCCTATGTTGTTGGCCCAAGTGTGAATTTGTTACCCAACTATTTTTTTCCTTTCATCAAAACCAATTTTTTTGTAATTTAGTAGAATTTTTTTATTGAATTTTCAATGATCAAAATTCAATACATTTTGCACGTCAATTCTAAAAACTACAAAAACATTTGCGTAAAATCCTACTCATTGAGGGCTTTACAACTATACAAAGAGCACACCCTAGGTTCCCTAAATTTATTTTATTAAATTTTCAATGGTTTGTTTTTCAATATTCAATAACTTTTGCACCATAGGTCTCAACAATACAAAACCACTTGGTGTGCCCTTACTCATCAAGGGCTTTCCAAGTGTAGCAAGAATATGGAATGTGATGGGAAGCAAAGGATTCACAAAGGATTTAATTTCTTATACTTTAGCATTCTATTATACATTATAACATGTATAAAACGATTGTCATGAATAAAAAATGGTACACAATCAAATCTGTAATCCATAAATGATAATTTCATTAGAGTCCAATGACAATTTCACATTACTAATCAAGTTTAATACTTCACAAAAGATCACCTTAATCCATAAAATGTATTAAGATTCTTCACGTGATTTTTCAATATTGAATTTTCAAATTTTTCATCCTTCATTTGATACATAAAACCATTTGTGATATTAGTTTGTTCAAATAATTCATGAAATTGTTTAGTCAAAATGTTCAATTTCATAACATATAAAGAAAAGTTAATCATCAAATAAAAACACAAAAGGTTCTTTTGCTTATTTAGAGGTCAAACTTGCTAACACAAGTCACACAAAGCACCAATGATGATATCAAGCAAGGCTTTTTTTTTGTCATTTGCAATGACTTCATTAGGTGGTGCCTTGCAAGATGAAAGCATAAAATTTATGTAAATTTCAAGGTAAATAAACCAACCTAATTTTATACAATGTTCAAGACATCACCCTTCCCACACATGAACATCTCATCTTTCAATACAACTATTTGATTATCATATGTTTTCCATGAAGTTAAGAATTATAGAAAAATGTATTAACATCATTATTTACATTTAGGTTTGTTTCTTTACAAATTTTAACGTCAACTTAATGAAAGTGGGTTTATGGAGACAATTTCATAATTTTCAAACCAAAGGTGAAAAAGATATTGAATTTTGTGTTTTTTTTTTCATAGAAAATTCAATAATGATCAAAGTTTGAATTTGAATGAAATTTGAATTTGAAACTTAGTTTAAATAAGATGTACCATTTGTCCTTTCAAGCTTCATTCATTATTACAATATGTGTTCAACAACATGAACCACGTTAGTCATTATTATATATGACAAAACGTTTTCAACTTCTTATTTCTTAATATGTTCAATGTTATGAAACAATTTTGATGATGACCCAAAATGCAATGTCATACAAATTTACTTGTATTATATGAAAAATATATATCATATTATTCAAGGTTAAAAATACATGAGCCCCACATATTTACAACCATAAGGGACCCACAAATACTAACTACAAGTTAATATTCAATAATTAAACCCCTTCATATTGTAAAATTATTGGTTTATATCATATTATTTATATACATTTGGAGACATAACTCAAGGAAACTCCCATGGAAATATCTCAAAATATTTTAAGGAACCTTTTTTAACACATTATTAACTACATTGTGTATGAATAGTGGGTGAATTTTATCCATGATGATGTTGGTGATGGTATTAGCATTATGTTTCTAACTATTATGGGACATCATTTGTGACATCACTTCTAATGAATTCCATGAGGAATGGTTTGGGCTTTTTTGGATATTTTTGATGAAATTATTTTACCTTGTCAAAGGAATTTTTTTAATGTCAAGTTAATTCCCATGTTCATTCAATAATGTCATAGCTTCACCAATGGGTGAGGTATTGCAATTGACAATATGACAACCTAGAATCGAATTTTCAAAAATTTATATTCTTATTCACCATTGATTTCAATAGGTGAAAGTAGTTTAAAATTCTTTCTAGGATAGTGGATACATGGTAGGGCTCCGAAAATGAAACATAGAATGGATCTCATGGAATTTATAAGCTTAAACCAAAAGGCCACCATAATTATATATTTGTTGATAGTGAATGTACCATGTTTAACAATTCAATTTTTCTTGTTATTTTGATAATTTATTATTGAAACCAAACTTGGTCTCCAACCTTGAAGTTGGGTTGTTTGTTCCAATGTTTAGCAACATTTTGCTTGTATTGCCTTTGCACCTCTTTGAAGTTAACATGAATTGTGCTTGAATGTCCACGCATCATAAGGCCTAATCTTCACCTACAAGATCCATGATCTTGTTCACACCCACCATCACCATCACTACTAAAGCTCCAAGCTCTTAGTGGGTTTTTAATTGCAACATAACAAGGTGGGGGAGATACTTTCCACCTCCTCTTTGTCACCATCATTGTCATTGTGGTCATGCATCACTAACAAAAGAAAGTGCCATTTATTGTTTCAAAAATAAGGGGAGGAGGATGGTAGTGGGAGGAGCCAAATTCCATTACCATCATCATCTTACCATTGGAGTTTTGTCCAAACCTCTCGCAATTCTACCAAGTTCGACAAGTTTAGGAGGTTCACAAGCCTTGGGGGAAGCTTGGGATAAGAAGGGGGTCCAATCTAGACCTCCCCTTTTTATTTTTTGTTTTTTTCACAATCCCAAACTAACTAACAAGTTCAACACCAACTCAAACCTACCATGTGGTTAGGTTTTTATTTTTTATTTTAATATTTTCAACTTTTCATCCCATGGAAAGGTTTTCATCCATAATTTGGATGTTATTTTACCATCCATGCTTGTAGCCAAATGTGGGCTAATAATTGTGTGAGTGGGTTATTTTTCAAATAGCCAACCTAAGACCATACACCAAACACCTTGACCTTTATGACCAAAAAAATTTCAAACAATGAACACCTTGTGACTAAATAATAAAAACTAGTTTTAAATGATTTCAAATTTTATTTTGGAATTAATTAGTTTTTTTTTTATCCATATCTTCCACATATAGAGTCTAATTGAAGCATGGTTTGATTGGTGAGTATTTCGAAATGAAAACTACACACTTACAAAGTTACAAAGATTTTGGAGTCAAAAATTTTGGGAATCCAAAGGCTGATTTTCCAATTTGGTCAATTAATTTCCATTTATTCTTTGACAATTCACACCTCACCTATAAAAAGGTGGATTGTGAAATTGAGTGTTCTCTACACCAGTGAGCTTTCAAGGATGAATATTTCTCATGTGTGAAGTTTCAAATTGTTTGGAAATAAAAATTTGCAAATGATTTTTTCTTGTGCAAATGAGGTGTTTATGGGGATGGTTTCTAGCCTAGTTTCATGAAATGTTTTGTGTTTGTTGGCAAAACCTATTCTTGCGACCTACATGTGGTGGAGGACTATGCCATGAGCAAACATGGGGGATTTTGGAATTCTTGTCATGATTCATGTGTGAAAACCACTAAAGTGGAAATTATATTGCATGAAATTTTTTATTCTCATATTGTGTTGTTTAAGGGTGCGCTTGTGTTATAACCTTGGTTTGGGAAAATGTTGGCCATGGTTTCACTTAACATTCTTGAATTTAATTTCAAAATGCGAATTTCATACACCCTAAAGCTAGGCTCAACAATTTGGAATGAAATTTTGATATGCAAGTTTCAAATACCATGGAGATACTTGGTATTTCATGGCGTGTTCTTAGGACAATAATTATTGCATTAAAAGGTTCGTAAGCCACTTTTAGCTTATGCATTTTCCCTAAACTAGGTTAGAAGTTAATGGGAAGGATTAAGGTGTAATAATGTTGGCACTATTGTGAATATGTATTCCAATTTTGATCATCAATTGTTTCGTTGATTGTTTGTGCAAATGAAATTAGGTTGATAGCCAATAAACCACTTTTATTGTGTTCATTGTGTGTCAAAGTTTTGTTGGCCTTATGAAATTTTTTTGTGGGTGAAGGTGCCTTAAGTTAGGGTTAAGGTAAACCCATAAGTTCATCATCTTGATTTAGGGTTAAAATTTGTTATTTTGAATTTAAGGTTAAGGTTCATTGTGGAAATGACACATGATTTTGAAACAGGGAAAGAGAAAATATGTATCAATAATTTTATTAAGTAAGGGATGAAATTTAAACCTCCCATACCACCATCATCTTCATTGGTGGGGGTGGGATCTTAAGATTCAAACATAAATTCATGTTGATGATACATTTTAACAATAATTATTAATTATTAATTAATTAATGTCACCCGTGGGTCCTTGCCTTACTCCATTAATATGAATACCATGTAGATGTACTAATTAAAATAAACTTCATATGTTGGAAAAATCCTACATTACTTTGTAATTGCAATGCAAAAACAAAAACAAAATGAAAATGTTCATTAGAATTCATTAAATCTATGAAGCTTTAAAATGTTTTTCACCCTTCCTTCCTTTCATTTTCCACAAGAACTTTTTACACTTGTCAACAAACCCTTCAAATCCCTTGAATAATCCTAAAAATGATCCTTATAACTCCTTTTTGTTCAATTATTTTTTAAAATATTAAATTATAAACAATTACAAATGCTTAATTGCTTGACATGTTCATTTGTCACATTCTCATTTCTTTTCTATTGTATCAACATGCTAAACATATCAACTTGCATAACACTATTTTTTCAATGTCAACATCTTGAATTATAAGATATTATTCTAGCATTTCAATTTATTTTACATTTCGGCTTATTACATCATTTTGACTTGTCTTACTTGTTACATGTCGTCTTGCTATGAACATTTTCCATTTTATTATAGTATCCCCTTCTTAATCGTTATAATGTCCCCACACAACAATTAATTAAAAACCTTTATGACTACTTGGTTTGGCATATATTATGAATTGGGCATGGATCAAATAGTCATTGGTTTCAATATTAGATGACTCGGCTTTCTCTTTTGTTGTGGTTATGCATTCTCCTCTTTGGTATTTGATGACTTGGTTGTTTTTCAAAGGATGTGGCAAACAATGTTGATAATGTATAATCTTGTTAATAAAGGATTTTTTTGGTTAGTTTATCCACCAAGTGTTGTATGCACAAAATAACAACATGCAAACAAAATGGATTGATACCAAGATGGGCATCATTGGCTTAAAACTTGGTGAACTCATAGTTAGTTCTTTAAGTAATTACTTCCATTACATGATCCCCCAAGTTAGTAAGACATGCAATTTTTTTAAAACGATCCATGAGTTGTTTCCATTACTTTGGATCATCTTTCATTTGGTTTACCACATGGTCCAATATATGATACATTCATGTCATGTCAAATGTCAACCTGCTTGAAATAACAATTTGGTGTCGATGGTAATATTCCTAGTATTTCTATTTTAACCTACATTATTACATAAGCACATATAGCCTAGACATCCTACTTCATACTCCAAAACTCCATATCCTTGAGGTTCATGATATTGGATATAACAACAAATAATGTTGCAATCCAAAAAATTCTCTCTATTCCAAATCTTGAAAAGCCCACATGACTAAATTGCTTCTTGGTGATGTGTGCTTCCAACATAGGTACTACTACTCCTATTCCCAAATAGACTTGTAGATGACTTGTGAAATAATACATCTCATGGTTGGGCAACAATGCAATGATATACTAAGTTTTAACAACAAATGCATTGTGTCACTCCAAGAGTAAGGTTTAATATCAACTTCTTTTGCCAAGGTGGGATGTCCAATTCTTGTGCAACAACCATGTAACTAACTTTCTCACTTTGGTTTTTATTTGTTTTCCCTCCATAGTAGTTGTTTGATCCTTGTTGTCTTTGGCTTGCCCTTCACAATATTTTGCCTTGGTTTCTATTTGGAAGAAAACAATGATGAAAATTTGAAATTAAAAAAAAAGATAGTTCTATTGTTGTAGATCTAAGATTTTGTTACATTAATATTATTGTATCAATGAATTAAACTAGAGTAATTAAACTAGTATTTAACAAGAAAATTGAAGAAAAAAAGAAGAGATTTATTCTACTATAATAAGTCAACAACACAAGAAAACACATAAACAAATATTACGACAACTCTACAAGCATCTAATTTGTTTTTATTGCAATAGTTAAATAGTATAAATGATTTCAATCACATATGATGACATTCAAACAGTAATAGGTTTGTTTTCCATGCACTAAATGAAATGTGTAAATTAACACCAAAACAACCAAATAAATGAGGTTCATTATTGGTACCCCAATCATTTCCTCTACTAATGTTTAACAACATCATTTAATTAACTTCTAAAAACCTCACACATAAAACTATAACTAATTGCACACATATGCAACCTTTTTATCCCAATCATACCCTTCCCTAGGTAGCTAGACATTACCACAATACGCAATGGCTACTTAATGCCTAGATTTTACATTCTCTCCACTTTTCCTTCAACTATCAAAATTACATGTGGCAATTCCCATCTAGATTAAAAAAGGGTGGAAAGTCAACTTCAATCCTATTTCTAAGGTTAAATTTAAACCCATGTTCTAGAACATTATTAAAATGGTAGAGGCAAGTCAGCCTCCCCCTAAAATAATGGAAAGAATGTTTTTCGACCACAACCACCAATTTCGAATAATTTCAAACTACCAAATTATTATTGTAAATAATAAAATCTAGCACATGAAATTAGAATCTTTCCTTTAACAAGTACCTATGTAATTATTCACCTATTTACCTGCCTTCATTCCCATTTACAACCTACATACCTTCATTTCATTATTTTATCTAATTACTCTTATTTTCCTAATTACATTGGTACATTTAATAAACATAATGTAAAAATTAAAAAATAAATTAATACCCATTTTAAAATACAAACATAATGTTTTGAATCTTAACTTTGGTTTAAAACTCAAAAATAATTGTTTAGATTACATCTTTTATTTCTTTTTCTTTTTCATTTCACCAATTTTATTTTACAACGTGTTAATTAATGATTTAATAAATTAATAATTATTATTCAAAACGAAAAAAAGAAAAAAGAAAAATTGCAATCAATTTCACATATATATAATTTAATCATACAATTAATTTCATTTAACATGTGAAGTACATAATTATTATAAGTTGATTTTAAATTTCAAGGGTTTTTAATTCATAATTATATTTACTTAAAAATTTAAGGTCATTGTACATACATTATGTTGCATAAGACTTGACACAAATAATATGTTTTAGTCATAATAATCATGCTTGATGACATATCATCATTCTTATCATAATCTTATGAATAAATTCACCCATGAGACTAGCATTACAATCTACTCAAGGATTTGCCATTGTTTGCATGTTAGTAGAAATGTTTATTTTGATTAAAAAATTGAATGCAATCAAATAGCTATTTTGGGTTAGTCAAAACATACAAATTTAGTCATGTTGGTTACATGTTGAAATGATTTTATAGTCGTCTTGGTCATAATGGATGGGGTGAAACATATTTAATTTTGTTGTAGTGTTAAGAAGCAACAAGAAAGGGAAGTGTGACAATGTACATGAAAGTGGGGGAAAATGTAGTTATAAGGAGTTCTACATGAAGTCCTTTGCATTCCTACATTATCAAACAACTCATTTTCAATGAGTAAAGCTATTGTCACATGTCTCAAGGTGTAATTTTGGAAGGAGTAGTGCATCACTTTGAATAATGATGCGATAAAATTTGCATTAAGTAATCTAATTATTGTAACTTTTATTTTGATAAATTTTCTTACCTAGTAGGATTGATTTGTTTTTTGTTCACCTAGACAATATGTTCTACTAAATCTTTTAAAAGAATTGGTTTCCAATGATAGAAGCCAACCATGATTTTCAATGATAGTCATGGTAGCATGTCATTGTTAAACAATCCAATTCATCATGCAAATACAAAACATATCAACATTCAATATCACTTTGTTTGTGAGCACATTACTAGAAAGGAGATGTGCAAGTTAGCTACTATCTTACAAAACTTATGGTTGATGTTTTAACAAAGGGAATTGTTAATTCACAATTTGAAATGTGTAAAGAGGAGCTAGGTTTAAACTTTTCATTGAATGAGAATGTTAGGAATCTAAAACATACCAATAATACTGAAAAATATATGAAGATGAAAATTAAATTGATAAATTAAGTGTGATTAGATTAATCCTTAAAACTTGACCTAAAAATTATGCAAAAACCTTGATCATCAAACATTGAAATGTCTTTAATGCATTACAAAGACCAAACATATGTGTAACAAAATGTTTTCCACAATGTGCTAAATGTGGTCTTTAGTTGGTTTTTCAAATCAATTTTCACTTGGTGGTAGCCATTATACTTGTCTTTAGATGCATACATCTTGTGCCCTGCCACATCTTTGAAGATGTTTTCGCAAATTGTGAAAGGGTAAAGATTTTGTGGTCACCTTGTTCAAAGCTTTGTAATTGATGCATACTTTCAATTTACCATTTAAAAAAAGAGTTAATATCTTAAGAAAAACCCATTTTATAATCTCCACAAGTCTACTGAATCTTGTTTTCCAACAACTTATAGAGCTCTTCCTTGACGATCACCATATATTTCAAATTCATCTTCTTTTATTTAACCCTATTGACTTAACATAAGGCAAAAGTTGAATTTTGTGTTGCTTCAAGGTGGAGGTTATAAGGCATTTACAACTAAAGGCAAAAAGATGGATGTACCTTTGTAGTAAATCTTTGTATTGCTTCTTTTACTTAGGAAGAAGTTATGGTACCCATGAATTTTCTTGTGACATAACATTGTCATGTGTCAACTAGTGTGGCGTTGATTGACCTTTTTCCTTGTGTACAACTTGGTTGATCATGTTTGGAGTTTTAGCCTTGGAAATTGATTCTAAGGTGTGTAACCTCACCTCCTCATTGAAAAATGTGTATATATGCCCTTAGAATCAGAGCTTTAATCTATTTGTGATTTATCATCATACTCATTTCACCTTCAACCTTTTTAAAGATTTACAAATGGATCTTTGGCTGATTTGGATGAACTTTAATAATCATGTACCCTTCACCCCAATAGTTCCTTATCAAATGAGTTAACACAAAAATTATATATGTTCAACTTATAAAAATTGAGCCATTAATGAAACTTATTTAACCCAACTTTCAAAAGATGAGTCAACACATAATTTAATTATACTCGTAAAATTCACCCAAGTCTACATGGTTATCACTTAACGCCATTAACCCAACTTACCTATTTTGCTTACCTTTACATTTTACATACCCACACGAAACTTAATAACATTACACATGTATACACCAAAAAATTCCAACTAAAGCCAACATTAATTAACTTGGGGAATCCATGATCCTATTTCAAAAATCATTTTTTTCTGGTGAGAGTACTTTAGAGAAACCCCTATTTATTTCTCGTGTACTTGGAGGGCACCTTATACACATCAATTATTAGCTCCTCCAAAATAAGAGGCACCTCGCATGTAAGGGTCATTTTCAGTTAGGTTACTACAAACATTGTAATCAAAGTAATGGTGATCACCATTTCAATAAAAAGCCATTGAAATGGAGCCTTGTTTCTTGCTGCATGCACATTCGCACTTTCCATACAAGAGTGTTAAACTAGACTGAAAATTTAAAATCAATCAATGGTAAGAATGTTGAAAACATGTAGGAACATATGATCCTATAATACAGGATGCCAAGTGTCACTCTCTGAAGGTTCAGAAATTGATTCAAAACTCACATTGAATGATGATAAACCTGAAGAACGATGATTAATCTCATAGATCTCAAGATTCACGAAGTGCCTCAAGATCCACACAACTCTACATGTGGTCATTGGACTCGGAAGAGTTATAAGTTGATTGCTCACACAGATCTGCATTTGATTGATGCTTGATCTATAGAGCTGTGAGGACACTATAACACAGCTAGATGGATCAAATGTACTGAAAAACTGTTATTGGTGTGGAATCTGTAATCACGGCAGCCTAATGGAACAACATCCTACCAAGTAGGTCTAAAACAACTCATGTACATACAAAGTACCACCTTGTGACCAGACACATTTTTAGGTTTCATGATTTTTATGATAAAGAGTAGCACTGACCTCAACATTTCTACTCTTTGAAGGCCACTGTAAACACATGAAGAACCATTGCTATATAAACACATAAATAAGCTTGCAGCATGGAGCTAAAAGTTCACTTTCTGTGCTGAACAATCTCTAAACCTAAGACCTATAAAACCAGGAATTCTCTTCAGTTTTGATTTTACACAAAACAAACAAATAAGAGATAAAACAGTGCAGCAAACAGTCTCACCCAAGAGCTCAAGTAGTGGGTACAGAGATAAAGCTTAACATCCATCATTAGAAACCAAAGATTGCTGTCCTAGCACCTGCTCATACATTAGCTTCACTGAAATTGATTGAAACTCAGAATAATTTCCCCTCTAGTGATTCTCTGTTGAGGTTGGAAATCCAAAGCCCCATGACAATTTGAACCCCAAAGTACAAAATACCACAAGCTTTTAACATCTGTCCTCGTAGACAAAAGTTACAATGGCATCATCCATATTAGGTGAAGGATGAATCCATTACTGAGACTACTCAAGTGGTTAAATACAACTCTTTGAAATGCAATGCAGAGTTGCCTTCAGTTCAGCTTTGACCTGTTCTCAGCACTAAATAAGATCTAATTATGCTATAAAGGCCTTGTTAGCTCCATAGCATCATTCCTTCTGTACTCATTTGTTAGTACTTAGCAGAACTTTAAACGAGAACAACCACACTAATAACAGTGCGATCCTCACTTCCATCACCCCACTAAGGAGCTAACTAACAGAAGAGAGGAGGGGGGCAGGGTGCAGCTGTTGTAAACAAGGACTAAATAGTTCAGTCCAACCAGGCTGCACCTTTCATCACCCATTTACATGTCCATGGATGGAGGGACATGATAACCATATATACCAACTTAGGTGGTAAAAACATGGTTGAAAATTGAGTCCCACAACATGAAAGTTCTGAACTCGAAATCCACACCACAAGAACATAATGGTAGAGATGCATGCAATGAGCACCAAAGATTAGAAAATTGATAGAATCAATTCTCTGTTCCAACAGCGCTCCCCCCTTGTTCACTGTTTCAGCCAACTTGGGGCTGCAGTGGGTAGCATGTAAATGGCTGTCCCACTGCTTCAACACTTTTGGCTTGCCTGACTCCTGGAACAGGCCTTTGCATGCCTAATTGACCACAGAAAGCAAGTCTTCAGGAAGTTAAGTTGAGGGTTGCATTGAACCCTCAACTGCCAAGCAGATTCCAGACCTCTTGGAGTCTGAACGTGCAATTGCTTTGCACAAATTAGTTGTGTTAGACAGTGATATGGAATGAACCAAGCCTCCATGGCTGTCACCCTTGGGTGACCAGTACTCTGAAGCTTTCTGTCAGTAACCAACATATGAGATCACAGCTATGAGGGTATAATGTCAAGAGCTGGCCTCAACTGCATTTGCCCCTATCCCCAAAACCAATTGATATGGAGCATCAGCATGCACTTCACACCTGCAAAAATGAGGAATCATACATCAATGAAGTCATTCCAAAGTACATTGCTTTTCAGATGAGGAAACAGGTAATGAGGATTTGACCTGAATAGACAGGCTGATTGAAACATCTTGCCCCCTGAAATGAAAAGATTTGCAACCAATACCAGCATGCTTTACAGCCAGTTTCCAACACAATTCCATATGAAAGCAACAGTTGAGTTACCTTTTAGCCAAAGTTGAAGCCACCAGATGGAACAGAGGGTTGGTTACTGCCAAAATTGAAATTGCCTTGTGGTTCATCTCCAGCAGAGGTCACAATTTGATCTTCATCCTCCTCAAGCCAGTATGTCTCCAGGATCTTCACTGCCTTCTCATAAATCTCATTGTTATCATGGGTTTGCAGGTTTTCAATCTTCTCCAAACCTTCCGCTTCATCAATGTAGCGTGCGTAGAGGTTGATCCCACTGCTGTTACCCAGGTCCTTCTCAGCCTCTCCAACCTTCAATATATTCTCAAGTCCCTCCAGAGACACGGTAACAATTCTTGGGTCTGGGCATGTGAGAAGATCACATAGTGGCTTGATACACCCCTGATTCACAAGGTACCTACAGGAACAACAGAGTCAGTATAACATAATCCCTCTATCTTTAGCAGTGTCTGCTTACCCAGAGGTCCAGCAAATTTGCTGTCTAGCAACAGATTGTTGAATTTGAAACTGATTTTAGACTGGTACAAACCCCAAAAAGTGAAAGAACCACATAGCTAAAAACATTAACATTAACCACACCTATCACATTGCCCAATCAAGCAGACTCACCCAAACCACATTGTGTTCCTATGGACAAAGACAAACACCTCAAAATGCTCCAGTGCACCTGTGGCTGTTCTATTGGCAATACTCAGGAACTTACTTAATCTGTTCATGAGTACCCCCAGAAGTAGCATTTGAAATGGCCCATGCAGCCTCTTTCTTGATATCAAACTCTGCAGTCGCAAGCAATGAAACCAATGGTGGAATGATGTTTGCATCAATAACAGCCTGCATCAACAGCAACTCAGAGACACATGGATGTGAGAAATTAACGCTTCTGCAGATGGATCCAGTTTTCCAAACTACATACTCAAATTAAATAAGATCAATAGTTTAATAAAAAAATCCTGAATATATAATAGGTTTTATAATGCTGCAAGGTGGTACTCATGGCATGTGAAATTCAATAGAAAAAAGCACACACCTGGATCTGATCTTTATTGCCTGCAGTGATGTTGGAGATGGTCCAACAAGCCTCCTTCTTGATACTTTTCTTGTGATTACGGGTGAGAAGTGCCAGCAGACATGGCAAAGCCTGATTGTTGATAACAAACTGGTACAGAAAATGCCAAGCATTACTTCAATGAACACACAGAAGAAGAGAAAGACTCACATTCATTCTACAGGTCTGTAAGAGGGCTTATCCAAGTTCGATAATAGATATAAGAAAACATGATCGGCCAAATGATCAAGAGCAAAAGAATGCTACAGCCTTTGAATAGGTTTCAAATACTACCTGAGTCTGGAGGTCGTCTCCAGTCACAATATTGCCCACAGTGCGAAGGGCTGGAATGAGTACTGATGGCGATGGATGACTGCTAGAAATACCAACATGCCAACATCAATTCATTCAGCAATTATGGTCCAACCCATGCCTGGCACAATGGAGAATCACTTGATAATAAAAAAGTAGACAGGCTAGCATGGTCAACAACCAAATAAGCAACTGCTCCAAATGCCTTGTTTGAGAGAGGAGAAACAACAAGAACAAAGAGAAATTCTTGTTAACACATCAGAATACACAAAACACACAAGATGAGGAAAACTCTTACAGCAAAAGCTCCACAAGACGGTGGCAAACTCCAGCTTCAATGACTGCCTGAATCTTATCATTTGTTCCATCAGACAGATATGAGAGAGCCCAGCAGGCATCCGTGAGCACTTCCTCATCATTAGAGTGAATGAGACGCTCCAAGGCTGGAAGTGCAGGCTTTGACTGGACACAACAATCAGACTCACAAAATCATTAGCTCAATCATTGGATTGAAACTTGAATGGTGCATGCCAATCCAAAAGTGAAGACAACCAAGGACCACCACATGTGGACAAGCTCCAACATTTTGCAAGAAAATAGAACATAAAGAGAATGCATACTTTACCTGCTCGAAAGGAGGTTGTGGCTTGCCTCGACAGAAGTTGGAAAGTGTCCATGTTGCATTTCTCAGCATTGAAAGCTTTGCATTATCAGTGAGCTGTGCCAGAAGGGGCATCAAAGCACCATTACTGAGAACAAGGTCCCTGCATTTCGGAGAATCACCAGCAACATTCCCAAGAGCCCATACTGCCTGCATACAGAACAAACAAACCTTCAGTTGAGAGTGAAAATATCAAACTCAAAGAAAAACATTCTAAGGATTGCAAATCACTCTTATACAGTTACCGGGGGAAAAAAAAAGGCTACAAATCTTGGTGTAAGTGCAACATACACTCAGAAAGAGCCCAGATAGCCATACACAAAGAGACCCACAAATAAATACCTGCTCACGGACATCATCACTAGGAGAGCTCAGAAGCTGAACGAAAATTGGAACAGCACCATGATCGATGACAACACGAGTATGATCAGATGTCCCAGATGCAATATTGGTCAGTGCCCATGCCGCCTCAAACTGCATTGGAAACATGGCAATCTCAATAGCCTGAATGCTTTCTTACAAACCTGAGCCTCACTTTCACTGTGTCAAGAACATTTCATCATAATATATCCATATCGCATGATTGTGCAGCAAGATGGTAGAGGATTTACAACCTGCAAGTAATGGCAAGAAAATATCAAGGACTTTTGCATGGCCCGAAGCCATGTAGGTTATCTCAATCACCTGCAGCTGAGGAAAGTCACTTCGGACAAGAAACTCCACAAAACGCGGTACAACACCTGCTGATATCACCTCCTCGATAGGAGGACTCCGTTCTGCACAGAAAGGGACCTGATAGTTTTAGTGGTAAAATAGCAAAGCGCACTCCTACCAGCACTAAAGAAAATCCAAATCTTAAAAGTTTTAGAAAGACGAGAACCGCCGCACCTATGGAAAGAAGCTTCCGGAATTGTGTCGTGGCTTCGAGTTGCGTTGATGGATCTTCGGAGTAGACTCCCGATACCATGGCTGGCAGGCTCTCCAATTGCTGTGAAAGACAGAAAACAGCGAGATCATCAAATCCATCTTCGAAGTTGCAGCAAACATAAGATCACAAACCCTAAAAGACCCCTCGCGAACGCATGAAGCAGCAGCACGAAAGATCTGAGCGAGATTTCTAAAGCTTGGACCGTTGTGTTTACCTTTTTCTCAACGGAAACAGTTTGGACTGTGGTAGAGAAATGCTGTGCAGGCGTACCCTCCCGCCGCTTCTTGAGAAGATTCTCATCCCTTTTGCTTTTGCGGATCTCCACCATGCCATCTTCTCTTTTCCTGCGGGCTTCATCTGCGTCCACTGCGAGCTTGTAACCCTTCTTCCGCACCTCCACCCTGGCGTTCGGCCTAAGAGACATCTTCGATAAGAGATATGCGTAGTTGTAGTAGTAGTAGTAGTAATACTAGTATAACCCTTACACAAAACGATTTACAAGGAGAAAGCAACAAAACACAAAGCACAAGTTCAAACCCCAGAACGTCACCCACCACCACCACTAAAAAGCACCCCAACAAAAGCAGAAAACAGGGCCAAAAAAAAACGCAAAAGCGGAACACAAGCCCCGAAGGAGTAGATAGCAAGTAGGAAGAGAGAGAGAAGCAAAGAGAAGGAAGAAGAGAACGGCGACGACTGTTCGAGATCTGCGGATGCAAAGGACACGCGCTCTCGCGCAGGACAGAAGCAGAGAGAAAAAACGCCTTCTGGCAAAACGGGAGAGACGACTCTTAACCTGCGGTTCTAACCCCCGGTTCATTACTATCACCGCTAGTGAAAACCTCCTCCCATGAGGCCGACCAGATCAACCACCTACCTCCAGGGACCTACCTACCTTTTAACCTCTGGTCCTAACCCCGGCTACTTACTACTCCCTCTGTAACGCATACCCGTGGTAACTCACCTGGTTCGGCAGCAAGGTGCATATATATATATATATCCGGAAATAAAAAATTATAATTCGACATTATAAGAAAATAATGAAGCTAGTGTGCTTGAGAGTTTCTTTTATATTTTCGGCATGGTAGGCAGGTATTTTTTTGGGAATTTTTGGCAATTCCAAAAAGTAATTAATTAATGCCTCACCAAGCGAGGTGCAATGGTAATAGTTTTCACATGGCCATCTTAACTAAGTTCATCTGGCCTATATTTTGGAGATTGCAACCAATAGGCAGCTGCCAGTTGGGATTTAAAATTTTTTTGTGAAGATTAACCTAGTATCCAAGGCCCACAACCACTAAAAGAATTTGGTACCCACATCTTGCACATATACCCGTCTGTTGGTCCAGAAAGTTTGATGACGTGGCATTTATTTACTGGCTCTCTGCTGGACGGAGACTCCCTGTAGCCTAGCTGGTTTATTGCCCTCCTCAAAATGGGTAAGTCGGTACCAAAGAAATTAGGTGTGGAGTAAACCCCCAGGAGGGATGCTTTATGCAAATAAGGGACCTTGAGAGCAGGAGCCAAGGGCGTCACAAATTTTTGTAAAGGCACCCATCTGTGGCCTTTCTTACACAGCACAAGAAATCCTCCCATATACCCAGAGGGTATCTGGAGATACCGAAAGCCAACCTCTGTTTTTGTAGGGTTTAGGATTTCTGTAGGAGTATCTCCAGATATATACACTACGAACATCCGGGCAGGGTTTTTTTCTTAAGTAAAAGAACTAAGAGCCAGAACCCAGAACCGGCCAACACTTTCTCAAAGCAACCTCAATGCAATTAGGTAGGTAGGTAGGTAAGGTACCTGCGCTTGCCTACAGGCTGTTCCAGCCCGTCTACCTACTCTTGGTGCTGTCCACTAGGCAGATGGTCTTCTACACCCTGTATGGCCAGGTTCAACGTAACGAATACCTAGTTCATAGGTATTTTTCTTTAGGAGTATTTTTTATTTAGGGGGGGCGGGGGGGCTACCTGGGAATAGACTGCCACCAAGTTTAGGGTGGGGGCCTAATTCAAGAGGCTTGTCTTGAGGGGCCTTGGGGCTCATGGAAAGTATCGGTAGAATTTTTCTAGTGCATGTGGAGGGCCGGCAGCGCCTAACCTTACAAAGGATTGCACCTTGTAAGGCTTCTCAAAATGAAGAGCCTTATCTTGAGGGACCTTCCTTCTATGTAAAGTGTCTCCTCCAAAATGAATTGCAACCAATTCTGGTCTGGTCCCATGCTTGGCTCCTGTCTCATGCAAGGTCATCATTCCTGGAATAGCCCTGTTCTGGATACTTACCTTACATGTAAAGACTTGTCTCGATTTTTGTAGTATAGTTGAGGGTTGATTTTTTTCTTCCTTGAAAGGCAGGCATTCTGAAAAAAGTGGTGCCTACTTATGCAGATGTTTCATTTGTCAAAAATGCTCACTTTAATATATTTGTATATATATATATATATATATATTTCCCAATGATACTTGGCAGGTATCCACTGGGTATCACAAAACAAAATATATATATTTAAAAAATAGGTGTAGGTGTTTTACACCTTCAGCCTTGGGATTCACTGGAATCAGGCCCACGATCAGCTCCACCTCGTGTGGGCCCTTATTCTTGTAAACACGGCCTTGGACTTCATGCTTTACCCTACACTTTACAATAGCCATATCCAAAATGGAGCATTTGTAGGCATGCTCCACAGCTGATGCTCACATATGTAATGTGGAGCCCCTGGTGTCCCATTCAATTCATTGTATCTATCTCGGTCAGAGAAGTCTAGACACCGGTCCATAACCGGTCCATCCATGGGGGGTTTTCAGTGACATGGTGTCATCGCATTTGTTCAGAGCTGCTGGCAGGTTACAAGTCGTATCCATACAGGACAGGGTCAGCCAGACGGGTACAGTGTGGCTACGGCAATAGCAACTACAGGCTCAAATTGGGATGTTGGCGTACTCTTCGGTTAAGGGTATGTGAAATCTCGCCCATTCACTATGTAGTTCTGTCTGGTGATGTCTTATGGCTCATCAATTATGTCCCATAACATGGCTCAAGCAGGCTAGTCACATGGCTCGACTTTTTCCTGTAACCAGCCTGCTCTTGCCAGTTATGTAGTCCATAGTGGAGCACCTAGGGAAAATTTGTGAATTTTATCTCAAGATTATAATATAGGTCAGATTATAATTTTTAATGCTTCCATATTTTGATTGAAATTGAAGAACATTTGACCACAATAGTTTTACATACGCAAGCAATTGCAAAGATTTATTAAGCTTAGGCTGATGTAATGGTGTTGGAGAATATTGTTGTCGAAACTGGGGACAAAATTTTAAAAATCAACATGAAAACAGTACATAGGTATTGGAAAAAAAAGAAATGAGGGGACTACACTGTTTTTGTCAGCCAAATTGGTCCTCACACAAGTTTCACCCTCAGTTTTGAAAAGTTTCACCCTCAGTTTTGGAACTTGCATTCACTGCTGCTGCTTGTATTGTTCATTAATTCCATGTTTCACCCTCAGTTTTGGATTGCCTTTACAAATGCTTTCACTGCTGCTCATGCATTGTTCATTAAGACTTACAGACTTGTCTTGTTAGAATAAAATCATGCGCGTCTTGTGAGCTGATACCCAGTTTCACTAAACAGTAGCCAGCTTAGGTCACTTTTTTAGGTTACACTGAAATTGAGGATGAAGCAAAGATAAGAGGGTCAAACTAGGGCCCAAAGACATGGTGACTTTATGGATAACTTTGATGTGAAGATAGAACACATAATATCTTCTCTAGAACATCATACAACATCAACCATAGACTTGTCCGTGGTTAGGTTGAAGAACCATCTCTATTTCTTGCACATGAAGCATTCACCTACTTAATCTAAAGGTGTGTCTCCTGACCAAAGAGAGAGAACTAACCTCTTGTCCAATTCCAAGGGGTCCAAATACATTGCAAGACAAACCATGTACTTTTTTTCCCCCCCTATGTAAGGGTCCCATTAGGCCCTGTTCCACCTAGGAACGTGGTTAGACCAGTAGGTTCCATTAGGTGGCTACAGGTTCTACCAGGGGCCTGTTCCAGAGTGTAACCAGTTTTAACCAGTGTTGGGCAATTCTTGGATTTTGTTAAGAACCTCCAGGAGCCTACCTCCAGTTTTGGATTTTAAAATTTTTATAAATCAAAGAACCTTAGGCTCTGGTTTTTTTTGAAAGTTTTCTGGCTCTGATTTTTATAATAATTAGCACCTTCACACCTTCTTGAGTGAGGCGTCTTTTTTAGTGTCCGAATCAAACCCAAGAAAAGTTAGATTTGGACTCAGAGACCCTGATTTAGTCTAAGTAAGGAATATTTATAACAGTGAGGCCCACTTTTACACAAGGAGTCAAGGCCAAGGTTCAACTCAAATCAAGCATTCCTATTGGTGCAGCAAAAGTTGAAATCAGCCCCAAGGGCAGGGCTTTACACTAGGAGTCAAGGTTGAAATAGAAAAAATCTTTTCAGTTACTAATAAATGCTGAACTGTATGGCCGTGTATTGGCCCCAAGGGTAATAAAAGGATACCAATGCATTTGAGAAGCCAATTTGCAACCCTTGGGGCCAATGTTCCAGCATTTATTAATTTATTAATATCCTTACGTCAATGTTCTAACATTTATTAGTAACTTGGGGCCAAACAAGAAGCCAGAAATGCTCAAAGTTGGCCCCAAAAATTTTCGGTCCCGATTTCTAGTCTAAAGTGTGCCTAAGAAACAACTTCGATGAATTTTGTGATTTTCACCATGGGTGCTGGTTCACACAACCCCCAAAAGTGGAACCAGCAGATGGCTACCTATGCCGGGTCCATGTAGGAAAAAGCCTGGGAAAGTGCCTGAATAGGACACTGAAACTGGTTCCGAATATTTGAACCATACTTGGTTAGGTTTTTTTAGGTTATCTTGAATGGCAGAATCAGCAATGGCAGCTGATTCTGTCATTTCCAACCTATAACGCTGCCCATGCTGTCATTTCCACTCTACCTATAACACTCTACTGCCATCTCCTACCTACCTATGTCCTTCCCAATAGGGAATGGATCCCTAGAGTGTATTCTGCCTCCAGTTCGTTACTATGATCCTCCTAGTGACTCACTGGGTGGCATAAAGACCGCACGAAGTTTTGCTCAAAATGTTGTAGTGTGGTTGGTGGGCACTGTAACTTCATAATCTTTCCTTCCTCTACAAAGTCCCAGAAATTTTGAAAAATGTACCATGTGCATTTTTAAAAAACATAACTGGTTTCTAGACTGCATTGTCCGATGTGTCATTTGCTCATTGGCCCAGAGGAGGGGGGTTATAACACATAATTTTCTCCCTTCTGTCCTCTAGTTTTTAGTCACTTTCTCATTAGTCCAGAAACTCGTTACACCAAGTAAGCAGCAAGAGGAGCCAGATTACCGAGATACTCTCAGTGTATTCACACCTGCAGTTATTATGACATCCACCAGTCAGTGTCATGCTCACAGCAGGAGTTGAGAACTTGTAGCTGTTTTGACCGATAGTATTTGCCAAGCTCTTGACTTCACAATTGCAATTCTGACTCACTCATTCAGATCCACCTCTAAGTACCTTGGACATTGCACTCAAGCCGACACATGAAGAACCCACATGATTTCAATTGTACACAAAGTCTGAGGAGATTTTTTGTCCCCCCCTTTTGTTCCACAGCCATGAATCTTTTCCATGACAACCTAAGTTTCTCTACTCTTGGAACTTACTAGTCTATCAAATTCTTGGAGCGTAGGATCATCCGATGTTTCTTCTCTCTTTGACTACCCATAAGCCTCATACTTCTTACCTGGTCAGAGAGCAGTTTAATCAAAATAGCTGCCGGTCATATGCTCGTCCTTGGATTTGTAGGTATCCAGGAAAATTATTTGGGGCAGAAAACAAAATCTCCCCTCCATCTCAAGCACCCTTTTTGACAACATGACAGATGTTCATGAGCTAAGTGCTTGTAGCATTACAATCTGGATCTGTACAAGATTCCATCCAGTCTATCATTACTAATCACAGAAATCAATTTAGTAAAGTCTCCTTTGTAATTGATGCTTCAGTGGGGATTGGGTCCTTTCTCCACTTCTCAGCTGATATCAAAGCATTCCGCGTGACAGAATTTAGCACCTTCTGGAGCTGGGCTTGGTCTATGAACATATCAATTAGTATACTTCTTAATACAGCTTCACTTTCTGTGGCCAAACTGGAGGCCTGCAAATTAGTTGTCTGTTGTTGTGATCTTCCAGTCTCACCATTACTGTGGGGTTCATCACCTCCAGGTTGTGATCTCCTTCTTGATGGCAGGGCATTACCAGGTTCCTTATCATCCTCCTGTGCAAGGAGTTGAGCCTGCAAGCAAGAAAATGCGTACAATTTGACTTAATTGGTCACCTGTGAAGTCAAGACCTCTTCAAAATGTATCTCATGGACAACTAAAGAAAAGAGGAAATGGCATCTAGCACCACTTAGTTGTATAAATTTGTCATCGCAATATTCTATGGCATTCTCAACAGATACGGTATCCAGGAAAAACACATGCTGCAAGGTTTTCTACTGCCAATGTCCACCCACCTCTGCCAAAAGAAGGTCAATATGGTTGTCAGAAGTGGAGAGAAGCTCAAAAGCATTTATCATCCCTGCTGACACACCATTCTCGCTTGCTGGGATGTTATCTTCCTTTGCCAAAAACTCCATGCTACACTCTTGCAGCCGTTTTCGAAGCATGGCCATTTCATACAAAAACTTGGATCTAACTGCTCTTATCCCATCTTGCTTATACTTCTCTTCCTGCAAACTCAACTGCAAGGTAATCACCAAGTTCAGGAACCACCAAGAATGTAAACCAACAAGACCAAACAACAATTGCACCAAACCTTTGGACAGATCTTTAGAAGTCAAATAATAAGATTCTGTGTTACAGGGTTTCCTTCTTTTGACTTTGACACAGATCTCCAGCTAACCTATTGTTGTAACATGATGGCCACTCTTGGCTCCAATTATCAGCATGCACAACTGAGCTTCATCTTTGTCTTTGCAATCATCATACCATGGAGAGAATTGCAGAGAACCCACCTCAAGAGCAGCCTTAGCCTCAAGTGCATGGGCTGCTTCCATCTTAAGTTCATTCTGTGAATGTCGAAGCAACCGAACTTCCTTTGCAAGCAGCTGACATCACACCACCAGAGCAGATTTTCCACATCATTGACCAAGAGGTTGAAAGATTTCAGTTTTCTCAATCTGAAGAATTTGCAACAAGTATACCATATACACAGCTTTGCACATGCTCTGCTTTGCCAGTGCGGGACCTGAAACTCCTTGCTACTGCCTTATCTCTCTGCAGTGCAGTCTGACCCAAGATAGCAACTTTTTTTGCAATGTATACCTTCTTGTCAGTGCGTGCTTGAGAATCCACTGCATCACGGGCCTGTTGGAGGGCTTCCAATTGCTGCTCCATCTCCTGCATCGCCTTCTCTGCCTTTTCCAGTTTTATCTTGGTGTCTTTCTGCCACTGTTCTGCCTGGATTCTTGCATCCTGCTGCCAGAAAACCATAATTGTTCTATAGAGTGTAATACACACATAATTGTTCCAAACAAAACAGAACTTTCCAGCTTACTTGTCACATCTACATCAACACAGAGTCTAAAGACCTAAATCCAATCATAACCCTACACCAGAGCAAGCTGATGAGCCAACTCATACCCAACTTTTAGACACTAGAGATAAGGACATGTGTCTGATGTGAATGTCTGCTTGCCATGGGGTGACACAGAGACCACTTGTACAAATTAGACCATACTCATGCAGACATACTGACACTTATATAACATCCACCAGCAACAGCAGCAGGAACAAACCTGGCAAGTTTGAGCAGTTTCTTCAGCTGTAGCAAGTGCAGCACGACATTCTTCAACCTCCCACTGCAAGGAAGTCACATGTTCTCGCTCTGTTAAGACAGCTTCTTGAAGCACATCCCTACCCTTACGTCGCATTCTGTCCACCTCCCCTTCTAAGTCCCTCACCTGCAAAGAGAAAACAAATGGTTTTCAGTTTCTTGCAAAACTTGAAGGGTCTTAGCTTTTCATACATCACCCAACTACTACGAAAGAAATATGGTAGTTGCAGGATGCCCCAAATCAGCTGAAAACACTATGGACATCACTAACCATATACAAGCTCGGGGAGTGTTGCTTGTACTATCCAAGTGTTTAACAATTCATTTTCTGAACTTTTGAAGTAAAGACCTCTGAAGTGCCCTTACCTTTGCTGTCAGAAATTCCTTAACTGCAGTTTCCTGCTTCAACCGTGCAAGTGCATCCTCCATATCTGCCTTCACAACTGCCAAACGTCTCTGCAATGTCACCATGAGAAGTCTCACTTTGCCCCGTTGATCTACTGGAATCATCAACCCTGCCCCTTTCAGGAGATCTGTTTCAACACCACCCATCCAATCTTCCCTTCTTGACTCGCTGCTGCCTTGCGCCAAGGATGAACCTTCAAGTGGCATGTCCAAAAGAACACCATGGGAGATCTCACTCCCTGGCAAAGAACTAATCTCACTGGCAATACTGTCCTGCGATGCCTTTCTCCCATGGTAAAGCTCAAATTTCCTATGCCCCATTCCTGCCATTGTAGAGCTCTTTGGAGTTGAAACTCCAGTGCTTATCCCTGCCAAATCAGCCTGGTTCCCTCTTTCGATTGCTGGAAATTCTGAATGGGAGTCACTTTCATACTCTGTATGCAATGTAACCTGGATATGGCAAAACCACACATCAGTATACAGTCTTGGATGACCCCCACCATATGTTTGTTGAACAGAGAAGGGAAAAAGCAACAAAGAAACTCTAGATAATATGTACAACAGATTACCAAGGCTGATGATGATGGTTTTCTGCCTTCAAAACTTTGCACAAGTTCTTCTTCCTGAGTTGAAGATTGCATATGCAAATCCATCCCAGCTTCCTCTCCACCACCATTCCTTGTTCTCTGATCCTGGAGGAGGTTTTCACCACGATCTGACACTGCAGCAATAATAGCTGATTCTTCCTCAATGGCAAGTGCTTTCATCTCAATCTCCAAGCCATTATCACTCCCCTTCCGCAAAGTGCCAACTCCAGAATCTGCATAAGTCCCATCACTTCCATGTTCGAGGTTTGACAAGCCTCCTGAAGCAACTGATGAACCTCCTCCACCTGTCCATGATAGTCTTGAGGTAGGGCTTGGTGCAAGATGCAATGAAGCATTGTTGGTTGGGGGGAGACCTGCTACTACAGGGGCACTTGCCTGTGCTTGGCCATCTCCTATAGATTGCACCGCTGCCACTCATAACATAGAACCTATTACTATACTTCCAGGGACTGTTGTCTCTTACAGTGCAAATACAAAACTCTACTGCTCAAGACAAGTGCATTGCAAGACAAAAATTTCCATCAAGTCATAGACATATGTGCACAAAAGAATTGCTGACCACAAACCCTTTTCACCCATCTATCTCCAAAGTATACAAAGCATCTGTCCAGTTTGCTTACCAAATCTTGCTGCAGCCTCAAGCTCAAGGAAGGATGCCATGGAGGCACTACGAGATATGACTATGTCAGCAAGCAACCTTCCAAGCCAATCCTCCAATGCATACCTTCTCTGCATACAACAAAACCCAGACTCAGTACTGGGAGGAATCAATTGTCCTCCAAAAATCACAACACCTTGATGCACCCACAAACTGTGTAAATGGCAACTGCTCAAAGCAAACTGAATGTTCTGAAATACAGAACTTTGACAATCTCTTGCCTGTCCAATTAGAGGTGCTCAGTGTATAACACCCATGAACAGAATGAGGGACAAAAAGGGTTTTGACCTTAAAAGCTCATTAACAGCAGTACAAGTCTTGATAAAATGCTCGCACTAGCATGAGCAAAGGCAGTCAATTTAATTGAATCCTATATATCTCAGATACATCTTGCCCATTGCCCTTGACAATCAGGTCTATGCAAACCCCCTTCACAATCAATATGAAAAAATGAACAATAAACTGTGGTAAGAAACAGCTGTGTAGTCTGCACTTTTGCATGGATAATGCATCACTGATTACATCTGACAGTGTGGAAATTCTTCTAGAAACTTCTGCTATGGCATTCCAGTGTGAATGTATTATTATCATACCTCAAGAAGTAAGGTGCTTGAGTTCATACGCATCAGTGAATGTTTAGCTGGGGCTGCTGGCAATTTCTTCTTTGGAAAAGACTGCTTTAACTGCAGGACACAGAGAACCACTTCTGTTTCAGGATCTTGCAGCCTAAAACCTCCTATGCAAGACACAAAAATGGATGAACTAAAGATTTTTGTGAGTCAATCTCTCTCCAGTACACTGGAAACAGTGAAAACAAAACAAAAAATCATTTGACAAGCTTAAGGTGTAGCAGATACTCACTGCAGTAAAAAGCTTCAAGAAATCACTGAATCTTCGAAGTATTCCCCTCAATGCACTAATCCCATCAGGGGACTGAATACCCACTTGCACCCTGAAAAACTGCCATCCCAAACATAACTCCCAAAATCAAAGAGGAGAGAGACAGAAGCTTGCTTGCTTTTGCATGAACCAATTTTCAACACCTGATTAGCTAAGAAATGACAGACTTCTCAATACGAAGGACAGAATGAATCGCAGCAGGAGAGCAACAGTGTTGTACCACAATGGGATTGACAAAGGAACCATCTGCAGCTTTGGCTTCAGGTAAGACCACCCATGAGGGAATAAACACACAATAGCTCCATCCAGTGCAGGAATCATGGGGCCACTTAGTGTGCATGCCATTCTGTAGCAATTGCAAAAAAGCAGAGGTAAAGGTTCTGTGGAAGATTTCTGTTTTGCAAATCCTTGGCTTCAATTGAAGCTTTTCTTCTCTTCTCTTTCAGCATTCAATTGTGCATAGTTCTGCTTCAATGGAAATTGTAATTAGGGTTCTGATCACAAGAGGTGAAGGTTGTGAGAGTTGACCCATTGAGAAGGAGCCGGGCTTGCATCCATCCCCAGTGGCAATGGAGAGGTTCCATCATGACGATGTCGAGGTGGGCTCCGCCCCGACATCTCCTTCTCTCTCTTTCCTCCACTTCTTGGCCGTGTGTGCGATTCCCTGCTGCTACTGCCGCTGCTGATGATTGCATCCAATAACCCTAAACCCTAAAAAAATCCCTGACCCGGCCTTTTGCTGTGTCTGGCTTCCGATGACTGGAAAGCCGAATGTCCAGGTTTTGCTCCCTCCTCTTTTACAAAAAAACTCTTTGGGTATCGAATAGAATTGAACACGGAGAAGAACGGATCAGAATAGGGTCGATCCGACAATCTTATTGCTCCCAACCAAAGAGATTCAGTATGTACAGTAGTGTCGCATCTGATCTAGAGCTTGGAAATCCTCACTACTAGCGCTGAGATCTCTCTCTCTCTCTCTCTCTCTCTCTCTCTCTCTCTCTCTCTCTCTCGTCTTCCACCGGAAATTGAGTTCCCAAGACATCAGTTTGCGCCGTGCCGCTATAATCACTAGGTCCGGGGTATCATCGTAAGAAGTCCTTCCTCAATGAATGACTCGCTTTGCGCGATCATCTTCGAACTCCACGTGATAAAACTCAGGAATCGCATGATCGACGGAAGAGTGTCACAGAAACCGCCAAAAATAAATAAATAAAAATCCCTGTAAAATAAACTTCTTGTCTTCTGTCGTGTGCAAATTGATGTGCAGCGCGGCGCAGGCGCAAAAATTCCTCTCAGCCAGTTTCTTCAGGCCATGGGTTTCGCCCAAGAGCTCTTCGTCTTCGTCTTCGCGGCTGCGCAGAGGTGCGCAACCCTGCACGTCGCAGTTCGCCGTTCGGTCGTCGGATCGTCCGCGCGTACCGGTGCAAGCCGCCGTTCGCCGTTCGGTCGTTGGATCGTCTGTGCGTACCTGCGCCAGGGATTTTTTTTTTTTTTTTTTTTGTGCCCCAGGGATGGGGGGTGCCAAAATGGCTGCCGTCAATTGGATAGTTTAGATTATTTTGCTTTAATATAATTTTGAAGGGAGAAATGTTAGGTTAATATCTTTTTTTTTTAAATT
>Ga0116229_10001170_pt1 | contig 40031 bp, 20 predicted proteins | sample S1TSphgellanicum_3_FD_87313 | JGI IMG/M metagenome (GOLD analysis project Ga0116229, IMG submission 87313) | Host-associated microbial communities from peat moss isolated from Minnesota, USA - S1T2_Fc - Sphagnum magellanicum MG | ecosystem: Host-associated > Plants > Peat moss > Unclassified...
AAAAAAGAAAAATTTTATAAAAAAATCTATTTTGTTTTTTTTTTTTTTGAAAATTTTTTTTGTTTTGTGGTTTTTTTTTTTTTTTTTTGGTACGAAGTTTGAATGATGTTTCAATATGCGTTCCCCATAATAGTGACATTGTTTTCTTTAGGAAATTTTGTTTGTAGCCAAAGTGGTGATCATTCCTAGGAAGATGTACAAAAAAGTGGAGATCATCCCTATGAAAATTTAGCCAAATATGGCTATAAATTGGATATGAAGTACAAATATTTAGTCATCTTTATATTTTTTTGGCTATACACTTTTAAAACCAAATACCTATTGAAATTTGGAGACTTTATCTCTCACATCTGGCCATTAAAAACCTCCAAAATTACTTCATTTCCCAAATTTTTAATTTCTCTTTTTGGCAAAGTTTCGCCTATATAAAAATAGAGGCTGCAAGTCAGTGATACTGCCTCTTTTGGAGCGAAATATTCTCTACCTGTAACGACCTGTCTTTGTGTGGGGGTGTGAGGGGGGGCGCGGGGTTGGGTATATTAGGCATGCTTGGCTTCAGCCAGAGTGAACCAGCACCCACAGACCACCAGGCACCATGAAAGGTGGATGGTAAGTGGTTACAAAACAGTTTTCTGTTGGGTTCCATGAGTTCGCTGGCTAACCATGGTAGTTAACTCACTTCCTTTTTTTAACTACCTACTAACAACCTACTTGCAGGGTGCATTTGTACAAATACAGAAAAAAAAATTATTTGAAAGTTTTTGCATGAAAACTAGTGCCAAAACTAATGTGGTTCTTTATTCCACTTTTTCCTCATGTATGCATGAAGGAACTAATGCAAGCTTTCATCTTCTTTTGTGTGTGTGTTTTTTTAAATTTTTTGTGTGAGCATGGAGACATCAAATCATGGTGTGAGAATGACTAAGGTACCAGTCCATTCATTTCGTGGGCTTACAACCACAGGTGTAAGGGGTAATGGACAATTACCCTTACACCTGAGTAGGGAAGTTACTTTAATTACTTCCCAACACTCCTCTTAATTGCAACTTATAGAACATGCATTTTGCCATTAAGTTTTGCCATTTATTTTATGTCCCACTTAAATACACATGATTGCAAAAGTTTAATGTCAGATGGGACACGGAACTAAATGTAGAGTATTGATACTTTTGGTTTCGAAATTTCGAAGTATTTTGTGACGTTTAAGTGAGACATCTAGAAAGCTTTCACTAACAACAAACTCAAAGGAACAGCCAAAAATGTGAAGTGGGGAGGAAGAGCAAAACCTAAAGGGAGAACAATATGTTCAAGAAGTTTTTGGCTTTTTTCAATTCGAAGGTCAAAGATTACGTTTCCAACATTCAGGCTATCCTTATCTCCAAAAACTGAAAAGATGGTGTAAATAAGGAAAAACATGGTTAGGTTGTTTAACATTGGCATTTCAAAATCCAAATTTTACATTAGCTAAATTGTTGTAATAGCTAAATTGTTGCAATGTGACATTAACCAAACTATGTTATCCAATGTTACATTCCCTTATGCTTATGGTTAAAATATGCCTACCTTATAAATATCTTATATCTTAACCACCTTATAGATATTTATAAACATGTGATTCATTAAAAGATCTATGTGAAAGCTTGGAATTTTGAATGTGAAATGGACTTTCAATGAGTAAAATGAAATAAAATTTGTAAATTGATTTTTAAGATCAAAATTTATAGTATTAGGGGAGTTTCAATATATTTTTATTTTTACACACCTTTCTTGATGTGGGACTATTTTAATTTCAATTTTGACACTACTATGTTACATTTTGAAATCCACATGTACATTTTATATGTGTGACAAAAACAATGTCATTATTCGAGAAGTCCATAATGAATCATTTTTTCTTTAAATTCATCTATATAGTTTTAAACGTTTTTCATTAAAGTTTATTGTAACATGGATAATTTAGAAATCGACAATGTTAATGTTGAATATTTACATTTTAAATTCATTTACAATCCAAAAGAATTGCAATTATCATAGTCCAAATTGTCCACCTATTTGTACTTTCACCTTAGTAGAATGTTACAAGATGGCAACAAAAAAAATTTAAGTTGTCAGTCACCAAATGTGAACCTTTAGTTTGCTTTTTTGTTAATTCTTTAAATTATTTTCATGTTTTACTTCAAAATTTGTGAGCTTCTTCGAAAGTTGTTTTTTACATGGTTAACACAATTGTTGGATAGTAGTGGACATCCTTCAAACCTAGCATTTGCTTCAAGCCTAATCCATGACAATTAGAATGTGACCTACCCCAACCATCTTGCAATTCAACACAAAAATACGTTGTTACTTCCTTTCACAAATGTTCTTGTGAGAAAACACATATTGCCACACTTGCCCATGATGCCTTCCATGTTTTGGTATCTTTGTTAAATAAACAAATCATGGTTTAAGATTATAGGCAAAAAAATGCCTTGGAATCCATTGAAAATTACTCAAATAGATAATGTATCATACCTTTGTACAATAATGCATGAAATTGGTAGACAATCTTTTCAAAAACACATCAAGTTTGAAACATATTTTTTGAATTCATGATTACATGAAAGCGACATACTCATTGAAATTGATTCAAACATTGAATCATAAGTGTTTTCTAGATGTGTATAATAAATATCCTATCACTACAAAAAACTAAGGATGAAATAAATTGTATTTTGAAAACTAAAGGGCCCTTTATGAAAATAATGTTATTGAATGAAACTGTTAAACATCCTTTGTTCAAACCAAACTTTGATATTGATTTTTTTTACTCATTTTAGACTTTTCAATATCCATTTTATTCAATAAGCACAAATTTCCATGATTCACATGCCATTAAAGTGGCACCACATAGACATATGTAATAAGAATTATAGAAAAGTTGACATTTTGACATCAATTTTGGCTCGTTTGAACTCATCCACATTTGCACCCATAAGTCATTTTATAAGTTATCATTAGAATTTTATTATATTAAAAAAATTCCAACCCTAATTTACCTTATGGAAAATTTTTATTTGAAAGATGAGCTTCTAAACTATTACATTTTCTAAATAAAAGACTTAATAAGAAAAATTCATAATTCAAAATACATAAAAACATTTGTTCATGAAAATACTTCCAAAAAGTCCTCTTTGGTATCAATGTTACCAAGTCGTAGTACCATTGAATCTTTATTCACTAGAATAAAATTATACAAAGGTGCATGGAGTCCATATTCATTGATTATGGATTGTTGTAGGTTTTTAGTACTCCTTTGAAAAGTCCATTATGTTATGGTTATTAAAAACATATCCATGAAATTCATAGAATGTGATTATATCATATACGACATTATAATATTGAGTCCTTTATCATTTTAATCGATTATATTTAATCACATGGCCAATTACAAATCTCAAAATCTTGCAAAAAATACCTTGTGATGGCATTTTAATGGACAGTGTAATGTGTTTTCACCCATGCCATGAAAATGGTGGATTGGTATTTTAAGTATCGATTGTGAAAACCAAGAAAATCAACATCCACAACTTGCCACCCCGACAACACAAGAAAATCAACACTCGCAACCAGCCTCAACACCAACACAACAACAATGCCATATTTTCACAACAACAATACAAAGTTCAACCATAATCAATAGAACATCTAATCATCTAAGAGGGCCAAATGGACAAATCAATAATTAGAATATGCCATGGATGTAATGGAGAGGAGACACACATTTTTGCAAAAAAGTAGCAAGTATTGGAACATTTTATTGACCTCACTTTTAGATCACCTCAATGGTAGAACCAAAAATAGGAAAATGGGCCTCTAAGGTGTACGTAATAAAAAGATGCAATAATTATCATTTGGGTTTTGAACATGTAGATTGTTGGATTATCTATCACCCTAAATAACTGAAACTAAAGGTTGTTGAAATCACACAAACTAAACCAACCCCATTCCAAAATAATGTTCTAAGAGCAGTTGATGATACCGGTTTAAAAAATGTCATCCATGAATTAGTATTCAATTTACCCAAGCATTAAAGGTTTCTAAAGCCAAAAAAAACTTACTAAAGAATCATGCCATACCTTTTATCATAATTTGGAAAACATGTATACACAACACAAATATCCACTAAATCACATTTGGAATTTAGATGAAACATGAATTCAAGCAAGGTGATAATTTGGTGTTACGGTTTTGGTTAGGTGAGGCTCATGTGATGTTTATAGCACCATCTTTAAATATCAAGAGTGGTTGATTATGAATTGTGTTGTTAATGTTACAGAAATAACCTTGCCTGCATTTTACATTTTTAGAGGTTCAAAAATGTGAGAAGATCACATACAAGTATGTAAACAAGGAAGATGCACGGTAATGCAAAAGAAAACTTGGATGACATCTTACCTTTTCAAAAAATGGTTGGTTTTTGTTCTAGATTTCTTCTGGGAGGGTTTCTTAAGAGAATTAACATATTTTTATTCCAGACAAACATGGTTATCATGCCACACTACAAGCATTTGAACAAGCAACAAAAGTTAGGTTGGACATGGTCACCTTAATTGTTCATACTTTGCATGTGTTCCAAAGATTGGATGTCACATATTCAAAACATTTGAAACATTTTTTTTAAAAAAAAATTTGTTATGGAAAAAAAAACTATTTTGAATTAAACAAAGTCACATTAACAACATGGGTGGACAAGGCCTTGTAATAATCTTTGGAAAAAAAAAACATAAAGTCATGGTTTAATGTTTTTAGAATCTGGCCATTAAATTTTGCAATGATGGTTGGAAAATTTAGCAACAATTAGGCCAAAACCACCACAAAGTTGTTGAACATTGCATGGACCTTTCAAATAGCCTTCCAACTACTCTTCCATGTCTAATTGCCCTTTTTCACCCATGCTTTGTTATTATGTCAAAATACCACATAGTCTTGCCACCCCAATAAACAACCATGAAGAGGATTAGTTGGTGGTGAACTTGGAATATGTTATTTAGGAATTAGATAACATAATTGGTCCAAGTCAAATTCAAGGAATTGTAGGATTGGTTAACCTACAATTATTGCCAATATAACCAACTAAGAAAAATAAAGCAATGAAACATTAGTGGAATATTCCAATTCACACCTAGTCACATCATACTAATACTTGGCAATTCCAAAACAAAAGGCAATGAACAAAAATGTTATTGATAAACTCAAGGAATAAAAAGTGAAAAAAGGGAAAAGAAAAAATAAAAAAGGGTTAAAGTTATACAACTTACCTAGGCTAAGTGAATGTCTCAAAAGAAAATTGAGAAGGAGGATAAAATTAATTTCAATGATGCATGGTCTAATACTATTGTTGGGGTTGTTGGTAAAAGATTCCATAGTAATTTCAAAGCACAATTTTGAGCATGACACATGCCCAAACTCTTGAAATGACTCAAATGCAAGTCCCAAAGTGAAAACAACAAAAAAAGAAGGAGTTGGGTCACAGTCCCTAACTTGAAACATTTTTAAAGTAGGAAAGGCGTGCTAGAGCTTCGGGATGGAAACTAAGATGAGTGATAAGTGGGTCAATTATTCCTATGCATTCGCAAACTGAACAACAAATTGATAAGCGCATAGTTGGAACACTTTTGGTGCATGAATGAATCACGAGCATACATGAACTCATAAGACTCACCATGGTTCAAACTTGGGGGAAGTCATCAATTTCCCCCTTATAGTATTATTTATGATTGGCCATAAGGGTTGCACCCAAATGTCATTTTTCCTAGGACTCCCAAGTTGGGAGTCCCAAAATTCCCAAAATTAGGACTCCCTCCACTTTGAATGCCCACAACTTTTTGTGCGAACCTTTTATTGAAATGAGGTTTACAACAAAATTATAATCTTTATTGAAAATTTCCAAAAATATGTGGAACACCTCCTACACACATGTAATTCAGGCCAATTTCCAACTTTTAATGGTCGGGTGTCAAATTGACATTTTGACTCTTGGCCCTTCTTTTAGCCATAACTTGTGTTCTAAATATTCAAATGGATCATGTGATCCCATTTTAAATATCTAAGTTTTAAAATATTTTCGATGGTATAAGGAAATCTTCAATCCAATGAGTTTTGACCCCTTTAATTGTTCTCTAAATATTCGAGATTCCATAAGGACCCCATACAAACTCCAACTCCCAAAGTGAGAGTCCACTTGGGAGTGTGTGGGCTCATTCCCTTACACCCTCACACTTCCGAAAGTGTAAATGTGATTCCCGGGTTACACTTTTAGCTCGTACATTTCCATACCCTTGTTTTGGTTGTGAGCCCAAGGCTAGGGTTGTGATAGAACCCATCCTTTAAGTTATATAAGTTTTTGGCTTAGGAATCATGTTTACATAACAAAAAAATGTTAAACAACAAAGAAGGGAAAAATGTAACTTGTTGGGCATATTTTAATTAAGCTAAAACCTTCCATGAATCAACAATTATAAATGAAGGAGGTTTTGTGGTGGTTTTTGATGGCATTTATGATGGTTAATCAGAGAAGAGAGAAAAGGACATAAGGAAAAACAAATAAGTCAAGGTCTATAATGAATTCTGAATGCATTAATAGTAGAAAGGGACAAAAAAAATAAAGAGGTAAGGGGGGTTTGTAATGGTTTTTGGTAACTCATTTGGGGGGAGGGGGATTGATAGTACTTAGACCCAAAAAAAAATAGAATAGAAAGGAATTAAAGAAGTGAAGGAAAGCAACATCTTGAGACGTAAGAAAAGAGGAAAAAGAATGCACAAGAAGAAAGAAAAAGGGATTGAAAGAATGGATAGAAAAGAAAAATGTTTACACCTCCTACAAACAACAATGGTAATGGGGATTCAAGAGCTTTTACACATGGGGTGGGTGGTGATAATGGAGAAATGCAAACAAAAAGACTAAGATCAAATTAAGGCAAAAGAGAAAAACAATTTAAAATCATAAAGTTCAAGAAAGCTTTGGCCTTTTAACTTTAAGTGTTGGTGTAATGTGTGATAATGGTGAGTCTTGGACAAGTCAATGTGAACCTAGCAAAGCTAAACTTAAGTGTTGCTTCTTCACTCAAACTCTTGCAAGTTATGCTTTGTAAATGGAAGGTGACCTATGGCTTCTGGAATGCTAACTTGTGGCAATGGCAGATTTGAATGTTGGTGTTTGAAAAGAAAGTCATAGAGACATAAAAGGAGCAAGAAAAAACAAGAGAAATGAAGAAAAAATGATAGAAACAAAGAAAGATGAAAAAAGAACAAGAGATATGAAGAAAAAACAAGAAAGAGAAAAATAGTATAAAAGAGATGAAGAAAAAATGAAAGACGCACAAAGAGATGAGAGAAAATCAGAGAGATAGAAAAGGACAAAGAAAAAGAAAAAGAGATATATCTTTTTTGTTCATTTATTTAGACCATTTGTGGTTTTATCAAAGTTGATTAACTATGAAACAAATTTATTTTTAATCATCTATCCAAAGGTTTTGGAAATTATTTTTCAAACTTGTCATTATTTTACATTCTTCATTTGGTAAGTTGTCCTTGGTTTAGTATATTGGTCCAAGTTTAGTGGCCATTTAGTTACAATTTTTGGCATCTACTTTTGGTTTTCATGTTATAAAGTTTAACATAAACAATCTTTAAAAAATAAATCCAAACATGATCATGACCCTACTTCAAACTATGTTTCAAGCAAGGAAATTTCAAAGATGTGTTACATGTTTCAAGCAAGAGAAACCCATAAACATTTTGTTGACATCAAAGGAACATTACATTATAAGGAATATTCCAATTGCATGCATCCATGCAAAATATGTTTAACAAAACTAATTTTTACAATGTACATGCTTACTTATGTTGGCATTCAATTAAAAGCCAATCCATTAATTGCATCTTTTTTTTTTCTTCTTGGAAATATGTTGAAGCATCCTATAAGTGAGTCCTACCTCACCTAGCCCCATCCCACTAAAATTGCAAACAATTTTTTAGCAAGAAAATGAGGAAAACCAGGCTTTTTAAAGACCCCCAACTTATTATTACCATACATGATGCAAAAAATGTCCCTAAATCATTTTACATAAATCAATATGGAGTTAGTGCTTAAACCGAAATACTATTTTAAATTTAAAAACATTGATTTTTGTTGCAACACCTTTTGACTTACCTTTTATGAAGTTGCCATAACTATTCAACAAAGCTACTACCTTTTAATTATGCCCTTGGACTTAAGTAGTGGTTTATAAGATTGTTTTTTCCTTTTAGTGCTTTGCAACCTACTTATGCATTATGTTGTCCAACAACAACTTAAAAAAAGACAAAGTTTCACTAGAAGGTAGTTTGCATATTTTGCATGTTGTTTTTTGGAAAGCTCTATCTGACCTATGCTTTAAAAGCATTTGTTGCCCTTCTTTCTTCCTGAATCTTGTAGCTTGGTTAAATTAATGTATGCACTTATTTTATTTGTCCATAATGCTTCTTGAAAGATTATAACATTGTTGTTTTGCTCAAATTATATAAAAAATATAAGGCAAGTTTTAAAAAATCCAACCACTTCTTTGTCTATGTCTTTCAAAATTTATTGTCACATGCATGCCACCATTGACAAATGTATCTTGAGTCTCAAGCAATCGTTGCCTAAATGAATCTCAAGCCATCTAATAATCTTTTTTTTTTAATGTACAGATTGGTTTGGATGTCCACCATGAAATGGATGACAATATTTTTCATCTCACAAGTTTTGTATGCCCTTTTGGGTACCAACATATACAAACACTTTAAGTGTTTGCCTTGATGGGCAGTCAACAAAATAATTTGTATCTAAAATATTAAGTTCATGCTTTAAAATTTTCATTTTTTTTTTCATGTAAAATTTAATTCTACATGTAGAATTTCTATTAAATGTATGTGGAAGCATCTTAAATGTTTTTATTTTTAAACATTCAATGAAAAAATCATCTAGTGTGATCTTTTGAGAGGTCTAGATAAAATATCATATCAAACATATGATGTGTCCATATGTGTGTAGACTATATGTTTAATAATTCATAATATATTTCTTTGGGCCTTCTTATATATGCCATTTGGTATATACTTCCAAGTGTATCCATTTGTTTCCTTTATTAAAGAGGGAGTTTTGTGCTATGTTATTAACCGTGTTTTGAAAAAAAAAGCTTTGGGGGATGGCAAACATGAACAGTGGTTTTTAGAGTGCCAACTTGCAATGATGGTAGATGTGAACATCAATGTCGAGACCTATTCAAAATAGAGAGATTAAAAGACTAAGAGAAATTGAGAAAGGGAAAGGGAGAGAGATCGAGATATAAAAACACAAAAAATGACAAAAAGAGAATGAGTGCGATATAGAGAGATGAAGAGAGGTAGAGAGAAAATAGAGATAGTGAAATGAAGCTACACAAAAACAAAAAACATGGTGTTTGATGCTTTCTTGTAGTAGAAATGAAGAAAAAGCATAAGAAATCCTAGCTAGGAGCTTGACACGATGGTTTTTGACACCATTTGTAACAAACAAGGAGAAAGAGATAGTAAGAGAGGGAAGAGCTTGATGTAATGGCGTTTGTCACCTACTACACACTTAGAACTTGATATAATGGTGGTCATTGCCTGCTGCACACTCAAATCTTGACACAATGGTGCTCGTCACTTGCTACACACTCAATATAGAAACCCAGGAAGAGAGAATGAGAAACATTGACAGGAAAAGTTGGGGAGACCTAAAGAAAATTACAATGGCCATTGTCACAATGTTCTTCTCTCAAATTTAAAAAGGATTGATTGTTCCATGTGACATTGCTAGGGTTGTCGATCTTAGGTGATAGGTTGGTGTTCAAAAAATCAATATTTCAAAACCCTAAAGACATTTGTGACTATGTGGCCACAGTTGCAAATATTTGGTCTTATTATAGGTTTTAAAAATTTTTGAATGATAATAAAAGATAGACTTAACTGAATTAAATTACTATTTTCCTAGTTGTAGGAAGAATGATGTTCTTTCATGAAATTTTAAGTGTTTGTTCAAAAGGTGTAAATTGCATGAACATAAGAGTCTTATGTGTTATGTCCAATGGTTTCAAACAACAAGACCCTCCTCACTTTGAGGGGTCATAACTTTCTCATTCTAACTCAGAATTGAGTGTTGCAAAATGTCTACGAATGCTATGGCTCAAAGGGCACCTAATCTCTTTGAAGGTCATGCACAAAAAACGCACAGTTAGTAAACTCCTGGAGTCTGACTTCTTAAGTGTTCACTCACTGGCTGTTCTACCCTAGTGGACAATTGGCTGGTGTGACCCAAAGTGAACTCAGCAGTGGAAAACCCTTTGTTTCTGGATCTATAAAATCATGATGAACTAGCAAGCTCGGCAAATGAATATATTTTGGTCATAACTCATAACACCCTCACCTGTGCTGCTCAACACTAATGTTGAGGACTCTGAGGCATTTGCAGTTGGCAACTTGGCACATCCTTATTGGCTTTACAAGCACACTGGAATGCTTCATATACATTTGTGCAAGACTTGACAAGTCACATCTGAGTGTAGTTGTCAATGCATAAAGACCTACAAGACACTTGGTTGTGTATTTGGAGGATATGTTCTAAAGTAAATTGCATCCACAAAAGGTGGGTGTTTCGAAAAATGAAATGCTTGTGGGAGTGAGCATTTTGTTTTTTGAAATACCTGACCTCTTTTTTTTGCCATGATACCTGCCAATGAGTATCCAAGGGATAAACTAAAATAAAATCATTTCTCATATGTATTTACAATCAGCCCAACAAAGAGCTGGATTTCCATAACTGAGATCTAGAACTCCTGAAGGATGTGGGATTTATGAGTTTAATCAAAATGTCTGTCTGCCCTTAAGATTTCTGTGGTTGTTATATGTCATATGGGACACACTGACCCTATGAAATTTGCTTTAAACCAAGACAAATTGCGGCAAAGTATTGGATTTGATGTCTTGTTTAACACAAATTTTGTGTCTAGTTTGGTTATTATGATTGTGCATATATGGTGGCTATGCAGATGCTAACACATTTCTGATCTTATTGTTCTTCACAAAGGCTACTAAACAACACAACATTGTTCAAGACCAGATTGACACCAGGTGGACCTGAATAGTGGACAGAGATCATTGACCCAGTTCATAACTCCTAGTCCCTAGAAATATATCACCATGTCCAATTCATGGAACCATAATGAAATGGTGAAGCTGTGGTTGAAGTTTATTCAAGTTGCAAAGCATCATATAATCCAGATTTATTTTTTTGGAATTGCACTCGACTTGCAAAGCATCATGTAATCAGAATTATGAATTTTGGAATTGCAGAATAAGTGTCCACTATAATCAGACCTGCAAATTAGAATGCTGATTATTCTTGATGATGGAAAGTTTCATGAAACCTGCAGAAGACACACATCAGATCATCAGTTCCACTGCTGAAACATTGTAGCAGTCTGTCCCTCCTGACCACCATAGATGCCTATAGGTTCAACAACCCACGCACACTGCTTGCACATAAAATCACCATCCAATCCGGGACCTTTCCAAACTGGAAACCCTGCATGTTGATTCTGGTACTGGAATTCACAGCTGAAGAGTGTAGTCCCCCAGAAGTTCATGTGGAACTGAAATCCATACACTGCTCCTGGTGCTAGTGTCTGAAGTTGAAGATCATTGTCCCTTGAGCTACAGTGCACAGTAATAGAACCGGGCTCCTTATTGGTGATGCTCACAGACATGGTCGGCCCAAGTTTAGTTGAGTTCAGTGGCACGTTCAACAACATATTGTGCTGCTTAACCGACTCACAGCTCGGAATTTCCAATGCAAGAGCCAGCAAAAGAACAAAGAAGAAATATTGCATAAGCATTGCCATAGTTGCGGGACTTGGAAGAGTTCAAGACAACACTGACTAAGACCTTGACAGCAATGTACAAAGAGCTCCAAGAAGGAAATTGTTTTCTGAGGAAGATCATGAGCTTTTGCACAATCATATTAGGATATATGCTGAAGATCAATAAGACTCCTGTTCTGGAGTGCCTTCTTTCTTTGAAGTAATCCAATTGAGCATGACACTCCTTCACAAATGGGTACTCCATTGAATACTCCATCTGATGTGACATCAAAATGTGAAGAAATAAGCTGAAGGGTCTGTGTCAATCTATATATTAAGATATGTGTGTGTTTGTTTGTTTGGACGTGATCGTGCTGTAACCCTCCTCAACCATGGGGCCCCTTCAATCGGCTTTTGGTACAGCGTTTAATGAGGAGATGTTCATGTTCGTCATTCCCAATTTTCGGACCAATGGAAAAAAAAATATTATCATTAAATGATCAGAGGACTATTGGGATGGGTGAACTTATATGAGTTTTTAATATACTTGGGCTAACAACACAACATAGCTAGACCAAATGGAAAGGTTACATAATATTTTCATTTTGGGAGTATTTAAGAGTTGAAAATCAAATGGTGGCACCCAAATATTTGAATAAATAGTCATCACTATTAAAAACCAATGAAGTTAATGATAATATGTGTGTAGTGAAAAGAAAATAACATGAAAAATTAAGGTCATAATAATTTTAAATATATAAAAAAGATTCTAATGTTTCATCATAAAATAATAATCCACCAGTGACACAGTTAGACAGATAATATGGATTGGATAATTTTGTTGGGTAATGGACCAATCAAAGATGCACATCACAATGAAAAACAACAAAAAAAAACCAATTTTGGTGCACCCACACAACTAATATTGGGTAGACCCCAGATGGGGAACCGATTGAAAATGATCATCATGAAACCAAGTTGCTACACCTACAATTAGCCCATGATTTTTAGATAAAATGTCTATTTCAATATTGGTTATCTGAAGTTGACTCTTCCAAATACCAATGTTTGTCAACAATGAAGTTTAGACACAACAATAATCAGGCTGTCATGGATTTTAAATGTAGTAGCCATCAACTTTTCATACAAACTAGTGTGGCCTGTGCTGTTGGTCCAAGTGTTACCACGTCCTCAACTGATGTTTCCTTCCAAAATCTGGTTTTTTGGAATTTATTTGAATTTTCAGCGGTAGAAATCACTTAAAAGTCAATATCTCCCACAATCTGAATCCAAATCTTACCAAATAAATTCCATTAAATCCTGCTCATCAAGATCTTTCAAACAACACCAAAGGCACATTCCAATTCCTCTGAAATTTTCAGCTACAATTTAATTTAATTTTCAGTGAAGAAATCGTTCAATATTCAGAAACTTCTACACCACTAGTCCAAACGCCATGAAACCAAGCTGATGCACCCGTCCTTCTCAAGAGCTTTCCAAAGAGACCAAGAACGCAATCTGAAGCATCCTGCTTTGATGGATCTCATGAGTACAAACAAAACAAAACAAACTACCTTCCTTCGTAGATACTTGTGTGGCATGTGCCATTGGCCCAAGTGTGAACCCATACCAAAATAGGGAAACTCAACATGTGAACATTGTTTTACAATGTATGTATTGATTTTTTGAACAGCCACATATGGAAGGAAATCATGCTTGAATTGAATAGTTAGCCTTCAAGTGTTACCACGTTCTCAACTGATTTTTCCTTCCAAAACCTGGTTTTTTGGAATTTATTTGAATTTTCAGCCATAGAAATCACTTAAAAATTAATATCTCCCACATTTTGAATCCAAATCTTACCAAATAAATTCCATTAAATCCTGCTCATAAAGATTTTTAAAACAACACCAAAGGCACATTCCAATTCCTCCGAAATTTTTAGCTATGATTCAATTTAATTTTTAGTAAAAAAATCATTCAATATTCAAGAACTTTTACACTACTAGTCCAAATGCCTTGAAACCAAGCCAATGCACCCCTCTTCCTCTAGAGCTTTTCAAAGAGATCAAGAACATGATCTGAAGCATCGTGGCTTGATGGATCTCATAAGTACAAACAAAACAAACAAAATACCTTCCTTTCCTTCATAGATAGATCATACATATATTAATATTCCAATTTGGGTCAGACTTGTCATATCACTATTACTAAAATAATTGTTTTGATGTTGGATACACATGAATGGATTTGATGTAAATTACTTAACAACCTTGGTATCTAGTGAGTCAAAAACCACAAGCATGCACATATATGATCTAATGTCTTTCATGACTTAGATTGTTGGGTTTCTAGTGACTAATTCATGGGGGCAATAGTGACAAAATTTTCAACTTTTAAAAGGGTCATTAGCAAAAGAGGTAAAGTTGATGTCATTGTATCGCTTCATATGATTAAACAATCAACATGTTATGTTGGAGTTATGTTCAAAAGAAGGATGAAAATGGCAATCATGGGGTTTACCACATGAAAAATCAATGAATACAATTTTTTTTGAAAGTTTAAAAACCATTAAATAGGGTAGAACAACCCATAACCAAACACTTAAGCATTTAAAATGTTTAGGTGTTCAAGGAGTAGTTCGATTGACCATGGAGTCTAAAGATGAATTGTAGAACATTTCTTGGCGCTCCCAATGCCATTTATTACTTGTCATTCAAGTGAAAAATGACAAGATATCATGTCCCAAAAATTGGACATTGTTAATCGCTAGAAAAAATAGCCAACAAACAAAAGATTCCCATGACTAAACACATTTGATCCTATTTTCAAAATCAAGATTGATGAAAAGTAAACACCACATGTCTTATAATCAAAATTGGATGAAAGGAAAAACAAACAAAATTTTATGTAAAGATTGTACATCAAGCATCAATGATTTGGATCAAAAATTTCAAATAGGTTTTCACATCCATGGTGATGGGTGTTCCTTTGTTCTCTAAACCCTAATTCCCACAATGTTAACATTAATTCCCCCAATGTTTGGAGGCGTTGTGGGGCTTCCCATAATGATTTATTTCATTTCCTCTAGTCATTTTTGTCTAGTATAGTCTTCAACATTTGGAGGCATCGCAGGGTTTCCCACAACAATATCTCTAGTTTCCTTTAATCGTTTCCCTTTGGTTTGGTCTTCAATGTTTAAAGGCGCCGTGAGGCTTCCCACAATGATCTCTTTTGTTTCCTTTGGTTGTCTCCCTATGGCCTAATTTTCAATGATTAGAAGCATTGCCTGGCTTCCCAATATGATTTTTTCGTTTCCTTTAGTCATCTCCCTTTGGAGCTTGAAAACCACACTTGGAGCTCAAGATGTGCACTTGGAGTTGAGCTTATTGAGCTCATTCATGTGGTTGCTTCTCCTTGTAGGGTTTGTCATTGTTTGATTTGTTGATGCTTTGTATATTTTCCATTGTCCATGTTCATGCCTACCTTGTGTGTGATGTAGGTACGGAATACAACACTTGAACTAGCCAAGGGAGAACAAAAGTTGTTGTGTTTGTTGCAAGTTTGGTCCTTCTCTTTCCTCCTTCATGTAGGAATTTAAATTTGACTACCACCTTAGTCTTCTCTTTCCTTTCCTCAAGCTCAAGCTCAAATTGTTCTTGCCCTGGACATTATTTTTCCTCTCTTTGAGCTCAAGCTCAAACTACCCTAGTCCTTCTTTCTTTTTCCTCTCTTTTGTTTTCCTCCAACTATTGATGCCTTAATCTTTCTCTCCTCTCCTTTCCTTGAGCTACTATCACCCTAGTCCTTCTTTTTCCTTTCCTCGAGCTTGAACTATTGCTACTCTAGTCCTTCCTTTTTTTCCTTTTTCTCAAGGTCAAGCTATTGCCACCCTAGTCTTTCCTTCTTTCTCCTCTCCTTGAACTTGAGATATTTCCTACCCTAGTCCTTTTCCCCCTTTCTTCAAACTTGAGTTCAAACTGCTACTTGCTCTGGTCATTTTTTTTTTTCCTTGAGTTCAAGCTGCTACTTGCCCTAGTCCTTTTCTCTCTTTTCAAGGTCTTCTTATTCTAATTTTTCTCCCCCCATAACCCCCCTTTCCTAATTTTCTTGGATACTATTCACGCATACAATGTCATAGTTTTGCTACAACATACCCCTTTGTAAGCATCCTATGTTTACAATTGCCTTTAGCCTCTCTTTGGGCTTCTGTAGAAGTGTTACAATTGCCATTTCTATCCTTAGCTAGATTAATTTTACAACTAGTTTTATTAAAGGATACTCTTACTTGTCTTTCAACTTGCTCTTATGTTCTTCATCATATAACATTCAATAATTTGGTTTTTCACCTATCCTTTTGTTCCTTTCTCTCTTTTATTTTGACATTTTAAAAATAATCTGTAGTTTTTTTCTCTATAACCTTTTGTCGCATAATCTTCAAGTATTCAATTGCAATCACAATGTGTGACTTGCTATAATCAACTAATGGTTCTATCCTTCTTGTTATGCCTACAAGTAATCTTAATAGTGACAACAAATGTGCAAGATGGAAGGGTGTTGGAATAGTAAATATTTGAGAATGTGGGATTTCATATGGAAGAACTTAAGTAGAATCAAATAGGTTTATAGCTCTTCCATTACCTTGATCTAATGTTCTTATTGTTGAAAACCCAACTTCATTTCTAGGTTGTTCCACATAAAATTTAGTCCTTGTTATCTGATTCCATCAAAATTTTGGTCTATTGCATATGTAACATTTTGGATTCTTGCATCATGAACATATGTAATGCCCATGTTCATTAACTCACTAGCGACTGCATCCTCTCCCCATTTTGGGTTGTCATTTCCTGCATCATCCAAGTTCCCAATGTCTTCATTTGTATGAATATTGTCATCTTTTGTTATATGTAGACTATAGGACTAGTCTTATCATCCATAGCCCTAAGGTTTAATGGCCAAACCCATGTTGCCCTGAACTCACTTAATATGTTTTGTTTGGACAAGGATTGGTTGAGTGCTTTGTCAACCCAACTAACTAGTGTTACCTTGTTTGGTTCTAAATAATTGAATCTAACCATGCTACTATCTCTTTCTTTCCTGAAGGCAAACTTGAATGGCTTGAAACAACTCATATTTAGAGGTTGTAATGCATGAGAGGTGTGGGCAAGCAAAATGACCATATTCAAGCCAAATTGATGCATGTTATATAGCTTCTAGAATGACATGTGAGCCATGCCCATCTAGGATGAATAAATGGTGATTAGATTGGGATATGCCATTAGGGATTAACTTGATAAAAAATGAAAGGAACTCCTTGAACAAAAATTAATCATCCATGCCTTTTTTGCACAACCATACATGTCTAAGGTTTACAATTTCTAATGTAATTTTATGATTCCTTCACTTTTGAAAAAATAAAATTTTGATAAAAAAACTTTTATAACATTGATAGCAACATTTACAATTAACCATTATCAGGATTTTAAAATAATGTTGTATACTTGTTGTGAGCCTCTTTTGGTCAACATTCTAACTTTTGTTTGTCACTTAGCTTGGATACTTATTTCATTTGAATTCTGGATGTGATTTTTTGAGTATTTATGTTGATCATACAATGTTTGGAGGTTTTTGTAAAGTGAGCTACATGATTCGCTTGTGAGTCCTTAAGCTTTGCAAACCTCTAGTCCCTTTACAAATCAAATTGTTAACTATGGATGCCTATGTTTGAACCAATACCATTAAGAATATTTAGGAGTCCCATCCTTGAATGGTGTAAGGTGGGTAAATGTGAGTTTTGCTACCTTTAATTTGAACCACTATAGTGTTATTGATGGCCCATAGTTTTGCATGTCAAGTATCCAACCAACTATTGTTAGAGCTTTTTCATGTGTTAACACACCTAGTGCCCCATGTTTCCTAGATCTTATCTTATTAATGAGGTGATTTGATAAAGATGTGGAGTATATTCCAAGTTTGGCTAGCCTTCTATAGTGATGTGAAACCATTCTCCACTACATCCATAGCTTCTTCTAAAGCTTTTATTGTCCACTTGCCTCTTACAGTCTTGTTTGTTCTTGCTTATCTCTAGCCAATGTTTTTGGTAAATTATGGAGGAACATTATCCTTCTCAATAGTTTCTTAATGAAAAGCACTAGTCCTCCTTTTGTGAGGGACATTCAACATCATGGTTGATTAAATCCTCTTGCCCCTATCCTTTTATGGATTGGGGGTTCACACCTTGCCCCCAACAAAGGTATACCTTGGATTTTTTTGAAATTAAACCAAAACTAGAAAAATTCTGTTAGTTCTAGATATGTGTCAAAAACATGTCCTAACATCTTGAAAGTTTCAGAGATTAAATCATAGAAATCTAAGAAAATTGCCTTAATTAAATTCTCATATCTTGTTATTGTGCAAGTTGTTGGTGTGAATTTGAAGCCACAATTCAAACAAGTTTGGGGGAATTTGTGAAATCCTAGTTTTCTATTAATTTCTAGTTGTTTTGTTATGTCTATAACCAACCAGCAGTAGCATAAGACTTCTTGTACCTTTCACTATAAAACTTGTCTATAATTGTAATCTTACACTCATCATTTGTCTCATCTACCTTAACCTCTATGTTAGTGTCCTCTTTTACTTTTTTCACTATTGTATTTAGCTAATATTTGAACTTGTCATCACTTTTTCTCTTTGTGCATTCTAGACAAATTGATTTTAATAGTTCTACAATGAACTTAGATAGATTGACAATATGTTTTCAAAGTTGTGTTATCATTCATTTGAGACCTTAACACTATTGCATTAGGAAATAGAAGCTCTAAGAAACTTTGAATACCCTCTTCAACATAATCAACATACTTTGACATGTCTTCTAGAAAATAATGCAAAATTCTTTATTGCAAATGAATTTAAATTCCACTGCAAAGCTTGAAATTCCATGCTCAAATTTTGGAAGGAAAAGTCTTGAAAACATAGTTTTTAGATAACATGGTATTCCTATATCTATCCTTGAATTTTTTTCCCTTGTTTGTCACCCCATAAATAAAAAACAAACATGCCATTATGGGTTAAATCAAATCCAAGGATTTATCCAATACCTATAACCAAACATTAAAGGGTTGGTTTTCCCACATTATTTCATAAATTCCCAAACAGTTGTTTGAAACAATGGGTCAAGCCCAACCCCATTTCCAAACAATTTTGTGTAGAATATTGATAGGGTCCCCTTTTAAGAGAATAGATTTTTTTCTAATTATAATGTTAAACATATTTTGCCCATCTATGATGACAGAATTTGTTTTAATAATGCACCCCTCTCTTATAAAAGTAAACCTACATTGGAAAATGTGTATGACTAGCACTTTGAACCCAAAAAAATCTTCTTTTACAAGTCGGTTCCATATCTTATAAATATTTTTTCCAATATGGACATAGCTGCCTTTAAACCATGCATAACCAATCTTCTACTAGTTAGGTAACACTTAATAATTATTCTAACATTGGTGAGTCTTTTTCTTTAAAAAATACACATATTTTTGCACATGAGTATGCCCCCACGCGCATAACCAAACATGTCTTTTTTATTGGGTGTTTAAATTATTGGAAAAAATCTTTTCAATTTGTCTTTAGCCAAATGTTTGAAGATAAGTTTCCCTTTGAATGTAAGTGGGTGGTGGAATATATTCATCATAGTTTTTTTTAAAAATTATAAGGGATGTTTGGTTATAGATGGAGGTTTGGTTATGAGCTATTCTACCCTACTGCTATCACGTGAAAAGATTGGAAGTGCATTGGAGAGCAGATGCATATGTAGTCTTCCATTTGAAATTTCCATATCATTCTACAAAGTGTGTACATATGACAAGTCTAATAGGTACATATTAATTAAAAGTTCATTCAAGTTCACTCAAGTGTGATCAAGAGATATATTATCCAATCTATAGACAACATACATATGTTTTGTAATACAGTAATGCATGGAATCCTTATTAGGGTAAAGACTGATGTTGTGAGGGTATCTGATGTACAAGGTAAAAACCGAGAGTTTAGGTTCTTGTGACCAGACCCCAATTGACACCATTTTGTTGGAATTAGCACAAAAGAACCAGACTGTGGTATTAGTCTTTTGTTCAATTCAAAATCAAAATTGAAATCATGAAAAAATATATATATATATATGAAAATGTGGGCGAGAACCTTAGGAAGGAAAGTTGGATTTGTTTTTTTGAAAAGTTAATAAATAGGCTGAAATTTGTAGTTCAATTTTTTTTCAAAAACTCAAAACTAAGATTGGAGACTCTTTCAAAGAAGAAGAACCGCACAACACTGGTCTAAAACTTCTGGACTCAAATGATTGCTCTACAAATCAATAACTGGATAACACTAGTTTGAACCACCTAATCTCCACCTCTTTTGTGTTACTCACATAATTCTTTAAAATTCAAAGGCCTTACAAGATAGGATTCAATTCATCAGTGTTTCAAATCCTTGAACTAACACAATAAATTTAACAAGTTCAAATTTATTCCATTAAAATACACATTTTTGCTGCATGAATTCAGAAAAATAATTGAAACTTACTTGGCCAAACAAGAAACATATCCAATCATATTCTGTGTACCAGGGTTTGTTCACTTAGAAGTTAGAACTGGCAAGAGGGCATAATGTCCCAATAAAAATGATAATGCAAACTCCACACATACAAATCAGCAATGTAAATACTACTTGCTGCATTATAAAATTTGGATAAGTATCGTTGCAAGTTGTATCACCACTTGTTTGATTCTAATCACCATTTGTGTCACATGGGACGTACAGATCTTATCAATCTTTCCTTAACCAAGATAAATTGCACCCAAGTATTGGATTTAATGTCTTGTTTAACACATTTGCATCATCTAGTTTGGTAATTATGATTACCCATACATGTATGCAGATGCAAACACGTTTCTGATCGTATTCTTCTTCCCAAAGCCTACTGAACAACATAACATTGTTTGAGACCTGATTGACACCAGATAAACCTGAATATTGGGTGAAGATCATTAATCCAGTTTGTGACTCATGTTAATTTCCACAATGAATTAGAGTGGGGTGGCTGTGGGGATCTGAGTTCTGAATGTTATAATGAGCCTCTTTGATTGGCCCATCACAAAGAAATTCTGAAACTTTGAAGACTCCTCAATATTATTGAGATTTATTAGCTCCAAACCAGGGTGTTCGGTTTCAAGTTTTGGGAATTATGTCTCAGGCCAACTCTGGTCCTTGGATTGTTGGTTCTAAGTTTTGGAAAAATAAATATAGAAAGGAACCAGAATTGGACCCACCCTCCAAACAGCCATGGACCTAAACCTGGCCCCAAAAGTTCAAACATGTTATTGTACAAGACTTTCCAATTCTTAACTTTAATTAAAATTTTAAAAATCTGGCTAGGGTTAGAAATGTTTAATTGTGAAACAAATTCAGGCAAACCATTTTTAAAATAATAAGTGGCATAAATGGTGAGGTGGGGAGGGTTGAGTTAGGCATGTAGTTGTTGCTTTTGGAACATGCTTGAAATATGCTAGTTTTTTCTTTTTTTTTGGGTTGGTTTACGCATGTAATTGGTAGATGTGACCATTTTTTATTGGTTGTATTGTGAGCTAGCAACAAGATTTCTTTTTAGTTTTGGGCCATGTGTAGGTAGTTAAAACTGGATCCCAGTAGGGACTAGACTCACTTAGGAATTTTGTTGAAAGACCCAGGAACCAGGAGTCTTGAAATGTGAAGAACCAGGTCCAGAAAGGGACTCAAAGGTCTAACAAATGTTTTAAAATCCCATGAACTGAAACAGGGGTGTTCTTTCAAATTAAATAAAAAGCTGGAACAAGGGACTACAGGTTCTCATAAAAGTTAGAACTGGACCAAACTACAACACTACCCCAAACATGAAAGCACATGAATTGGTATATTGGCCGAACAATATAACTTCCAGGAGGACAACATTGGGGCAAAGCATATGGGACAAAGTGAGACACTATTGGGAACATATTGGGAACACATTGGGAACTTGATGGGGACACATCCAAGACAATAAATATCCCAAAAAAATCCACCACCCTCATCTCCCCCAAGAGAAAAACAATTGGAACCCATGCGTGCATGTTGCCTCACCTCATTTGCTACCAAGATTTCCTATGCCTACTACCTGTGTTCTTTGCCTTGCCACTTGTAGCATAGGCTAATGGCAGAAAAAAGGGAAAAAAAAAGCTTGTAATCAAAAGTTAAGGATGGGAACCCATCCATTGAAAGTACAAGGCAAATGAGAACACAAGTAGACACAACTGAAGCAAAAACAAAAGCAAACAATCAACAAAAATCAGGGCCATGAATCATGGGAAAGTTGATTCAACTTGCAAAGTGTCATGTTGGTAATCATAATTATGATGAACCCTGCCAAACTTTTATTAAAGAAAACTTCATTGTCTTGGAATTGCATAACAAGTTTAGACTACAAGTGTCCTACCTGCATTAGAATGATGATAATTCTGAGTTGATGGAAAGTTTCATAAAACAAGAAGACACACATGATCAGATTATCAGCTCAGATTATCAGCTCCAAGCATGATACTGTGAACGGGTCTACCCCTTCTCACCACCATAGATGCCTCCAGGTGTAACCACCCACATGCACTGCTGGCACATAATCCAACCAGCAAATCCAGGGCCTTGCCAAACTGGAAACCCGGCATTTTGGTTCTGGTACTGAAATTCACAGCTGCAGAGAGTAGTCCCCCAAACATTCATGTTGTACTGAAATCCATACACCGCCCTGGGTGCTAGAGTCTGAACTTGAAGATTGTTATCCTTTGAGCTGCAGTGCACAGTAATTGAATGGGGCTCATTACTGGTGATGCTCACAGACATAGACTGCCCGAGTTTGGTCAAGTTCACTGGCATGTTCAACAACATATTGTGCTGCTTAACTGCCTCACAGCTCCTGCATTTGCTAAATGCAAGGGCTATGGAAGCTATGATGCCACTATGAACCTAGTTAGGTGAAAAAATGTAATGGAAAGAGATTGTTACAACAAATTTTGTCATAAAATCCCCCAAAGGAAAGTTGTCTTAACTTTAAAAAAAAGTTTCATTAGCAAAAGAGGTAAAGTTGATGTCATAATGTTACATCATATGATTATGCAATTGACATGTTATGTTTGAATTATGTTCTGGAAAAGGCTATCAAGGGGTTTCCCACATGAAAATTTAACGAAAAGTACAAAAATATGCAAAAAGTTTAAATAATTAGTAGGTACCCACTACCACATGAAAAGATTTGAAGTGCATTGGAGTGCACATGTATTTTAGTCTTCCATTTAAAATTTTCATATCATCATACAAAGTGTGTACATATGACAAGTCTAATATGTATTAATTAAAAGTCTATCAAGAGATAATATTAAGAGTTTATGCAATTGAGTAGATAACAATCTAGGGTTGCCAATGTCCCTTTATGGACGGATGTCCTTGAGACCTTAGGATTTCTTGAATATGTCGTCCCTTGTAACTTTTAGCTTCAGAATAACATTTTTTTGTTCAAGGGATGACCATACAAGTTCAGGTAATACTGAGAACGACAAGAAGATAATGAGGTATGGTGAAGGATGGTGGGGCATGTGATGAAGGATGTCAAAGGGCAACATGGGATGTCAAGGAAGGTTGAAAGGTGATGAGCATCACATGGGAACTCAAAGGTTAACAACAGATGCCAAGGGAAAAACAAGAAATGACAACATCTGAAAGTGGAGTTTCAGGGGATGTCAAGACCTTTTAAGCTTCACTTCTTTTTTCACCCTCATTTTTGTATGAAACTTTTCCAACAAACATATCTGTAAAATGAATAGAATGAGTGGAGTGAACCTATAAGTTTCCCAATATAGCATTGATTTTTTTCATAACCATTGGGAATGTTCTTTTTAAAAAGAGAAAATTTGGATCTTAATTAGGTTATCAATATCAATATCAAAAAATTGGATGTTAAGTTATCAATACTTTGAAAAATAATCACTAGTTATGCACAAAAGTAGGTTATGAAATAAGTGGTTGATAACTATCAATTATCTTGTTGATTATTAATCATTTAAAAGTTTTTCCTCATTTTAAGTTTTTGTATTTCTATCTTATGTCTTTAACATGCTTAACATTTTAAGATTGACAACTTAGTTGGATGATAATAAAGTCATATGGGTAGGTTATTGAAATTGAAAATTCAATACTAGATTGTTAGGTTATTAATATGTTATTAAAAAAAAAAAGTTGGTAAATTATCCATTTGCAAGTTGATAACTAGTTCAAAACTCAATAATTGTTCAACATTGGTTTCAACCTCCTAATCTCCACCTTTTTCCTATTACCAAACATAAATTTTCAAAATTCAAATGCCTTACCACAAAGTGGTTCAAACTCATCAATGTTTTAAATCCTTAAAGTAACACAATATGTTTAACAACTTCAAACTTATTCCATTGAAATACACATTTTGCAACATAAATTGAGAAAAATAGTTGAAATTTACTCAGCCAAACAAAAAAATAAAATGGACTTAATGTATTAAATTTGGTTGATTTAGAAATTACCACTTGTAAAAGAGCATAATATCCCAATAATGCCTGAAACTCCACACATGCAAAACCAAATTACAACTTCATAAATTTTGAATATTATCATTTTTTAACTACCCTTTGTTTAATTCTAATGATGATAGTAACATTGGTGCTAATATAGGCAGATATGCTTAGGGTTCACAAGCCATCATGTTACAGTTCAATGGATTTCATGTTTCAATCTAAAACCAAAATTGAGGATATCCAAGACCTTAGAACATATCTAATTAATTAACTTACTCATCTACTAATTTTTTAACATATGATTTTACAAGAATAAATTTTGATTTGAAATTTGCTTTAAATGGAATGGAAAGGTGTCATTTCCTATTTTGATTTCAGGGAACTTTGTTTTCACAAAATCAACTCTTTTTTTTTTATTGTTTCATTGTCACTAGCAATGTGTAGCAAAGTGGAGCCCAAGTTTTTTATAATCTGAGTTTACGAGCTACTACGCGTAAAAAATCATTTATTTAGAATTACCACTTACAATATTTACCATCTATCATTACCAAAGTTCACAGGTGAGCATTACAAATTGCAACAAATCCTAGCAAGTCATCCCTTGATTCTTAAGGTTCGTAACCATAATCCTCAAGAACTCAATGAAATGTTATGATATATTACCACAAATCAAAAAACATAACCATCATATAAAACCAATTTCATTCATGAAAACAGTTGGTTCTTTGAAGTTTTTGAAATAACCTTCTTTGATTAAAAAAAAATCCGAGCTTGGACATTCTCTTACTCTGAAATATTTGAGAAATTGGAACATGAGGTTATTAAAAAACTCAAATACCCACCCAAAACTTTTGAACATACCACCTTATACGGGTATCAAATTTTTTGAATTAGAATCATACCAGCCTGTTACTCATATTGGATCTTTTTAAAACTCGTAATGGCTTGGACTTGGTATCAGGGTGCAAGGCTGATTTAGGGCAGGTATGTGACGGGTATATATATATATATATGATATTGAGATCAACATAACCTCAATATTCAACTGGTGTTACCTCAAGCCCCTAGTACATAGGTATTGGTATGTCTCATGTTATATTAGGCCTGCTTTAGACTAGGAGTTGGGGTCGAAATATTTTGCAGCCAAGAATGAGAAATTTGAGCACTTCTTGGCTCATAATTTGGCCCCAAGTTACTAATAAAATGTTATTTGTTTGAGGGCCAATGAGTTCGTTTCTAACCATTATGGCCCAAAAGTAGGGACTAAGGATTTAACCTCTCATATGCTTTTCATTATTATTTTCTCAGTACCATTTTTCTTCTCATCTTTGCTTCTGTTCTTGAGCTAAACCTTAAAAGTTAGACCACCATGGATGAGTATAGACACAAGATTCCTCCAATTCTTGTGTTTTTCATGGCCATTTCCTAAGTAGAAAAAAAATAGAAACCTCCCTCCATCATTCACAAACAAGCATAGTAGCTCAACAAGAGAAGAAAAAAAATGAAGAAAGATGAAATGAAATATATATATATATATAGGGTTTGATTTATTTTGGTCTTAAAGTGTGGATTTTATCAAAATAACAATATTTTATTTCAGCAACATTGATCCCAAGGGTTGCACATGGCCTCCCACATTGATAGGTATCCCTTTTCTGCCTCGGGGCCTAGTAAGGGCCACGAAAATGATAAATTAAAAAAAAAAAAATTCTTTTTCACCCTTGACTCCTAGTGTAAAGCCCTGGGGCTCATTTCAGTGATTGCACCAATAGGAATGCTTGATTTGAGTACAACCTTGGGCTCGACTCCTAATGTAAAGTGGGCCTTAGTCTGGGTTGGTTTTTTGATACCAGGACCAGTACCAATCCATAGACTAGGGTTCCAGTCTGGTACCCACCCAACACTGGTTATTACTGGTGTTGGGTGGTTCTTACTTTTATAAAAAAAGCCTACTGTTGCATTTTCAGAAAATAAATTAAAAATTTTCTTAGTTTTGCTTCTGGTTCCAAACATAAATGGAACTAGGAACCTGGTTTTGGGTCCAGTTTTTTTTAATAAAAATTAATTTAGAGTGATTTTAATTTTCAAATTTCTGAACTTGGCAATCATGCCCAAGAGGGCTTAGCCATATTTGGCTAGAGGGGGAAGTAGAAAGCTTCACAATTCCTCCTATAATTTGGCTTACTTGTTGGAACCTATTCTGTAAATAAGAGGAGCTTAGATTTTGTTTCCTCGTAATGTGGCGACTTGGGCCCAATTTTTCCTAAAAAAATCCATTTGAACCTTCTTCGACTTCCGTTTTTTTTTTTTCCTCGCCAGGTTGCCAAAATTCGCCAAAAAAGGAAAAACACTGCACCCAATGTGCTGAAATATCATTTCCTGTTGATATTTCGGGCAACGACACAAAAGCCTAATTCGGGTTTTCTCTTTCCCTTTGTTGTCTCGAGAAGGTTTCGCATTTTCTCGCCGGCCGTGCTTTGGAGACGCGAGAGGCAAGCGGAGAAGTGTTGTTGCGCACAGAACCGGGAGGGCCAACAAGACGTAGTCACCTACCTGTAAGCTTTTTGGGAAATCTGTTGAATTCATTTCATCTTATGAACTGTTTCTGATTCGGTGCAGGAGGAAGAGAAGAGATTGGCTTTCCAAGACCTTTTTGTTTTCCTAACTTTGAGACAGACCTTGAAGTTTATAGAACTAATCTCGTCGCAATAGGCTGAATGTAGGTTCCTTCCCCTTGTTTACAACAGGGTTTTAGAAGTTCAGGAATGTTGTGGATTAGACTGACTTGAGGTTTGGTTGTAGCAGACTGAATGTGCCATCGTTTCTCAGCAAGTTTATGAAGAGGTGGAAATTAGGGTTCGTAAATTAGGGTTTAGAGATTGCGTGTTGCTTGTTGCAATACGCTTCTGGATGAGCGAAATCTCTTCGTCAAGAGCTATGGCTACGCCGTTGATAGCGGGGATAGCAGTGGCAGTGACAGCCTTGGCAGGTAAGTACGGGATAGAAGCATGGCAGGCATTCAAGACCCGTCAAGCAGTGCCAACAGTGAGGAAGTACTACGAGGGTGGATTCCAAGCTGTGATGACCAGGAGGGAAGCTGCTCGCATTCTTGGAGTGAGGGAAAGTGTAGCACAGGACAAAGTGAAGGAAGCTCATCGGCGCGTGATGCAAGCAAATCATCCTGATGCAGGTGGGAGTGATTACTTAGCTTCCAAGATTAATGAGGCCAAGGATCACTTGCTTGGTCAATCTCGTGGCAGCGGCTCTGCTTTCTGAACTGTCCATGGTGTCAAACATACATACCACTTTCTGCATCAACTGGAATTTCAACGGAATCCAACTTTGGGAGTTCAATGGCCTGTTTATCTCTGTAGCTCTGGATTCTGCTGATCTGCTGGTCCTTGCTCAGAGCTTCAAAGCACAGACAGCTGGAGGTTTTATGCAGTATTACAAGCTTGTATGGTGCTTGACCCAGGGTTTCAATTCTTAGAAGTCAGATCCCAAGATTTAGTGAACCTGATTTCCTGTTCACCTTCCTAATTATGAACTCTGAATGTAGTAAAACTTTGTTCATTTCTAATGATGTGAACATAGGTGCAATTACTTCAACCATACTTCAAGTATGGAATCCAAAAACCCAAATGTCTTGTTCTCCTTCTAGACTTTTGGTAATTGGGTCTTCGTATTTTGCTGGTTTTCCAGGTGGATATGTTCGGGGGTTTGTCAAAGGCAGGGATGCTTCTTCAAAAGACTACCTGTTTCAAAATTTTGAGTATTTGGACTTGAAGAGAAAGCACGTAAAACTAACACTTCAGTAGAAATTCTTGCTCCATGTTTTCCATCTTGAAATAGTGGGACATTGGTGTTTTGCAACATGCAAAGACTCTTTTTGCATGTTGCGTATTACATTGCCCTAGACTGGTCCCCTCCACTAAATCAAATAAGTTGTTAAGTGTTCATTATGGCAGATGTGTAGATTAGAGATACTTATTTGACCAAAGGCACATCTGGATCACAGAATTGCTGGGCAATCCACCATCATTGCTGGTCATCCTTGGACCATAGGTTTTTTTCATTAAGTCACCCTGTATCAATGACCAGCAATGAGTTATTTGACTCTGCAATCAAGGCCAGATTCCACAATGGTCTCTCCAGTGCCTTGTCATTTTCCTGCACTTCCAGAGCTTCTACTTTTGCCTGTGCATACCTCCATGGTCTCCCCAATCTCTCTATATAAGCTCACCCTGCAGGTGATGATCAAGTTTTTAACCATCTGTATATCAGGATCTACATGAGTCCATTAACTGGTGCTGCAGGCCACACTGAGAAGTGTTATTGTGTTGGTGTGCTATGGTGAATATTACATGTTTTCTCCAGCTGTATGCAGTCTCTGGGAAGCAGAAAGGAGGTTTCTCGGTGGCAGGCCACAATCTCTCTTGCAGCATTGTGGAATTCCTGATGCTTACCATGTAGATGGGGCTAAGATGACCATTGAGTGGATTCTCTTCAACACCTCTGATCCACATCCCTTCTACAACTTCCACTGCTAGTGGATTCAGGAGCTTTATTGCTAAGAAACCTTTTTAGGAGCTTTTATTCTGCTGATCACTGTTTTTCTATCTGTATTCACTTCTTTGCAAGCCATATGCGTGTTGTGAGCACAAAACAGCTGGTATGTCTCAAACTTGCCTTACAATTTGTGTGTATAAGCTATAGATCTCTTGCATACCAATGGGACTGACTTCAAAGTTCAAATGGATCATTGTTGCTCTAAACTTGCGTTTCTTTATTTTTCTGATCCTCTTTTCTGGTTTGGTGTTTCTCTTTTTCTTCTGTTTTTTGTTCCTCTTTCTTCTTGGATTTTGTGGTCTTCTCCTTCTCTTTCAGGTTTTCTGGTGCTAACCAGCATCATTGCTAACTCTTTCCCTCTACTGCCACTCTTGTGACAGAAACTTAGTACAGTAGTTATGTATGACATTGACCTCCACCTACTGTCAGGAGCTGATGAAGTCTGGGCAAGTTATGCTAGCTAATCACTACCATCTATCTTGCTGTGGAAGGTCTCTGAAAGTGGGTATAACTGTTGCTGTTTTTCAATACACTCCTCAGTTTTTCTTTTCATTTCATATGTTTTGTTGTTTGTTTGTTTTGTTCTTCTGTTCTTTAGGGTTGGGTTTCCTTTTTTTCCATTCCGTATGTTCTGTTATTTGTTTGTTTTCTCTTTTGTGTTCTTTAGGGTTTAGTTTCCTCCTTTTTTATTTTCATATGTTTTGTTGTTTGTGTTTTCTGTGTTTTCTCTTCTTTAGGGGATTGTTTCATGTTTTTTCAAGTTTGCTGGTATGTGTCAGATCTGAAAGAAACTGGATACATTAGCTATGCATAACCTTAGTATCTAGTCATCTCTCTATTTTGAATAAGTTGACTTAAATTACAGGTATGGAGAAACTCTCAGCATTTCTGAAGATATTTGTTTCCACTACCATGGCCATAAGAGATATATCATAACTGGATTGACCTCAAGTGGTTGCATTCTCAAGTGCATTTTCTTTGCTTTCCATTTATTTCCCTTGCTACTGTTCCAAGTATAATACTCCCTGCCAATTCTTAATTCCAGTGATGAGAATTTCAAGGAACTGGTATATGGGTGATTTTCTATAATCTTTTGTAGGTTCCTTACTAATTTTTCATAATCCTTTGTATTTTTGTCCCTGGACAATTTCAGAAACATTTTCAAGTATAATTAGCTCATTTCCAAATGTAACTACTTCACACTACTTTTCTAATAACTATCTCTTATATAACTAACATGGATATGGAAAGACAAATTAAATTTTACGTTGACATAAATAATGATGAATTATTGATAATCATATTGAAACATAATAAGAAGGAAAATTGTCATTGGTAGTGTGTAGGAACATGGAGCCCAAGTATCATTTGTGGTAAAGGATTATTTGTTTGGGAGTATTATCTTAATGGTTCATAGCTTTTGGTGTGTTATATCACCCAATTATTTAATTACACATATTTAGAATACCCCACAATTTGTTGGAATCAATCTCCTAGAATGATTTCTAGATTTCCATTTCATTTTTAAATAAATAATTTGGTTCAAACTTTGAAAACAAAATTTGATTAGGTTGGGGGATTAAACTAGTTTGTTTGAAAGATGAAAGAGGTAAGTACAAAACACTACTATTTGAAACATTTACCTTGGGTTGATATTAGTCATCCAATTTTGTAATGGTGACAAAGACCAATAATTTCTTTAAACGTATTGGTCTCTTCTAAACCCTCAAAAAAATTTATTTTTGTGCATAACATTATTATAACTTAAACCATCATAAATCCTTCCAATCATACTATCCATCAAACTTATTTTATTTTACTTATGATAACTAGCATATTTAGGACAAAACAATACCCCAAGGCCCGTGTTAATTTATAAACTTTAACTAATATAAACAATATCCTTCATTTAATCCAATACTTTTGTGATTTTTACCTTGCAAACACAAATAGGACCATGTGTTTGGTCTCTTGTAAGTTATCTAATACACACTTTGTGTCCCCCAAGGAACTATGCTTTCTCATAGCATAAATTTTGTTTGTTGTTCAATTTACAATTGCATCTATTTTAGTCATCAATTCAAAATAATTTAACTATTTCAAGCATTTGGGATTCAATTTCACCATTCAAGTGCTTATTGGCATGTTGGATGTTACCTTTAGTAATTCAAGGTTTATTGGCAATCAATTATTGACCATGTGAGAACTAAATGGACAAATCTTCAAGGAGGAAATGAGGTTTGCATTCTTCTTATTGTGACAATCCAAAAATATTCTTAACCACTTACCAAATATGCATTCAACCACATTTAGTTGACAAATAAATTTGTTTCCTTTTGACAAATAGGTGATTCTCATTTTCAAAGATAAACCCCATCCTTGTAAGTTGCAAATTTTGTTGTTATTATATATTCTAAATTACATACTTATTGATTAAGATTTTTTTTTTCATGTTTAATAAAAAGAAAGTAACAATTTAAAGAAAAAAGAAAATGATGTCAATGTTGCAACCTTTAGCTTGCGCTTGCAACCACCTCCTAACAATAATAAGATATGTTCTTGGGATAAAGCTAAGTTGAAGGCTTGATAATGAACTACATAAGTGCAACACCCAATCTCTAACACATAAGGAAAATGCAACACCCACCATGACAAAGTGGAAGCATTTGGAGTCAATCAAGAATTCCCATATGAATTTCCCCTTGTAGAATTGAAATTTTTTAATAATATTAAATGTTCAAAATAAGGTTTAAAGAATCAAATTTTGTCCAAATTGAATGATTTTCATATTGTTGGAAACGTCTTAAGAAAATTTATAAGGTAGTAGTGGACCTTTTCATTAAAAGCTATGAAAGTTTGAAAAGTCAAAACACAATTTACCAAAAAAAGGTCTTAATCATTAAAATGTCAATATGGAAAGGCAAATGTTGATTAACATGAAGATTGGAAGCTATCGATGAGAGCTACAAGATGGAGTAATTGCATAATTAATTTAGTTAATTCAAAGGAATTGCAATTCTCCAAAGTTAATCTCCCAATTTCAAAGATGAAAATTGGAAATCTCATGAATTTCAACCATTTCAATGTAGTCCATGTGAGGAATTATAAAATACAATGGAGGGGAAATAACATGTCTTGTAGTGATGAAGTGTGCATGAACTTGTGATGAGTTAGTGGCCCATTTTTTGTTATAATATCATGTAATGCTATCTTTGTTTGTTTAATTGAAGTGAATGAAAAAATGTCTCTTGTTCTATTCATTTTGAAGACAATTGAAAATAGTTTTAAATACACCTTAAGTTCCAAATTCAAATGCTACATGATTGAAATTTGCCATTGATACCACTTGACAAGCTAAATGGTGCATCAATCACAAGACCAATATTAACCGTTGGGGACTAAACTTCAATAACCAATAAAAATCAAATGAATATTGTTTAAAGGTTTAATTCTTTATTTTTATTTCTTGGTAATTCCATAAAGATTAACCATATAAAAACTTTAAGAGGAATATATAACCTTGTAACACCAATTATATTGAAAATCATTTGTTCAATTCACCACATTATAAGGTTTAGATGGGACGACCATTATTTTAGCCCAAATAGTGCCACACAAAAGTTAACAAACATTGAAGTTAATTCAACACCTTCCAAATCACCCTAAAAGATTTGCAAATTCCATTTATGATGAGACAAGATTAATGTCAACACTTATGGAAATCATCATTTCAAGGGGAAATAATGTCATACAAGACATCTAATGACACCAACATAGATTGTGGAATGTTCACAAAACTTTAAAACAATTGTATAGGGTATAAAATAATTCATATTGATATGTAACTCATGTAGTTTAATCATCATTCATGGATGCAAACATTCATTTTTCAACTTTTGTGCATGAAATTCATCCATCCTCAATAATGGATGAATTTTGTCCACCATTATCCATTTTTGTCCATAATGGTTATTCTAGAAATTGTGCAATATCATTACTTGGACAATGAACCATATGCATGGCTTAATGAAATTTTCATGGCATAATTTCCTATACAACTATAAAATATGTAAGACAATAAAATAATTTGTAAAGTCCACGAATTAAGGGACAAGATTGACTAGTTTAAAAAAATAAGTGGTGAGAGATGTAACAAGGGATGGAAGTAAATTACTAATGAAAATAACAATGTGTAAAACTAGTTTTTGAACCAAAATTAGTGCAAAAAATAATGCCTTATCTCGCATGTTCATCATTTTCACATGAAGGACACAATGCACAAACTATGGAAATGAAAAAATTCATCACATTTCAAATGTTGCAAAGTGAAGAGAATGCAAGACAAATGATAATACAAGGTCAAGGTGAAAACACATTACAGGTGAATCAATTATCACCAAAAAAGATGTATAACTAGTATCATAGTACGCAATAAGTTTAAATTTTGATGACATCATTTGACAATCCTATACATAAGCAAAAAGCCCTAGAATGTGCACAACAACATTTTGGGATTCAAATTTCAATTTAAATCAAAATTAATTTTGATCCAAATGGTTAGATGAAGAGGATTGAATAAAATCAATGTCCACAACATATATAATGTGCAATTTTTTGTTAGCCATAGGGCTTCATGTTTGTGGTTCATAAAACATTACTAAATTTAAAAAAATTGAAAAATAATGCAATGCCCAGTTATAAAATATTTTTATCTTTCATTTGGTATTGGTTTTTTAAAATAAATACATAAAATATTTTGCTTTTATTGTTGATAAAAATGAAAAAAACACATATTTTCAATGAATTTTCAACCAAAATTTTAAAACTTCCAAATAGCCCTAGATTCAATTGATGTATATCAATAATAGTGAGCACAAAAAATTTCACCAAAAAATTCCACCCACAACCCTAGTTTTGAAGTATGTATGCAATTTTTCATATTCCATGATGAATATTATTTTGTCAAAAATTTCGTTTCTTGTGAAGTTTTTTACAAGTATCAATCCATAAGGGTGTAGAAATGAAAGATGAAATGAATAGACTAGGAACAAAGATGAGGTTTTCATTCTAGCTTTGTGAAAGTTGAAGGTATATCCTTAGGAAGTTTTCCTTGTAATAAGCAATGAACACAAAATGTGATTGTGGAAATGTCAACATTAACAAAATGTGGAGGGGTGTGTGACGCGCTCCCAAGTCCCTAGTTAGCCCCAAGTTGGGGCTAAATTACTCAAGTTATGGAATTGTGGGGGACTCGGGGCACATTCCTAGCTCTCAACACTAAAAGGGGTAGAAGGGTGTGCTAGAGCTCTGGGATGGGACTAGGACGAAGTGACAAACTATTCACTTACTCGAATCTGCATCACACCAACCAACAAGTTGGTTAGTTCACATTCTGGAACATTATTAGTGTTAGGACAAGCCACGAGCAACCCTAGACTCACTTGACTCACCACGGCCCAGACTTGGGGGAAGCCACCACCTTCCCCCATATAATATTCTTTGTGCATCTCCACCACACTTGCATCTAAATGGCACTTTTTCCCGGGACTCCCAAAGTGGAGTCTCGAAACTATCCCGGTTTGGACTCCCGGGACTTTGGACGTTCATAACTTGTCGTTCCGACCTCCAATTGGGACGAGGTCTTAAGCAAACCCGTAGTTCTCCTTGAGATCTTTCCAACGGTGTGTCACATTCCACTTGCACACACCAGGATCGGATCAATTCCCAACATTTAATGGTCGGGAGTCAAACTGCCAATTTAACTCCCAGCCCTTCTTTCAACCATAACTTGTGCTGCAAATGTCCAAATGGCTCATGCAAGGCCATTTTCGACATCTACATTTCAAGAAGTTTCCAACGATATAAAGAACACCTCAATGCAAAGTTTTTTGACCCCTACAATCACGTTCTGAGTTTTCGAGAATCTTGGAGGACTCCCAAGTCCCATTTTCGGGGGTGTGAGTGGCGACTTCACACTTCCTTCAAAGTGGGGTTGCGACAGTGTGGATGTGAGTAGGGTGTGGGAAAAAATGGGTGTGAACAAGGTGTGGAAATTTTTGTGAAAGATCAACATTCTAAAATTGAACTATGAAATTGTAATTTATGGAACTTCCTTGCATTTGTTTTAAGAAGTAATAAAATGTGTGTAATATTTTTAAGTGTTTTCTTAATATCAAAGGTGAAGATTAAGGTTCACTCACAAGCTTTCTATTCTCCAAGCACCATAAATATGAGCTCTATTATACAAACTCCAACAAAAATTTAAGGAAATCATTTTTTGTATATTTTAGGAATTACCTAAGATAAAAAGGTGTTTTTGAAATTTTTATGAAATAATGAAATATTTTAAATGTATTCTAGGTATTTTTAAAATGTTCCAGGTATAATCTAAATATATTTTTATAATGAACATCCTATTTACATTGAAATAAATTATAACTTATTATTTTTATAATAAATTGTACCCTATGTTTTTTGCACATTAAATTTGGAATACAATGGAAGTGATTTCCGCAAGAACAAAAGGCAACAAAAAAAATTCAATTGCCATTTGTTAGACCTAAACCTCTTGTTGGCTTTCATTTTATGCTTGTGGTTTGCTTTCATTTTCTATAGGCAGTTTTTTAACCTTGTTCAAAAACAAACTTATGCATGGTAAAGAAAAATTACACCAAATTTTTCCTTCAAATTTGACATTTCCATCAGAACCTTTAACTTGAAAATCTCAAGATGTGGTAAGGCACAATCAAATGCTTATAATTCAACTTGTAAACACTTTGTTGCTTCCTTTATCATGTGCCTTCATTGAGTAAGCAAGGTGTGGTTTATGTTTGCAGGCATTATGTTTTGGAATGCATTGGAAATTACACAAATTGATCATAGATCCAACCTCCATAACATTACAATTCATGGCTTGAAAAAATGATCTTTTCAAGAACACACCAAGTTTGGAATAATTTTCTTGAAATGATGTTTACATCCAAACAAATTAAATGCATATGATTTCGACACCCAATCATACAAGGATTGTAGCTTGGAATTGGAAGCCCCTAAGTAAAATAAAACCTTTGGTGGCAATTTTGTGTTTATTTAAACATGGGGGCATTTGGTTAACTAATTATTTGGACAAAGGTTTTATAATGCTTCTTTGGACCTTCGTATGAATTTTAATTACCATTTGGACATGTAGAGGTTTTTATTTTAATGATTTGTATTGTAAAAATTTGCATATTGGGTATGTCTTCCAATTGAAATGAAATTTTGGGTCGATCCTACACATTAAATTTTGGATATAATATTTGTTTTTGAAGTTGCCATTTATATCTTTCAACTTGGGAAAAGTTTGTACCTTTCTATAATGGGCTTGGAAACATTGATAAACCTTTCATTTCCCACCCATGGTAGTTATAGATTTGGAAAATTTTCCTATGAATTTATTTGGATTTGGAAACATGCCAAATTTCTTGAATTTTTTTTTTTGCCTTGAAAAATAAAGGGTTGGTATGACGTAGTTAAGGTGTGTTATAATTTTTGAATGCAAAATTTGAAAAAATGGAGGTATATGATGACCTTGTTTAGGTTTGTGTCATGGGCATGAAAATTACCAAAACAAACAATAAAAGGATGGTTTAAATTTAAATCCAAAACATGAAATAATGGGACCAAGACAAAAACTCAAAGGTTAAAACCAAGAATATGAAGCGTGCAAAACCAAAGTACAAATAAATCTTCATTATAATGAAGTAAACAAATGTAAACACAAAAAAAAATACAACAAGGTAATAAATAAGATTGTATTTCAATTAGTGTTGAACAAATTGAAGGTAATTGGGGGGTCCTACCTCTATTTATAACCCCCTGGGGACCTAGTTCAAGGAAGCTTCCATGGAGGTTTCCAATGTGCCCATTAACTAAAAAAGTTTCTTAAGAAATTTTCTATCTACAAATGAACATGAGTTAATTACAACTTAATTATGTATGAACTATGAATTAACTACAAATTAATTGTGAGTAACATATGAATCAACTATGAATCAATTAAAATTTAACTAAATAATACACTAAAAATGAATTGTAAATGAACAATGAATTAATTATAATCGAATTGAAAATTAATTAAAAGTGAATTGGGAATTAATTGAACGTTATAAATGAACTCCATCCATCATGTGAAAATGGTGTATGTAATAGTTTGTATAAACCAAATTCACTTCTATTTGGACCTTTAAATCGAAAATATGGAAAATGGAGGTCTACCTTCAAGAATTAATGTTTATACATGTTATTTGAGTTATGTTTGAACTTTTGGTGATCTTTATTTGTGCTTAGAGGTTTGTTATGACTCATTAAGGTCCATTATTTAACTAATTCACTTATGTTTGGATTATTTTAAGTATGATTGGATTTAATTCAAGTTTATTTAAAGTAAATTAAGTATATTGGGAGTTGATTTAAACTTTTAAAAAGTAAATTCGCCTTTATTTGGATTAATTTAGGTTTTTTGGGACTTAATTCAAGTATGTTTAAATTTATTCATGTATGTGAGGACTTAACTTAAGTGTGTTTGGATTAATTCAAGTGTGTTGGGATTTAATTCAGCTTTATTTAAATTGAAATCAATTATATTATGATTAATTTAGGTATGTTGGAAATTAATTTTAAAAAATTTCAATTCATTAGCGTTTGTTCATACTTGATTCGAGTTGTTTGAACCTAATTCACCTTTGTTTAGACCTATGTCTCCTTTGTTTGGATGAAATTCAAATATGTTTTGATATAATCACCTTTACTAAGACCTTATCACCTTTGTAAACCTTTATCAAGGACTATTCCAAGCTTTAGAGGTCTAATTACACCTATTTCAAGTTGTAAACCTATTGATCAGTCCCATTGATGAAGTTGATATAGTCTTGGAACTTTAGGATGTGGTATTAAGGGTAACTCATTCCTCAATAATAAATCATTGGATCTCATCACATATTGCTTCATCAATGCAAGATGCAATGAAAATTGCATCATTGCATATTGCATTCTTGTAGTTCCATTAGAATGTGTTATACATGACTACATTGTCGTGTTTTATGTGCATGATGAATTATAGTAGTCATTATTTTGGGCTCAATTTATTGGTTGCCTTATCACAATGTGAGTTTCATTATTGGATCATGCATAAGCTTTATAGATGATGGGGAGCCCTATGCAACCAATTCATCAAATTTTGACAAACAAAAGTTTGTTAAGTTTTGAACAAGCTTGGAGTTGTTTGCATTGTGGCAAACACATCTCAAACACCTAGATCTTGATTGACCAATTGCTAAACACTTGACTACAACTCATTCACACTAAACATCTCAAATGTGATAGCATTCACAATGGTAGTTGTAAACACAATATGATGTTATTTGTGTGTTTTTGGAAAATCTTTTTGTCAATATTCAAAGAGGAGCAATTGAAATCACCCATGTTCAAAAAGGCATCATTGTTAAAAGAAACGATGAAACACATGAAAAACCATATAAGGAACCTTAAAATAAATCGTAAAACAAGCCCTAAAAGAAATATTTTTAAAAACCTAAAGGAAACTCCCTAAAAAACCTAAAAAGAACTTTTAAAAAATCTTTTAAAAACCCTAAAAGAAACTTTTAAAAGCCTAAAACAAGCTATGAGAGAAACCTTAAAAATAACAAGAATTGATAATTCTTGGAAAGAAAAACCCAAAGAAATATTTTTGACTTGTCTTTTTTTGATTTGGCCAAAATCAGAGAAGGTCTCATAAATGAATGTCATAAGATGAGTGATTTTAAAAGAAAAAAATTAGAACAACCTCAAGTGAATGAGAAAAAAATGAAAGTTGCATTAATGAAAATGAAAAAATGAAAAAAAAATGAGAAGTGGAAGAGCCCACTTATATAGTTTCATGTCTAAAAACCTTTAAAAAGTCATCCTACGTAGTTCATAGAGAAAAACCTAAAATCATTATCTAATGAAAACGAATAAAATGCCCAAAAGTGCAAACTTAAAAAGTCCTTCAAGTAGAAACCTAAAAAAAAAGGCCAAGAAAAGTTTCAATTTTTTTTCATCCCTTACTTTCATCATTAATCTTTAATGTCATGATTTCATCCTCAATTATAGGGACATCATAAGTAATCAAACATAGGGATGAAATTTGGTAGGGCTTAACAAAAACTATAATTTAAAATCTTTATTTTGTTAAACACCAATATGAGGTACTATTTTATAACATAATTTTGGTCACTATGTTTCAAGTTTTAAGTATGGGTACAATTCCATTTGAAAACAATTTTACACATTTCATATCATCATTCATGTTCATATTTATACACAATGTTAGGATTATGTTTAAGCCTAGTTTGTTATAAGTAACCAATGTGGCATGATAATTTTTGTTTGCCATAGTTTTTGCACTTTTGACAAAACATGGGAATTGAAATGAAGCTACTATTTCAAGGTTTAATGTTTTAAAAATAGAACTAGATGCACAACATTGCAAGATTAGATAACAAACTAATAATAAACAAACAATAAACTAATACATGTTCATTCTTGCTTTCATACCTTTTTTTCCCTTCTTTTATGCATTCATGCAACAATTGCTTATCGAGGTTCATATGTATTATTTTGCAGGCTAAAATTCAATCTTCATCAAGGATCATGATTCACAATCATCATATATAGTTACTTCACAAGGAGGTCATCTCATTGTTCTTATAACCAAAAAAATAGTTGGTGTATGCAAGTGTCCTCTTTGACCTATTCCTCACCTCTAGTTTTTGAATTATCACATCTACCAAAAGATGATTTCACAAAACACACTCCCCTTTTAAAAATACATGGTTCCTTATCTAATACATAATTATTTTCAAATCATTATTTTTGTTTTTTTTTAGTCCTATTACAAGGCACGTTAATAGATAGGTTGTTTTGAATCTATGCCACCTAACCATTGTTCCAAATCATG